>Ga0136634_10000133_pt1 | contig 35886 bp, 33 predicted proteins | sample AntDrymUQ8332106_2_FD_104654 | JGI IMG/M metagenome (GOLD analysis project Ga0136634, IMG submission 104654) | Polar desert sand microbial communities from Dry Valleys, Antarctica - metaG UQ833 (21.06) | ecosystem: Environmental > Terrestrial > Soil > Desert | place: Antarctica: Dry Valley... | reverse complement strand
TGACCTCGAGCCGGACCGCCTCGAGGTCCCCAAAACCAACCTTCTTCCACCAATGGCGGATCGGGGCCGGGCTGGAGCCGGCTCACGCCGGGTGGCAACTGACCCTCGCCGTCGTGCTGGGCGTCGGCGCGGCCGGCTCAGGGGTCGCGCTGCTCGTCACCTCCGCGTGGCTGATCTCACGCGCGGCGGAGCACCCGCCGGTGCTCTACCTCATGCTCGCGATCGTCGGGGTCCGGGCGTTCGCGCTGGCCAAGGCGACACTGCGCTACGCCGAGCGGCTGGTCGGGCACGATGCGGCTTTTCGCGCGCTGGGCACGCTCCGCGAGCGGGTCTACCTGCAGTTGGAGCGGTTGGTTCCCGCCGGGATCGGCGACCTGGGCTCGGCTGAGGTCGTGTCCCGGCTGGTGTCTGACGTCGATGCGGTGGTCGACCGACTCGTGCGGGTGCGCCTCCCGCTGGCGGTCGCCGCGGTCACCTCGGCCGGTGCGGTGACCGTCGTCGGGCTGCTGTACGGCGCGGCCGGCGCCGCGCTCGGCGGCATCGTGCTCAGCTTGTTCGTCGCGGTCCCCTGGCTCGTACGCGTCGCCGGTCGCCACCTCGAGCAAGGTATGGCTCGGGCCCGAGCCCGACTTGCAGCCGCCACCGACCGGCTCCTGGCCGCCGCGCCCGACCTGATCGCGTACGGCCAGGCAGACGACGCGGTCCAGCTCGTCTCGCAGGCGGATGCCGAGCTGCGCCGCATCGAGCGTCGATGTGCATGGACGCAGGGCCTCGGAGCCGCGATCCTCATCGCGAGTCTGGGCGGCGCGACGTGGGCTGCCCTGGGCATCGGCATCCCCGCCGTACGCGCGGGACAGCTTGACCCGGTCCTCCTCGCGGTCGTGGCCCTGGCCCCGCTCGCCCTGGTCGACGTCCTCGGTGTGTTGCCCGGCGCTGCCTCGCTGTCCGATCGGACCAGTGCCGCGCTGGGTCGGGTGAACGTCGTGCTCGATGCGGCCGACCCGGTGCCTGATCCGCAGCCCATCGATGCGACCGACCCGGTGCCCGATCCACAGGCCATGCCAGCGAATCCCCCGAGCCGCGATGGCGTCACCGGAGCCGTCTCCACCGGAGTCGGCCGGCGCGGCGATCGCCGCGCCCGGCCCGCGGAGTGCGAGCGCGGCAACGTCGAGTCAGCGGATGCGAGCGCGGTCACGATCCGCCTCGTCGACGTCCGCGCGCGCTGGGCAGACGACTCCCCGTGGGTGCTGGACGGCGTTGACCTGGACCTCCCGGCCGGTCGCCGCGTCGCGATCACCGGACCGAGTGGTTGCGGCAAGAGCACGCTGGCCGCGGTGCTGTTGCGACTTCTCGACATCGGCGACGGGACGATGCTGCTCGGCGGCGAAGACGTCCGCACGCTTCGCGGAGACGGCGTACGCCGCCTCGTCGGGCTGTGCGCCCAGGACGCGTACATCTTCGACACCACCATTCGCGACAACCTCCGGTTGGCGCAGCCGGACGCATCGGACGCTGAGCTGCTCGCCGCGCTGGAGTCGGCTCGGCTCCGGCGCTGGGTGGAGCAGCTCCCGGCTGGGCTGGACACAAGAGTCGGCGAGCACGGCGCCCGGATCTCCGGCGGCGAGCGTCAGCGGCTGGCGCTGGCGAGGGTGCTGCTCGCGGACGCACCTGTGGTCGTGCTCGACGAGCCGACCGAGCACCTGGATGACCTCGCCGCCGACGCGATCATGGCGGACCTCCTCGACGCCACGAACGGCCGCAGTGTCGTCCTCCTCACTCACCGGCCCATCCCGGCCGGGGCCGTCGACGCGACGTACGTGCTCAGCAGCGGGCGGTTGCGCCGCGTCGAGTGATGTCGTCGCGACGAGCGGCGAGGCGGACCACGGAGTCCCGCTTGCGTCGGCTCACTCGCCGACTGACCCGTCCGCCGCCTCGCGGAGCAGGTCGGCGTGGCCGTTGTGTCGGGCCGTCTCCTCCACGAGGTGCAACAGGATCCAGCGCAGGCTCCACTTGCGGCCCTGCCGATCCACCCGGTCCGACAGCTCATCCAGGTCGTGCCCGGCGATGCCCTGGCGGCTGCGCTCGCACGCCGCTTCGTACAGCGCGCGCAACTCGTCCGGATCGTCCTGCTCGGCAGTGTGGAACTCCCAGTCCCGATCCTCGGTCCACGGCGCGCTCGCCCACGGCTCGAGCTCGGGGAGGCCCAGGAACTTGACCTGGATCCAGTCGTCCTCGACCAGCGCCAGGTGCTTCAGGAGACCGGCAAGGGTGAGAGTCGACGGAGGCAGGCGACGGGTCATCCCAGCCGCGTCCAGGCCCTCGGTCTTCATCAGCAGCGTCGCCCGGTGGTAGTCCAGCAACTGCTCGAGGGTGGTCCGCTCGTCGGCGGCGTTGTCCGGATCTCGTCTCTGCATCGACCCAGCCTGTCGCATCCCGCAGACGGCTCACCACGCCGCCCCACCTCGGCGAGAATGGGGCCGTGATCTCGCCGCGCCTCGTCGCCACCGACCTCGACGGCACGATCATCCGAGCAGACGAGACGATCTCGGCGCGTACGGTCGCGGCGCTGCGACGGGTCTCCGACGCCGGCGCCGAGCTTGTGTTCGTCACCGGCCGCCCGCCCCGGTGGCTCGCCCCGGTCGCCGAGGCGACCGGTCACCGAGGTCTGGCGATCTGCGCGAACGGCGCCTTGGTCTACGACATGACGTCGGAGCAGGTGATCGACTCGCGGCTGCTCGAGGCGACCGCCGTTCGCGACCTCATGAAACTCCTGGTGGACGCGGTGCCCGCGCTGCGGTTCGCGGTGGAGTCGGAGTCGGATCTGCTGCACGAGGCCAGCTATCCGCTGCTTTGGGACGACGACCAGCCCGGCGTACGGCGGGCGGCCGACGTCGCGGAGCTCTCCGAGCGGGCCGCGGCGAAGCTGCTCGTGCGCCACTCCGGCTTCGACGCCGACACGTTGCTCGCGTGCGCCCGCGAGGTCGTCGGCGACCTCGCCGAGCTCACCCACTCGAGCAGCACGGGCCTGATCGAGATAAGCGCGGTCGGCGTCACCAAGGCCACGACCCTGGCCGCGCTCTGCACCGAGCGAGGGATCGGGGCCGACGACGTCCTCGCGTTCGGGGACATGCCCAACGATCTCGCGATGCTGGCGTGGGCCGGCACGGCGTACGCCGTCGCGAACGCGCATCAGGAGGTGCTGGACGCAGTCGAGCGTCACACCGCGAGCGTCGAGGACGATGGCGTGGCGCAGGTGCTGGAGGAGCTGTTCCCGTAGTCGGACGCCGCATCGCGACGCAGCGCTGTCCTACCCTGCACCGGTGGGCACGCGGTGGCCGAAGCGCTTAGAGGTACATCCCGCCGGAGCGGGTCTCGCGGCCGTCGGGCTCTTCCTGCCCTGGCGCGGACATGCCGGGTGGCAGCGCCCTTCGCATCTGCTCGAGCTGCTGGCGCGCCGCCATCTGCTGGGCGAACAGCATCGTCTGGATGCCGTGGAACAGGCCCTCCAGCCAGCCGACGAGCTGGGCCTGGGCAATGCGCAGCTCCGCGTCGGACGGCGTCGAGTCGTCGCTGAACGGCAGCGACAGCCGGTGCAGCTCGCCGACCAGCTCGGTCGACAGGCCCTGCTCCAGCTCGTGGATGGAGTTCTCGTGGATCTGCTTGAGGCGTACGCGGCTGGCGTCGTCGAGCGGGGCCGACTTCACCTCCTCGAGGAGCTGCTTGATCATGCTGCCGATGCGCATCACCTTGGCCGGCTGCTCGACCATGGCGGTGATGGACTCGGAGCCGCCGTCACTGTCCTCACCTTCGGACACGGCCATCCCGTCCGGGCCGACCACCACGATCCGCGGTCTGGAGCTGCTGGCACTCGAGCGGACGTCCGCGACGTCGTCGGGCTGTCCCGAGCTGTCAGCGGGCGCCTCCGCGGAGTCGGTCATCGGTGTCGAGAGGCCTGCTGCATCGGAGGTCATGGGTTCATCCTGCCCGGCGCGGCTGGGAGAGGTGCGATTGTGGCTGCGGGTCGGTCCATTCCCGGGCCCGCCGGAGCACCCGCCAGGCGCCCAGCGCGATGAGTGCGGTCAGCAGTGCCGCACCGGCGGGGATGCGGAACGCGACGCGCGCGCCGTACGCGTCGATGACCGGGCCGGCCAAGGCCGCACCCGCCGTGACACCCATGGTCAGGGCCGTGATCGACAGGGTCAGGCCCTCGGTCAGCGCCGTCGGTGGCACCAACCGCTCGATCACGGACATGCCGCCGATCAGGACGGGCGCGATCGACAGGCCGGTCGCGAACATCAGCACGGCGAGCACGGCGAGGTTCGGCGCGAGCAGCGGCAGCGACGTCACGACCCCGAACACGACCGCTGAGATGACGAACCGGTCGCTGAGGCTGCGTTGCCAGCTGCGGACGCCGTAGAGCAGCCCTGCGACGAGGCTGCCGGCCGCGTACGACGCGAGCACCAGACCGCTGAGGCCCCGCTGGCCCTGCTCGTCGGCGAAGGCGACGACGACGATCTCGACCGAGCCGAACACCGCTCCCGCGCCCACATAGGTGGCGCAGACAGCGAGGACCCCGGCTGTCGCCACCTCCCGCCGGGAGACGTGGGTCCCCATGGCGGCCGGGGGCGGCTCGGTGCTGCGCTGCGCGGTGAACAACCAACCGCCGACGAGCGCGAAGGCGATCGCCGCCACGAGCGCCGCCTCGGGTGACACCGAGGTTGCGAGCACCGCCGCGAGCGGCGGCCCGATCACGAAGACGATCTCGTCGACCACCGACTCGAACGCGAACGCTGTCTGACGACGTTCCGTCTCGGGCAGGACACGTGCCCAGCGCGTACGCACCATCGAGCCGATGCTCGGCAGGCTCGCGCCGGCGACGATGCCGAAGCCGAACCACGTCCACACCGGCCACCCGAGCCGGACGGCGACGATCATGCCCGCGAGGGCCAGCCCGTGCACGAGCAGCGCGGGCCGGACCACGCGCGCCTGACCGAGCCGGTCGACCAGCCGGGCCAGCTGGGGCATGACGAGAGCCCCGGCGAGCGTCACCGTTCCGGAGAGAACGCCCGCCACGCCGTACGCCCCGGTAGTGCCCGACACGAGCAGCACGGTGCCGATGCCGAGCATGGCGATCGGCATGCGGCCGAGGAAGCCGGTCGCCGAGAAGGCGGCCGAGCCACGGGCACGGAAAAGATCTTGGTAGGTCGAGAGCACGGGAGACATCCGGTCGTACGAGTGCGTCGGCCGCCGCGCGGCAACCGGACACAGCGTTTGGGCCCGGCCGAGGCGGACGGACAGTTACGAGGCTACGTGGCGCCACCGTCAGTTCTCGACCGCGTTGTGCCGACTCTCAGCCGAAGCGGATCGTCAGGCGTGCGGTCTGACCTCGACGAACCCGGCCGCAGCGAAATCTCCGTCGAACGCGAGTGCCTCGAGCAACCGACGCCTGCGCATGACAGCGAAGCTGGTCGCGTCCACGAAGGAGTAGACCCGTTCGTCGTGATCGCGCAGCCAGGCCCAGCCCAGCACCTCGTCAGCTGCGTCCACCGTGGCCACTTCAACCCGTGGTGATGCATGGATCGCGTCGACCAACTCGATGGCGCGCCGGTGTGAGGTCCGGCGCAGGCGGAGAAGCGTCCAGGTCTCGCCGAGAACGAGGTTGGTTGTGACGATGCGGTCGTCGCTCTGGCTCCACAGCGCCGCCGCCGGTTGGTGACGGCTGTCGCCCGCTGTGTACAGGCCGAACCAGAAGCTCGTGTCCGCGAAGCGAGTCATCGCCCGTAGACAGTTGCGTCGATGTCATCAACCGGCGCGCCGTCGCCCTTGCCGATGAGGGCCGTCAACGGGTCTCCATCGGGACCTGTCGACGCCGCCCCGATGAGATGCCTTATCCAGGCGGCCTTTGAAATCCCGCGTTGACGCGCCTCCAGCGCGAGCCGGTTGTCGACGTCGTCGTCAAGGTGAAGCTGTATACGCCTCATAACAGCAGCATACACATGACGGCCTTTGGAGGTCGCCCCGCGAGTCATCATGGTTCGAGGGAGATAGAACCGCCTACTCGGTCACCGACCAGCCGAGTGGTCACTTTCAGCGGTTGTCACTCGCGAATCACTCCCCGAACTGACCACTCGGCGCATGGGGGCGTCGCCCGGCCCGAACGTTCGCCCGTCGGATCGGCCGGTGGCAGCTGCGCGCAGCGCTCGGCGTACGGCCAGCAGCTCCGCGATCCGCCGCCCGGCGAGGCGCCTGGCCCGTGCCTCGGACCCGGGGCTCATGCGGCGGCCCGGCGTACGAGCGGCAGGCGCGAACGGGTGAATAGCCCGGCGACGAGGACTGCCAGGAGTGGCACGGCGAGCCCGATGGCGCCGAGCAGCGGCCACGGCACGAGCCAGGGTGCCAGCCCGAAGCCCTCGAGCGCGACCGCTGCGACGTACGCTCCGAACGCGACTCCGAGGAGGCACCCCATCACCCCGACCACCGCGGCCTGCCACATCGCGAGGACCCGGCGCCGGCGCGGGTCCGCACCCACGGCGGCGAGGGTGGCGAGATCGGCCCGACCCTCCGCTGCAGCAAGGCCGACCGCGATAGCGACGCTGGCGACGGTCACCAAGGCGCTGGCGCCGCCAATGACCAGCAGCGCCAGGTTCAGGTCTGACTGGTAGCCGCGCTCCACGTTGAGCCCCATCAGGGCGCCCTCGAGGATCGAGCTGGCCTCGTCCACCTGGGCCTGCGTCGGCACCGTGTCGTTGCCGAGGATGACGGTGGAGCGTTGCCCGACCAAGCCAAGATCGGTTGCCGTCTGCTCGGAGATGACGGCCGCGGGCACAGCCCACAGCTGCGTCGCCGCGACCTGGACCGCCGGCAGCGTGGCGCGGAAGACAAGCCCGCCACCGCCGTCGGCCGACAGGTCCGCATCCTGCTCCAATGCCGTGTAGGTGCTGAGGCGGATCTCGCCGTCGCTGGCGATCGCGTTCTCGCGCAGAACCACCGCGCCGCCTGCCGCGAGCGTCTCAGTGACTGAAGCATCGATGGGCTGGCCGGAGAGAAATGCCACTAGGTCCGCGTTGCCGACCGCCAGGTCACCGGCGATTTCCCCCCCGCACTGCGACGGAACGCACGGGGCCGCCACGATCACCGGCTCGCCCCAGGTGTCACCCGGAGCGAGCTTCGTCTCTGCGGGCGCGACCGCAGCGTCACCCTCGGTGAACGCCGTCGCAAGATCCACCCGTCCTTCTGCACCGAGCACGTCGACCACGCGGGTGAGAGCGTCGGCGCGCTGCGCGCGTTGGGCATCGCTTGCGGAGGAGTCGTCGACGCCCCACACGCTGGTGTAGCCGAGCGGTAGGAAGCCGGTGTACGTGCGGCGGTTCTGCGCGTCGTCGGCGGTGATCACGATGCCGAGCGCCACCGACCCGCTCACCGCGATGGCAACCGCGCAGATCGCCGGCGCCGTGCGGTGGCGATGCCGGCCCGAGTCGCGCATGGCCAGGCGCGGCACGAGTGGCAGGAAGCGGGCGAGCCGAGCCAGGCCGGCCACCAGAGCCGGCGATCCGACCAGCAGCCCGATCGACATCAGACCCAGGCCAGCGACCGCCGCGAGGACGTAGAGCCGGATGTCGGGGGGCGATATGTCGCCGGGCAAAGTGTTCGGCCCGAGGTCCATTGCAGTGACCAGCTCGTCGTATGCCCTCTGGAGGGTGCGGGCCCGTACGGCGCTGCCGAACGCAACGACGCCGCCCAGGACGACGAGCGCCAGGCCGACGAGGGGCCGCCGCAGAGGTTTGGTCGGCACCACGAAGCGGTCGGCGAGCGCGGTCATGACGGGCACCTTCGACGCTGTATGCGCGGGGATGACGGCCGCCAGGACGCCTGCGAGCAACCCGAACGATGCGATGCCCAGCAGCTCCCACGGGCGAATGACCACAGAACCGAAGAGATGGCCGGCGGATCGTTCCCACCACGACCAGCCGATGAGCAACGGCAGGAAGCCGAGCATCACTCCGGCGACCCCGCCGACCAGGCCGATCACGACGCCCTCGGCCAGCACGATCCGCCGGACGTCGCGACGGTCGCCGCCGTTCGCCGCGACCAGGCCGAGCTCGCGGACCTGGCGCCGGGCGCCGACCGCGAACGCCGTACCCGCGAGCAGGACCACTTCCAACAGTCCGAACCCGACGACGAGGCCGAAGGCTGCGATCGCCTCGACCGACGACCCGGACGAGAACTGGTCGACGGCGACCGGGTAGCGGTCGGCGTGCAGGATTCCGTCCCGCGGGATCAGAGCGACGCCGGACGCGGCGAGGTCGCGCCACAGCTGCACCGTGTCGGTTCCGGCGGGCAGATCGACGAATGTTCGGGCGGTGTAGTACCGCAGGCTGTCGGCCGGCAGCAGACCCTCGGCGACCGCGCGCGTCGTGTAGACGGTGTCGCACGGCAGGCAGCTCACGTCCTCGGCCAGGCCGACCACAGTGGGCATGCTGCTCGATGGGGTGACCCCCGGGCCGGCCAGCCCTGCATCGCCGGTGAGCGCGAGCGCATCCCCGAGCCGTACGTCGATCCGCTCGGCCAGCGACGTCGAGATCGCCACCTCGCCGTCCGTCTGCGGCGCCGTGCCGTCGACGATCCGGTGGCGGTACGACCCGAGCGGGCCGTCCAAGGCGCCGCCGAGGGCATTCACGAATGTGGACCTGTCCTCGCCACCGGCGGATGCGGAGCCTTCGACCGGACCGGGCAGCAGCCGCGTGCCGGCGGGGAGCAGGGCGAGCACGTTGACGGTGGTCTGGTCCCGCTCGACCATCTCACCGCCTGCGTAGCCCCAGCCGCCGCTCTCGAAGTAGCGCAGGTCCGGCGGGTCGATCACCTCGACGCCCGCCACCTCGACGAGGGCGTCGCTCGCCCCCAGAAAGCGGTCTGCGCGCACTTCGAGCGTGAGCGAGCTCGTGCGGGTGATCAGCGAGATCGACGACATCGCGAGCACCGGCAGGGCGACCAGGATGACGACGAGCAACGTGCGGGTCTTGTGCCGCCACGCGGTACGGCGGGCCAGCCGCAGTGCCGGGACCCACCCACGAGTCCACCCCGGCACGCCTCCGCGCGGAGTCACTGGGCACCGAGGCCGAGCAGGGAGTCGACGCGAGCGGGCGGGCCGGTCTCGTCGACCACCAGACCGTCGCGCAGGAACACGACCCGGTCGGCCCAGGCAGCGTGACGTGCCTCGTGCGTGACGAGGACGCCTGCCGCGCCGGCGTCGCAGCGGGCGCGCAGCAGCCGCAGCACGGACTCGCCGGTGGCGGAGTCCAGCGCACCGGTCGGCTCGTCGGCGAGGACCAGCCGGCGTGGGCCGATGAGCGCGCGGGCGATTGCGACCCGCTGCTGCTGGCCGCCGGACATGTCGTCCGGGAACCGATCCGCGAGCTCCGCGAGATCGAGCTCGGCGAGCGACGCAACAGCCTCGCGCCTGGCCTTGCGAGACGAGAGCCCGCCGAGCTCCCGCGGCAGCGCGACGTTCTCGGCCGCGGTCAACGCCGGGATGAGGTTGAAGTCCTGGAACACGTAGCCCACCGACCGCCGCCGCACCTGCGCCCGCTGCGACCTCGACATCACGGCCAGATCGGCGCCTTCCACCATGACCTGCCCGCTCGTCGGGTCGTCGAGCCCGCCGGCCAGCGTCAGCAGGGTCGACTTGCCCGACCCGGAAGGCCCCATCACCGCGACGAGCTCACCGGCGCGGACCGAGAGTGTGAGTCCGCGCAGCGCGTGAACGACGTTGCCGCCGGTGCCGTGGACCCGGGTGATGTCTAGCAGCTCGAGCACCGGGCGAGTGCCGCTCATCGCCGGCCGCCCTTGATTGCGGCGCTCACCCTGGCGCCTGCGCGTTCGCTGAGGGTCTCGGCGTGACCAGTCCGCGTCGCAGCCGCTTCGGTGCGTGTGACCTCGCTGCGGTGAGCGCCGTACCGCACGAGCCGCGCCTCGCAGTGGTCCAACCAGCGGATCTCGGCCTCGGCCTGGAAGACCAACGAGTCCAGCACGAGGAGCCAGGCGATGTCGCCGGCGTCGTCGGCCCGCGTCTTGAGCCGGGTGTAGTCCTGCAGCGTTTGCACTGTCGCGGTCCGCTGCCGCCGCACGACGTCCTCGACGTCGATGCCGGGCGTGGTGAGGGCCAGCGCCAGCTTGATGGCCAACTCGTCGCGCGGCGGCGCCGTGCGGTCGACGGGCGTACGGAACCAGCCCGCCACGGCCTGGCGTCCTGCGTCGGTGAGCCGGTAATGCTGCTGACCCTCGGCATCGGCGCTCACCGCCTGCACGAGGTGGTCGCGTTCGAGCCGGGCAAGCGTGGTGTAGACCTGCCCGACGTTGAGCGGCCAGGTGCCGCCCGTACGCGCCTCGAACTCGGTCCGCAGCTGATAGCCGTACATCGGGCCGCTCTCCAGCAGCGCCAGCAGGCTGTGTCGGATGCTCATAGCTACTCAGTATGCATACCGGGTAGGTCCTTGTCCATACCGAGTATGTAACACGCTCGACGCCTGTCGATAACACGACTGAACGCAGCGCTTTGATACACACGACCCGAATGCGTTCAGCAGCGAAGGAGCCCGACGCAATGGCCACACGAGAAGTAGGCAGCCGGAAGGCAGCGAACGGCTCCGCGGCCGGGTGGCTCGACCGCTACTTCAGCATCAGCGACCGAGGCTCGACGATCGAGCGCGAGGTGCGCGGCGGTCTGGCGACCTTCTTCACCATGGCGTACATCGTGGTGCTGAACCCGCTCATCATCGGCACCGTGCCGGACGTCGACGGCGCATTGCTCGGCGTCCCTCAGGTCGCCGCCGCAACCGCCCTCGTTGCAGGCGTCCTGACGATCCTGATGGGTGTCGTCGGGAGGTACCCGTTCGCGATCGCCACCGGGCTGGGCCTCAACGCGTTCGTCGCGTTCACGCTCGGCAGCCAGATGAGCTGGGCGGACGCGATGGGCCTCGTCGTGATCGAGGGGATCGTGATCACGATCCTTGTCCTCACGGGCTTCCGTACGGCGGTGTTCCACGCGATCCCGGCACAGCTCAAGACCGCGATCAGCGTCGGCATCGGGTTGTTCATCGCGTTCATCGGCTTCGTCGACGCCGGCTTCGCACGGCGTACGGGAGTCGGGCCAGTCCCCGTCGAGTTGGGGGTCGGCGGGCAGCTGTACGGCTGGCCGATCGTGGTCTTCGTCCTCGGGCTGATCGTGACCGCACTGCTCGTCGCGCGGCACGTGAAGGGCGCCATCCTGCTGGGCATCGTAGGCACGACGATCCTCGCGATCGTCGTAGAGGCGTTGGTGGAAGCGGGCCCCGCGTTCGACGCCGGCGGCAACCCGGTTCCGACGGGTTGGGCGCTGAACGTCCCGTCGTTGCCGGACTCGATCGTCGAGACACCTGACCTGGGGCTGCTGGGCAACTTCAGCCTCTTCGGCTCGATCGAGCACGTGGGTGTCGTCGCGGCGCTGCTCTTCGTGTTCACCCTGATGCTGGCGGACTTCTTCGACACGATGGGCACGGTCGTCGGCGTCGGTGCGGAGGCTGAGCTGCTCGACGAGGACGGCAACCTGCCCGGTGTCGACCGCGTCCTGCTCGTCGACTCGGTCGCGGCGATCGCCGGTGGCGCGGCCTCGACGTCGTCCAACACGACCTACATCGAGTCAGCAGCCGGCGTGGGTGAAGGTGCCCGTACGGGCCTCGCATCCATCGTCACCGGCGTGCTGTTCCTGCTCGCGATCTTCTTCACGCCTCTGGTTGCGATCATCCCGTACGAGGCGGCGACACCGGCGCTCGTCATCGTCGGGTTCCTCATGTTCCAGCAGGTTCGCTCGATCGACCTCGGCGACTACGGCATCGCGATCCCGTCGTTCCTGACGATCGTGGTGATGCCCTTCACGTACTCGATCACGAACGGCATCGGCGCGGGCTTCGTGTCGTACGTCGTGATAAAGCTTGCGCAAGGTCGGGCACGCGAGGTGCATCCCCTGCTGTGGGGCGTTGCGGCACTCTTCCTCGTCTACTTCGGCATCGGCCCGATCGAGGATCTGCTCGGAGTGTCGTGAGCCGATGGCAACGGTTTCGGCCAGCGCGCCCTGCGTTTGGTGCGGAGGTTCGCACCGGGGGGATCTGGGGGTGCTGATGACCACGACACGCCGCGCGGTGAAGTCACCCGCGCCCCTTGATCGCGGCAAGGTGTGTCGTCCTTCGGGGTGAAGAGGTGGACGGGAGTTCTTCGTGGCGCGCCGCCCGTGCGCGACGTGCAGTGCGGTGGTGCTGTGCCTCGGTGCGTAGCTCGTGGGATCGGATCCTCGCCAGCTCGACGTGCAGGTGCTGCATGACTCCCCCTCGGGGCGGGGCCGGGATGTTCCCGGCGTGCACCTTCACGATGGAGCGCGCGCCTGTCGCGCCGCTGTCACCCCGCTGTCGCCAACTACTGCACCGCGGTCAGCGGCTTCTCGTAGTGCTTGACGCCGTGCTCGACGCGATAGCCCTGCCGCTTGTACAGCCGCTGCGCCGTGACGTTGTCCGACCCGGTCTCCAGGGTGAGCGAGCACGCTCCGGCCGCGCGCGCGAGCAGCTCGGCATGAGCCATCAACGCCGCCGCGACACCATTCCCGCGAGCTGACGCGACGACGTACAGGTCGTTGAGGACCCACTTGACCGCCGCGGAGACAGAGGAGAATGTCGGGTACAGCTGCGTGAACCCGACCGGCTCGCGGGCGACCTCCGCGACGAGCACCACGGACTGCCCGAGACTGACGCGATCGCGCAGGAATCCGGCGGCCTTCTCCTCGTCGTACGGCTGGCCGTAGAACTGGCGGTACAACGCGAACAACGGTGCGACGAGATCCGCCTCAGCCGCGTCGACGCGCCGCACCTGGACCTGGCTCGGAGGCATCGGCAGAGTCTCGCAGCATCCGGCGCGGCCCGTACGGCTCCCCACGACCCCACGTCGGCGCCTGGCGCGGTGCCGGCAGGCAGGCCAGGTAGGGGCAGGGGGGCTGGCGCGAGAAGTGAGACTTGGCTCATGACCGAAGCAACGCCGGACATCGGCCCGCTCCGTCCCGCCGAGATCGCCTCCGCGTCGCGCCTGCTCGCGACCGCGCTGTTAGCTGACCCCGGCTGGGTCCACGTCGTGCCGAATGTTCAGCAACGGGAGCTTGCACTGAGGGCGGTCACGAGCATGGCGCTCCGCGATTCGATGCCGTTCGGGAACGTGCTCGCCGCCAGGGTCGGTGGCCGCCTTGCCGGCGTCGCGGTCTGGCAACCGCCGGGCAGCTATCCGATGACGGTTCGCCGCAAGGCGCGGACAGTGCCGGCGATGACGGTGCTCGCGGCGCGGGCACCAAGGAGCATTCGTGACCTCTCGCGGTTCGGGGCCAGCCTGGATGCGGTCTTTCCCACCGTGCCGGTGTGGTACCTCCAGGCTCTCGGCGTTCACCCCGATCTGCAGCGCCGCGGGCACGGTCATCGGCTCGTCGCGCCCATTCTGACCGCGGCCGAGCGCAGCTGCGTCGGGTGCTACCTGGAGACGGCGGAGCCGGCCAACATCGCCTACTACCAGCGACTCGGGTTCTCACTGGTTGCCCCAGTCGGGCCGCTCTATCCGGGCGGACCGGCGATGGCGCGGATGGCGACCCGCGTCAGCACGACGTGACGGTAGCTGGCATCAGCCGAGGGCGAGGGCGAGGCTGGGGTCTTCGAGAATCGCGGCGACGTCGGCCAGGAACCGTGAGCCCTGCTCGCCGTCGACGACGCGGTGGTCGAAGGACAGCGCGATCGTGGTCACCTTGCGCACCCGGATGTTGCCGCGCACGACCCAGGGCTGTTCTCGAATCGCCCCGAACGCAAGGATCGCCGACTCGCCCGGGTTGATGATCGGCGTGCCGGTGTCGATGCCGAAGACACCAACGTTCGTGATCGTGATCGTGCCGTGCTGCATGTCCTGCGGCGGCGTACGACCCTCGCGCGCCGTCGCCACCAGGGATGCCAGCGCATCGGCGAGCTGCCGTAGCGACATCGCGCCGGCATCCTTGATGTTCGGCACGACCAGCCCGCGTGGTGTCGCCGCGGCGATGCCGAGATTGACGTACGCCTTCTGCACGATCTCCTGACTCGACTCGTCCCAGGTGGAGTTGATCTCAGGGGTGCGCCGAACCGCGATGATCATCGCGCGCGCGAGCACGAGGAGCGGTGAGAGCCGCGCGTCCGTGAAGTCGCGGTGGGACTTCAGCCGCTCGACCAGCTTGACCGTGCGCGTCACATCGACCGTGAGGAACTCCGTCACATGCGGCGCCGTGAACGCACTCGTCACCATGGCCTGCGCTGTCAGCTTGCGGACACCCTTGATGGGGATGCGCGTCTCATGAGCGCCGGGGTCAATGACCAGCGCCGGGAGGTACGAAGCGGCCGGGCCGGGCACGGAGTCCACGCGCGTGGCAGCAGCCTCGACGTCGGCGCGCGTGACGGTGCCGTTTGGACCCGACGGGGGCACCGACAGGAGGTCCACGCCCAAGTCCTTGGCGAGCTTGCGTACGGGGGGCTTGGCGAGGACGGTGACGTCGGCGGGTACTGCGACCGGGACGGACACCGTGACCGGCTGCAGCTGCTGGGATTCCGACTCTGCGGCGCGCGAAGGAGTCGCCGCGGCGGCGTCACCGACGACCTTGCGCGGGCGCCTCTTCGCGGAGGTCTCGCGCGGGCCGTAGCCGACGAGCACTGAGGTACGGCCACCGGGCGCGGGGCCGCCGATCAGGCCCGGCTCGACCGGCTCGCCTTCCGCCGGCGTGCCGACCTCGGGCGCAAGAGCGACCGGCCCGCCGATCGGCGGCACCATGTCGGTGACGGCGGTGCCCGCGACCCCGGTGCGCTCGACTCCGGTTTCGGAGTCTGCAGTTCGAGCACTGGCAGGGATATCGGCTTTCCCTGCGACTGCAGCGTCATCGGCCCCCGAAGCGCCGCCGGCAGCGCCGGACGGGTCGGTGTCCACCGCGATGATCACCGTGCCCACCGCGACCGTCACCCCCTCGGGCACCATGAGCTCGGCGATCACGCCCGCGTACGGCGAGGGCAGCTCGACCAGCGACTTGGCGGTCTCGATCTCGACGATGATGTCGTTGATCTTGACCTCGTCGCCGGGTCTCACCTTCCACGACACGATCTCGGCCTCGGTGAGACCCTCCCCGACGTCGGGGAGCTTGAACTGCTTCAGATCCGGCACGCGTCACTCCTTTCGGCCGTACGCACATGGACACCGCTGCTGGGACACCGCTGCTGGGACACCGCTGCTGGGACACCGCTGCTGGACACCGCTGCTGGACACCGCAAAGGACACGGCGATGGGGCCGGGACCCAGCATCTCGCGGTTCAATAAGCGAGCGATCGGTCCACCGCGTCCATCACGCGATCGAGGTCCGGGAGCCACTCCTCCTCGACCTTGGCGGGCGGGTAAGGCGTGTCGAAGCCGCCCACGCGCAGCACCGGCGCCTCGAGTGAGTAGAAGCAGTCCTCGGTCACCCGCGCCGCGACCTCGGCCCCGATGCCCAGAGTCACAGACGCCTCATGCACGACGACAGCTCGGCCGGTCTTGCGCACGGACGCCACGATCGTGTCCACATCCAGCGGCGACAGCGACCGCAGGTCGACGACCTCGAGATCGCGCCCTTCCTCCGCTGCGGCCGTCGCGGTCTCCAGGCAGGTCTTGACCATCGGGCCGTACGCCAGCAGCGTGAGGTCCGTGCCCGGGCGGACGACGCGCGCCGAGAACAGCGGGCCGGGCTCGTCGCTCTCGTCGAGCTCGTCCTTTTCCCAGTACCGCCGCTTGGGCTCGAAGAAGATCACCGGGTCGTCGCACCGGATCGCCTGCTGGATCATGAAGTACGCGTCGACCGGGTTGGAGCAGGCGACGACGCGCAGGCCGGGCGTGTGGGCGAAGTACGCCTCCGGGCTCTCCGAGTGGTGCTCGACCGCGCCGATGCCACCGCCGAACGGGATCCTAATGACCACGGGCAGCGTCAACCGACCCTGCGACCGGAAGTGCATCTTGGCCAGCTGAGTGACGATCTGGTCGTACGCGGGGAAGACGAAGCCGTCGAACTGGATCTCGCAGACGGGCCGATACCCCCGCAACGCCAGGCCGATCGCCGTCCCGACGATGGCTGACTCGGCAAGCGGGGTGTCGATGACGCGGTCCTCGCCGAAGTCTTTCTGCAGGCCGTCGGTTATGCGGAATACGCCGCCGAGTTTGCCGACGTCCTCGCCCATGATCACGACCTTGGGGTCGTCCTCGAGCGCCTTGCGCAGCCCCATGTTGAGGCCCTTGTTCAGCGTGATCGCCATCTCAGTGCCCTACCGTCTCGAACGACTCCAGGTACGCCGCGTACGCGTCGCGCTGCCGGTCGAGCAGCGCGGTCTCCTCGACGTACACGTGGTCGAACACCGACAGCGGCGAAGGATCAGGCATCGCGCGGCAGGCCGTGCGCAGGTGGGTGGCGAGCTGCTCGGCCTCCGCCTCGACATCGGCCAGGAAGTCGGCGTCGAGCACGCCCTGCTTGTCGAGGTAGGACCGCACGCGCAGGATCGGGTCCTTCACCTTCCAGGCGTCGAGCTCTGACGTGATCCGGTAGCGCGTGGGGTCGTCGGTGGTGGTGTGGGCGCCCATGCGGTAGGTCCAGGCCTCCACGAGCGTCGGGCCGCTGCCTTCCCGCGCCCGGTCGAGAGCGGCCTTCGTCACCGCGTACGACGCGAGGACGTCGTTGCCGTCGACGCGTACGCCGGGGAAGCCGAAGCCCAAAGCCCTTTGGTACAAGGGAATTCGGGATTGACGCTCGAGCGGCACCGAGATGGCCCACTGGTTGTTCTGGCAGAAGAACACGACGGGAGCGTCGTAGACGCTCGCCCAGATGAAAGCCTCGTTCACGTCGCCCTGGCTCGTGGCGCCGTCGCCGAAGTACGCGATCACGGCCGCGCCCTCGTCGCTGCCGACAGCCCCGTCGCGCTGGATGCCCATCGCGTAACCCGTGGCGTGCAGCGTCTGCGCACCGATGACGATCGTGTAGAGGTGGAAGTTGTGCTCGTTGGGGTCCCAGCCGCCCTGGTCGACACCGCGGAACAGCCCCAGGAGGTGCACCGGGTCGACGCCCCGCGTCAGCGCGACGCCGTGCTCGCGGTAGGTCGGGAAGGCGTAGTCCTGGGTGCGGAGCGCGCGGCCGGAGCCGACCTGCGCCGCCTCCTGGCCGAGGAGCGACGCCCAGATGCCGAGCTCTCCCTGCCGTTGCAAGGCAATCGCCTCGGTGTCGATCCGGCGGGTGAGGATGAGGTCGCGGTAGAAGCCGCGGATCACGTCGTCGCCGAGGTCGAAGGAGTAGTCCGGGTGCTCGACCCGGTCGCCGTCCGGCGTCAGCAGTTGCACGAGATCTGTCTCCGGCGGCGCCGGCATCGGCGACGAGTCGTCGATGCCGTTCCCGGGTGCGGCTCGCTCGGCCTGGTCGCTCACGGGACACTCCCTGCTGCTCTCGCCTTCGACTCGTGGTCAGGCGACTGGACGAACCGCGTCGGACCGGGTGGGGTGGCGACGAGTCTCGGTGTTCACACGGTACAGATCAACGGCAAGGTCCGTTGATGACTCCAGTCGGTACGACTTTGTGCGTAAGGAGGACGCGCCTCTGCCCGCCGCCTACAGTCTGTAGTTAGGTGACTCCAAAGTGTCACCAAGTGAGCTCCCAACGGGGGAGTGCCACCCAACAGAGGAGCCAGCATGCTCGCATTCTTCATCACACTTCAGACCCTCGGCATCGACGCAAGGCGGCGCCTGACCCGTGACGACACCGGCGCGACCGCGGTCGAGTACGGCCTGATGGTCGGCCTCATCGCCGTCGCCATAATCGTCGCGGTCACCCTCCTCGGCGACAACCTGACAGCACTCTTCGACGGTGTCGCCGGCTCGGTCGAGGACGCCGGCCCGACCCCGTAATCGGCCCGGGTGGCCCGCGAGACAGACTCGCGGAACGCCGAGCCGGCTCGGTGCACGTCACCTGTCCGGTGCGGTCGCTCCTCTGAGCGCCGCACCGGGCCTGTCAGGGGGGTCGGATGAACCGCACGCGGGCTCGCTCCGACTCCGGCGCGGCAGCGGTCGAGTTCGCGCTCATCCTGCCGATACTGGTGCTCCTGGTCGTGGCGATCATGGAGTTCGGGCGCATCTACAACATCCAGCTCGGCCTGACCGCGGCGGCCCGCGAGGGCGTCCGCACGATGGCAATCGAGAACAACCCGTCCGCCGCGCGTGCAGCGACGAAGGTAGCCGCACCGAACTTGACGCCCGCGCTCACCGACGGACAGATCGTCATCTGGGTCGGTCTCCCAGGCGCCCAACCGCCCCTCGTGCCACCCCCGGGGCCGGCCGTCTGCGTGGTCAACCAAAACGCAACCCTCAAAGCGACCTACGAGGTAGAGCTGCTCACCGGATGGTTTGGCGACGGCATCGAGATCACCGGCAGGGGGGTCATGCGATGCAACGGCTAGCCCGCGCCCGAGCTGCCGACGAGGGTGCCGTGGCCGTCACGATCGCGCTGCTCATGACCGTGCTGATGCTCTTCGCCGCAGTCGTGGTCGACGCCGGAGCGCTCTATGCCGAGCGCCGCCAGCTCCAGAACGGCGCAGATGCGGCCGCGCTGGCCGTTGCCCGCGCCTGCGCGATCTCGACCGCCGTCGGGGCCTGCACGTCAACGGCGGCGAACACCGCAATCGCCGAGGTGCTGATGGACGCCAACGCGAACGACGGTGCCGCCGAGGTGGCCGAGCTGGCCATCGCTGGATCGGCGGTGACCGTCACGGGCTCGACCGAGGAGTCCGATGGGGGGGACGCCCTCCCGCACGCGTTCGGCTCCATCCTCGGCGTCGATGCCACCACGGTCACGGCCAAGGCCACCGCCGCCTGGGGTGGGCCGGCCAAAGCGGTGGCCAGTCTCCCGCTCGCGCTGCCGACGTGTGCCTTCCAGCTGGCAGTGACCCCGCCGGTCGAGTTGGCGATCCCCACCAAGAACATCTCGCGGGCGGGTGGCTGCAAGGACCGCAACGGCGCGTCGATGCCGCCGGGCGCCTTTGGTTGGCTCGGCACGCTGGACAGCTCGACCTGCGCACTCCCCATCGACATCGCGGTCCAGACCGGAAGCCAGACCGGGAACTCCTTCCCGAAGAGAGAATGCGAGGACGACATCATCGCGATGCGCAACACCGTCATCACATTGCCGGTGTACGACGAGACAGGTGGCAGCGGGAGCAACGGCTGGTACCAGGTCTACGGCTTCGCCGCCTTCAGGCTCACCGGCTACAGCTTCACCAGTGGTATCAAGTGGAACCAGGCAACAGCTCCCTCGCTTAACGGCGAGTTCGGCATCAAGGGCTACTTCGTCAAGTTCGTGACCCTCGATCCGTACGCTCTCGGCGGTGCAAACCTCGGCTTCTCCTCCATCGCGCTCGTCGACTAGAGCGCACGCAGTGAAGACGCGAATCATCGGCGGGATCCTTGCGGTCGTGCTCGCGGTGGCGGGAGCGCTGGTGATCATGGCGTACGTGCGTGGCGCGGATCAGCGTGCCCTTGCCGGTGCGAGGACGGTGGACGTGCTGGTCGTGTCGGAGCTGATCGTCGCGGGCACCGCTGCCGCGGAGGTGGAGGGGCTCGTCGACACCACGGCGATGCCGGCAAGCGCCGTAGTGGTCGGCGGTGTGCAGACCCTCGACCAGATCGTCGGGCTGGTCGCGACCGTCGACCTGCAGCCGGGCGAGCAGCTGCTCGCCAGCCGGTTCGCCGCGGTCGTCGACGTCGCCGTCGAGAACGTCGTGGAGGTGCCGACCGGCATGCAGGAGGTGTCGATCTCCGTCGACGCGCCGCGGTCCGTCGGCGCCAGCATCACACCGGGTTCGACGGTCGGCGTCTTCGCCTCCAATCCCGCAGGGGCAGACGGCCCCTACACCCACCTGCTGCTGCACAAGGTGCTGGTCACCAGGGTCCAGGGGTTGGCGGCTGCCCCCGAGCCGGCGACTGCCGAGGAGGCGGCGGCGGCCACACTGCCCATTCCCGCGCCGGTGCTCGTGACCTTCGCGGTCAGCGCCGCGGATGCCGAACGAATCGTCTTCGCCGCGGAGTACGGAACGATCTGGCTGTCCGACGAGCCCGCGACAGCCGTCGAGTCCGGTGCGGCTGGCCAGACCTGGGGATCGGTGTACGGATGAGCCGCGTGCTCCTCGCGACCACGTCGCCCGCGTTCGAGCGGCTGATCCGATCCGCCATGGCTGATGACCAGGAGGGCTCGCTGCAGCTGCTCCCCCGCGGCCCGCTTCCCGCGACGCCGTCCCAGCTGGTCGATCTCGTACGAGGCGGCAACCTGCCCGACATCGTCCTCCTCGGCACCGGCATCTCCGTGCACGAGGCGTTGGCCTTCGCCGCGCAGCTGAACAACGAGTACCCGGTAATCAGCATCGTCCTCGTCACCGAGCCGACTCGCGAGGTGTGGCTGCAGGCGATGCGGGCAGGCGTCCGCGACGTCCTCGTGCCGGAGGCCGACGAGGCCGAGATCAGGACCGTACTCACCCGGGCAGGCGCCTCCGCCGGGGTTCGGCGCAGGATGCTCGCCCGGGCCGACGACCCCAGCCTCGTCGGTCGCGTCATCACCGTGGCGTCACCCAAGGGTGGCACCGGCAAGACCACGGTGGCGACGAACCTCGCGGTCGGTCTGGCGATGCGCGCGCCGAACACGGCTGTGCTGGTCGACCTCGACGTCCAGTTCGGCGATGTCGCCAGCGCCCTGCAGCTGACGCCCGACCACTCCCTCGTCGACGCCGTCGACGGTGCCGCCGGCCAGGACGCGATGGTGCTCAAGACCTTTCTCGAGCTGCACGGCACCGGCCTTTACGCGCTCTGCGCGCCGGACTCGCCTGCGGCCGGGGACAGGATCAGCGGCGAGCAGGTCGCCGCTCTGCTCGACCTGCTGGCCGACAACTTCGCCTACGTGGTGGTGGACACCGCACCCGGCCTCGGCGAGCTCACGCTCGCCGCCCTGGACCGAGCCACCGACATCGTCCAGGTCTGCGGCATGGACGTCCCGAGCGTCCGCGGCCTGCGCAAGGAGCTGGACGTCCTTGCCGAGCTCGACATCACCCCGCTCTCCCGCAGCATCGTCCTGAACTTCGCCGACCGGCACGGCGGGCTGTCCGTCGCCGACGTGGAGGGGACCATCGGCACCGGGGTCGACATCGTGCTGCCGCCGTCGCGCGCCGTTCTCGTCTCCACGAACCACGGTGTGCCGCTGCTGCAGAGCGCCGCGCGGAGCCCGGTGAGCAAGGAGCTGCACAAGCTGGTGGCCCGACACCTCACGCCCGGTGGCCCGACGGCGCGCGACGTCGCGGACGCCTCCGTCGGTGCGCAGCACGCAGCGCCTGCGGTGACACCGCGCCGCTGGACACGGCGGGCGGCGTCATCGGGATGAACCTCGCCGAGCGCCTCGCCGTCGCCCGGGGCGGACCTGCCGGCGAGGTCGTGCGTGCCATCGCAGCGGGCGGTCCACCCGACGACGCCGACCCGTCATCGCCCGGCCCGACGCCACCTGGCTCCGTCGCCGGCGGGGCCGCCGCGACGCGGAAGCCGCCGCCCAAGCCGGCTGCGCCTGCCCGGTCCGGAGCGCCGGTGCCCGGCTCGCCGCCTCCGGATGCCCTGCTCAAGCTGAAGGACCGGGCCGGCAAGGCCCTCTTCGATCGCATCGGTACCCGCCTCAACGACTCGGCCATGAGCGAGTCGAAGCTGCTGGCGTACGCGCGTGAAGAGCTGAGCCAGGTCATCGAGGGCGAGAAGGTCCCGCTGTCGGTCGAAGAACGCGCCCGGCTGGTACGGGAGATCGGCGACGACGTCCTGGGCTACGGCCCCCTGCAGCGCCTGCTCGACGACGCCAACGTCACCGAGATCATGGTCAACGGCGCCGACACGATCTTCGTCGAGCGGGACGGCAAGCTCGTTCGCAGCACGGCCCGGTTCGCCTCCGAAGTGCACCTGCGGCGGGTGATCGAGCGCATCGTGTCGGGGGTGGGCCGCCGCATCGACGAGTCGTCACCGCTGGTGGACGCCCGCCTGCCCGACGGGTCGAGGGTCAACGCGATCATCCCGCCACTCGCGGTGAGCGGCTCCACCCTGACGATCAGGAAGTTCGCCAAGGACCCGCTCCAGGTGTCCGACCTGATCGGCTTCGGCACCCTGACCGCGGAGATGGCCGAGCTGCTGGAGGCCTGCGTCACGGCCCGACTCAACATCATCGTCTCCGGCGGGACAGGCACCGGCAAGACGACGCTGCTCAACGTCCTGTCGTCGTTCATCCCGAAGGGAGAGCGGATCATCACCATCGAGGACGCCGTGGAGCTCCAGCTGCAGCAGGAGCACGTCGTCCGGCTGGAGAGCCGCCCGCCAAACATCGAGGGAAAGGGCCAGATCACCATCCGGGACCTCGTGCGCAACTCCCTGCGGATGCGACCGGACCGCATCGTGATCGGGGAGTGCCGAGGCGGGGAGAGCCTCGACATGCTGCAGGCCATGAACACCGGCCACGACGGCTCGTTGTCGACGGTCCACTCGAACTCACCGCGGGATGCCGTCTCCCGCCTCGAGACCCTCGTCCTCATGGCCGGGATGGACCTGCCGCTGCGTGCGATCCGCGAGCAGATCTCCTCCGCCGTCGACGTCATCGTCCAGCTCTCGCGGCTGCGGGACGGATCGCGGCGGGTCACGTACGTGACCGAGGTCCAGGGCATGGAGGGTGAGGTGGTGACCCTGCAGGACGCCTTCGTCTTCGACTACAGCGCCGGCGTCGACGCCCACGGCCGGTTCCTGGGCAAGCCGGTGCCGACGGGCGTGCGGCCGCGCTTCACCGATCGATTTCGCGATCTCGGGATCGAGCTCTCGCCGAGCGTCTTCGCCCTGCCCGATCGCCGCGAAACGCCGTTCCGCGACCACGCTGCCGAGCTGTCGGCGCGCTCGCCGAACGCGCCCGAACGCCGCAAGGCGCCACGATGACCTTGCGTGCAGGTAGGAGCAGGTCCAGGACGTCGCGAGCCAGGCGCCTGACGACCAGGGTCGCCGCGCTCGCCGCCACGGCTGCCGCCGTCCTGCTGGTGCTGGCCGGTCCGGTGTCGGCGACCGGCACCGCCGCCTCAGAAGGGGCTACCGCTGCAGGCATACACATCGAGTCGGCCGACGCGAGTGCCTACCCCGACATCGCCATTGAGGTCACCGCACCACTCTCACTGGCGGCGATCGACCTGGAGGGCAGCTTCTCGCTCACCGAGCACGGCGAGCCTCGCGAGGTGCTCGCAACGAGGTCCGCCGGTGCAGCGCAGGAGATCGTGCTCGTCGTCGACGCATCCGGCAGCATGCGCGGCCCGTCGATGGATGCCGCCAAGGCGGCGGCGAGCGACTTCGTCGAGCATGCGCCCGCGGGAGCTGCCATCGCCGTCGTCGCGTTCGGCGACTCGGTGGCCGTCACGGCGGACTTCACCGCTGACGCCGGCGTGCTGCTCGCCGCAATCGCGAGCCTCGAGGCGGGCGGGAACACCGCCCTCTTCGACGCGGTGGGCCGTGCCACCGATCTCCTCGCCGCGGGGCCGGCCGCCACGGAGACCATCGTCGTCCTCTCCGACGGGGACGACACGGCGAGCGTTCAATCGGTCGAGGACGCGAGCGCCCACGTCGGCGCGTCGGCAGCGTCCTTCTTCGGTGTCCAGCTCGTGACGTCGGAGGCGGATCCGGCCGACCTCGGCGCGTTGACCGCAGCCGTCAGCGGAACCCTGCTGACCGCGGACGACGCCGCGGCCCTGTCCGCCGCGTACGTCGCCATCGCCGTCAACACCAGCAACCGCTACACGCTCAGCTACCGCTCCGCCGCGTCGGGTCCGACGCAGGTGGAGATCTCGGTGGCGGCCGGCGGCACCAAGCATCGCGTCGAGATCCCCGTCAACCTTCCCCAACCGGCAACCACCGCGGCAACCACCAGCCCTGAGCCGACATCCGGCGCGCCGGCGGCGGATGCTGACGCGCTGGCGGGGAGCGGCCCACTCACATCTCCGCTCGCTCTCACGGGCGCCCTGCTGGCCCTGTGCGCAGCCGCGTTCATCCTGCTGTTCGTGGTGCTGCCGGCGCCGAGGCGCCGCCTGTCTTCGCATCGACGCAATCCCCTCAGCGGGGAGCAGTCGTCGCGTCTCGCCGGGACGACCGACCGCGTCAGTGGATTCCTCGACCAGAAGCTCGCGCGTACGGGCTGGAGCCCCGTGCGTGCATCGGCACTGGAGCGCGCCGGCGTCAGCATGCGGCAGCAGGATGTGGTGCTGCTCGCGGTGTCGGCCATCTTGGTGGCCGCCGCCACCGGTGTGCTCCTCGCTGGGCCGCTCCTGGCGATCGGTTTCGCCGCGGCAGTGCCGGCTGCGATGAAGGTTCTTCTCAACCTCCTCGCCAGTCGGCGCAAGGCCACATTCGCCGACCAGCTCGACGACACCCTGCAGCTCATCGCCAGCAGCCTGCGCGCAGGACACAGCCTCCTGCGCGCGGTCGACGCGGTCGCCCGTGAGGCCGACGCGCCCACGTCCGAGGAGTTCGCCCGCCTCATCAACGAGACGAGGCTCGGCCGCGACCTTGGGCCGGCTCTGGAGGACACCGCCATCCGGATGGACTGCGAGGATTTCCAATGGGTCGCGCAGGCCGTCGCCATCCACCGCGAGGTGGGCGGCAACCTCGCCGAGGTCCTCGACCAGGTGGGCGAAACGATCCGGGAGCGCAACCAGATCCGCCGTCAGGTCAAGGCGCTGAGTGCCGAGGGCAAGTTGTCGGCCATCGTCCTGATGTCGCTGCCCGTGGGTGTCACGGCCTTCCTGTTCGTCTCCAACCGCGGCTACATCCTCACGTTCACCGAGAGCCTCCTCGGCTACGGGATGATCGCTGCCGCCGTGACGCTCATGTCGGTCGGGGCCCTGTGGCTGCGCAAAGTCGTCCGCTTCCAGTTCTGAGTTGGGAGCCGACATGTCACCGTTCACGCTCGCCACGCAATCTCTTGCCGGGGCCGTGCCCCCTCTCGTCGTCGCCGCCGCGGCCGCTGTCGCCACGTCTGTGCCGCTCCTCGCGTGGCTGGTCGTGGCCGGGAAGGACCCTGCACGCAGCCGGGTCCAGAGCAACCTGACTCGCGGCTTGTCGGTCAGTGCCCTCGACGAGCGGGGCCGTGCGTCGCGGCTGGGACTGCTCGCGCGCCGGTTCGTCCGCGCGCGTGCAGTCGGCCGACTCGAACGACTCCTGCCGCTGGCTGGGCGCCCGCCGGAGTGGCCGCTCGACCGCCTGGTCAAGGCGAAGTTCGTGTTGGCGGGCGCCGGCGCGACCCTCGGGCTCCTGTATTGCAGCGGGGGCGCAGGTCCGGGGCGGTTGGCGCTCGCCGCGGCCGTCACCGTGGTGGGCTACTTCGTGCCCGAGTTGCTGCTGCACAGCCGCGGGCAGAAGCGGCAGAAGGCGATCCAGTTGGAGCTCGCGGACACGCTCGACCAGATGACGATCGCCGTGGAGGCTGGTCTCGGCTTCGAGTCGGCAATGGCCCGGGCGGGCAACAAGGGGAAGGGTCCGCTTGCGGAGGAGCTGGTCCGGACCCTGCAGGAGATCCGGGTCGGGCAGTCGCGTCACGACGCATATCTCGCCCTGGCCGATCGCACCACCGTGGTCGACCTTCGCCGCTTCATCCGGGCTGTCGTCCAGGCCGATGCCTATGGCACAGCGATCGCCGATGTGCTGCGCACCCAGGCGAAGGAGATCAGGCTCAAGCGGCGTCAACGCGCGGAGGAGAAGGCCATGCAGATCCCGGTGAAAGTGATCTTCCCGCTCATCCTCTGCATCCTGCCGACACTGTTCATCGTGCTCCTGGGCCCGGCGGTGATCGACATCATGGAGGCGTTCAGTTAGCGAACGCGGCCGCCTGCGCCACCAGCAGGTCGTTGGCCGCCGGCTCGCCGATCGAGCAGCGCGCGCCCTCGCCGGCGAAGGGACGCACCAGCACGCCCGCCTGCTCGCACGCGGCCGCGAACTCCGTCGTACGGTCGCCGAGGCGCAGCCAGACGAAGTTGGCATGGGTGACCGGCAGCGACCAACCCTGATCGGTCAGCGCAGCGACGACACGAGCGCGTTCCGCCACCAGCGCGTCGACCCGCTCCAGCAGCTCCTGCTCGGCGGCCAGCGACGCGATCGCCGCACGCTGCCCGATCGTCGACACACCGAAGGGCACGGCGGTCTTGCGCAACGCCGCCGCGACGGGCTCGTGCGCGATCGCGAACCCCACGCGCAGCCCGGCCAGGCCGTACGCCTTGGAGAACGTCCGCAGCACGCACACGTTGGGGCGGTCGCGGTAGAGCTCGAGACCGTCCACGACGTCCGGGTCGCGGACGAACTCGCCGTAGGCCTCGTCGACCACCACAAGGACGTCGCCAGGCACCGCGTCGAGGAATCGGGTCACCTCGTCCCGACGCAGCGCCGGTCCGGTCGGGTTGTTGGGGGTGCACAGCAGTATGAGCCGGGTGCGGTCGGTGACCGCCGCGGCCATTGCGTCCAGGTCGTGCTCCTCGGTCGCGGTGAGCGGGATGCGGACGCTCGCGGCACCGGAGATCTGCACGATGATCGGGTACGCCTCGAACGACCGCCACGCATACACCACCTCGTCGCCCGGCCCGGCCGTGGCCTGGACGATCGACTGGCACACCCCGACCGATCCCGTCCCGGTGGCGACATGGTCGACAGGCACGTCGAACCGGGCCCCGATCGCGGCCACCAGCTCGGTCGCCGCCAGGTCGGGGTAGCGGTTGGTCCAGGTCGCCGCATCGGCGATGGTGGCGAGGACGCTCGGGAGCGGAGGGTAGGGGTTCTCGTTCGACGACAGCTTGTACATCGGGGCGTCGCTCCCGGCCGAGCCGCTCGCCGGCGCCGCGCGGCCCGGCTTGTACGTGGGGATCCCGTCGAGAGCTGCACGCAGCCGCGGCCCGTCGGAGGTCGTCACGATCAGTCACTCTAGGCCGGGCGCGCACGCCGTACGCCGCAGAATGGCAGCAAGCCCGGGAACGACGGCCGAAACTCGCTTTCCTGCCGGTCACCGACCAGCTTGGATTGATGTCATGACCGCGAGGACCCAACGCTCATGACAGGCACGACGACGGCTGCCCCGCCCACACGGCTGATGGTGTGGGGCGCCCTGGTCATCGTTTACATCGTCTGGGGCTCGACCTACCTCGCCATCCGCATCACCGTCGAGGACATGCCGCCGCTGCTGACAGGCGGGGTCCGGTTCGTCGTCGCCGGGCTCATCGTCGCCGCGGTCATGGCAGTGAGGTACGGGCCGTCGGTGCTGCGCATCCCGCCGCTCGAGCTCCGCGGCGTGGCAATCGTCGGCGCGCTGCTCGTCGCCGGCGGTAACGGCGGCGTCATGCTGGGCGAGCAGACCGTGCCGTCGGGGATCGCCGCCTTACTGGTCGCCATGGTGCCGCTGTGGGTCGTGCTGCTGCGCGGCGCAAGCGGGGATCGCCCGCGCGGGCTCACGTGGGCCGGGGTGCTGCTCGGTTTCCTGGGTCTGGTCGTGCTCGTGGCACCCGGTGGTGCGGGCGGCGGCGATGCAGCCGGGATCGCCCTCGTCGTGGGGGCCGCGACCTGCTGGTCGATCGGGTCCTTCGCATCGCAACGGATGGCGATGCCGTCCAACCCCTTTGTGGCCACCGCGTGGGAGATGGCCATCGGGGGGCTGGTCCAGATCGTCGTCGGGCTGCTCCTCGGTGAGCGTGCCGCGGCGATCGGCTCGTACTCCACCGAGTCCCTGCTGGCGTTCGGCTACCTGATCGTCTTCGGGTCGCTGGTGGCCTTCACGGCGTATGTCTGGCTGCTGCAGCACGCCCGCCTGTCCTTTGTGGCGACCTACGCGTACGTCAACCCGATCGTCGCGGTGGTGCTCGGCGCCCTGATCCTCAGCGAGCCCGTCACCGTGCCGATCCTGGTCGGCGGCGCCATCGTCGTCGTCGGCGTCGCCCTGGTCGTGTCGGCCGAGCGGCCCTCGTCTGCCCCATCGGAGACGCCAGACCCGCAACCGGAGTAGTCGGCGAGAGGCTGTGCCGCGTGCCGCGGCAATCGTGACAGCATGCCCTCCCATGAATGTGCTGGCGAGGTTCCTGGTCAACGCCGCAGCGCTGGCGGTCGCCGCGTGGCTGCTGCCCGGCATCGCGCTGGAGGGCGCGACCACGAGTGACAAGGCTCTGACGCTGGCGGTCGTCGCCGCCGTCTTCGGCCTCGTGAACGTCATCGTGCGCCCGATCGTTAAGCTGCTCGCGCTGCCATTGATCATCATCACGCTCGGGTTGGTGCTCTTCATCATCAATGCGCTGATGCTGCTGCTCACCGTATGGATCACCGAACAGTTCGAGGTCGCGTTCCTGGTCGACGGGTTCGGCACGGCGCTGATCGGCGCGCTGATCATCATGGTCGTCGGGTGGGCCCTCGACCTCGTCATCCCCGACTGACCCCGTACGCCGAGCCAACCGCGCACGGCGGGCCAATCCCCGTACGCCGGACCGCCATCCGCCCCAACCCCCGCCGCCGGCTGCGTCCCGCCCGGCTCGGCGCGACAGTCGATCAGACGACCCGCACCGCGCCCGCCGGAGTGGCGAAGTGCACGGCGACGATGCCGGGCGGCCCGTCGACCCAGTCGAGCGCTATCCCCTCGAGCGGGTCGACACCCGGCTCGTCGAGCCAGGCGACCAGGGCATCGCGGTCGCCGGCCATCTCGATCCGCTGGATCCGCACGTCGCCCGATGCATTAGCCGCCGGGTGGTCGTCGGGCTCGCTCTCCCACTCGATGAAGAAGGGCAGCTGCGGGTCCGAAACGAACCCGTTCACACCGACCTGCCGCCACCGCAGCTCGCGCCCGTCGGGACGCTGCCGGTTGCCCACGTCGCTGTGACGGCCCAGCCGTGCGGCGATGGAGGTGACGTCGTCGACCGCGACGACCCAGCCGAGCCAGCCGCCACCCTCGGCGACACGGCGCCTCACAGCCTGCCCGAAGAGCGCCTTCTCCGCCGCCGGATGCTCGAGCACACCGACCACTTCGAGGTAGACGTCGTCGGCCAGCGGCAGGATCGCGTTGCAGGTGCCGAAGCGCGGGTGCACCCCGCCGTCGACGATCGGCGTTGCCAGCTGCTTGCTCAGGCGGCCGACCGTGGCCTCGAGTCCGGCATGACCGCAGGCGTACGAGACGTGGTCCAAGCGCATCCGGCCATCCTCGCGCGGCAACCGCGGGGAGCCGACATCAGGGTCAGGCCGGCTCGCCGTACCTGCCGCGGTAGAACAGCAGCGCAGCGGCGTCGTCCCCGACCTCGACGTGTTCGATCTCGACATCGACCAGAAGCGAGTAGCCGACCTCTCGTGCCGCCTCGATCCGGCCACCGCACCAGCTGGTCGCATCAGCAAGGACCGGTCCCCAGGCCGTGTCGCGCCAGCTCGCCAGCCGGAACGGGCCGCCGGGCGCCGGCGCCGTACCGCCGAAGACGTCCGCGAGATGGCGTTGCTTCGACGCCAGCGGTGACATGGTGAGCCGGCCGGTGCTGGACGCCACCTCCCATAGCTCTGACTCGGGATCCACGAGACCGAGCAGGCGCCCCGGCGCCCCGTCGACTACAAGGGCCGAGGCGACGGTGAGGCCAGCCCGGGCGTGCGCGTCGCCCGCCGTCCACAGGGTGACGGGCGCCGCAAGCCGCGCGCGCAGCCGCCTTGCGGCGCTCCGCTCGGGCTCGGGTGCAAGGAACGGATCGCCGCGGTGGATCGTCACCCAGCCATCGTGAGGCACAGCGCCTGTCGCCATGGCCAGGGAGGCCAGCCGGCTCAGCAGAAGCCCGCGACTCCAACCCACGCCGCGTCGTTGGTCTGGCTGCTGCGGCGCTGAATGGTGGCCTCGATCAGACCGTAGGGGCGGTCGGCGGCGTAGAAGACTTCGTTGGGGTTCTCGAGCCCACAGAAGGACAGGTCGTAGCGGAAGTGGTGCTTGTTGGGGCAGGAGAACTTGATCTCGTCGATCTCGGGGTGCGCAGCGATCACCTTCTCTCCCATCAGGTAGAGGGTTTCCTGGAGGGCGCGGGAGTAGTGATCGGTGAAGGCGGTCAGCATTATCTGCTTGACGTCGTCGTAGACGGTGTCGAAGTCGAGGTCGGTGGTGTTGTACCGCCACCTGGTGGCCACCTCGGTGGCCATGATCCGGTCCTCGGTCTCGGCGAGGGTGGTGTATTTGTCCTTGGGGAAGCCGACGAATCCGGACTGAGTGGTCTTCATCACCGTCAGGGAGTGAAATCCGGCGATCATCGCGTCGGCGTCGCCGTCGCGGACAAGGACCGCGGTCCGGACCTCGGGAGCACCGCGGTAGAAGCAGTGGTCGTGGTCGTTGATCCTGGTCCAGCCGTACTCCTCGGCGGCCCACCGGCCACCGGTGACCCAGTCGAACTCGCCTGTGAAGTGGTCGGCGAGGCGGAGGAGGAACGCCTCGGGCGAGTCGATGCCGTCCTTGGCGAAGGCGAAGATCGTGTTCTTCTGGGTGTCGGTTGCCACCACGTGCGCGTTGTCGCCCTGGGTATGGGCGGCCTCGAAGTCGCCGCGTAGCTGGGAGGTGACGTTGAGGTCGATCACCTCGTGCCGGTCGGTGTCGCGGATGACGCGGACCACCCGGTTCTCGGCCTTGCCGTACTGGTTGGCGGCCAGGATGACGTCGCTCATCGGGATTCGCTCCTTAGGTTTCGTGTTGGGTGACGCGGCTAGCGATCTCAGCTGCCGCGGTAGGTGGTGTAGGAGTAGGCGCTGAGCAGGAGCGGTACGTGGTAGTGAGCCTCGCCCGCGGTCACGGTGAAGTGCACGGTGACCTGGGGAAAGAACGTGGTGCGATCCTGGCGGGCGAAATAGTCGCCGGTGGCGAAGGTGACCGCGTACTCGCCAGGCTCGAGAAGGTCCGGACCCAGGTCGCCGACCCGACCGTCGTGGTCGGTCACCTGGTCGGCGATTGGTGCGCCGTCGCGATCGGCAAGGGTGATGCGGAGACTCGCGGCGGGAACACCGGCGACGGCGTCCAGGACGTGGGCGGAGATGAAACTCACGGGTCGACCCTTCCTTCCAGTCGCAGCAAGGCGATCTGGCGAAGCTGGTCGGCGACCACCCCGGCCTCGGTGGCCGGGTCGTTGCCGAGCCGCTGCTCCAGGGCGGCCAAGATCTCCTCGCTGCTCCTCCCTGCGGCGCGGATCAGGAACACCCGACCGAACTGCTTCTCATACGACCGGTTCCGGGCGGCCAGCCGGGTCGCGGTGTCCTCGTCGGTAGTCAACCCACCTTGCTCAGAGCGCGACAGGGCAGCCTCCGCCGAGGCGCCGGCCGCGCGCTCCCCGATCCGGGGGTGGTGTGACAAAGCCTGGTCGACCTCGTCGCTTGTCAGCGGGACAGCTGCGGAACGTGCGGCGGCCAGCAGTGCGGCCAGGTCGGGGTAAGGGCGCCCGTCCGCCACCGCGGCCACCCATCGATCCACGTCCAGGCAGGGTCGGAGCACGGCGATGACGGTGGCGTCATCGGCGGCGTTGATCTCACCCAGCGGCAGCCGGTCCGGCACGCGGTCACTCATGGACGTGGCCATCGGCTCTCCCTTCCAGATCCCGAGTGTCAGGTGGCGGTGCGGTGAGAACGGTCGCCGGGATCGGTCGAGTTTTCGGGGTCCTTGCGCCGATGCGGCTGCGTGAGCCGGTCCTCGTCCTCGTCGGTGATCGAGGCCTGCGCCGGGGCCTCGGCGAAGATCGGCCCTTCCGTCTCGTGCTTGCGCCCGACAATGTTGAACACCCAGTTCAGCAACACTGCCGTGATCGCGGCCGCGGTGATGCCGGAGTCGAAGATGACGACGAACCACTCCGGGAACTCGTCGTACAGGTCGGGCACGGCGATGGGGATGATGCCCATGCCCAGCGCGAGGGCGACGATGACGAGGTTCGCGTTGCCGTCGAAGTCGACCTTCGAGAGGGTGCGGATACCACTGGCGGCCACGGTGCCGAACAGGGCCAGGCCGGCGCCGCCGAGGACCGGCAGAGGCACCAAGGCCACGAACGCACCCATGATCGGGAACAGTCCCAGCACCACGAGGATCACGCCGCCGGCCGCGACCACGAATCGGCTCTTGATGCCGGTGATCGCGACGAGCCCCACGTTCTGGGCGAACGCGCTGACCGAGAATCCGTTAAAGATGCTGGCCACGGCGGTGGACAGCATGTCCGCCCGCAGACCGTTGGTCACTGTTGCCCGGTCAGCCGGCTTGTCGATCACCTGGCCTATCGCGAGGATGTCCGCCGTGGTCTCGGTCATGATCACCAGCATCACGATGAACATCGAGATGATGGCACCGACGGCGAAGGTGGGCACGCCGAAGTAGAAGGGCGTGGTCAGCTGGAAGACCGCCGCATCGGAGATCCGCTCGAAGTTCGTCATGCCGAACGGGATCGCTACGAGGGTGCCGAGCACCAAGCCCAGCAGGATCGCGACCCGACCGAAGAAGCCTGGCAGGAACCGGTAGATCACGACGATGATGAGAATCGTCAGGAACGCCAGCAGGAGGTTCATAGGGTCGCCGAAGTCTTCCGATCCAGCGCCCCCGGCTGCCCACCGAATCGCGACGGGCATGAGCGAGACACCGATGACGGTGATCACCGTGCCCGTCACCACCTCCGGGAAGAACCGCAGCAGCTGGGGTGAAGACCGGTGAGATGAGGAAGGCGATGGTGCCTGCCACGAGCAGGGCACCGAACACCGCGCGCAGGCCGTCGGTGCCTCCTTCCGCGGTGCCGACCGCGAGGATGGTTGACACAGCCGCGAACGAGGTTCCCTGGACGATCGGCTGCCGAGCCCCGATTTTCCACACGCCTATCGTTTGCAGGATCGTGGCGAGCCCGGAGATGAACAACCCCGCCGAGACCAGATAGGTGATCTGCGGTCCGGAGAGCCCAAGGGCACTTCCGACGATCAGGGGGACGGCGACAACCCCGGCATACATGCTGAGCACGTGCTGCAGCCCGTACAGGAACATCTGCGGCACCGGCAGGATCTCGTCGACCGGGTGCTTGGTGGCGGTGGTCGTGGACCGAGCCATCAGAACCTCCTCGTTTCGAAAGACGGAATGCTATTCCGTGAGATGGAATTTACTGGAGTGGGGCCGATCGCCTCAACCAAGTGATGCGCGAGCCCGTCGGGCTCCGGCGTCAGCGGGTGGCACCGGTTACAGGAACTGCCGGCTGAGCCGGGCATGCCGGTTGACGTCCTTGTAGAGCAGGTAGCGGAACCTGCCGGGGCCGCCGGCGTAGCAGGCCTGGGGGCAGAAGGCGCGCAGCCACATGAAGTCGCCCTCCTGGACCTCCACCCAGTCCTGGTTGAGCAGGTACACCGCTTTGCCCTCGAGCACGTACAGCCCGTGCTCCATCACGTGGGTCTCCGGGAACGGGATCACCCCCCCGGGCTCGAAGGTGACGATGTTGACGTGCATGTCGTGGCGGATGTCGTCGGGGTCGGCGAAGCGCTGGGTCACCCAGCGTCCGTCGGTGTCGGGCATTGACCCCCCGACGCACTCGCTGTCGCTGGTGACGAACGCCGGCGGCGGTTCGATGCCGGCGACCGGCTCCCACGCCTTGCGGATCCAGTGGAAGCGCAGCGGCTCCTCCGCTGGGTTGGTGAGGGTCCAGGAGGCGCCGGGGGGAAGGTAGGCATAGCCGCCGGCGGCCAGGTCGTGCCGATCACCGGCGATGCTCAGCCGCAGAGTGCCCTCGACGACGAACAGCACACCCTCCGCGGTGGGCTCGAGCTCGGGCTGGTCGCTGCCGCCGCCTGGGCCTACCTCGACGATGTACTGGGAGAAGGTCTCTGCGAACCCCGACAGAGGCCGGGCGATGATCCACAGCCGGGTGTGCTCCCAGAAAGGCAGCTTGCTGGTGACGATGTCGGTCATGGTCCCGCGTGGCAGGACCGCGTAGGCCTCGGTGAACATTGCTCGGTTGGTCGTGAGCTGGGTCTGCGGGGGGAGTCCTCCGCGGGGCGCGTAATAGCTGGTGGTCACCCGTGGCTCCTTTCGGTGGTGGTGGCGAGGTGTTCGGTGTCGGACTTGGGCCGAGCCAGCGCGGCCAGCTGGACGCCGCTCAGACCAGTGGCGGAGCGAACCTCGATCTCGTCGAGGGCTCCGCAGCCGAGGCCGCGGTGCAGGTAGCGAGCCAGGGCTCGAGCGGTGGCCGGCTCGTCCATCACCTCCGAGCCGGTGTTGGCGGCGTAGTCGGCCAGTCGGCGGGCGGCCGGTGCGAACCCCCTGCGGAAGAAGGCGTAGGTGACCGCGAACCGGGTCGGCAGGTGGCCGGGGTGCATGTCCCAGCCTTGGTAGATGCCCCGTTCGAGGGCGCGCTGTACCAGCCCGGCGTGAGTTCGCCAGGCGTGCATGGCCTGGCTCTTGGACCCGACGGGGAGGAGGTTGGTGGACCCATCGGCCAGATGGACGCCGGTGCCGGCCACGGCCAGCTGCATCAGGTGCTTGGCGAAGTCCGCGGCCGGGTGGTCGGCGGCCTGGTGGGCCGCAGCGATCTGCAGCGAGGCGCTGTAGTCGTAGGTGCCGTAGTGCAACGAGGTGACCCGTCCTGCGCCGGCGTGCACGGCGGCGGCGACCGGGACGCTGCCGTCGGCGCCGAGGATGAGCTGAGGTGTCTCCACCTGGACCTCGAAGCCCAGCGAGCCCGCCGGGACGGCGTGGCGGCGTTCCAGCTCGGAGCACACCGCGGCCATGGCCTCGACCTGGGTGACGGTGCTGACCTTCGGGAAGGTCAGCACGAGCCCGTCGGGGACCGTCTCCAGACGGGCCAGCAGCGTGCCCAGGAACAGGTCGAGGGTGCGGAGACCGCGCTGCCGGGTGGGCTGCTCGAAGCACTTGAACCGGATTCCGAAGAACGCAGGCGCCTCCCCGGCGGCGTGAGCGGCCGCCAGTCGCTCGGCCGCGGCGACCGCGTCGGCGTCTTCGACCGCCTCGGCTCGGGTGCCGTATCCGTCCTCGAAGTCCAGGCGCAGGTCCTCGATCGGTTCCGTGGCGAGCTTGGCCTCGACCCGGGGGGCCACCTCCGCGACCAGCTCGGAGGGGATCCCGACCAGGTCGCACAGTCCGTCCGCGCCACCTACCCGCTCGAGCATGTCCGCTGCCTGCCGCCCCCACTGGGAGGGGAGCTCGGCGGTGTAGTCGGCGGCGGAGACGTACACCGTGTGGACCGGTTGTCGTCGCTCGTCTTCGCCGGGGTAACGGGAGGCCAGGGCGGCATCGGTGGCGGCGAGCCGGTCGTCGATGCTGCGCAGGAACCCGGCGTCCAGGACCCTGGCGCTGACCGCGGTCATATCAGACGCTCCGTTCGTAGGCGGGCAGGGAGAGGATGACCGCTCAATCGGTATTTCACGATCCGATACTAGATTCTGCAGGGCGGAATCCGCAAGGGGCAGTTGAGGGAGCCGCAACCGACGGAGCCCGGGCCGTGTTGCCACCCGTGTCTGAGACGACCCGGAGCGGGACCGCGGCGGTGGATGGTTGCAATGACGCTGCCGGCGAAGGCGGTGGAGGCGAAGCTGCTGCGCACCACGCGGCTGCCCGGATGGACGACCGCCGGGACATCGACCACTTCAGGTCGAAGTAGCTAGTGGTGTGTCTCAGTTTTGGGTAGCTGCTTGGAGGGCGACGCGGCCTCTGGCGACTTTGGCGAGGATGTCGTCGGCGGTGGCGGTCCAGACGAAGGGCTTGGGGTCGTCGTTGTGGGC
>Ga0136634_10000132_pt1 | contig 36141 bp, 34 predicted proteins | sample AntDrymUQ8332106_2_FD_104654 | JGI IMG/M metagenome (GOLD analysis project Ga0136634, IMG submission 104654) | Polar desert sand microbial communities from Dry Valleys, Antarctica - metaG UQ833 (21.06) | ecosystem: Environmental > Terrestrial > Soil > Desert | place: Antarctica: Dry Valley... | reverse complement strand
TCTATGAACAGGCCCGTTCGGCCGCTTATGAGGCGGAGAACATTGAGTTGATGACGATAATACTCTGCCACCTGAGCCAGCTGGCCACCTGGCAGGGCCGACCGCAAGTCGGCATCGACTACGCCGTCGCCGCTCTCCGTTGGGCGAAGCATATCGGCGACCCGTTGCTTCAGGCATATACATCCGACAGGGCTGCTTGTGCCTATGCGTCCGGCGGACAACAGGGCGACTGCCGTACCGAGCTGGCGAAGGCCGGAGAGGTAGTGGCGACAGTTTCTCGAAACGATCATGCACCATCATCACTTGCCTGCCACTACGGGTCGGGGACGTTCGCTTCCACGCAAAGTGAGTGCTTTCTGCAACTGGCGGACACCCCTCGTGCCGTGCAGGCCGCCAGCGCCGCGCTGGAGCTTCTGGACGACACCTCAATCGTCCGCTTCGTCGCCTTCACCAAGCTTGGTCTCGTCGACGCGTACACCCGGAGCCGCGATGTTGATCATGCTGCCGAGGTGCTCGGCGACACCGCTGTGCTGGTGACTCGGAACCGATCCGTGCGGCTGGTGCGGCAGTTCCATGACAGCCGCGGGCAGCTCGAACCGTGGAAGCACACCCGAGCTGTCCGAACACTGGACGACAAGTTGCGAGCCTACGGCCTGGTGGGCAGCGCTAGCACATAGCTGCCCAGAATTGTCAGTAGACCCGGTCAGCGGCCAACCTGTACACGGCGACGCTAGTGTGCGGCGTCGGGACGGTAGGCGGCGGGAGGGTTCGGCGAACTACGGGTGATCCGGATCGTGGTCCGGCCGTGCGTCCGTCGTGCCGCAAGGTGTTGCCGGGATGACCACCGGTTTGATCACGGTGCGGATCACGACGAACACCCCCAGCGGAAGCGACCGGGGGTGTGTGACGACGACGCTGGTTCAGCGTGTTGGAATACCCATGAGCACTGATAGATTAGATGTGGCAAGGATGCCATAAAAGTGTGTCTAAGGGGCGGTCTGACTCAGATCCCAACCTGGTCCACCGCGTTGAGGTGCAGCTTCGGTGGGATGTTGGCCCATCGGCGGTAGTGAGTTCTGGTGGTGTATACGTCTGATCATGGACGTGGGTGGTGGTCGTTCGGTATGATGCCAGGTGCAGCGCTGTGGCACGGGTCGGGCCCAATTGGCCTTGGAGGTGTGATCGTGCACGAGGTAATCGAGCGGAAGCGTGGGGAGATCGAAGTCCTGTGTCGGGGGCTGGGGGTTCGCCGGCTTGATTTGTTCGGCTCGGCTGTCACAGGGTCGTTCGACGAGAAATCCAGTGATGTCGATGTGCTGGTCGAGTTCGATATCCGGCCGGGATTCGATTACTTTGGTACCTACTTCGGCCTGAAGGAGGGTCTGGAACGGATTCTGGGGCACCCGGTCGATGTCGCCAGTGTCACCAGTATCCGTAATCCTTACTTCCGGGATCAGGTGATGCGCACCCGGGAAGAGCTATATGCTGCCTGATCCCATAAAATATCTGTGGGACGCGCTGCATGTAGCAGAGCTGGTTTACGAATTTGCCCAAGGCCGGTCTTTTGCGGACTACAAGAGCGTCGCGGACGAAAGAAGGGATCATTGTGCCGATCCTGCCGGAGCCGCCAATGTGGTCGGTGTTGCTTTTGTTGCTGGAGTTTGGTTCGGTGGTTTGAGCAGCTCACCTCGGGGCGCGGTTCAGACGGCGCAGTTGTAGACCAGTGGTAGCGAGCCGTCCCCCTGGCGTAGCTGCAGGAACAGCTCCACCGCGCGGCGCTTCGCCTCGGTCATCGACACCTCGGGTCCGCCGAGCAGCATGTCCGGGGAGGTGTCGGCGTCGGCGCCCGCGGGGTGCCAGTGCCAGCCGTCCGCGGTGACGGTCAGCTCGGGCACGGTGTTGTCCTCGCCGATGGCGACGCCCTCGCTCGCGTGCCCGCGCTTGACCAGCGGTCGCACCGCGAAGTCGCGGCCGTGCACGCCCTTGGCCGCCAGCAGCGCGCGCAGCGGCTCCACCTGCGTGGTGTTCTCCGGTGTCTCGGTCATGCCGACCCGTACCGGCAGGCCCAGCGCGAGCGCGGTGTCCAGACCGGTCATCGCCTTGGCCCACGAGCCGCGGCCCCGGTGGATGTCGTGGGACGCGGGCTCGGCGCCGTCCAGCGAGGTCTGCAGGGTCAGCCGCGGCCTGCCCGCGAGGCGTTCGAGCTGTTCGCGGCGCCAGCCCTGGTAGAGCATCCCGTTGGTGAGGCACACGACGTCGAGCAGCGACGTGGCGTAGAGCAGCATCTCGACGAGGTCGGGTTCGAGGAACGGCTCGCCGCCGGTGACGTAGACCTCGGTGAAACCCTCGGCGACGGCGGTGTCCACCAGCTCGCGGAACCGGGCCGCGCCGAGGCTGCGCCGTCGTGCCTGCGGCGAGGAGGCGACCGAGCAGTAGTCGCAGGCGAGGTTGCAGTGGAAGTTGGTGTAGATCCACAGCCGCGGTGGGAACAGCGCCGAGCCGAACAGCGGCAGCACTGGCAGCCCTTCGTCGGGAACGTCCGGGAGCGTGCCCCAGGACACCTCGGCCCCGCTGAAGTCGGGCATCGCCGACTTGTAGAGCTGGTACCGGCCCCGCGAGCGCTCGGTCGGCGGCACGATCTCCAGGCAGGTGGTCCACCACCCGGTCTCCACGGCCTGCGCGAACGCCTCCGGCAGCCCGGCGACCCGGATTGACGCGGCCTGTGCCGGCCAGTCGTAGTCCAGCGCCACGAGCTCCGCGGCCGGCGGGGCGTCGGGGCTCAGGTGCAGCAGCGCGTACCAGACGTGCCGCCCGCCGTCGTTCGCCGGCCTGCCGAGCACCCCGACGTTGACGACGAGCGTCGCGCCGAAGCGGCGGATCCACGGCAGCCCGGAGTGCGTGCAGCAGATGACGTCGGCGCCGGACTCGGCGATCCGCAGCTGGTGTTGGGCGTCCGACAGCGACTCCCACCAGAAGTCGTTCACCGCCAGCGTCGAGCCGTGCACCAGATGCAGGTCCACCCCCTCGACGGTCTCCCGGCGTTCGGTGGGCAGCGTGCGCATCCACGCCGCGAACTCCGGCGAGGTGTGGGCGAGGGTGTAGTCGTAGGCGATCGCGGCGAAGGCGTTGTCGGCGTCGTCGGCGTAGCCGCAGCCACAGTCGGTCTGCCCGCTGCCGATGGCCACCTCGTAGTTGCCGGCGATGCACTCGACGCCGTTCTCGACCAGCAGCGGCCAGATCGCCTCCGGCTCCGCCCCGTAGGCGCCGAAGTCACCCAGGCAGACCAGCCGGTCGGCCCCGCGGGCGCGGGCGTCGGAGACGAACGCCCGCAGCGCGTAGGGGTTGGAGTAGGGGCCACCGCACAGCGCCACCGTGGTCATCGGACCAGCCTGGTCATCGTGGTTTCCTTCCGGGTGCGTGCGCTCCTGCCGAAGGGACGTTCGATCGTAAGCCGTCCCGGCGGTTCGCCCCAGCAGTTCGGACTCTTGCTCGTCGTGGGATCAGGTTGACGTGCGCGGGTTGCTGGGTGGGCTGGGGTGGTGTTGGCGGATCGCGTCGAGTGCCAGGTGCCAGGGGTAGCGGTCGAGGACGCTGGATCCGGTGCGTGGTGGGTGGGGTTGGAAGCCTTCCGGGCCGTGCAGGACGGTGATCCCGGCTGCGCGGAGCTCGTCGACGCCGCGGGTGAAGGCGCGATTGGCGGCCAGTGCGGTGTTGACGAAGGGCAGCACGACTATGGGTACGCCCAGGCCGGTGAGCTCCGCGAGCATGTTCAGCGCGTAGGTGTCGCTGATCCCGGCCGCCCACTTGTTGATCGTGTTGTAGGTCGCCGGTGCGACCACGATCGCGTCGGCGCGGGGGAGTGGCTCGTCGTCGGCGGTTCGGTAGTCGCTGCGCACCCGGTGCCCGGTGAGCGTCTCCAGGGCAGGGATATCGAGGAAGTGATGGACGGCCGAGGGCGTGGCGATCGGACAGACGTCCCAGCCGTCGTCCTGCGCGAGCGAGACGAGGGTGCCGATGCGGCTGGCGGGTCCGGCGCCGCAGACGATCACGTAGAGGACGGCTCGGGTATCTGTCACGCGTTCATTCCCGCATGGTGGGCGATGCGACGCACGTCGCACATCGTTTTGCGTCTTCGCATAGGGCCGGACGTGTGCGAGGACCGCAGTAGGTGTGCGACGTCGGGGTTTGAGCGGGAGCTCGGGTAGTGTGGGGGCAACGATTCCGTCGATGGTTCGGGTGCACCGCGAAGCGCCCTTCGTATGAGTGGTGAGAGTCAAGAGCGGGCCGAGGGGGTTGCCTCGGGCGGGCGGTGACCCGCCCCGGCACCCCCCGGGTGCGTAGTCGAGCCGAGCTGCGCGGGCAGCGACGTCCGCGTCAGCACCGCTGTTGGGACCATCTGGTGCTCGCGCCGTTGTGGCCGCTGCACGGGACCAACCTGGGGACGTTGCTGCGGACCTGCGACGCGGTGGGCGCGTGCCTCGCGGTGCCCCGGCAGCCGTGGGTGGCGCAGGCGCTCGCTCGCGGGGACACGCTGCGCCAGCGCAGTTGTGTGCACCGGATCTCGAACCCGCTGGGCTGGCTCGCCCAGCAGCGCGCATCGGGGAGCTGGCTGCTGGGAGTGGAGCTGGCCGACGAGGCGATCCGGCTGGGTGACCTCGCGGCGGCTCGGCAGCGGACGGTCGTCGTCCTCGGGCACGAGAGTGACGGGATCCCTGCAGATGCCCTCGCGCTGCTCGACCAGGTCGTGGAGATCCCGATGATCGGTACCGGGACGAGCCTGAACGTGGCGGTGGCCGGTTCCCTGGTGGCCTACCGGCTCGCGGGTCTGCTCTGAGGGTTCCCGGCGGCGCCCGGTCGGCGCATGTCCCGCTACTCGGTTACCCGGCTACTCGGGGAGCAACCGCTGGACCATGTTCTCGGCGTTCAGGGCGGCGATGGCCTGTTCGACCGCGACCTTGTCCGACAGGTCGACGCCCCGGGCCGTCAGCTCGGCCACGATCCTTTTGGCTGGCCCCCAGGACGACTCGTCGTCGAAGGCCTCGTCGAAGTCGGCCCGGTGCTCGTCCACGGCGGTGACCACCGGATCGATCCATTCCGGTGCGACGCCGCGCTGCGCGAGCGCGAAGCGCACCCAGTGGCGGAGCGTATCGGGCAGGGCAGCTCGCTGTGCGGCGTCCAGCGTCGCCTTGCGGGGCAGCCAGTCGACGAGGAAGAGCGCGACCGAGTCCGGGTCCCACCCCAGCGGCCGCACGGGCAGGTAGCCGTCGCCGTAGTCGAGGAACAACTCGGCCAGTGACCGCGCGAGGTCGTCGTCGGGCAGCCCGCCGCTCCCGACGAATGCGTCGACGAGTTCCCGGCGCTGCGTGTCGGCAAGGGGTTCGACGTCCGGGAACGGCCGCAGATGCGCCCGGCACCTCGCCCAGGCCAGCGCCCGGAGCGCGACGTAGTCCTCGTCGGCCTGGCGCGGCAAGGTGATGTCGGTCTGGCGCATCGCGTCGGCCAGGTCGGCGAGGACCTCGTCGACGGGCAGCTCGACCAACGGCTGCATCGGCGGGAGTTCGCCGCCGCCACCACGCTCGCCCCACTTCGCGGCCGATCCGGGCTCGACGAGGGCCAGCTCGACGACCAGGCGGCCGCCGACCTCGGACACGGCGGTCAGCAGGGTGTGCGGCCGGGGTCCGTCGAAGTCGACGAACAGCACCCGGCGAGCCTCCCAGACGTCCAACGACCGGTACGCCGCCACCGGAACCCAGTCCGGCGCGTCCATCCACGGCGGTACGGGTTGGGTCTCCGCGAGGATCTCGAGGGTCTCGTCGAGCATGACCCGCTCCCGCGGTTCTGCTACCCGGCGCAACGCGGCCACCGCGGCCGTCCCGTGCGGGCTCGGCCGGTTCGAGACCCGCCCGATCACACCCATGATCAGCTTATGTTCGGCGTCCCGTTCGCTCAGCGGAGCCTGGACCCAAGCCTGCCCGAGACAGCTGCTGGCCCACGTCTCCGCGGAGAGCGCGTCGTTGCCGTCCGCGATGCGCCGAGCGTCGCGCACCGCGTGGTCGGCCGGGGTCAACTCCCGCACCGGCTGCTGCCGACCCTTCGCGCGGCGTCGAGCAGGGGGACGTCCGCGGCTCTTCGGACTCATGCGCCCAGTGGACCACACCGCCGGAGCGAGGAAACCGGACGGTGGTCATCGTCGGGTGCCGTGGCCTCGGCGAGACCCAGACCCAGACCCAGACCCACGATCGGCGAGACTCACGGGTGGACCTCGGTCCGCTCGAGGACCAGCGCTGTGATCTCGAGCCGCGCGCCGTCGGCCGTCAGCCGGTGCAGTCCCTCCCGGCGGGTCCGCTCCCGGTAGGCCTGCCCGAGCAGCAGCGCGGCGTGGTCGGCGAGCTCGGGCTCCTGCTCGAAACCGCGCGCGATGGTGACGGCGAGCAGCCCGCGCGGCGGGAGCGCCCGCGTCACGGCGTCGAGCGCCTCGACCGGCAGGTGCCCGAAGCCGGTCGCCCCCGCGATCGTGACGATCTGGGGTGCGAGGGCGCGCAGCCAGGCCAGGTCGCCGTCGCTGGGCCGGGTGAGGTCCATGGTGCGCAGGTCGTCGTAGACCTGCCCCCGATCCCGCCGGACGGCCCGCTCGCTGGCCGGCTCCAGGTCGGTGCCCGCGATCCGCCGGAAGCCGGCCGCCGCCAGCAGCTCTCCGACCACGCCCGTCCCGGCTCCCACGTCGAGCACCTGCAGGTTCGGTCGCTCGGGTGGCGGCACCACGTGCGCAAGCGCCTCGGCGAGCAGGTGCGGCGCCCGGCCGCCGAGCCGCAGGAAGTAGACGGCCTCGTACAGGCCGGGCACGTCGCAGAGCGCGGCGTAGTCGTGCAGGCCGGTCTCTACCTGCCGACCGGTGTCATCGCGCCAGCGCACGACGTCGCCCGCCTCGTCGACCACGAGATGTGCGGCCCGCCGCTGGGTGGCCTCGTGCACCGGCAGCGCGCTCACGAGGCGAGGACCTGCGCGACGACGTGCCGCCCCGGTTCGCGGTAGAGCGCGTACAGGGCACCCACCTGCCGCTGCGCGCCCTCGAGGTCGAACCACGCCGGGCCGCCGAGACGCTCCTGCGCCTGCGCCGTCAGGTGCACCCGTGCCCAGCCGCCCGGGTCCGGCCCCACGGTCACGAGCCCCGTCTCGTGCTCGAGCAGCCGGTGCACGCCGCGCTCGCCGATCCGTCCGTAGGACATGGTCTCGACCTCGAGGCCCGGGACGAGCACCTTCACCGCGACGGCGTCGCCCTGGGAGGGCTGCACGTCGACCAGCACGTCGAGACCGGCCGCGTGCAGCGCGTCCACGACGTGCGCGTTCAGGTCGTCACCGTCCCAGGTGGGCAGGTCGACCAGGCGCACCGAGGAGTGGCGCGCCAGGACGCGGTCCTGCAGCAGTTCGACCAGCGCCGGTGTGCCGCTGCGCGCCCAGCCGAGCATCGCCTGCAGCGCCCGGTCCTCCTCCACGAGGCGTTCGGGTGGATGCCCGTCGAGCCAGTCGTCGAGGTAACCGGGCGGGGTTGCCCGGCGGACGAGGTCGAGCGGGCCGTGCATGAAGGCCTTGCGGCTGCGGGCGGCTGCGAACTCGTGCAGCGCCTTGCGGACGGCGGCGTCCCGGTCGGGGTGTGCTGCCTCCCCGCAGGCCGTGGCCATGACGGGCACCGGCTCCGAGGCGTCTCGCGAGCAGCCGACGGCGTGGACATCGACGATGCCGAAGTCGGTGCTCGCGAGCTTCACCACGACGTCGATCCCGGCCGCGTCGAGCCGCTCGAGCAGGGCGAGCGCGTCCGGGTCGCGCAGGCCGTCGAGGTCGACCACGACACCCCGGTCCATGGACCGGAAGGTGGTCGCGTTCCCGTCGCGCTGGAGCACCTCGAGCAGGGCGTGGGCCACCGCTTGGGCGGGATCGAAGGCGGCACCCTGCCCGTTGGTGATGACGGTGGTCAGCCAGCCCTCCGGCGGTGGGTCGCCCGGCAGGTCCTGCGGCGCCGACGCCACGAGCTCGGCGGGCACCAGCACCGTCTCCCCGTCGCGCAGCCGCGTCATCGGCAGCCACTGCACCACGCGGTCGTCGTCGTAGGGGCTGCCCGCCTCCAGGCACAGCGTGCGCGGGTCCTGGACGCGGCCGGATCCCTGCTTGCCGACCAGCTCGGCGTAGGACGCCTCGACCCGCTCGACCAGCTCGTGCGCGCGTACCGACAGGGCCATCTCGGCCATCTCGCCGAGCGCGCCCACCCGGGCCTCCTCGCCGGTGGCGCCGTAGCCGAGCCCGCTGCCGCCCGGATGCCGCGGTGATGTGGGCAGCGCGGCACTGTGCAGGGGCACGTCGAGCACGTCCAGCCCGACGACCGGAAACTCCACCACTTGTGGCGGGAAGGACGCGAGGTAGCGCTCCACTGCGGTCTGCGCTCGCCCGCTCACAGCTCCTCCAGGAAGACAGGGCCGCGTCCGCGGGCTGCGAGCAGCCGCCGCACGACGTGTGCGGTGATGCCACCGGCCACTGCGAGGAGCGTACCGAGCATCTCGAACCGCAGCGAGCCGTGCGAACGCGGGCCTGCTCGGCCGTGACGGCCGTCCGCGCCGCCGTTACGGGTGGGGTGTTGCCATGTCGAGGTTGCGGCACACGGCGTGGACGGCGTCGGTGAGCGAGTCGACCCGGACGAGGGAGGACGGGAGGTCCTGGTCCTGCCATCCGGGGCCACCGACGACGATGGGGATCGGTGGCCGCAGCGGGGGCAAGGCCTGTAGGTCCAGGCAGCGGGCGGTGTCTTCGTTCTGGGCCCAGACGAACACCGCGCGTGGAGCGATCCGGCGGACCGCCGAGGCCAGCGCTTCGGTGGGGACCGAGGCGCCCAGGATTCGGCTCGGGCAGCCGATCTCGGCGAGGGTGGCGGCCAACGCGTGCAGAACGAGGGTGTGTTGCTCGTGTTCCAGGCATGCGAGAAGGACCGGTGGGTAGCTGTCCCAGCGGCGACGCTTGGCGAGGACCGCTGAGAGTGCGGTGCGCACGCAGTCGGTGAACAGGTGCTCGACGTCGATGCAGTCGCCGGTCCGGGCATAGCGCTCGCCGATGCTGCCCAGTGTCGGGACCATGAGCTGCTCCCAGGTCGTGGCGACACCGTGGCGGCGCAGTGCCTTGGCACACAGACGTGCGATGGTGGGTTGATCAAGTGCCAGTGCTGCACCGACCAGGCGCCGCAGTTCAGGATCCTCCCGGTCCAGCGCGAGGGCCCGTCCGCCGCCTCGACGGCGACCTGGCCGATCGGGTGCGGCAGCGTGCTCCGGAGCGGACCCGTCCTGCTCGGAGACCCGGGCAGCTTCTGCGGTCGGCAGTCCGGCGAGCACCAGCCTGCGCATCCGTTCGAGCCGGAGCAGATCTTCCGGACGGTAGCGACGATGCCCGCCCACGGTCCGGCCCGTCGGGCCGATGCGGTAGCGGTAGTGCCAGGTACGCAGGGTCGCCGGCGCGATACCCAACCGTCGAGCCACCCATCCGGTCGAATGAGCGGGCGCGGCGTCGTCGTAGCCGGTGCTCATCTGGTCATTGTCGCTGATCGCGCAAGTACGGCGGTCAGGCCACTGGCGCGGCGCGGTCACGCCCCTCCGTTGCTCCGCAGCAGCGAGTGGAGCGCCCAGGTCGTAGACCCGGATAAATCGAGTCAAATCCGTTCCAATTCGCGCGGCGTGTCGGGGACGTGCATGCTGATCAGGCTGGTGGGTGACAGGTCCGACCGAGCCGAGTCGTCGTAGGGGGTACCGGGGTGCATACGGGAGGCGGCCCGGTGTCGTGGCACCCGGAACCCATCGGTCGGCCCCCGCCGCGGCCGTGAGGAGCAGGCGCACCCGCCTCGTGAGTCCACCTGGTCGGGCGAGGTACCCGACCAGTACTGCGCCGCCCGCGACGACGTCGGGGTGTCCGGCGTGGAGATATGTCTGATGAGAGGGAACACGCCATGCCGGCCGAGTACACGACCATGCAGGACCACACCGAGGGCGTCCGTACCGGCGTCGCGATCGTCGGGCTCGGCGGTGCGGTCGCGACGACCGCCGTCGCGGGGGTCGAGCAGTTGAAGCTGGGCACGATCGGTACGGCCGGGCTGCCGCTGGCCCACCGAACCGACCTCATGCCCTATGACTCGATGGTGTTCGGCGGCTGGGACCTCGACTCCAGCAACCTCGCCAAGGCAGCGCACCTGCACCGTGTGCTCGAACCGGTGCAGATCGAAGCGGTGGCCGAGCCGTTGCAGCGGATCGAGCCGTGGCCCGCGGTGGTCGACCCGGCCTACTGCCGCAACGCCACTGGGGAGAACGTGGTCGCAGCCGGGCCGCTGCGCGAGCGGATCGCGCACATCCGTGCCGACCTGCAACGGTTTCGCCGCGAGCACGAGCTCGACAGCGTCGTGGTCGTCAACCTGGCGTCCACCGAGGCCTGGCCGGATCTCACCGCGCCCGTGCTCGCCGACATCGACGCCTTCGAGGAGGGCCTCGACCGCGACGAGCCGATGATCACACCTGGGATGATCTACACCTACGCGGCGGTCATCGAGGGCTGCCCGTTCGTCAACTTCACCCCGAGCCTGGGCCCGGACGTGCCGGCGTTGCTGTCCTTGGCCGAGCGCGAGGGCGTTCCGGTGGCGGGCAAGGACGGAAAGACCGGTCAGACGATGATCAAGACCGTGCTCGCGCCGGCGTTCCGCTCACGTGCGCTGACCGTCGACGGCTGGTACTCGACCAACATCCTCGGCAACCGGGACGGTCAGATTCTCGACAACCCGTCGTCGCTGGCCAGCAAGCTCGACACGAAGGGCTCGGTGCTCGACTCCATCCTCGGTTACGGCGTCGAGGACCACATCGTCCGCATCGACTACTATCGCCCGCGCGGTGACGCGAAGGAGGCCTGGGACAACATCGATCTGGTCGGTTTCATGGGCCAGCGCATGCAGCTCAAGGTCGACTTCCTGTGCCGGGACTCGATCCTGGCCGCCCCGCTGGTGTTGGAGCTCGTCCGGCTGGTGGCCGAGGCGCGTCGCCGCGGTGAGGGCGGGGCACAGGAGCAGCTCGGCTACTTCTTCAAGAAGCCGCTCACCAGGGACGGTCGGCTGCCCGAGCATGCGCTGCACGCCCAGGAGCGCGCGCTGCTCGACTGGCTGGACGGCGACCGGTGACCGAGCTCGCGAGCCCACCCGACGCGACCGCGCTCCCGACCGCGCGGCTGGGCGCGATCCGCGGACTGTTCCGCGAGATCGGGGACCTGAAACGGGTACGGGTGGCGCACGCGGACGGCTCGGCCGCGCAGCGGGCGTTCGTTCGGGCCTGGGCGGCGCTGGTGGCCGGCGCCGACCCGGGCCGGGTAGCGGCGGTGGAGTGCGCGGCAGCGCTGGCCGGGGCCCGGCTTGCGGGGGTGGACGCAGGCGTGCTGGTGGCGTGCGGGCTTCCTGCGGCCGACACCGTCGAGGTGCTCGGACGTGCGGTGGACCAGGTGAGTGGCGGGTTGCACCCCTGCGCGGTGGCGCGGGCGCACCGGACGTTGCCGGAGCTGGTCGACGCGGCGACCGAGGCGGGCGTTGGCACCGCCGGGGCGGGGGTGCGCGGTGGTTCGGGAGGCGGCACAGCGCTGGCGTCGGGCGCGCTGCCGCCGTTCGTCGGGGCGCTGTGTCGCCAACCGCGGGCCGGGGCGACCGCGCCCGGCCGGCCGCGGCTGATCGTCGAACCGCCGGAGAACCACGGGGAGCACTGCTGGGCCGTGGCCGTCTACGGGGCGCTGCTGGCCGAGGACCTGGGCGCCGACCCGGGCGAGGCGTTCCTGCTCGGGCTGGCCCACCACCTGCACAACGCGGCGCTGCCCGACGCCGGGTTCGCCGGTGACACCCTGCTCGGCGAGCACGTCGACGCCCTCATGATGCGACTCACCGCTCGTGAGCTGGCCACCCTGCCTGCGCCGCTGGCCGCTCGGGTGGAGGCGCTGCTGGACCGTCGCGCCGACGCGGCGACGCCGGTGGGTCGGGCGTTCCACGCCGCCGACGTGCTGGACCGGGTCCTGCAGGTGCACCACCACGCCCGCGCCGCCGGATTCACCGCCGACCAGGCGCTCGTCGACCTCGACCTGGTGCACGCCGGACCGGTGACGGACTACCACACCGCCATACTCGCGGCGGCCGACCTATGACCCCCTGTGCGCGGAAACCGTCGCCGGAACAGCGTTATCCGCGCACGACCTCGGTGGGGTGGGGGGTGGTGGGGTGCGGGTGGGTGGTGCGCGATCACGTGTTGCCCGGCCTGCTCGCCACGCTGGACGCCCGGCTGGTGGGCGCTTGCGACCGGGACCTGCGCGCTGCGGATGGGGTGGTCGCGGCAGCGGGTGGGTTCGCCACGGCCGATCTTGATGTTCTGCTCGATTGGCCGGACTTGCACGCGGTCTATGTCGCGACACCTAATCATCTGCACGCCGCAGTGGTGGCCGCCGTCGCCGGGCGCGGGATACCGGTGCTGTGCGAGAAGCCGCTGGCCGCCGACGTCGCCGGCGCCCGCGCGCTGGTCGGCGCCGCGACGGCGGGCGGGGGCCTTGCCGGGGCGGCGTTCGACCAGCGGTTCCACCCGGCACACCGGCGCATCGCCGAGCTCGTCGCGGCTGGCGAGCTCGGCACCGTCACGGCCGTCCGCATCGCCTACGGCTGCTGGCTGCCGCCGGACTGGAGCCCCCCACGTCGCTCCGACTCAGCTGGTGGCTCTTATGACAACTGGCGGGTCGACCGGGCACGCGCCGGTGGGGGTGCGCTCGTGGACCTCGCCCCGCACGGGATCGACCTGGTCGGTGCGCTGCTCGGGGACGATCTCGAGCGGCTCATCGTGCTCACCCAGCACCGGGTGCACGACTATCCGGTCGACGACGGCGCGGTGCTGGCCGGCCGTACCGACGGCGGGGTGCTCTTCAGCGCGCACGTCTCGTTCAACACCGCCGATCCGCTGCCGCGGCGACGCCTCGAGGTCATCGGCACCCGAGCCCAGCTCGTCGCGCAGAACACCATGGGCCAGACCCCCGGCGGCACCCTCACCCGCATCGACGCCCGCACCGGCGCCGCGACCGACGTCCCGTTCGACACCGTCACCAGCCCGTTCACCGCGCAGCTCGCCGCGTTCGGTGCCGCCGTCGCGGGCACGGCGCCGTGGCCGTGGCCCCTGGACCGCGACCTGCGCCTGCACGAGCTGCTGCACGCCGCTCTGGAAGGGAGCTGACCGTGGCCCTACGTCTGTACTCCTGTGGCAACTGCGGGCACTGGCAGCGCTGGTTCGGCCCTCCGCCGTCGTGCCCGGTCTGCACCGACGTGCGCAACGCCCTGCCCGAGGACGGCTGGGACTTCGCCATCGACACCGAGATCGCCGCGGGTCGCGCGGCCCGCTGGGCGCAGGTCGCGCCCGGCGTCACCGGCTACTGGTGCGAACCGCAGCTCGGGCTGGGCACCACCGGCTGGGTGATCGAGACCGAGGCCGGGCCGGTCGGGTGGGAGGGCGCCGGTTACTACCCCCCGGAGGCGCTGGCCGAGCTGCGTCGCCGCGGCGGGCTCGTCGCGCTGGGCGCGAGCCACGTGCACGGCTACGGCGCGCTGTGGCAGCTGCAGGACGAGCTGGCCCCGCCGGTGCTCGCGATCGGCGTCGACGACCTGGTGTGGACCAAGGCCTTCCGCGTCACCTGGCCCACCGACGACCGGCACGAGCTCGCACCCGGGCTGGTGATGCACCGCAGCGGCGGGCACTTCGCCGGGCACACCGTGCTGCACGACGAGCGTCGCGGGATCCTCTTCTGCGGCGACCTCCTCAAGGTCGACCTCGACGGTGACACTCCGGTGGGCCTGTCCTGCCACAAGGCCTACCACGCGCAGATCCCGCTGTCCCACGCCGAGATCCGCCAGGCTCAGGCCCTGGTCGAGCAGCTGGACTTCGACGCCGTCGCGACGCCGTTCGAGCTCGCCGCGCCGGTCTCGACCAAGCAGGTGCTGGCGCTGTTCGGCCACCAGCTCGCCGGGCAGCCCGCGGCCGGGCCGATTCCGTTGGCGGAGCTGGCATGACGGGCGTGCGCGGCGTCGCCCTGCGCTACGCCTACAACACCAACGGGCTAACCTCGCACCGCCTCGACGACGCGCTCACCCTGCTCGCCGACGCCGGCTACGACGGCGTCGCGCTCACCCTCGACGTCGCCCATCACGACCCGTTCGCCCCCGACCTGCCGGCTCGCACCGCGGCGCTCGGACGGCGGCTCGACGGGTTGGGGCTGGCCAGCGTCGTCGAGACCGGGGCGCGGTTCCTGCTCGACCCGCGGCGCAAGCACCAGCCGACGCTGGTCAGCGCCGAGCCCGCCGACCGGGCCCGGCGGGCCGCGTTCCTGCGCACCTGCGTCGACGTCGCAGCGGACCTCGGCAGCGAGGCCGTGTCGTTCTGGGCCGGGGTGCCGGCGGACGGGCTCGACCGCACGCGGTGCTGGGGCTGGCTGGTCGACGGCGTTACCGACGTCGTCGGGTACGCCGCAGAACGTGGCGTGACGTGCGCGTTCGAGCCCGAGCCGGGGATGCTCGTCGAGGACTGCGACGGCTGGCGCCACCTCGCCGACGCCGTCCCCGGTCTCGCGCTGGCGCTGGACACCGGGCACTGCATCGTGTCCGGGCGCTACGAGCCCGCCGATGCGGTGCGGGCGTTTGCGCCGCACCTGGGCGCGTGCGCGGTGGAGGACATGCCCCGCGGCCGTCACGAGCACCGTGCGCCGGGCGAGGGCGACATGGACCTGCCGGCGGTGCTCGGCGCGCTGGCCGAGGTCGGGTACCCCCGGCTGGTCAGCGTGGAGCTCTCGCGCGACTCGCACCGCGCCGACACGCTCGTCCCCGCCGCGCTCGCCGCGCTGCGGGAGGCCGAGCGGTGGGGCCGGGCCGCGGCATGAGGATCTGCTTCGTCTCCCGCCGTTACTGGCCTGCCGTGTCCGGGATGAGCGCCTACGCCGAGAACCTGCTGCGTCACCTCGTGCGCGCGGACCACGATGTGACGCTGGTGTCGCAGTACCGCGGCGATGAGGCCGGCCGGGCGGTGTACGGCGGCGGGCCGCCCCCGCCCGAGCGGGTGCCCGCCGGTGTCGAGGTGCACGCGCTGGAGGCGCTCGGGGAGCAGGCCGTCGGGCGTGGGGAGCCCGCCGACTTCGAGGCCGACGTCGACACGATGACGCGCACCGTCCTGGACCTGCACGAGCGCGAGCCCTTCGACGTCCTGCACGCGCAGTACGCCTATCCCAACGGGCTGGCCGTGCTGCGGGCGGCGCGGGCGGCCGGGCTGCCCGCGGTGGTGTCGGTGCAAGGCGGTGACGGGCACTGGGTCGGCACCTGCTGCGCGACGCATCGCGACCTCGTCCGCGCCGTGTTCACCCATGCCCCCGCGCTGCTGATCGGCTCGCCGTCGTTCGCGGGCGAGGTCGTCGAGCGGCACGGGGTCGATCCCGCGCGGTTCACCCTCGTCCCCGGCGCCACCGACGCGCAGCGGTTCGCGCCTCGCGACCGGGCCGACGTGGCGCGGATCGGTGATCCGGCGGTGCTGCTCTACCACGGCCGCGTCGACGTCCGCAAAGGTGTGCTCGACCTGCTCGATGCGGTCGTGCTGCTGCTCGCGGGCGGGGTGCGGGTGCGGCTGCTGGTCTCGGGGGTCGGGCCGGACAGCGGTCTCGTCGCTGAGCGGGTGCGCGAGCTGGGGCTCGGCGAGCACGTCGAGCTGCTCGGCGCGGTGGCCTACGAGCGGGCGCACGAGGTGTACCGCCGGGGCGAGGTGTTCGTCAGCCCGACCTACGCCGAGGGTTTCTCCAACACGATCCTGGAAGCGATGGCGTGCGGGCTGCCCGTGGTGTCCACCGACGTGGTCGGGGTGCGCGACTGCGTGCGGCCCGACGACAACGGCGTCCTCGTCCCGCCCGCCGACCCACCTGCCCTGGCCGCGGGCATCCGCCGGGTGCTCACCGACGACGCCCTGCGGCGCCGGATCGCCGAACGTGCCTATCACGACGTGCATCTGCGGTGGTCCTGGCCGGTGGTGGCCGGGCAGATCACCGCGATCTACGACGGCCTGCCCGCGGACGTCCCCGCGATCCCCGACCCACCGATCGACCCGTCCTGCCGCTTCCGCACCGCCCCCCACCTCCTGTGAGCGCCTCCGGCGCCCGTGCGCGGAAATCGTCGCCCTGGCGACGATTTCCGCGCACGGGCCGTGCGGTGGCTGTCTCGCCGCACCTTGACGATGCCGTGTTCTCCGCGGGCGGCACGATCGCGGCGCTCGTCACGGGCGGGTGGACCGTCCGGATCGTCACCTGCTTCACCGCGTCGGTCCCCGACCCGTCGCCGTTCGCGCTGTCCACCCAGCTCGACAAGGGCCTGCCCGGCGACGTCGACTACATGGCCCTGCGTCGCGTCGAGGACGACGCCGCGTGCGCCGTGCTCGGTGCGGAGCCGATACACCTGCCGCTGCCCGAGGCCCCGCATCGCGGCTACACCAGCGCCTCCGATCTCTTCGCCGGGGTCCACCCCGACGACGACATCGGGCCCGCCCTCCGCGCGGCCCTGAAGCCGTGGCTCACCGGCGTCGACGTCGTGCTCGCCCCGCAGGCCCTCGGCGACCACGCCGACCACCGCGTCGTCGCCGAGGCGGTGGCCGCGCTGGCGTCGCAGGCGCTGTGGTGGCGCGACGCCCCGTACGTGCTGTACCGCCCGGACGCCACCCCGTGGACGGCGGTGCCGCGGGGTCGTGAGCAGGTCGTGGACATCGGCCCGTACCTGGACACGAAGATCGCGGCGTCGCGCTGCTACCGCACCCAGCTCGGCTTCCAGTTCGGCGGCCCGGAGCACGTCGACCCGCGGCTGTGGGAGCTGGCCGCCGCCGAGGCGGCCCGGGTGGGCGCGCCCGCACCCTGCGAGGCGCTCACCGGCGGTCACCACCCGGCCCAGGCCCGACGCAGCTCCCGGCCGGCGCGGGTCAGCCGCACGGTCTCGACCCCCCGACCTTCCCAGCAGACAGGAAGGTAGTGAGCCCCGTGACGTGGCTTCTCACCGGCGGTGCCGGTTACGTCGGTTCTCATGTGGCCCACGCGCTGCGTGCCACCGGCCGGGAGGTGGTCGTCCTCGACGACCTCTCCACCGGGCTCGCTCGGCGCGTGCCGCCGGACATCCCCCTGGTGCAGGCCTCGGTCCTGGACAGCGCGACGGTGACCGACGTGCTCCGGCGCTACCGGATCGACGGCGTCATCCATCTCGCGGGCAAGAAGTCGGTCAGTGAGTCGGTGGCCGACCCCGGTTACTACTATCAGGAGAACGTCGTGGGCTTGTGGCGGCTTCTCGCTGCCATGGAGGCTGCCGGCGTCACACGGCTCGTGTTCTCCTCGAGCGCAGCCGTCTACGGCGAGGCCTGCGGCGCCGCGGTGGACGAGACCTCCGGGACCGTTCCGCTGAGCCCCTACGGGTGGACGAAGCTGGCCGGGGAGGACCTCATTCGCCACGCCGGGGACGTCGACGGGCTGCGCTGGTTGACCTTGCGCTACTTCAACGTCGTCGGCGCCGGCTCGCCCGCGCTCGGCGACACCACCGTCTCCAACCTCGTCCCGATGACCTTTCGCGCGCTCGACCAGGGCCGCCGCCCACGGATCTTCGGTGACGACTACCCCACCCGGGACGGGTCCTGCATCCGCGACTACGTCCACGTCGCGGACATCGCCGACGCCCACGTCGTTGCCGCCGCGCGGCTCGAGGGCCCCGGCGCCGAGGTGAACACCGTCTACAACGTCGGCAGGGGTGTCGGGGTCTCGGTCAAGGAGGTCCTCGACGTTGTGCGCGAGACCACCGGGCGAACGTTTCAACCCGACATCGTGCGCCGCCGCGAGGGCGACGCCCCCGCGGTCGTCGCGCAGGTCACCGCCATCGACCAAGCGCTGGGCTGGCGCGCCCAGCGCGATCTCACCGACATGATCCGCAGTGCGTGGGCCGGCTGGCGCACACCGATTCCGGCGCCCATCCCGCACCGTCTCGGCAATGAACGACCTCACGAATCTACGGGCCAACTCCTGCTTGCACTGGGCGAGCGCCACTGATCTGTTGGGGTGGCGCCGTTTCGGGTACGCCACGGCAGGAGGTGATGCGTCATCAACCCGCTGCGCAGGACCCGCGTCCCGGTACTCACCGATGCCGCGCCGTCAGCGGACGAGCAGCTGCGGTCACGTCGCCGGCGTTACACCACGCTGATGGTGATCCACCTGCTCGGGTTGGCCATCGGCGGCGCGCTGTATGAGAAGGCGTGGGGCCTGGGCCTGGCCATCCTGATCATCACCGGGCCGCTGCAGTGGGTTGCGGTCATCCTCGCCAACGACTCACCCCGCCGCGGCGCCCGGCGCGACCGCTCGGCCCGCGCGGATCCCGTCGCTACCGGTGGGATCGGTCCGGTTCCGCAGGGCTCGACGGCGGGCGACCACGGTGGCGACGAGCAGGGCACCCGAGGTCACCGGCATGGGGTATTCGAGCAGAAGCCCGAGGGTGATGTCGAGCACGGGAGCACCCACCCCCGCGACGAACACCCAGGGCCGCGCGGTCGGCAGGCGCACCGCTGTCCCGCTGGAGCGGTCGGTGGCCCAGCGGGTGCGGCGTCCAGGCTTGGCGATCGAGAGCCAGGCCTGGAACCCGAGCGCGGAGGCCATCGCCCCGGCGCCGACGACGAGCAGCACCGGGGACCCGGCGGCACTGTCGGCGGTGCGGTCGAGGGTGCCGGAGAGAACGAAGATGCCGAGATAGAGCTGGGCGAGGGTGATGACGAACTTGGTCAGCACCCACCGGTGGTGGACCATATCTGCCAGGCTCGAGCGTCGCCGCCTCGCACGTAACCGGGTTCGTCCCGAGGTTGGTCAGGGTCGGGCAGCTCGGGGTGCTCAGGGTGTCCAGTTCGGGCCGGATGCGAGCGATCAGCTGAGGCCGAGCATCGCCGGCAGCTCGGCGATCGAGTCGAGGACGTGCTGCGGGCGGTGCCCGTCGACGCCGTCCTCCGCGTCCGGCTGGTACTTCCCGGTGCGCACCAGCACGCCATGCAGGCCGTGGGCCTGCGCGCCGAGCACGTCGGCCTCCACGTCGTCACCGACCATGACGGCCTCGTCGGCGGCGACGCCGACCGCGCGCAGCGCCGCGGCGAAGAACGCCTCGGCGGGCTTGCCGAGGACGACCGCCTCGGTTCCGGCCGCCCGTTCCAGGCCGAGCAGGAACGCGCCGCTGTCGAGCCGGAGGCCGGTGTCGGTGCGCCAGAACAGGTTGCGGTGCATCGCGACCAGTTCGGCGCCGCGTTGCAGGTGTCCGAACAGCTCGTCGAGCGCGGCGTAGTCGAACTCCGGGCCGGCACCGCCGATCACGACGACGTCGGGGCGGGAGTCGGGACCGGAGACCAGCCGCAGGCCGTGCAGGTCCTCGGTGACGTCGCCGCTGTTGAGCAGCAGGCAGGTGGCGTCGCGCCGGTGCTCGCTCAGGTGCGCGGCGGTGGCGGCCGGGGCGGTCAGGACGTCGCCGGGGCCGATGGGGAATCCGGCGTCGGCGAGTGTGTCGGCGATCTGGGCCCGAGTCCGCGAGGTCGTGTTGGTCAGCAGCGCGATCGGCATCCCGGCCTCGCGGACGGCCCGCACCGCCTCGACGGCGCCGTCCAGCGGCTTCCAGGAGACCGTCAGCACCCCGTCGATGTCGATCAGCACCGCGCGCACGCCGTCCACAATCACACGCTACGTCTTCGGCGTACCTCTCGTGGGCGGGCCGAAGAAGCTGGCGATCTGCTCGGGTGCCGGGTCGGTGGCGAGCAGGTCGAGCAGGGCGTCGCGGCGATCCCGGGGGACGACGACGGGCAGGGCGAGTACTTGGGGAGCGGTGCCGTTGTCCAGGAGCCGACCGCAGAACAGCTTGAGCGGCTCCGCGCAGGTGGAGAACAGCCGGTCGGTGACGTGGACGGGCTCGCCGTCGGGCAGGGCGCGCAACGTGAGGCCGGTGCCGCGCCGAACCTCGAGGGTTTCGTAGAGCGTGACCGGGACCGTGCGCCAGCCGTCGATGAGGTCGCGCTCGTCGGGCCGTAGCCAGTGGCCGCGGGCAGCGAGGAACCGGTCGACCATGCCGCCGGGGAACAGCGTGAGGTCGAGGCAGAACGTCGCGTAGTGCGGCGGGTTCGCGGTGCGTTCGGTCAGTGGCAACGCGATCTCGAGGCCGGGGGCGCGCTCGGCGTAGTTGCCCAGCAGCGCGTAGAGGAGCTGGGCCCGGGCACTCAGCGGGGGAACGGCGTTGCGTCGGCAGCACATCTTGTACTTGCGGCCCGACCCGCACGGGCAGGGCTGGTTGCGTGCGGTGGTGCCCGCTTCGGCGGCGACCAGGATCTCCTTCAGCCCGGGTTGCAGCGGGTGGGGGGACCGGGCCCGGCGCAGGTGGTCATCGGCGGCGAGGTAGTTCCCGCGGGCGGCGGCGTACTCGCCGGCGTCGCGGTGGGCCGGAGCCAGATCCGGGCGCAGGTCGAGCACCTGGTCGATGAGGTCGCCGGCCTGCTCGGAGTCGCCGGTTCCCTCGGCGCCGCGGGCAGCGATGAACGTGACGGCGGCGATGGCGTGCTTGCCGTGCGCCCGGGCCTGCGGACGCAGCGCCGCGACGAGGCGGGCGACGTCGCCGCCGCGCGCGGTGTGGGCTTCGACCTGGCCGGTCACGAAGTCCAGCGCGTGGTCGGGAGCCGCGGCGAGCACGTCGACGAGGAACTCGATCTGCACACCCTCGGGCGGCTGGTCGTTGGTGAGCATCCGGGCCACGGTCTGGCCGTCGGCGATCACCTCGTTGCGGGCTACAGCCGCCCGCCCACTGCTGGTCATGGGTTCTCCTCGTCCTCCTCCTCGGCCAGTTGGCGGTTGATCGCGTCCTGGTCGAAGGGCTCGGATTCCGGGCCCTCGATCCAGTCCTCGACGGGGGAGTCGCCCTTGCCGGCGACGCAGACCGGATAGGTCGTGTCGGGGGCGAGATCGAGTGTCTTCTCGTGGGTGATGGTGTGGTCCCAGCAGTCACCGAAGTCGTAGCGGTAGGCGATCGTGCTGGTGGAGGTGAAGGCGGCGCTGCACCGGAGCCCCTCCTCGTCGTCGACGTCGGGGCTGTAGAAGGGGTCGCCGTAGTGTCGTGGGCCCACGGTGAACGCGTGGAGATGGTCGCCGTCCCAGCCCATGACGACCTGGATCACCTCGTGCAGCGTGCCGAGGCTGGCGGTGGCGGGCAGGAGCACCCGGCGCCACACGGGGGGTTTCGCCCGGTTCAGGGAGATCTTGAGCTGGTAGGCCTGCGCCGACGTCGGTGTGACGCCCGAGGCCAGGAAGGCGGTTAAGGCTTCGGCCAGCTCGGCGGTGGCTGGGTGCGCGCCGCACTCGACCGTCCGCAGCTGGGAGTCGAGCCCGTCACCGGGTATCTCCTCGGCGAGGTGTGTCAGTGCCTCGTCCGGTCCGGAGGTGGCCAGGGCGGCAGCGGCATACTCGACCGCGAGCCAGGCGGAGTCCTGCTCGTTCAGGACATCGCACTCCACGGCTCGGGCGTGCGGCGCCAGGGTGGGGATCGCCTTCGCCTCGTCCCAGGCCTCCTCGGCCGGCTTGTCGAGCTCACCGACCAGGTTCACGGCGACGACGCGCTGCGCGGGGGTGGCGGTGGCAGCGGCGGCGAGGAGCTCGCGGGCCGCCTGCAGCGGAGACCGCTTTTCCCGCCAGGGTTCCGCGACGTACCACACGCGCCCCGTCTCGATGCCGGTGAGCCGGGCGAGCAGCTCGGCTGCCGGAAGGTCCGCGGTGATCGGCTGCGGCGCCCGTGCCTGCATCTCCTGCAACGCCCAGTGGCCCAGCGGTGTGAGCCGCACCCGCTGGCCGTGCCGCTCGACGGCGCCGAACCCGACCAGCGGGTCCACCGCCGCCGCGACGGGATCGACCGTTCGGCGCCAGGCGGTGAAAAACTCGAAGGCGACCCCGGAGTCCTGATCGTCGAACGTCTCGCGGGCTCGCCTCGACAGCTCCACGACCGCCAGTGGCGGGTCCGTGGCCAGCACGGCCAGCAGGATGCGGGCGACCGTGGCGGCGCCGGCTTCGTCCCCGCGAGGCACCGTGACGGTGAACGCGGTGGCCAGCGCGGCCAGCCACACCGCGTACACGGTGTCGCCGTCGGCGTCGGGCCACTGCGCGAACGCCGGCCCGGGCCGGGCATAGCCGTCGTCGATCTGCAGGAACCCGGCATCGAGGGCGATCTTCCATGAGCTGTGCAGGGCGGGCACGTCCGCCGCCCGGCGTACGCGCGCCGGCGCCGGGATGGCCAGCGCCCGCGCCGCGGTCGGTACGTCGACCGGCTGGAGCGTGGGCGTGGGCGTGACGCGCTTGCCCTCACCCACCCAGGTGGTCAGCTGGCGGGCTTGGGCGATCGCCGGGCAGTGCCGAGCCGCTGCGACGATCGCGTCGGCAGGTACGGGGTCGTGGAGCACCGGCGCACCCTAGCGTTGCGCTCCTCGGGGGGATTGACAGGATCGTCGGCGTGGTGGTGACCGGGGAGCATGCGAGGTCGCCGACACCGTCCTGACGTGGCTGGGCAAGCACTCCCTCTGATCCGCACGCCGTTCTCTGGAAGGGACACACCGCCATGCCGTTCGTCACCGTGGGCACCGAGAACAGCGCTACCGTGCAGATCCACTACACCGACCACGGATCGGGGCGCCCCGTCGTTCTCATCCACGGCTATCCCCTCGACGGGGAGTCCTGGGAGCGTCAAGTCCCCGCGCTGCTTGCCGCCGGATACCGGGTCATCACCTACGACCGTCGCGGGTTCGGTCGCTCCAGCCGTCCGGCGACCGGTTACGACTACGACACCTTCGTCGCCGACCTTCGGGTGCTGATGACCGTACTGGACTTGCACGATGCCGTGCTCGTCGGCTTCTCGATGGGCACCGGCGAGGTCGGCCGCTACCTTGGCACCCACGGTGCGGACCGGGTCGGTGCTGCAGTGTTCCTGGCGGGCCTCGTGCCGTTCCTGCTCAACACCGAGGACAACCCGGCGGGCGTGGACGGTGCCGTCTTCGACGGCGTCCTCGCCGCTGCGAAGGCCGACCGGTACGCCTACTTCGACGACCTCTTCGCGAACTTCTTCAACACCGACGAGTTCCTCGGCAATCGGCTCAGCAAGCAGGCGCTGGCGGCCCACGCTGCCGTCGCCGCGAGTGCGTCGGCGCTGGCCTCGGTAGCCGTGATCTCGACCTGGACCACCGACTTCCGCGCCGATGTCGCCGCGATCGCCGGCCTGGCCGTGCCCACGATGATCCTGCACGGCACCGGAGACCGAGCTCTGCCGATCGACGTCACCGCCCGGCCCTTCCACGGCCTGTTGCCCGAGGCGTACTACGTCGAGATCGAGGGCGCACCGCACGGCCTGCTGTGGACCCACAGTGACGAGGTCAACGCGGCGCTCTTGACGTTCCTGCAGGACAGCGTGAGCGCACAGGGAGCGGGGAGCCCCGCTGCCTCGCGCTGCTGAGTCGATCGCGGGATTGGAGCACCGGCTTGAGATCAGGCTCAGCATGACAGCTAGCATGCTCACTGCAAGGAGCTGTCATGCTAAGTGACATGGTGGAGGTGTGATGCTCGACGGCGAGGTTGCCGAGATCATCGAGAACCTGCGGCTGCTCGGGACGGATGATGCCGACGTCGAGGCGAAGCGTGCCGAACGGCAGCTCCCGCCATCGCTCCGCGCCACCCTGTCGGCCTTCGCCAACACCCGCGGCGGGGTGGTGATCCTCGGCCTCGACGAAGCCGAGGGGTTCGCCGCCACCGGCGTGAGCGACGCGGCGAAGATCTCCGCCGATCTCGCGTCCTGGTGCTCCACGGAGATGGAGCCGCCGCTGCGCCCACTCATCCGGATCCACCAGCTCGAGGGTGTGAACCTCGTGGTGGCCGAGATCCCCGAGCTCGACGTGTCCAGCAAGCCGTGCTTCTACAAGGGTGCGGGCATCACACAGGGGAGTTACGTCCGGGTCAGCGACGGGGATCGCCGTCTCAGCAGCTACGAAGTGCAGATGATGCTCGTCAAGCGCGGGCAGCCACGCGACGACGAGGAGCCCGTACCGGGTACGAGCATCGCCGATCTGGACCCGCGCCTGGTGGCCGAGTTCCTCGCCCGGCTCCGGCAGAGCAGGCCTTACGCGTTCGCCGACCTGGACGAGATGGCAGCGCTCCGACGCGCGAAGGTGCTTGTCGGACAGGACGGTGTGGCCTCGCTCGGCGGCCTGCTGGCGCTCGCGCGCTTCCCGCAGGAGCACTTCCCTCAGCTCATGATGACCTTCGTCCACTATCCCACGAGCGACGGCGCTGACCTCGTCTCCGGGGAGCGGTTCGTCGACAACGTCGTCCTCGAAGGACCGATACCGATCATGGTGCGGGACGCGCTCACGGTGCTGCGACGGAACATGAGCCGGCGGGCGATCGTGCGGGGAGCCGGTCGTGAGGATTCCTGGGAGTACCCGGAGGCAGCCCTGCGCGAGGTGATCGTCAACGCTCTCGTCCACCGGGACCTGTCGCTGGCCTCCCGCGGCACGCAGAGTCAGATCGAGATGTACCCGGACCGCCTGCTGGTCCGAAACCCCGGTGGGCTGTTCGGCCCGGTTACGGTCGACCAGCTGGGTGAGGAGGGCGTCTCCTCCGCGCGGAACGGCACGCTCATGCAGGTGCTCGAGGACGTGCCGATCCCCGGGGGCACGCGCACCGTCTGCGAGAACCGCGGTTCCGGCGTCCGGACGATGATCAGCGCCTTGCGCCAGGCGCGCATGAGCCCGCCTGAGTTCCGTGATCGCATCGGCAGCTTCACCGTGACGTTTCCGAACCACACCCTGCTCGGCGACGACGTCGTCGCTTGGATCAACTCGCTGGGCGCGGACGGCCTGAACGACAACCAGTGCTTCGCCCTGGCGATGCTGCGGGACGGCGAGACGGTGGACAACCGGTCCTACCGCCGGTTCACGGGCGTCGACTCCCAGGTCGCGCGCAGCGAGTTGCGGGATCTCGTGGCGCGGGGGGTCGTCACTCAGGTCGGTAGTCACCGCTGGACCCGGTACCGGCTCGCATCCGGCTCGGACCGGATGGCCGCAACGCCCCAGCGTCGGGAACGTCAACGGGTCGATCGTCGGCAGCAGGTGCTGGACGAACTGGGCTCCGGACCGTTGTCGAGAGTCGAGCTCCAACGCCGCACGGGGCTGAGCGCCTCCGCTATTCGGCGGTGGCTGGCGATCATGCGCGACGAGGGCGTGATCGAGCCGACCGAGGACGCGGTGCGGAGCCCCAACGTCCTGTACCGGCGCGTTGACCGGGCTGGCGCCGACGCTGAGCGGGTTGCTCCCGCTGATTGACGGGGTAGGGCGCTAATGTGGACGACATGGTCCCGTCGGCTGCGATCGATGACGTGCGGCTGTCGACTGGTCTGTACGACCTCCGCGAGGCCTCGCGGTTGATCGATCTGCCCGAGCAGACGTTCCATCGGTGGGCGAAGGGTTACGAACACGGCGCGCCGCTGCTGCACATGCTCGACCGTGACGCTCGCCGCGAGTCCTCGGTGCCGTTTATCGCCCTCGCCGAGGCGTGGGTGCTCGACGGGCTGCGACGGGCTGGGGTCCGGCCTCGCAAGATCCGTCCAGGGCTCGATGAGCTGAAGCGGGAGTTCGGGGCTGAGTACGTGCTCATGGCGCCGGAACTCGCCACCGATGGCATCGATCTGCTGTGGGACTTCTCCCGCACGGAGGCCGGCGCGGGAATGATCGAGGCTCACTCCGGCCAGCACGTCATCCGGGAGATTGTCGCGGACTACCTCACGTACCTGACGCTCGGTGAGGACAACCTGCCCGAGGCGCTCCGGCTTCAGGTCGCGATGCCGTCGGAGGTCGTCGTCAGTCCACGCCACATGTTCGGCCAGCCGGTGTTCGTCACGAGCGGCGCCCGCATGGCCGATCTCGCCAAAATGATCAAAGCGGGTGAGAGCTCTGAGACGGTCGCGGCCGAGCACGGAGTTACCGTCGACGACGTCCGAACCGCCGCACGCGTCCTCCTGGGCCACGCCGCCTGAGTTCTACTGCGACGAGAACATCACCACGCGGTCGGTACGCGCCGGTTCAGGATCGGTCGGCCGGAGCTGCACGACCCTCGCAGGTCGCTTGACGCGCCCCACGTGCGTACGTGCGACGATCCGTCAGGATCGTCTGTCAATATGGGATCAGGAAGGGGTGGCTGGCATCGACGAGATGGAATTGCGACTGGGTGGAACAGGCCTTGCCGACGGGGAGATCACCTTCGCCGGGTTGGCGTCGCTGACGGGCGCACTGCAGCAGTTGGCCATGCGTGTCGGTCGGCATCTGACGGGCAGGGAGGGTGCGGGTCGCTCGACCGTTGCGGTGGAGCGAGCTACCGAGCTCCGCCTCACGGGGACCTCCGCGGGGAGCACCATCCTGAGCATCGCGGTCGGCGAGGCGGATGTGCTCCTCGAGGGTCTCGAGCACCGGACCACCGACGGTCTCTTCTCGATGTTCGCTGCGATGGCAGCCGACGAGCCACCGGCGTGGACCACACCGCTGCTCGGCGAGGCAGCCGTTTCAGTGATCGACGCGCTGGCCGGAGTCGCGGCAGAGTGCGAGCTGACGAGCGCCTCCCGTCGTCACGCCCCGGTTCGGCTCTTGCCACGCACTGCATCTCGTTCCGTGTGGCCGGTATCGCCAGAGTCCGCTGAGCGACGACCAGGCGTGTCGGTCTCCGGACAACTCGACCTCGTCGACCTCCGGCGTTCGCGGTTCCGGATCCGTGATCAGGTGGGCAACGACATCGCACTTGAGCAGGTCGCCAACGCCTCCGCCGCCGCACCGCTCGTCGGCACGTCCGTAACGGCCATCGGGGAGGCCATTCTAGGAGTTCGCGGCCAAATCGTCGCCCTCGTCGAAGCGACGGTGGCCTCGACACCGGTTCCGGACTGGATAGTGCCAGCCCTGACCGAGTCGATGATGAACGCGACCCCTCCCCCCACAGGCGGCATCGCAGATGTCGACGACGACGAGGTAGCCGCTTTTCTCGCCCTGTTCCGCGAGTGATCGCAGCGGTCCCCGAGACGCTGGCCGTCATCGACACCGACGTGTTCAGCCATGTCTTCGTCCGGAGGGGTAGCCAGTCCCGGAGGGACCTCCGCGACCGTCTGATCGGACGGATCCCGGCGATCGCCACACAGTCGAGGGCAGAGCTGCTCGCGTGGCCTCAACTGCGTGGCTGGGCGCCGGACCGTGCACGTCAGCTCACCGAGCTCATCGACACCACGACCACGGTGCCCGTGACCGACGATGTTGTTGCAGCCTATGTCGAACTGCAAGTTTCTTGTGTCCGATCTGGTCACGCACTGGGCCAGAAGATCCATGCAAGCGATCGTTGGATAGCTGCGACCGCCATCGCCCTGGACCGTCCGCTCATCTCGTCGGATGCTGTTTTCCACGGAGCGCCCGGCTTGAAGCTGGGCTGACGTGGAGGACTTTGAGCTGGCGATCACCCCGGCCTACCCGTTCGGTGCGGCTGGCGCACCGATCCTGCTTCACGCCGGTTCCCTGGAAATCGGCGGACAGTCTGTCATTGGGAGCATCGAATTCCGACTGCTTCCCCGTCCCGAGATCATCTGGCGTGTCGACTCCCATCGCAAGGTCCGTGCCGACGAGTTCGAGCTTGTCATCGACCACGCTACCGGTCCGGCCCGGCTCGTTGCGCGCCAGCACCGGTCCGGGCAAGGAACAATCGAGACGGTCGAGGTGGGTGCGACAGAAGCCGATCTTGACCGCGTGGTTGTGCACTGGTTGAACCTCCCTGCCATTCGTAGTCCGTATTGTGTCGAGGACCCCACTGATGGCATGCAGTACTCTGGCCGCTGGAGCGCTGTTGTAGACGGCTGGGCCGTGACACTCGATCGCCGATCTGACCACCGCGAGATCTGGCTGCAGATCCGGGACGACAGCTTGGCAGCCGTCACTCACGTTATGGAGCTCCGCCGTGTCGACGCTGGCGCTTTCCGCCCATCCGACGTGGAACCAGTGCTAAGCGCGATGCACCTCGGGATGTCGTTTGCGCTCGGTCGGTGGGTGGCGCCGGCGCTCCCGGTCGGATTCGACCGCACGGGGCGGCGTGTGTGGGAGCAGTGGGGTGTTCGCTTCTCGACGATCGGAGCTCCCGGTACGCTGGGATGGTGGTGGCATCAGCAGGAGTGGGAACTGGCGGAGCTGCTTGAGCGGACGGTCGAGAGGTTCTCGGATCCCGAACAGCAGTTCTCGCTGCGCTTTCTGCTCTCAAGCGCTGTGCTCTCAGCTTCCGGTGGGTTTGTCGAGCAGCGCATTATGACGGCTTTCGCGGCGATCGAGCACCTCACGTGGACGCGGTTGGTGACTATCGGTGGGATGTCGAAGTCGGAGTACGGCAAGCTGCGCCCACACTATCAACGCTTGGAGCGTGCACTCGCCGAGGCTAAGATACCAGACGGTGTCGAGAGAGAAATGTTACCTGCTCTGTATGACGCTGTGCAGCGCAGACCCGACGTTGTGCCCCGAAGTGGACCGGCCATCGCTTGTCATGTGCGGAATATGATCGTGCATCCGACCGATCACGAGGATGAGCTCTATCGCCGCGACGAGGGTCTGGTGACGCAAGGGTGGTTACTCACCCACCATTACTTGGTGCTGCTGATCCTGCACCATCTCGGCTACTCTGATACATACCAGCCCCTGCTGCGTCCCAATGCCTGGGAGGGCACGGTCGAGCTGGTTCCATGGGCTCCGGTTTCTGGACTCCAGCATAACCAGTTTTAAGAAGCATCTTCAGTTACTGCAGCGAGGCCGGGCGGACCGGCGGCGGCGCAGCGTCATGCTCGGTGCCGGCGAAGCTGACCGCCAGTGTCGTGCACTGCGGATCCGAGGCTGCTTGGCGGTGGTGGTCTTCAGTGCGGACGGCCGGTGTGAGCATCGTGGTCACCTGACGGCTCTTCGCTCGGCAGCACGACGGAGACAACGGCGACGCTCGCCTCTCCGTCGGGCGTGCGGTAGACGACCGTGTCGCCGGCACGGCGACCGGCCAGCGCGCGACCCAGCGGGCTGTCCACCGTGAGTACCCGAGCCTGCTCGTCCTCGGGCATCTCGTCGGTGACCAGCACCGCCCGCATCGTCTCGACGGTCCCATCAGGGAACCGCAGCCTCACCTCGGTCCCGTCCAACAGACCGTCGGTCGCCTCGCCCGGCGCGGCTCCTCGCGCGATCACCTCGATGATCTCCCTGATGCGCGCGTCCATCCTGGCCAGGTCGTCATTGCGTTCCAGCTCCACCGCCTGGTCCGCCCGGTCCCCGACCGGATCGTCGTCGCGCCCGTCAGCGGCCAGGTGCCGACGCTGCGCGCGCAACTGCGCCAGCTCCCGCTCGAGCCGTTCCCGGCCGTCCGGATCCAGACGTGGTGTCGCAGCGGTCATCACAGTGCCTTCCCAAGTTTCTGATCGGATGGTAGTCACCCAGCCCCACGGCTGCAGAGCATATGGAGCCGGGTGGAAGTCGGTGCCACGGCCTCGTCAGGCCGCACGTCGTTCAGCGCTGAACAGGGACATGTTGTTGCGGGCAGTGGCCGGTCACGGCACGGTGAGGCACATGGGACAACATGATCCACCCAAGCCGCCCGTCGACCCGAACTCCGACGGACAAGCGCCAGGCGTCCCGCCGCCACCGGACCCCGGCGAGCACGGCAAGAAGTGACCGACCAACCCGAGGTGCTGTCGCGACGACTGCTCGATGACCTTGCCCGGCAAGGCGAGATCACTGGGAGCTGGGCCGCCGCGCTGCACACCGTCCCCCGCCACCACTTCATCCCCGACGTCATCTACCGGCATGAACGTGGCCGGCCCGGCAATGACCTCGTGCCGCTACATCGCGCCGACGAGCCGGAGCATTGGCTCGACTTGGTGTACTCGGATGTCCCGATCAACACCCAGGTGGACGACGGAAACCCCAGCATGGATGGCACTGGGTTCGAGGTCACCTCGTCATCGTCGCAACCTTCGGTGGTGGCGGGGATGTTGGCCGAACTGGACGCACAGCCAGGTGAGCGGGTGCTGGAGATCGGTACCGGTACCGGCTGGAATGCCGCGCTGCTCGCGCACATCGTCGGCGCCGGGAACGTGACCACGATCGAGATCGATCCCGCCGTGGCCGCGCACGCCCGAGCTGCGCTTGATGCCACCGGCTACGGCGGGGTGACGGTGGTTGTGGGTGACGGCGCGGTCGGCTGGCCGAACGGGGCACCGTACGACCGGGTGCTCAGCACGGTGGGTGTGGCCGCGATCCCGTACGCGTGGGTCGAGCAGACGAAACCTGGGGGGCGGATCGTTGCCCCGCTGACCGACTCCTACCGTTCGCCCGGTGTCGTCATGCTGACTCGACACGACGATGGCACCGCCTCCGGGCGGCTCGCCGGTCCGGCCGCTTTCATGGCGCTACGCGGACAGCGGGAGCCCAGGGTCAGGGGTGCCGACTTCGTGGACCCGCCAGAGGTCAAGGCGACAACCGAGCTGCATCCGCACCACCTCACGGCCAACCGGGCGGCCGCGGTCGCGATCGGGTTACGTGTTGCCGGTGTCTGCTGGTCGTGGCAGTCCGTTGGGGACCTCGGCACCTTGTGGCTCTACGCCCCGGGGAGTCGGTCGTGGGCGTCGCTGCAGGTGCTGGAGCAGCCGCCCTACGCGGTCGAGCAGGCCGGACCACGACGACTGTGGGACGAGGTGACAGACGCGTATGAGTGGTGGCTCGACGCCGGCGAGCCGGGCGCTGACGCGTGGTTGGTCACTGTGGACCGCCACGGGCAGCAGACCCTCGGAAGGGACGGTCGTCCATCGTGCCAGGGCCGTACGCAACCCATGATCGTCGTGGGTTCAGCGAGATGAGCGCTATGGCACGAGATCGGCTTGTCGATCACCATACTGCGCGTCTCGACGATCGGGTGGCGGGCCAGCTGCGCGGCGGGCCATGGCAGCGTGGAAAGAACGATGGTAACCAGTCTGCGGACTGATACTATCAATAGTCGGATGGATGCTGTCGATGTATCAACGTGAGGAGGTGGCGACCGTGGTGTACCAGGTTCCCGAGCTCGGGGAGGAGGAGCAGGCTACCCTCCGCGCGATCGAGCGGCTGCGCAAGCAGCTTCGCTACAGTACGGCCGAGCCTCGCCGCTGGGTCGGCACGATGCGGCGGGTGCTGGCGGCACGCGCCATCCAGGGCTCCAACAGCATCGAGGGCTACCACGTCTCGGTCGAGGACGCGATCGCTGTCATCGAGGGCGAGGAGGTCGCCGATCCGCGGTCGATCGACGCTCGCGCGGTGTCGGGCTACCAGCGTGCGATGACCTACGTCAGCACCCTTGCCCAGGACGATCACTTCGAGTACAGCGCGGCGCTGCTGCGTGGCCTGCACTTCATGATGACCGAGTACGCGCTCGACGCCTGGCCGGGCCGATGGCGGCCTGGGCCGATCTGGGTGCGCAACGATGTGACGGGCGAGGCCGTGTACGAGGCGCCCGAGGCCGAGGACGTGCCGGAGCTGGTGGCGCAGCTCGTGACGTCGCTGGAGGCCGACACCGCCACTCCGGTGGTCGTCCGGGCCGCGATGGCCCACCTCAACCTCGTGATGATCCATCCGTTCCGGGACGGTAACGGCCGGATGTCCCGATGCTTGCAGACCCTTGTCCTGGCCCGGGAGAAGATCCTCACCCCGGAGCTGAGCAGTATCGAGGAGTATCTCGGGCGCAACACCTCGCGCTACTACACCGTGCTTGCCGAGGTCGGGCGGGGCTCCTGGAGCCCGTCGGGTGACGCGCGGCCGTGGGTCCGGTTCTGCCTGGAGGCGCATTACGTGCAGGCTGAGAGCGTGCTGCGGCGCATCCGGGAGTCGGGTCAGATGTGGACTGAGATCGAGACCCTCCGCGAGGCCAAGGGCCTGCCGGAGCGGGTCACGGCCGCGCTCTTCGACGCGACCATCGGCTTGCAGGTGCGGAACTCGGGCTACCGCGCGCTGCTGCGCGGCTGGGGCGAGGAGATCTCCAACCAGGTGGCCACCACGGACCTGCGCGCGATGGTCAACGCTGGCCTGCTCCGCGCGCACGGCCGCAACCGGGGCGCGTACTACGACGCCGACGAGCCGTTGCGCCTGGTGAGAGCGTCGACGAGGAAGGCCCGCACGCCCATCGACACCTCGACACTCTTCGATCCAGAGGGCGAGTGACCCGATGGTGCCCGGTTTCGGCTCCCGCAGCCGTCGCAGCGGCGGTACGGCTGCTGGATCAGCTGGCTCGGCGTGTGGCGGTCGCCATGTTCGCCGAGGAGGCGTGGCCGAGGAGCTGGACATGCCCGACGTCGCGGTGCCGGGGGGTGGTCGCGGCGCCGGGGGGTGGTAGACCTTGTGCCAGTCAAGACGATCGAAGGAGCACCACATGGCCACGGGAGAGATCACGGTGAAGGATACCGATAGGGGGGCGGGGATCGTGGTCGACGACGACAATGCTGCCTACGAATTCGATCCGGATCGTGACGATCTCAATGTTGGCGACAAAGTCACGTTCGACATCGATGGCGATAGGGCCATCAATGTCAAACTCATCTGATTGCGGTGGGAAGACCACGGTGAAGTGTCCGCCGCTCGCGGAGCGGTCGAGCGGTCTCGTGGGGTGCGGCTCAGCTTCGACGGCTGCGGTTCGCGTCGCGTGCAACGGGGTAGACGACCACCGTGGCGAGCATCGGTTACTTCCTGTCCTGTGAAGAGTTCGGCCCCCGCGAGCTGGTGCGGCAGGCCCGGTTGGCCGAGGAGGCGGGTTTCGATCGGTTGTGGATCTCTGATCACTTCCATCCGTGGAACGACGCCCAGGGTGAGAGCCCGTTCGTCTGGTCGGTGCTCGGCGCGTTGTCCGAGGCTGTGTCGCTGCCGGTCACCACGGCGGTCACCTGCCCGACGGTCCGCATCCATCCGGTGATTATCGCGCAGGCGGCCGCGACGGCGGCGGTGCAGTTCGAGGGTCGGTTCGTCCTCGGGGTCGGCAGCGGTGAGGCGCTCAACGAGCACATCCTGGGGGATCCGTGGCCGTCGGTCGGGGTGCGACTGGCGATGCTGGAGGAGGCGGTCGAGCTCATCCGGCTGCTGCACCGCGGCGAGGAGATGAGCTTCCACGGGGAGCACTACGAGGTGCAGGACGCCCGCATCTACACGCTGCCCGCCGAGCCGGTGCCGATCTATGTGTCCGGGTTCGGGCCGCAGGCCACCGAGCTCGCCGCGCGGATCGGGGACGGGTACTGCACGGTGTCGCCGGACGCCAAGCTGGTCCGCACCTATCGCGAGTCCGGCGGGAGAGGTCCCGTGCAGGGCGGGATGAAGGTGTGCTGGGCCGAGACCGAGGAGGCGGGGCTGGAGACCGCGCACCGGCTGTGGCCCAATGATCTGCTGCCCGGGCAGCTCGCCCAGACCCTGCCGCGACCACAGGACTTCGAGGCAGCGTCCAGCCTGGTGACGCCAGCCGCTGTCGCGCAGCAGATCACGTGCGGGCCGGAGCCGGAGAAGCACCTCGCCGCCGTCGGGGCGTACGTGGACGCCGGGTTCGACGAGATCTATGTCCAGCAGATCGGCGGGGACCACGAGGGGTTCTTCCGCATGTGGGCCGAGGACGTCCTGCCCAGCCTGAGGTGAGGTAGCGCGTCGTGGCGAGACGCCTCGTATCGCTCTCGCTGAATGTGGTCAATACTGGCGATCACTCATCATTGATGGCGTTGAGGATGGCGACGAACTTGCCGTCAGGATCCTTCACCAATGCGTGGATCGTTGTCACGACCGGACACGGCCATTTCGACCTGCAGGTCTGGCAGTCGCCATCGAGTCCTGCCTCGTGTTCGATCAGCAGGCCTCGGATGACGACCACCAGGTCGGGAATCAGTTGGTGAGCGGTGTCTATGTCGTGGGGTGACCATGTGTCGATGCCGGCCAGGATCTCTGCCGCGTCCAGATGGGCGTAGAGGTTGGTGTGCAACAGGTGGAATGCGTCGGTGAGGATTGGTGCGGGGGTGCCCATCGGCTGTCTCCTGGGGTTCGGTGGGTTTCGTTCCGTGCTCCGATCACGCAACCAGTTGACCAGAGGACACGCAATGCCCTGGTTCCTCGGCTGTGGTGAGTGCCGTTGCAGAATGCGTCGAGGGTTCGGCTAAGGTTGCGGTAGGAGGTGATCATGAAAGATCGTGAACCGACGATCCGCAGCCGGGAGCTCGGGGACGGACTGCGCCAGGCGATGGAGGGTGCCGGGCTGAAGGGGAATCAGGTCGCGCGGCTGCTCGATCTGTCGCCGAGCTTGATCTCGCGGCTGCTGTCCGGCCAACGTCATGCCACCGCGGTGCAGGTGGCGAGCTTCCTGGCCCTGTGCCGGGTGTGGGGCACCGAGCGAGATCGGTTGCTAGCGCTCTGCGACGACCAGCACATCCCGGGCTGGTTGCAGCAGCACGGCCCCCGGCTTCCCCCGCTCGTGACGCTGGTCGACCACGAGAACAAGGCACTGGTGATCAGCGACTTCGAACCGACCGTGGTGCCCGGCCTGCTGCAGACCGGCGACTACACCCGCGCATTGCTCCGCGAGGCGAGAACGGTGCCGGAGGACAAGATCGACGCTCGGGTGGCCGCCAGGCTGGCCCGCCAGAGCTTGTTCAACCGGGACCGCCCGGCCCGGTTCACCTTTTACGTGCACGAGTTCGTGCTGCGGCTGCCGATCGGCGGCCCGATGGTGATGGCCGACCAGCTGCGCCATCTGCGACGGATGTCCTTGCGGCCCCCTCTCACCCTGCGGGTGGTGCCCGCCGCGCGAGGTGGGCACGCCGCGATCAACGGAGCGTTCAAATTCATGGAGTTCGGCGAGTTCAAGCCGGTCGTCTACCTCGAGAGCGAGACCTCCAGCCTGTTCCTGGAGACGCCCGCAGAGATCGAGGCCTACCAGCGCATCCTGGCATGCCTAGCGGATGCCGCGTTGGGTGAGGAAGAATCGCGGGAGCTGATTGCCACCCGGGCAACCGAGTTCCACGCGGATCGAGAGGATCATGATGACAGCGCCTGAGCCGGACGGGATCGTCTGGCACACGAGCAGCTACAGCGGCACTGCTGGCGACTTCGTCGAGGTCGGCTGGCATCCCAGCAGCGACGACCACGGCGCCACGATGGACTGGGTGCTGGTGCGCGACTCCAAGGACCGCACCGTCTCCGTCCTGGCCTTCTTTGCCCTGCCTGGCAAACATTCCTCGCTACCCTCACCCTGAGCCAGTACCTGACCGGATCTGCCAATCAAGGCTCTGAGCCGGTGCTCCCGGTAGGACTCGAAACTGTTCGCTCCATGAATGGCTCCACGGTGGAAAGTAGCTGCACTGCAGCCGGGTCGATCAATCAGGCAGAACAGCGGTTCTGACTGGCTGGTGTAGTGGCGGAAGGAGGCCGTAGGTTTCCGCGGGCAAGCGGGTGAGGCGTCCGTCTTCGATGACATTCCAGCCGAGCCAGCGCCATGCGCCATCAGTGGCCCCGGTGAGCTCGTTCGTGACCGCGTCGAATACCGCGACTTCACGGCTAGGTAGGAGGACGATCCTCGGGCCAATGGGTTGGCCGGTGGCGGTGTCCCACATCCGTGCCGACCCGTCGTCGCTGGCGGTGGCGAGGCGGGTGCCGTCGGGGGACCAGGCCACCGACCAGACGTTGCTGGTGTGGCCGGTGAGGTCGAGGAGGGTGTGGCCGGTGGCGGTGTCCCATACCCGTGCTGACCCGTCGGTGCTGCCGGTGGCCAGGCGGGTGCCGTCGGGGGACCAGGCCACCGACCAGACGTTGCTGGTGTGGCCGGTGAGGTCGAGGAGGGTGTGGCCGGTGATGGTGTCCCATACCCGTGCCGACCCGTCGTGGCTGGCGGTGGCCAGGCGGGTGCCGTCGGGGGACCAGGCCACCGACCAGACGTTGCTGGTGTGGCCGGTGAGGTCGAGGAGGGTGTGGCCGGTGGCGGTGTCCC
>Ga0136634_10000130_pt1 | contig 36338 bp, 31 predicted proteins | sample AntDrymUQ8332106_2_FD_104654 | JGI IMG/M metagenome (GOLD analysis project Ga0136634, IMG submission 104654) | Polar desert sand microbial communities from Dry Valleys, Antarctica - metaG UQ833 (21.06) | ecosystem: Environmental > Terrestrial > Soil > Desert | place: Antarctica: Dry Valley... | reverse complement strand
GACGCACTGCAGTTCGGCGCGCGGGTGCTGGACCGGTTCTTCGAGATCTGCTGAGGTCCTCTAGAGCGTGCGCGACACGCGAATGATCCGGCGCCGCAGGGTCACAGTGCGCGTGCCGTCCGGGGCAAGTCGAAGTCGCGCCAGCTCCCAGTGCCCGTACTCCGCGTGCTCGGTCAGCAGCCGCCGTGCGGCACCGCGGCTCAACCCTCGGGGGAGCCGCATCCGGCGGAACTCGTACTCCGGCATCGCGTCATTGTGACCCAACGTGATGGGACCGACCAAACAAGGAGGTCTTCGGGCGACGAGGTGGGTCTCACTTCTGCACGGCCTGAGCCGGTGCGGCGTCCGCCGGCACCTCGGCCGCGTCGACGGTCCAGACGACGAGCTGCATGGGCGGCGGCTCACACCGCAGCGCCGCGTTGCCGTGGACGACCATCGTCAGCTTCTTGCCGCGAAGCTCCAGCTCCACGTCGTTCACCCGGCACGCCGCCACGACGTAGACGAAGAGGCGCTCGGAGTCGGTTGGCGGGTCGGCCTCGACCGCCGCGACGACGTCGTCGATGCCTGGGACGACGCCGAAGAGTGAGGCGAGCTCGTCAGCACCGGACACCTCCGCGAACGCCGGCACGGGTGGCCCGGGATAGTCCCCGGCCTCGACCGCCAAAGTCGTGCTCACGAGCACCTCGCCGATCGTCGCATCGTCATCTGCAGGGGACGGGGTCGGCTCGGGTTCCTCAGTCGTCGGGGGGAGGACCGGCGTGGGGTCGGCTGTGGTCCCGATCGAGGTGCCTTCGCCTGCGGGCTCGGCACCGCAACCGGCGACGAGGAGAAGGACGGCGATGGCCGGTACGTACAGCAATGTCCGGGCATGGGACCGGGTGCTCGTGACGGGATGTCTCATACGGGTTCGACGGGGTTGCGGCGTCAGGGGTTCCGCGACGGCAGCTCCACCGGCGTCGATGACACGTCGTCGAGCGCCGCGACGATCTCCTCGGGAAGGGTCAGGCTCTCGGCGACGAGCGCGCCTCGCAGCTGTGCGGCCGTACGCGCCCCGACGATCGGCGCGGTGACGCCCGGGCGATCTCGCACCCAGGCGAGGGAGACCTCGAGCGGCGTCGCGTCGAGGCCGTCCGCCGCGGTCACGACCGCGTCGACGATGCGCCGCGCCCGGGTGTCCAGGTAGCGGGCCACGAAGCTCTCGAAGTGCGGGGAGGCCGCGCGCGAGTCGGCCGGCGTCCCGTGCCGGTACTTGCCGGTGAGCACGCCGCGACCGAGTGGCGACCAGGCGAGCACGCCCAGGCCGAGTGCTCGGGCCGCTGGCAGCACCTCGTGCTCGACGCCGCGGGCGAGCAGGGAGTACTCCACCTGATGGGCGGCGAGGGTCGCACGGCCGTACGCGCTCCCCTGCCAGGTCGCGGCCCGGGCGGACTGCCAGCCTGCATAGTTCGAGATGCCGACATAGCGTGCCCGGCCGGTGGACACGGCATGGTCGAGAGCGCTGAGCGTCTCCTCGAGCGGAGCGTCGTCGCTCCAGGTGTGCACCTGCCAAAGGTCGACATGGTCGGTGCCGAGCCGGTCCAGAGACGCGTCCAGCTCGTCGAGCAGGGTGCCGCGAGAGGTGTCGACGACGCGCTCGCCGGAGCGCCGCGAGATGCCCGCCTTCGTCGCGAGGACGACCTCATCGCGCCCGACCACCTCGGCCAGCAAGGTGCCGAGCAGCCGCTCGCTCTCGCCGTCGCCGTACCCCGCCGCCGTGTCGACCAGCGTGCCGCCCGCCTCCACGAACGCGACCAGCTGGTCGCGCGCCTCGTGCTCGTCGGTGTCTCGTCCCCAGGTCATCGTGCCCAGCGCGAGCCTCGACACGTGCAGCCCTGTCGCGCCGAGCCGCCGCTGCTTCATGGCGCCGAACGTTAGCCGACCCCTCGAGGCCCGCCCGTGAGGGTAAGGAGCGTCGGTCGACCTGTGCGCCGGTTCGCCCAAAGGCGCTCCGTAGGCGAGGCTGGTGCGCATGCCGCGCGAGGACCTGCGCCTGGGCCTGAGCCTGGGTTACCGCGGCGGCGCGCAGGACACAGAGGGCTTGGCGTTGGCTGTCCTTGCCGACGACCTGGGCTATGACGTCGTGTGGGCGGCCGAGGCGTACGGCACCGACGCCGCCACGATCCTGGCTTTCGTCGCAGCTCGTACGCGCCGGATCGGGCTCGGCTCGGCCGTCTTCCAGATCCCCGCGCGCACCCCGGCCATGACCGCGATGACCGCGGCCTCGCTGGACTCCCTGTCCGGCGGCCGGTTCCGCCTCGGGCTCGGTGTGTCAGGCCCGCAGGTGTCGGAAGGATGGCACGGCGTCGCCTTCGCCGACCCGATCGGTCGGACCCGCGAGTACGTCGCGGTCGTCCGCATCGCGCTGGACCGCCAGCCGCTGGTGCACGACGGCGTCCACTTCCAGATACCGCTGCCGGGTAAGGCGGGCAAGCCGCTGCGGCTCACCGTCCCGCCGGTACGACCCAGGATCCCGATCTACCTCGCCGCGATCGGGCCGCGCAATCTGCAGCTCGCAGGCGAGGTCGCGGACGGCGCGCTGCTCGTCTTCTTCGCACCCGAGCACTCGGCTCATCAGCTGGCCGCACTGCGGGCCGGCCGAGCCCGAGCGGAGGCGTCCCGAGCGAAGGCAGCCGCAGCGAGTGAGCTCGGGGCGGATGCACCACAGGTGCCGCCGGAGCCGCTCGACCTGGCCGTGACGGTTCCCCTCTCGATCGGACCCGACCCGGTGGCGTGCGCGGACGCGGTCCGCGGCTACGCCGCGCTCTACCTCGGCGGCATGGGCAGCCGTACGCAGAACTTCTACAACCAGCTGGCGGTCAGGATGGGGTTCGGGGACGCGGCTCGTGCAGTGCAGGAGGCCTACCTCGACGGGCGACCACGCGACGCCGCGGCGCTGGTGCCGTACGAGTTCCTCGACCAGACGTCGCTGCTCGGCCCGGCCGAGCGGGTCGCCGAGCGCTTGGACGCGTATGCCGACGCAGGGGTCACGACGCTGACGGCAGCGCCGGTGGGACGGCCGCAGGAACAGGTCGCCGCGTTAGGCATCCTCGCCCTGGCGGTGGGCCGGCCGCCCGCGTCCGAGAGCCCGCTTCCTCGGGACAGCTCGTGAGCTGGTTCGAGGCGGTCGTCCTCGGGGTGCTGCAGGGGCTCACGGAGTTCCTGCCGATCTCGTCCAGCGCACACATCCGCATCGTCGGGGACCTCGCGGGCTGGGGAGACCCCGGCGCAGCGTTCACCGCGGTCATCCAGATCGGCACCGAGCTCGCCGTGCTGGTGTACTTCCGCCACGACATCGCCCGGATCGTCTCGACGTGGACGCTTTCGCTGTTCCGGCCGGCATTGCGCGGCGATGTCGACGCGCGACTGGGCTGGTACGTCATCGTGGGGACAATCCCGATCGTCGTGCTCGGCATCGCGTTCGAGGATCAGATCCAAACGCTCGCTCGCGACCTGCGCCTGACCGCGACAATGCTGGTCGTCGTCGGGCTCTTGCTCTTCGCAGCAGACCGATACGCCAGCCTCACCAAGCCGCTCAAGCGCCTCGGCATGCGCGACGCGGTGTTCCTCGGCCTGGCCCAGGCCTGCGCGCTCATCCCCGGAGTGTCCCGCTCCGGGGCGACCATCAGCCTCGGTCTGGCACTCGGGTACGAGCGGGAGGCCGCTGCGCGCTACGCCTTTCTCCTCGCGATTCCCGCCGTCCTGGGCAGTGGGTTCTATCAGCTGCCGGACGTCGCCGAGCTCGGGTCGGACGAGGTGGGGGCGACCGCGATCGCAGCGGTCGTCGCTTTCGTGGTGGGTTACGCGACGATCGCGTGGCTGCTTCGCTACATCAGCACGCACGACTTCACGCCGTTCGTGGTCTACCGCGTCGCCCTGGGTCTCACCGTCTTCGGGCTCCTTGCCGCCGGCGTGCTCACACCCCGGTGAGGCGCGAGGCGGCGCGCCGTCAGGGTGCATCGGCCGGAGCGAGGGGCCGCGCCCCCTATCGATGCGGGAGCGGGCGTGGCGCCCGTACGCCCTTACAGGAACGGGCGCGGGTCGACCGGAACGCCGTTCAGTCGGACCTCGAAGTGCAGGTGCGGGCCGGTCGAGAGGCCGGTTGATCCCACCGCTCCGATCGACTGGCCTTTGCGCACGACGTCGCCCTCGTCGACGAAGTAGCCCGCCTGGTGGGCGTAGAAGGTCGCGAAGTACTTCCCGCCGGAGCGGCCGTGGTCGATGACGGTCACATTGCCGTACGACGCGCTCCACACGGTCAGGATCACAACGCCGTCGTCGGCGGCGTAGACCACGCCGTCCGCACCGTCGTAGTCGATGCCGTTGTGCAACTTCTGGTAGCCCAAGATCGGATGCATGCGCCAGCCGTAGTCCGACGTGATAACGCCGGTCGCGGGGCGAGAGAAGGTGCCGGTGCCCGCGACGACACCGCCCGACGCCTCGAGTGCAGAGGAGGCGGCGACGATGTCGGTCGCCAACCGGTCGGACTCCTGGCGGCGCTCGACGGACAGCGCCTGGTCGGCGGGAATCGCCGCCGTCGCCGCGGCGGTTGCTGCCGCCAGGTCCTTGCGCAGCGGCTCGATGCTCGCGCGGGCGGTCGAGATGAGGTGCGCGAGCCGGTCGTACGACGCCTCGGCTGCCTTCCACTCGCCGCGGGCGACGCGTGACGCGACCTTCGCGTCGGCGTGCACCTCCTCGAGCGAGTCGATCTGCCTCGGCAGCTCGGCGAGCAGGCCGAACGCGTGACCGCGTGTGTCGGAGACGGTTTGCAGGTCGGTCGCGAGGTTGGCGAGCTCGCGCGCGTTCTTGGCAGCGAGCACGGTGCTCCACGCGCCGCCCGCCCCGTCCTGGTAGGAACGCCGTGCGGAGCCCTCGACCGAAAGGTGCGCCGTGCTGAGCAGGTCGTTCGCCGTCGCGAGGTCGGCGGCGACGGCGTCAGCACGGGACTCGGCCAGCACCGCGTCAGCCTTGGCGCGCATGGTGTGGCCGGCACTCAACGACAGCCGTGCGTCGGCGCCCAAGATGGACGCCTCGGCCGAAGCGAGCGCTGCGGTGACCTCACGCAGCCGGGTGGTGGCCGCGGCGAACGCGGCCGCGGCTTCCTGGTCGATCGGCGTGACCATGGGCGTGTCGTAGTCAGGGTCAGCCGGCTCGGACGTCGGATCGTCCGCTGGCGGAGTCGTCGGCGGAGCCCCGCTGGGTGGGTCGGTTGGCGGCCCGGTGGGTGGCCCGGTGGGTGGCCCAGTTGGAGGCCCAGTTGGAGGCCCAGTTGGAGGCCCAGTTGGAGGCCCAGTTGGAGGCTCTGTGGGCGGCTCAGTGGGCGGCTCAGTCGGTGGCTCTGTGGGCGGCTCAGTCGGTGGGTCGGTCGGCGGCTCGGTGTCGGTGGGTGTCGGTGTCGGAGTGGGTACGGGTGCCAGCGTCGGCTCAGGGCTCGAGCCGTCCGTCGGCGGCGGCTCCGGAGTCGAGGAGACGTTTGCCGAGGGAGTCTGCGTCGGCTCCACGACCTGTGCCGCGGCGCCCGCCGGGGACGCCAGCAGGGCCGCGCTCAACAGAGCGGCAAGGGTGAGGCGCTGCCCCGTCCACCTGCGTCCTGTCATTGCGCCCGCTCCGCTCGTACGTCTCACGCTTTGGCCGTCACACCTGGCCGTGACAGCTGGGATCTGGTCTGCGCAGCTGCGCCGTCCCACAGCAGTATGCGAGCGGACCACAGTGCACGGTCCGCCCCCAGGCATCGTAAGCGCATCCGCCCCATTCGTCACGGGCTATGCGTGTGCTGGTGGCAGCCGTCTCGCGTACCGTGCACGCGTGCCCACCGTCCTGCTCGTGAGACACGGTCGGAGCCTGGCGAACGCGGCGAACATCCTGGCTGGTCGCGCACCCGACAACACCCTCGACGACACGGGCCGCGCCCAGGCCGATGCGCTCGTCGAGCGGCTGGCCGCGGTGCCGCTCAGTGCGGTCGTGAGCAGCCCGCTGGAGCGGTGCGTGCAGACGATCGAGCCGCTGCTGAGCGCGCGAGACGGCCTCGCGGTGCGACCCCGGGCAGCGGTCCTCGCGCTCGAGCTCGAGGATCGCCTGCTGGAGTGTGACTACGGCGAGTGGACGGGTCAGGGGCTCGGCGCCCTGAGCAAGACACCCCTGTGGCGCACCATCCAGGCTCATCCGTCGGGGGTGCGCTTTCCCGGCGGCGAGTCGATGCGTGAGATGCAGCACCGGGCGGTGTCGGCGGTCACCGAGCGAGACGCCGCGGTAGAGACGGCATACGGCACCGATGCGTTCTGGCTCGCGGTGAGCCACGGTGACGTGATCAAGTCGATCGTCGCGGACGCTCTCGGCCTGCATCTCGACGACTTCCAGCGCATCGCTGTCGACACCGCGTCGGTGACGGTGATCCGCTACACGCCGATGCGTACGTTCGTGTTGCACCTCAACGACCGCGGGTCGCTGGCGCACCTGCGCCCGCCCGAGAAGAAACGGCGTCGTCGGACCAAGGCCGAGAGCGACGCCGTGGTCGGCGGGACGACCGGCTGAGCGAAAATAGACGTACGACTGCCACTCGCGACACCCGATCGGACGCAGCAGATCGGACTCGCGACGACCTGACACCCGACCCGGAAAAGACCAGCTCGAGAATTCCCAGACCGAAGAAGATCCCAAACCAGAAGAAGATCCCAGACCAGAAGATCAAGGAGGCGTTGTGACTCGGCAGGTCCACCGTTTCGACCCGCCGCAGCGTTTCGTCGCCGGGACGGTCGGCGCACCGGGGGAGCGCACGTTCTACCTGCAGGCGGCGGCGGCTCCTCGCGTGACGAGTGTCCTGCTCGAGAAGGAGCAGGTCGCCGCGCTGGCCCAGCGGTTGGATGAGCTGCTCGACCACGTCGTACGGGCCACCGGTGGCCAGGCGGCGGTGCCGGCTGTCGCGCCCGGGGAGCTCACGGACAACGACCCGCTCGAGCTGCCTCTCATTGAGGAGTTCCGGGTCGGCCCGATCGCGCTCGCCTGGGATGAGAGCGCGGAACGCGTTGTGATCGAGCTGCACGCCCAGGCTGAACCAGCCGAGTCAGGTGCCGGTGAGGCGGAGCTGCCAGATCCGGGCACTGAGCCGGTCTTCGGCGACGAGGAGAGTGAGGAGGGGGCCGACGTGCTGGTCGTACGCCTTCCGGGCGCCATGGCCAGGGCATTCGCGTCCCGTGCCCTCGCGCTGGTCGCGGCCGGGCGACCGCCCTGTCCCCTTTGCGCCGCGCCGCTCGACCCGCAGGGCCACATCTGCCCTCGCAAGAACGGCAAGCTGCGCTGAGCGGGCCGGTCGACGCACCGGGCGATCCTCCTCTAGCAGGGGATCCATCCGCAGATCTGAGCGCCGATGAGCCGGCTGGGCAGTCGACGGGGCAGTCGGGTCCGGCTCCTGTCATGTCGAGCGCCGCGGCGCTGGAGCTGCTGCGCGCAGCCGAGCTCGACGTCGTCGGTCGCCTTGTCGCGGCCTCCAACACGACCCTCTACTGCCGGCTGAGCGACGGCGAGGGCAGGGCCGCACCAGTGGGGACCGAAACGGGCGCGGACGGCAGAGCGGACGGCACAACCGACGGCACAACCGACGGCACAACCGACGGCACGGACGAAGACCTGGCCGGTCCCGGCTGCGTCTACAAGCCGGTCGCAGGTGAGCGTCCACTGTGGGACTTCCCCGACGGCACGCTCGCGGCTCGCGAGGTCGCGGCGTTCGAGGTGTCCGAAGCCATGGGGTGGGCGCTGGTCCCCCCGACGATCGTGCGCGACGGCCCGTTCGGACCGGGCATGTGTCAGCTGTGGGTCGACCACGACGAGCAGACCGATCTCGTCGACGTCGTCCGTCGCGGCCGCGTACGCCATGGCTGGCTGCATGTCGTCGACGCCGAGGGGGGCGGGGGAGATGAGGTGATGCTTGTCCACGCCGACGACAACGAGCTGCGCCGCACGGCAGTGTTCGACGCTGTCATCAACAACGCCGACCGCAAGGCGGGGCATCTGCTGCCCACCGCGGCCGGGCTGCGGGTGGTCGATCACGGCGTGACGTTCCACGTCGAGCCGAAACTCCGCACCGTCCTCTGGGGTTGGGCCGGGTCGGCGCTGCGAGCGGAGGAGGTCAAGACACTCCAGCGGCTGCGCGTCGACCTCGACGGCCGGCTCGGGGCATGCCTGCGCGACCTGCTGACTCCGGCGGAGGTGGCCCAGACCTCGCGTCGGGTCGAGCGCCTGCTCCGAGCCGGCACCCTCCCGAAGCAGGTCCACGGTTGGCGCGGGTTGCCCTGGCCGCCGTTCTAGGCGTACGGCCACTAGGCTCACCGCGTCATGCGTGCCTGGCCGGATATCGAGGTCCCACGGCTGCCCGGCGTCGGCGCGCCCCCCCGTGTCTTCGACACGGCAACCGGTCGGCTCGCCACGGTCGGAGCCGAGGGCCGCACCGGCCTCTACGTCTGCGGCATCACCCCGTACGACGCCACGCACCTCGGCCATGCCGCGACCTACCTTGCCTTCGACATCTTGCTCAGGGTCGCCCGTGACGCGAACATTCCGATGCGATACGTCCAGAACGTCACCGACGTCGACGATCCCCTGCTCGAACGAGCCAACCTCCTGGGCGAAGACTGGCGCGCTCTTGCGGAGCGCGAGACGGACCTGTTTCGCGCCGACATGACCGCGCTGCACATCGTCCCGCCGGACGTCTACGCCGGGGCCGTGGAGTCGATCCCGCTCGTCCTCGACATGATCCGGGAGCTCGAGGACCGCGGCGCGACGTACGACATCGAGGGTGACGTCTACTTTGCCGTGGGCGCGGACGAGCATTTCGCCACGGTGGGTCGGCTCGACCGTCACGAGATGCTCGCGCTGTTCGCCGAGCGTGGCGGCGACCCCGACCGGCCGGGCAAGCGCGAAGCCCTCGACTGCATACTGTGGCTGCACGAGCGACCCGGGGAGCCGTCCTGGGACTCGCCGTGGGGCCGTGGTCGACCCGGCTGGCACATCGAGTGCGCCGCTATCGCGCTGCACCACCTCGACGGTCCGATAGGCGTGCAGGGGGGCGGTCGGGACCTGATCTTCCCGCACCACGAGCTGAGCGCCTCCCACGCGCGGGTCGCCCGGGAGCAGCCGTTCGCCGATGCGTACGTCCACGCCGGCATGGTCGGCCTCGACGGCGTCAAGATGTCCAAGTCGCTCGGAAACCTCGTGCTCGTCTCTGCGCTGCGGGAGGCCGGCGAGGACCCGATGGCGATCCGGTTGGCACTGCTGGACCGGCACTACCGGGCCGACTGGAGCTGGTCGACGGCAGCCCTGGAGGACGCGCGCGAGCGCCTCGACCTGTGGCGGGTCGCGTCCCGTCACCGGCGCGCCGGTTGGGTGCCGGAGGATCCCGCCGTCGGCCTCGAGGTGCGTACGAAGATCCGCGACCGGCTCGCTGACGACCTAGACACACCTGGCGCGCTGGCCTCCGTGGACGCCTGGGCCGCCCACGCCATGGCGGCCGGTGTGTCGGAGGCCGAGGCGGGCGCCGTGGCCGCGGCGTGCGACACCCTGCTCGGCGTCGCGCTCTAGTCAGCCGCGGCCGGAGTCGGGGCCGCGGCGGCGGAGGTACTTCTCGAACTCCTTGGCGATCGCCTCGCCGGACGCCTCGGGCAGCTCGGCCGTGTCCTTGGCCTCCTCGAGCGACCGGACGTAGTCCGCCACCTCGGGGTCCTCCGCGGAGAGCTCGTCGACGCCCGTCTCCCAGGCTCGTGCCTCCTCGGGAAGGTCACCGAGGGGGATGCGGGCCTCGAGCAGGTCTTCCAGCCGGTTGACCAGGGCGAGGGTGGCCTTGGGGCAGGCGGTCTGCGCCACGTAGTGCGGCACCGCTGCCCACAGCGAGATCGCGGGCATGTCGACGCGCGTGCACGCATCCTGGAAGACGCCGACGATCCCGGTGGGACCCTCGTACCGGGATCGGGTCAGGCCGAGCCGCTCGGCGAGCGCACGCTCTGCGGCGGTCCCGGTCACCGGCACCGGGCGGCTGTGCGGGACGTCCGCCAGCAGTGCGCCGAGCACGACGACCAGCTCGACGCCCAGCTCGTCCCCGACCGCCAGCAGCTCGGACACGAAGGCGCGCCAGCGGATGTTGGGCTCGATCCCGCGGACCAGCACCACGTCGCGTGCTTCACCCGCGCGGGTGCTCAGCGCGCCGTACGCGACGGACACCTGCGTGGTCGGCCAGGTGAGCTCGCGCTCGCCCGAGGAGCCGATGGATACGACGGGCCTGTTGACCTGGAAGTCGTAGTAGTCCTCGGGATCAAGGGCTGCCACAAGCTTCGCGTCCCACACGCCCGCAAGGTGCGTGACGGCGCTCGATGCGGCCTCGCCGGCGTCGTTCCAGCCCTCGAACGCGGCCACCATCACCGGATCGACCAGGGCTGGCACGCCGTCGAGCTCGATCACGAGAACGCCCCCTCACGCGCTGTGCCGGTTGGGCGAGCCGTGCGTGGCCGACGGGGCGCCCACTGTGCCACCGTGGGCGCACGCGGCGCCCGTTGCCGTACGGGTCGTCCCTCCCGCGTCCCGTCAGCGTAAGGGCTGGCCGGGCCGTTAGGCTCGAGGGCGTACCAGCCGTGGGGCCGCACCAAGAGCGCTTCCGTCTGCAGAGAGCATCCGCGATGTCTTCCGAAACCCTGTCCGCGCCGGACCTGCGCTCCGCGCTCGCCGAGCGGGTTGTCGTCGCCGACGGCGCGATGGGCACGTCCCTGCAGGGGTTCGACCTGTCGTTGGACGACTTCGACGGGCACGAGGGCTGCAACGAGATCCTCAACGTCACCCGGCCGGACGTCGTACGGGCCGTGCATGACGGCTTCCTCGACGTCGGCGTCGACTGCATCGAGACGAATACGTTCGGGACGAACCTGGCCAATCTCGCCGAGTACGGCATCGAGGACCGCATCGAGGAGCTCGCCGAGGCCGCTGCCCGCATCGCCCGGGCGGCCGCTGACGCGTACAGCACCCCGGACCGCCCGCGCTGGGTGCTCGGCTCCGTCGGCCCCGGCACGAAGCTTCCGACGCTCGGTCATGTCCGCTTCGCCACGCTGCGCGATGCGTACGAGACCCAGGTCCGCGGCATGATCACCGGGGGCATCGACGCCGTCATCGTCGAGACGGCGCAGGACCTGCTCCAGGCCAAAGCTGCGATCATCGGGGCGAAGCGGGCGATCGCCGCGGCGCGTGCGGACTTCCCGGTCATCGTCAACGTCACCGTCGAGACCACCGGCACGATGTTGCTCGGCACCGAGATCGGCGCCGCCCTCACCGCGATCGAGCCCCTCGGCATCGACCTGATCGGGCTGAACTGCGCGACCGGGCCGACGGAGATGAGCGAGCACCTGCGCTTCCTGTCCCGGCACGCGACGGTCGGGCTCGCGTGTCTGCCCAACGCCGGCCTGCCGGTCCTCGGGCCCCGCGGCGCGACGTACCCGCTCACCCCGACGGAGCTGGCCGACGCGCACGAGAGGTTCACGGGGGAGTACGGCCTCGCCCTGGTCGGTGGCTGCTGCGGCACGACCCCCGAGCACCTGCGGCAGGTGGTCGACCGGGTGCGAGGACGCCCGCTCGGCGTACGCCGACCGAGACCCGAGCCAGGCACGGCCTCGCTCTACCAGAGCGTGCCGTTCCGCCAGGACACGTCCTACCTCTCCATCGGCGAGCGGACGAACGCCAACGGCTCGAAGGCATTCCGCGAGGCGATGCTCGCGGAGCGGTGGAACGACTGCATCGAGATCGCCCGCGCGCAGACCCGCGACGGCGCGCACCTGCTCGACGTCTGTGTCGACTACGTCGGGCGCGACGGCGCCGCCGACATGCGCGAGGTCGCGAGCCGGTTCGCCACCGCGTCGACCCTGCCGCTCGTGCTCGACTCGACCGAGCCGGCCGTGATCGAGGCCGGCCTGGAGTGCCTGGGCGGGCGCGCGGTTGTCAACTCGGTCAACTACGAGGACGGCGACCGCCCGGACTCGCGCATCAGCAAGGTCATGCCGCTGATCCGGGAGCACGGCGCCGCCGTCATCGCCCTCACGATCGACGAGGAGGGCCAGGCGCGTACGGCGGAGTGGAAGGTCGGCGTTGCCGACCGGTTGATCCGTGACCTCACCGGCAACTGGGGCATGAACGTCAGCGACATCCTTGTCGACGCGCTGACCTTCCCCATCGCGACCGGGCAGGAGGAGACCCGCCGCGACGGCATCGAGACGATCGAGGCGATCCGCGAGATCAAGCGTCGCTTCCCCGACGTGCAGACGACGCTCGGGGTCTCGAACGTGTCGTTCGGCCTCAACCCCGCAGCCCGCGTGGTGCTCAACTCGGTGTTCCTCGCGGAGTGCGTGAAGGCCGGCCTCGACTCGGCGATCGTGCACTCGGCCAAGATCCTGCCGATGGCGCGCATCCCCGACGAGCAGCGCGAGGTGGCGCTGGACCTCGTGTACGACCGGCGCCGCGAGGGCTACGACCCGCTCCAACGCTTCCTCGACCTGTTCGAGGGCGTGGACGCGGCGTCCGTACGCGCCTCGCGTGCCGACGAGCTCGCGGCGCTGCCGCTGACCGAGCGGCTCGAGCGGCGCATCATCGACGGCGAGCGCAACGGGCTGAAGGCCGACCTCGACGAGGCGTTGCGGAGCCGGCCCGCGCTGGAGATCGTCAACGACTCGCTGCTCGAGGGCATGAAGACGGTCGGCGAGCTGTTCGGCTCCGGTCAGATGCAGCTGCCGTTCGTGCTGCAGTCGGCCGAGGTCATGAAGACCGCAGTCGCCTACCTCGAGCCGCACATGGAGAAGACCGACGAGGCGGGCAAGGGCACTATCGTCCTGGCAACGGTCAAGGGCGATGTCCACGACATAGGCAAGAACCTCGTCGACATCATCCTGTCGAACAACGGCTTCACCGTCGTCAACCTCGGCATCAAGCAGCCCGTGAGCGCGATCCTCGAGGCGGCTGCCGAGCACGATGCCGACGTCATCGGAATGTCCGGCCTGCTGGTCAAGAGCACCGTGATCATGCGGGAGAACCTCGAGGAGCTCAACGTGCGCGGGCTCTCCGCGCGCTGGCCCGTCATCCTCGGCGGTGCCGCGCTCACCAGGGCGTACGTCGAGCAGGATCTCGCCGACGTGTACGAGGGTGAGGTGCGCTACGCCCGGGATGCGTTCGAGGGGCTGCGCCTGATGGACGCGATGGTCAAGGTGGGGCGCGGGGTGCCAGGTGCAGAGCTGCCGGCGCTGCGCAGGCGCCGAGTAACCACATCGGTAGCTCGCGAGTCGATCGAGACGCCGGTGGACCAGCTGCCGGCCCGCTCCGACGTCGCCGCCGACAACCCGGTGCCGGTGCCGCCGTTCTGGGGCGACAGGGTTGTCAAAGGCATCGCGCTCGCCGACTATGCGGCGTACCTCGACGAGCGCGCGACCTTTATGGGCCAGTGGGGTTTACGCGGCGCGCGCGGGGGCGACGGCCCGTCGTATGAGGAGCTCGTCGAGACAGAGGGACGTCCCAGACTGCGGCTGCTGCTGGACAAGCTTCATACGGAGGGGCTGCTCGAGGCGGCCGTCGTTTATGGCTACTACCCCTACGTGAGCAAGGGCGACGACCTGATCGTGCTCACCCCGCCCGCTCCCGGTGCGGCGCACGACGCGAGCGCGCCGGAGCTCACCCGATTCACGTTCCCGCGGCAGCGGCGGGACCGGCACCTGTGCCTCAGCGACTTCTTTCGCGCGGAGGGCTCTGGCGAGATAGACGTGATTGCGTTCCAACTGGTGACGATCGGGTCGCGCGTGAGCGGGGCGGCGGCCGAGCTCTTCGAGACCAACTCTTACCGCGACTATCTCGAGCTGCACGGCCTGTCCGTACAGCTCACCGAGGCGCTCGCAGAGTTCTGGCATGCCCGCGTACGTGACGAGCTCGGGCTCGGCGGCTCTGACGCGGGCGACCTGGACGGGCTGTTCCGCCAGCAGTACCGGGGCTCGCGCTACTCCTTCGGCTACCCGGCCTGTCCGGACCTCGAGGACCGGGCGAAGATCGTCCAGCTGCTCCGCCCGGAGCGCATCGGGGTGACCCTGTCCGAGGAGCTCCAGCTGCACCCCGAGCAGTCGACCGACGCTCTCGTCGTGCACCACCCGGAGGCGAAGTACTTCAACGCCCGCTGACGCTGCGCCCGCCGCACCGCTGGCCCAACCGCCCGTCGACCCCGCGAATAGCACGGGGCCACCCGGTGCCACTCCTACCGGCACGGGGCCACCCCGTGCCAACCGGCGAATGGTGCAGGTCCGCCCACGGAGGCTTGGGAGACACCATCGGTCTGGCACTCGAGCGCACGATCGTTGCCGGGTTGTAACGCCACGCGCGGCTGACTTGCCCGCCGGACGCGAAGACGGGCGCTAGGGTGCCGAGGATCGGGCGCTCCGCCCGGTGCGACTCGATAGCCGTACGAGGTGGGACATGGTTTTGACATCACGTTCGGGACGGCGCTTGCTCGCCGTCGCAGCCAGCGCAGCTCTCGCCGCGTCACTCGCAGCCTGCGGCGGCGACGACCCGGCGACGTCGGAGGAAGAGACGGCAGGCGAAACCGGAGAGGGCGGCACCTCGGAAGGAAGCGGCGGCTCACTCGTCTTCGCGGGCTCGGGAGACCCGGTGATCCTCGACGGCGCGTACGTCAGCGACGGTGAGTCGATCCGCCCGATCCGGCAGATGTTCGAGACCCTCGTGACGACGGAGGCCGGGGGCACCGACATCGTCCCCCTGCTCGCGACGGAATGGGCGGCGAGCGACGACGGCCTGGTGTGGACCTTCTCGCTCCAGGACGGCGTGACCTTCCACGACGGCACAGAGTTCAACGCCGAGGCGGTCTGCTTCAACTTCGACCGCTGGTACAACTTCACCGGCATTCAGCAGGCCCCCAGCGTCTCCTACTACTACAGCACCGTGTTCGGCGGCTTTGCGACGAACGAGGACCCGGCGTTGCCGGTGAGCCTGTACTCCTCGTGCGAGGCGACGGACGAGGCCACTGCGGTCATCACGCTCAGCAAGGCGTCCTCAACCTTCCTGTCCGCGCTCTCGCTGCCCGCATTCTCGATGGCCAGCCCGACCGCGCTCGAGGAGTTCGGAGCCGACGAGGTCTCCGGCACCGGCGAGGCGCCGGCCTTCGACGGCAGCTTCGGGTACACGAACCCGGTCGGCAGCGGCCCGTTCAAGTTCGAGTCCTGGGAGCAGGGCGACCGCCTGACCCTGGTCCGCAACGAGGAGTATTGGGGCGACAAAGCGCTGCTGGACGAGCTCATCTTCACCCCAATCTCCGAGGGGCCGGCCCGTCTGCAGGCGCTGCAGGCCGGGGAGATCGACGGGTACGACACGGTCGACCCAGCCGACCTCGGCACCATCGAGGGCGACGACCAGCTCCAGCTGCTCTACCGCCCGGCGTTCAACGTCGGCTACCTCGGCATGAACTCCTCCCTGCCGCCGCTGGACAATCCCGACATCCGCAAGGCCGTCGCGTACGCGATCGACAAGCAGAACATCCTCACCACGCTCTACCCCGAGGGTGCCCAGGCGGCGATCAACTTCATGCCGCCAGACCTGTGGGGCTGGACCGACACCGTCGAGGCGTACGAGTACGACCCGGAGATGGCGAAGCAGCTCATCGCCGACTCGGGCGTGACCGACCTGACGGTCGAGTTCTGGTACCCGACCGACGTCTCCCGGCCCTACATGCCGGACCCCGAAGGCAACTTCACCCTGATGGCTGAGAACCTCGAGGCCGTCGGCTTCACCGTCGTGCCGAAGAGCGCGCCGTGGAACCCCGACTACCTCGACGCCAATCAGGTCGGCACCCAGCAGATGTACCTCCTCGGCTGGACGGGTGACTTCAGCGACCCGGACAACTTCCTCGGCACGTTCTTCCAGACCGAGCAGCCGCAGTGGGGCTTCAGCGAGCAGGCGATCTTCGACAAGCTCGACGAGGCCGAGGCGGAGCCCGACGAGGCCGCCCGCGAGGCGCTCTACGTCGAGGCGAACGAGCTCATCGCGGACTTCGTCCCGGGCGTTCCGTACGTCCACACCGACCCCGCGATCGCGTTCCGCGCCGGCATTGAGGGCTACGAGCCGAGCCCTGTCAACAACGAGGACTTCGCGACGGTCTCCATCCCGTCGGAGTGATCGTGTCCATGTTGTGTTAACCGGCGATGGCCCCCGCGCGTTGTGGGGGCCATCGGCCGTTTCGTGAGTAGCTTCGGCTCATCGCCGGGCTCGATTGCCCGCAGTGGCCCACACCAGCGTTCCCGGAGGAGGAGGCAGCAGGATGGCGCGCTTCCTCGTCCGCCGGCTGCTCCAGCTCATCCCGATCCTGCTCGGGCTCTCGATCCTGCTGTTCCTGTGGATCCGCGCGCTGCCCGGGGACCCGGCCCGGTCGTTGCTGGGCGAGCGGGCAACGGCGGAGACGGTTGCTCGGGTGCGGCAGCTGTACGGGTTCGACGAGCCGATCGCGGTGCAGTACTGGGAGTTCCTCAAGCGTGCGGTGCAGCTGGACTTCGGGAACTCGAGCCGGACGAACAAGCCGGTGACAGAGGAGATGGCGCGCCTCTTTCCGGCCACCATCGAGCTCACCACGGTCGCCCTTGCTATCGCATTGGTGCTCGGGATACCCATCGGCTACTTCGCCGCCCGCCGCTATGGCACCTTCCTGGACTCGTTCTCGATCACCGGGTCCCTCCTGGGCGTCACGATCCCGGTGTTCTTCCTGGGTTACATCCTCAAGTTCATCTTCGCGGTGCAGCTCGGCTGGCTGCCGACGTCGGGGCGCCAGGACCGGCGGATGGCCGCCGAACATCCCACCGGGTTCTACGTGCTCGACGGTGTTATCACCGGCAACTTCGGGGCCGCATGGGATGCCATCACCCACCTGATCCTCCCGGCGATCGCACTCGGAACGATCCCGCTGGCGATCATCGCCCGCATCACCCGCGCCTCGGTGCTGGACGTCATCAACGAGGATTACGTCCGCACGGCCGAGTCGAAGGGGCTGGAACGCAGCACCATCACCCGCCGCCATGTCCTGCGAAACGCGCTGCTCCCGGTCGTGACGATCGTCGGGCTCCAACTCGGGTTGCTCCTCGGTGGCGCGATCCTCACTGAGACGGTGTTCGCGTTCCCCGGTGTCGGCAGCTTCCTGTTCGAGTCGATCCGGTTCCGCGACTACGCCACGATGCAGGGGTTCATCCTGGTCGCGGCGTTCGTGTACGTGGTGGTCAACACCCTGGTCGACGTGTCGTACGGCTTCATCGACCCCCGCGTCCGGGTGAGGTGACGAGACCGTGAGTTTGAGTCAGGCCGAGGTCGCGGTCGAGCAGACGGTCGACCACGAGGAGATCGGCGGCAGCCTCCTCAAGGAGGCATGGCGCCGGTTGCGCCGGGACCCGATCGCCATCACCGGGGCGATCCTGGTCTTCGCGTTCGTTCTGGTCGCGATCTTCGCGCCGTGGCTCGCGCCGTATGACCCCGGCATCGTAGTCGGACGGGTCACGCCGACGGAGATCCCCGGCCCCAGCGGTGAGCACTGGCTCGGTCTGGACAACCTGGGCCGCGACGAGTACAGCCGCCTCATCCACGGCGCCCGGCAGTCGCTGCTGGTCGGCGTGGTGTCGCTGGTCATCGGCATGACAGCCGGGCTGCTGCTGGGCATCCTCGCGGGTGCTTTCGGTGGCTGGGTCGACAACGTCATCATGCGCATCGTCGACATCATGCTGTCGGTGCCGGGCATCCTGCTCGCGATCGCGGTTGCCGCGGTGCTCGGCCAGACCCTGACCTCGGTCATGATCGCGATCGCGGTCGTCAATGTGCCGATCTTCGCGCGGCTGCTCCGCGGCCAGATGCTTGCCCAGCGCAACGCCGACTACGTCTCCGCGGCCCAGTCGGTGGGCGTCCGGCGGCGGGTGATAGTGCTGCGTCACATCGTCCCGAACTCGCTCTCGCCGGTCATCGTCCAGGGCACCCTGACCCTCGCGACGGCGATCATCGACGCCGCCGGGTTGTCCTTCCTCGGGCTGGGCAGCTCCGACCCGGCGGTGCCGGAGTGGGGCCGGATGCTCGCCGACACTCAGCGGCTGCTCACCGTGGCACCCCAGCTCGCCATCTTCCCCGGGCTCGCGATCATGTTCGCCGCGCTGGGCTTCACGCTCTTCGGTGAGCGATTGCGCGAGGCGCTCGACCCGAAGTACCGCCGGTGAGCGGGAGCCGGAGAGTGCACCGCAGCCGCGCCGAGTGGTCGTTCCAGGTCGTCCGCGGTGGTCCCGCTCCAGCGCGAAGTGACCACTCGACGCGGCCGGGGGGTCGTACGCCATGAGCCTGCTCGAGGTTCAGGACCTGCGCGTCGTGTTCCGGCGCAGGGGTCGTCGAGATGTGCGGGCCGTCGACGGCGTCTCGTTCGACGTGGGTGCCGGCGAGACCGTCGGCGTGGTGGGGGAGTCGGGCAGTGGCAAGAGCATCACCGCCCTTGCGATCATGGGGCTGCTGCCCAAGCGCGGCTGCGAGGTGTCCGGCTCCATCGTGTTCGAAGGCACCGACCTACGCACCCTGGGCCAGGAGGAGCTGCGGGACATCCGCGGGCGCGACATCGCGATGGTGTTCCAGGATCCGATGAGCTCGCTCAACCCGGTCATCCCGATCGGGCTGCAGGTCACCGAGGTGCTCGAGCGCCACCGTGGCATGACCCGCGGCGAGGCGCGCGTCGAGGCCGAGGTGCTCGTCAAGAAGGTGGGCATCCCCGACGCGGGACGGCGCCTGGACGAGTATCCCCACCAGCTGTCCGGCGGGATGCGCCAGCGCGCGCTGATCGCGATGTCCCTCGCCTGCCGGCCGCGGCTCCTCATTGCGGACGAGCCGACCACGGCTCTGGACGTGACGATCCAGGCCCAGATTATCGAGCTACTTCGTGATCTCGTCGCCGACTTCGGGACATCGCTCGTCATGATCACGCACGACCTCGGCATCGTGGCGGGCCTGTGCGACCGGGTCAACGTCATGTACTCCGGCCGGGTGGTCGAGTCGGCCGGGCGGCACGAGCTGTTCGACCTGCCGTGCCACCCGTACACCGGCGGGCTGCTCGCGTCGATCCCGCGGCTGGACTCCCCGCGGGGGCAGCCGCTCAAGCCGATTCCGGGCTCGCCGACCGACACGTTGCCATGGACCTCGGCCTGCGCCTTCGCACCGCGGTGCGGCAACGAGGTGGCGGTCTGTCGCAGCGTCACGCCGGATCTCGTCGACCACGGTGGCCATTCGTTGCGTTGCCACAACCCGCTCGACGTGCCGTCCCCGACCACCTCGACCGCCGGCGCGCGCGCATGAGCTGCCCCGAGACAGGTGGCTCCACCTCGATCACTTTCGGCAGTACTCGAGGCAGCAAGAACGCTCGAAGTGACCAGTCGACCCGTGGGAAGAGCCGATGAGCCTGCTGGAAGTGCGGGATCTCGAGGTCCACTTCCCGATCCGGGCGGGGCTCGTCGTCGACCGCGTCGTCGGCCACGTCCAGGCGGTCGACGGGGTGAGCCTCGATGTCGAGAAGGGCACGACGTACGGCCTGGTGGGCGAGTCCGGTTGCGGCAAGAGCACCCTGGGCCGGGGGATCCTGCGCCTTGTCGACCCGACCGGCGGGTCGGTCCTGTTCGACGGGGTCGACGTGGCGACGCTGCAGGGCGAGGAGCTGCGGCGGTTCCGCCGGCGGATGCAGATGGTGTTCCAGGACCCGATGTCGAGCCTGGACCCGCGGCAGAACGTCGAGTCGATCCTGACCGAGCCGATGCAGGCTCACGGTGCCGGCGGGAAGGCCCCCGAGCGGGCAAAGCGGATCCGAGAGCTGTTGACCTTGGTCGGGCTGCCGGCCAACGCCGCGAGCCGCTACCCGCACGAGTTCTCCGGTGGACAGCGCCAACGCATCGGCATCGCCCGCGCGATCGTCCTGAACCCGGAGCTGATCATCGCCGACGAGCCGGTGTCCGCGCTCGACGTCTCGATCCAGGCGCAGGTCATCAACCTGTTGGAGGAGCTGCAGGAGTCCCTTGGCCTGACCTATCTCGTGATCGCGCACGACCTCGCCGTCGTCCGCCACATCAGCGACACGATCGGTGTGATGTATCTCGGCACGCTGGTCGAGCAGGCACCGGCCGACGCTCTCTACCTCAAACCCTTGCACCCGTACACCAAGGCGCTGATGTCCGCGGTGCCGATCCCGGACCCGGTCGTCGAGGACCGCCGCGAGCGCATCCTGATCCCCGGTGACCTGCCGTCGCCCGCGAACCCGCCCGACGGATGCCGTTTCCACACCCGCTGCCCGTTCCGCCAGCCGACCCGCTGCCACGATGAACGACCGGGGCTGCGCGTGCTCAAATCCGACCACGTCGTCGCCTGTCACTGGGCCGAGCAGATCGAGGCGGGGACGATCACGCCGACGTCATCGGTGTCCGACCCAAACGCGCTGGCGCTGGACGACCAGCCGGCCTGACCGAGCGTTGCAGTTGCTTTTCGGCCGCCTCCTGTCCCTCCGTACGGCGAGGCGACAGCAGCCGAAGTGCCGATGCCCGAGGCCCGTCGGGACCCGCACCGTGGCGGCATGCGGACATCGAAGGCGAGCGGCGGCGACTCGATGTCCGAGATGCCCGTGGTTGCCGAAGGGCGTCGCATTCGTTGTGCCGTCGGTCTCGTCCTGCTGTCGCCGGTGTGCGCCGAGTACGTCACCGGGTACGACACCAGCACCGGTGACCCGGTGCAGCTCCTCGGCGGCCTGTTGATCTTCGGTCCGCTGTACGGCGCGCCGGCGTTGCTCATCCGCGAGCTCTCACGGCGCTTCGGGGTCCGTTGGCAGGGGACCCTCGCGCTGGCCGCAGCTCTCGGCATCGCGCAGGCCGGTTTGATCGACCAGTCCTTGTTCAGCGAGTCGTACCGCGACATCGACTACTGGGCCGGCATGGTCGCGCCGACCCTCATCGAGCCGCTCAGGCTCAGCGCGTACACAGCCGTGGCGTTCGTCGCGGGCCACGTCATCTGGAGTTTCTGCATCCCGATAGTGATGATCGAGGCATTGCGCCCGGATCTTGCTGAGCGGCCCTGGCTGCGCTGGCCCGGCCTCATCGTCACGGCGTTGCTGTACGTCGCTGCAGCCGCGCTCGTCCTCGGCGACCATCTGCACACCGACACCCAGCACGCGTCCGCCGGACAGGTTGCCGGTGCGATCGGCGTCATCGCGGTGTTGGTCGGCTTCGCCTGGACCGGGGGTCGCCGGGTGCCAGTGCGGCGGGACACGCGCGTGCCGAGCGCGTGGGTCGTCGGCGCAGCGAGCCTCGTCGCGGCGCTGATCTTCAACGTCACGCCGGAGTCGTGGCTCGGCGTCGTGGCGGGCGTCGCGATCCTGGTCGTGAGCGCACCGATCGTTGCACGCCTCGCCCGCTCGCGCCGATGGAGCGGCCGTCACGTCGTTGCGCTGGTGACAGGTGCATTGACGGCCCGCGCGCTGGTCGGCTTCGTCGTCACCCCGCTGGGCGCCGTCCCGCCGGAGGCCAAGTACGCGCACAACGTCGTGTTCCTCGTCGGTGCGGTCCTGCTCGGCTGGTGGGCCGCGAGGAGGACTTCCTCAGGTCATAGGTGACTATGCGGTCGGCGTACGTCAGCCCAGCAGCGCTCCTCGCGGCGCAGGCGTTCGAGAATCAACTCCATGTGCTGTTCGGAGCACTCGGGTCGAGGCTCAGCCGGTGTGCTCAGCCCGTGCGACCTGAGCCTCGGACTCGTCAAGAGAGCCGATCAGCTCCGGCAGGGGTGGCGGGGTGCCGCCGAACTCGGGGCACAGCGCCTGATGGGAGCACCACTGGCACATGCGGCTCGGTCGAGCCCGCCAGTCGCCGGTCTCGTACGCGCGCTGGATCGCCCGCCACAGCGCGTGCACCTTGCGCTCGGTGGCACGCAGGTCGGCTTCGTCGGGCGCATACGTCACGAGCTCGCCGCTGCCGAGGTAAACGAGCTGGAGCAGGCGAGGCACAACCCCGCGGAGGCGCCAGAGGACCAGCGCGTAGAAGCGCATCTGGAACATCGCCTTGGCCTCGAAGCCCTCGCCGGGCGCCCGCCCGGTCTTGTAGTCGACCACCCGGAGGTCACCGCCGGCAGAGACGTCGAGGCGGTCGACGTACCCCCGCAGCAGCAAGCCCGAGTCGAGCTGCGTCTCGACGTAGAGCTCTCGGTCCGCGGGCTCGAGCCGGGTCGGGTCCTCGAGAGTGAAGTACCGCTCGACCAGCGCCGCCGCGTCGGTGATCCACGCGGTCAAGGCCGCCGGGTCGTCGCCGACCAGCGACGCCAGATCGGGCTCGGTGGCCACGAGGTCAGTCCACGCGGGCGACAACAGCTCGACCGCTCGGGCCGGCAACCGGTCCTCGGCGGCCAGGTCGAACAGCCGCTCGAGCACGGAGTGCACGAGGGTCCCGCGGGCGGCAGCCGTGCCGGGCGGCTCGGGCAGTCGATCCACCGTCCGGAACCGGAACAGCAGCGGGCACGTCAGGAAGTCCCCGGCCCGAGACGGCGAAAGCCCCGTGAGCGGGGTGCCAGGCGGCGTGTCGCGGTGTCGCGGCGCACTCGTCACCAGCACCCGTTCCAGCGCCCGGTCCTCCAGGGACCGGTCGTCCAACACCTGGTGACCTTCTCGTACCGCTGCCCGCGTCACGCTCCGCACGTTAGGCGAGGGCTCCGACAACTCCGTGGAGCCGACCGCTGTGGCGCAGGGTCATTACGATGAGTTGGTGAGTGCCCGGGTGAACAGCGACGACCGCAAGCGCGCGGCGCGTGACGGCGGCAACGGCTTGAAGGTCGGCCGCTTGTTCGGCATCCCGATCTACGCCACGCCTGCATGGTTCCTCGTGCCTCTCGTCATCAGCTACCTGTTCGAGCCGAGCGTCGCCGCCGCCGTTCCTGGCATCGGCGGCTGGAGCATCGTCGTCTCGTTCGTCTATGCCTTGCTGCTGTACGCGTCCGTGTTGCTGCACGAGCTCAGCCACGCGCTGGTGGCGTTGCGCTTCGGGCTCCCTGTACGCCGGATCACGTTGCACCTGCTCGGCGGGTTGTCCGAGATAGAGGAAGAGCCGCCGACTCCGTGGCGGGAGTTCGCCGTCGCGGCTGCAGGCCCGGCGCTGTCCCTTGCGCTCGGTGGCGTCGGGATCGCCTTGACGTTTGTGCTAGACGACTCGACGGTGCTCGGTCTGCTCGCACTCGGGCTCGCCTGGAGCAACATCCTCGTGGGGGTCTTCAACCTTCTCCCCGGCCTGCCGCTGGACGGTGGGCGCATGCTGCGGTCATTGGTGTGGGCGCTCACGCACAAGCCGCACACCGCGACGGTCGTGGCCGGACGTACGGGTCAGGCGCTCGCCGTCTGCGTCGTCATCTTCGGCGCCTGGCTTGCCTCGCAGCGCAGCGGCACCGGCGATCGCCTCATCTCGCTGCTGTGGGCCGGGATGCTCGCGGGCTTCATCTGGGTCGGCGCAAGCCAGTCGCTGCTGTCCGCGCGCCTGCGGCGTCGCCTGTCCGGTCTGACCGCTCGCGGGCTCACCCGCAGGGCGCTGCCGGTGAGCGGCGACCTGCCGTTGTCCGAGGCGGTTCGGCAGGCGCAGCAGGTGAGTGCGGGCGGGCTGGTGGTGGTCGACGGGAACGGTCGGCCAGCGGCCGTCGTCAACGAGGCGGCCGTGACGGCCACACCGGAGCACCGGCGTCCCTGGATGCGTGTCGCCGACGTCGCCAGGGCGTTGTCACCTGAGCTCGAGGTCGGTGCCGACCTCGACGGCGAGCGGCTCGTCAAAGCCATGCAGCGCCACCCCGCCACGGAGTATCTCGTGGTCGAACGCAACGGCGACGTTTTCGGCGTCCTCGCGACGGCCGATGTAGAGCGTGCCCTCGCTCGCGCCTGACTCGCTGTAGGGCTCGGACGGCTACGCTACTCTGCGTTTATGGCTCATGACACATCGCTATTCTCCGGCGATGGGCAACCGGATCGCGCACGGCCGATGGGGTGCACGGCCGGATGCTTCGCTCGTACCGTGTCGTTGCTGCTGCCGTCCTCGTTCTGGGCTTGCTCGGCAGCGTGCTGTACGCGAAGGACTGGGCCGGTTCCGCGCGTAGCAGCGCCGAGCAGAGCGATCAGGCCGAGATCGACGCGACCATCGCGCAGCTCCAGGCGGGCTTCGACAGGTACGAGCGGGCGCTCAACTCGGAGAAGGCGCTCCTGGCAGCGTCGGGCGGTCATGTCTCGTTTGCCGCGTTCCAGACCTTTTACGAGGCCATGAACATCACTGTGAACTTCCCCGGCATGCAGGGCATGGGGTTGGTTCGGGTCGTCGCCGACCACGAGCAGGCTGCGTTCGTGGCGGCCGCACGGGCCGACGGCAGACCGGGGTTTGCCCTCGCGCCACCCGGCGTGCGGCCGGAGAGCTACGTGATGCTCTACAACGAGCCCAGTGCGTTCCTGGGCACGTCGTGGGGTTACGACATCGGGACCAACCCGACGATGCGGCCCTCGATGGAGCGCGCCAGCGACACCGGTGAGGCTTCGCTCAGCGGCAAGGCCGTCCTGAGCATCGACCTGGATCTCCCCGTGGACGAGCAGCCGGTGGGGCTGGCCATGTGGTCTCCCATTTATGAGACCGGTGCCGACACGTCGACGGTGCAGGGCCGTCGGGCGGGCCTCGAAGGATTCGTCAGCACGCCGTTCCGCGCGCAGGACTTCCTGTCGTACTTCGTCGGCGCCGGCTCGACGATGGGCGTGCAGCTCTTCGACAGCTCGGCCGCAGCGGAGAACCTCCTCGCCGCCTCGCCCCCAGGCTTCAGCGCAGCTGGCGAGACGACCACTGCGACCTTGGAGGTCGGCGGTCGCTCGTGGGTCGCCCTCTTCGGGCCGCTGCCCGGAACGCCCCCCGCGACGTACTGGCACGGCCCTGCCGCAGCGCTCACGGTGGGTGTCGCCCTCAGCGCCATGCTCGCGGCGCTGCTGTGGATGTACGGCGCCAGGGCGCAGCACCGGGCCGAGACCGCGTTCGCTCTGGCGTCGGCGGCGGCCGAGATGAAGCTGTCCCGCGACGAAGCGGTGAGCGCAACCAGAGCGAAGTCCTAGTTCCTCGCGACGATGAGCCACGAGATACGTACGCCGATGAATGCCGTCATCGGGATGACGGGCCTGCTCCTCGACACCGAGCTGGACGTCCGGCAGCGAGAGTTCGCCGAGACGGTACGCACCAGCGGGGACGCGCTGCTCGTCATCATCAACGACATCCTGGACTTCTCGAAACTCGAAGCCAGGGAGGTCCAGCTGGAACGTCGACCGTTCGAGCTGGAGGTTTGCATCGACGACGCGGTGTCGATCGTCGCGAACTCGGCCGGGCTTCTCGATCTGGTCGTCGACATCGACCGGCGGTGTCCCCGTGTGGTCTCGGGTGACGTGCACCGGTTGCGTCAGGTGCTGGTCAACCTGCTGAGCAACGCAGTGAAGTTCACCAAGCACGGCGAGATCCTGCTGACGGTCGCCCCGGTCGCGTCCAGCGGTGACGACCCCGCCGTTGGCGACGGGAAGCGCGCGGCGCTGAGGTTCTCCGTCCGGGACACCGGCATCGGGATCCCGGCCGAGCGCATGGACAGGCTCTTCAAGTCCTTCAGCCAGGTCGACTCGTCCACGACACGCGTGTACGGCGGCTCCGGGCCTCGGCCTCGCGATCAGCCACGCGATCGTCGAGGCGATGGGCGGAACGTTCTCGGTGGACAGCACCGAGGGCGTCGGCTCGACCTTCGCCTTCGACGTCGTCATGGACATCGCCGCCGCCGACGAGGCGCCGGCGGCCCCGGCAGGGCAGCCTGCGAACCTCGCCGGCTTGCGCGCGCTCGTCGTCGACGACAACGACACCAACCGCCGGATCCTCAGCCTGCAGCTCGAAAGCTGGGGCGTCCAGTGTGTCGACGTCGCGAACGGCGCCTGGGCGCTGGCGACACTAGGCGCCGGGACGACGTTCGACCTGGCGATACTCGACATGCACATGCCCGGCATGGACGGCCAGGAGCTTGCCAGCCGCATTCGTGGATTGCCCCGGTCGAGATCGATGCCGCTCATGCTGCTCACGAGCCTGGGTGCTCCTCCTGACTCGCCCGACCTCTTCGACGCCTTCCACACCAAGCCGGTCCGGAGCACCGTGCTGCGGACGATGGTCGCGACCCTCGCAGGCATCGATCAGGTGACAGTGCCGGAGGCGACTTCACCGGTCGACGCCCACTCTGTGCTCGCCGGCGCCACCCGCCCTCGCCCGCTGTACATCCTGCTCGCGGAGGACAATCCGGTGAACCAACGTGTCGGTCGGCTCATGCTGGAGAATCTCGGGCACATCGTCGACATCGCCGGCAATGGTGTCGAGGCCCTCGAGGCAGCGCTCGCTGCCGAGTACGACCTCGTCCTGATGGATGTGCACATGCCCGTGATGGACGGGATGGCGGCAACGAGGGCGATCCGTGCCCAGCTTTCCGCATCGGCCCAGCCGCGGATCATCGCGTTGACCGCCAGCTCATTGGTGGAGGACCGCACGTCATGCACTGCGGCGGGGATGGATGCGTACCTCTTGAAACCGGTACGGCTGGAGAAGCTGGCCGCCGCACTCGAAGACGTCCCGCAGCGCCAGCCCGACCTCGTCGTGGTCGCCGACCGGACGGAGGTCGTCGCGGGGGACCGCAGCTGACGTACGGAGCCGGTCGGAACCGGGCTGTGGCACGCCCTGCTCACGGTCGACAAACGCCAGCGTGGTGCCCGGCGTGATTGCCGATCTCGAGCTGCGCGTGATTGGGTCGATCAGTGACCACGCACGCCGCAGGAGCGCCTACCGAGGGCCTCGCGATCGATGCCGGACACGGCGCAGATCCGATGGGGGCGAACAACGTCGGTCCCCTCCGCGCCGGCAACCGCGTGCAGCTCACCGACCCCAAGGGGCGCCGGCACACCATCACGCTCCTGGCGGGAGCGACGTACCACACCCACAAGGGCAGCCTGGAGCACGACGAGCTCATCGGGTCGCCCGAGGGGGTTGTGGTGACATCGACGGGCGGTGTCTCGTTCCTCGCGCTGCGGCCGTTGCTGTCCGACTTCGTGCTCTCGATGCCGCGCGGCGCCACCGTGATCTACCCCAAAGACGCGGCCCAGATCGTGGGAATGGTCGACATCTTTCCCGGCGCGTATGTGGTGGAGGCCGGGGCGGGATCGGGGGCGCTGACCTGCTCGTTGCTGCGTGCGGTGGGGGAGCGCGGGCGGCTGGTGTCGTACGAGCGTCGCGCCGACTTCGCCGAGGTCGCACGGCTCAATGTCGAGACCTTCTTCGGCGGACCGCACCCCGCGTGGGAGCTGCGCATCGGTGACCTCGCGGTGGCGGGGACCGGCAATGGCGCGGCGGAGGGCGGTCTCGACCCCGGGGTGCACCGGGTGGTGCTCGACATGCTGGCTCCGTGGGAGCACATCGACACGATGGGCGCGGTGATGGTGCCTGGCGGCGTGCTGTGCAGCTATGTCGCGACGACGCCGCAGCTGTCCCGGGTCATCGAGACGTTGCGTGAGCACGGAGGGTTCACCGAGCCGGTCGCTTCGGAGACGCTACTGCGAACCTGGCACGTCGAAGGTCTTGCCGTACGACCCGACCATCGCATGAACGGTCACACCGGGTTCCTGGTGACCTCCCGCCGACTTGCGCCGGGGGTCGAGGCGCCGCTGCGTCGCCGACGGCCGGCGCCAGGGGCGTACGGGGACGACTGGAACCCGCCGTCGGCGCGCAGAGAACTGCCTCCCTCCCGTGGCAGCCACCCGTCTGCGGGCGCCGACACGCCGACGGAGCGGGCCGACACGGTTGGCGCGGCTGAGGTAACCGACCCGGCTTCCGCAGGTACTGTCAATAGTGGACGCCAAACCGATGGGGGTGCTGTCCATGGCCATTCAGGGTGACGGCTCGCGTCGGCGTGAGGAGAGCGCCGGCTTCGAGACGCAGGTGCGCGCGCTGGAGGCGGAGCTCGACATCCTCCGTCGCAAGCTCAGCGACGCCCCACGGCGCCTACGCGAGCTCGAGGTCGCGGTCGGAGACGCCAGGGCTGAGCTGGCCGCGACGTCGATGCAGAACGAGCGACTGGTGGCCACCCTCCGGGAGGCACGCGACCAGATCGTGACGCTCAAGGAGGAGATCGACCGGCTGGCCCAGCCGCCGGCCGGCTTCGGGATCTTCCTCGAAGCGCACGACGACGGCACCTCCGACGTGTTCACGGGCGGTCGCAAGCTGCGTGTGACCGTCAGCCCGGGCGTCGAGATCAAGGAGCTGCGCCGCGGCCAGGAGGTCATGCTCAACGAGGCCCTCAATGTCGTACGCGCGATGGGCTTCGAGACCGTCGGCGAGGTCGTCACGCTCACCGAGGTCCTCGAGGACGGCGACCGAGCGCTGGTCGTGGGCCACACCGACGAGGAGCGCATCGTCCGCATCGCCGAGTCGCTGCGAGACGCGCCCTTGCGCACGGGCGACTCGCTGCTGCTCGAGCCGCGCTCGTCGTACGTCTACGAGCGGATTCCCAAGACCGAGGTCGAGGAGCTCATCCTCGAGGAGATCCCGGACATCGACTACAGCAACATCGGTGGGCTGCTGCGCCAGATCGAGCAGATCCGCGACGCGGTCGAGCTGCCGTACCTCCATGCCGAGCTGTTCCTCGAGCACGAGCTGCGGCCACCGAAAGGCGTGCTGCTGTACGGCCCGCCCGGGTGCGGCAAGACGCTGATCGCCAAGGCGGTGGCGAACTCCCTCGCCAAGAAGGTCGCCGAGGTCACCGGCAAGCCGGAGGGCAAGAGCTACTTCCTCAACATCAAAGGTCCAGAGCTGCTGAACAAGTACGTCGGCGAGACCGAGCGCCACATCCGGCTCGTGTTCCAGCGCGCGCGGGAGAAGGCCAGCGAAGGTGCGCCGGTCATCGTCTTCTTCGACGAGATGGACTCGCTCTTCCGCACGCGCGGCTCGGGCGTCTCCAGCGACGTCGAGAACACGATCGTTCCGCAGCTGCTGAGCGAGATCGACGGTGTGGAGTCGCTGGAGAACGTCATCGTGATCGGTGCCTCCAACCGTGCCGACATGATCGACCCGGCGATCCTTCGGCCCGGCCGCCTGGACGTGAAGATCAAGATCGAGCGGCCGGACGCTGAGTCGGCGCGGGACATCTTCACGAAGTACCTCACCCCGAACCTCCCGCTGCACGCGGAGGACCTCGCCGAGAACTCCGGCTCGCGCGCGGCCACCGCCGCAGGCATGATCCAGCGCGCGGTCGAGCGGATCTACGCCGAGAGCGACGAGAACCGATTCCTCGAGGTGACGTACGCCAACGGTGACAAGGAGGTCCTGTACTTCAAGGACTTCAACTCCGGCGCGATGATCCAGAACATCGTCGACCGCGCCAAGAAGATGGCAATCAAGGACTTCCTTGAGACGGGTCAGAAGGGGCTGCGGGTGCAGCACCTGGAGAGCGCGTGCGTCGACGAGTTCGGTGAGAACGAGGACCTGCCGAACACCACCAACCCTGATGACTGGGCGCAGATCTCCGGCAAGAAGGGTGAGCGCATCGTCTTCATCCGCACGCTCGTGTCGAGCAAGAGCGGCTCCGAAGCGGGTCGCTCGATCGACACGGTGTCCAACACCGGCCAGTACCTGTAGCGCCGGGCGACGTCCCCGGCAGCGATGTCAGCGCGTACCCGGAGCCACCAGGCCAGCCTCGTAGGCGAGAACGACGGCCTGTACGCGGTCCCGCAGCGTGAGCTTGGCGAAGATGTGAGCGACGTGGGTCTTGACCGTTGTCTGGCTGAGGAACAGTGCTTCCGCGATCTCTACGTTGGACGAGCCACGGCCGACCAAGGTCAGCACCTCGACCTCGCGGTCCGTGAGCGCTGCGAGCTGCGGAGGGCTCGCCGCACCGGGTGGCGGGAGCCGTAGGAAGCGTTCGAGCAGCCGCGCGGTGATCGCCGGTGCGAGCAGGGCCTCGCCGGCCGCGACCACCCGGACCGCCCGGACGAGCTCGCTCGGCGCCACGTTCTTCAATAGGAAACCGCTGGCTCCGGACCGCATGGCCTCGTACAGGTACTCATCGAGGTCGAACGTCGTGAGCATCAGCACCCGGGGATGCGGCGGGCCGTAGCCGAGCACGCGCCGGGTGGCTTCGAGGCCGTCGAGCCGAGGCATGCGAATGTCCATCAGGATCACGCCGGGGCGCAGTCGGCGCGCTGCCTCGGCGGCCTCGACGCCGTCTGCGGCCTCTCCGAGCACCTCGAGGTCGTCGCGCGACTCCAAGATCATGCGGAATCCGCCGCGCACCAGGGCTTGGTCGTCGGCGATGAGGACGCTGTCACTCGGACCCGCTCTCCAGCGGAAGCGGTAAGCGGACCCGGACGGCGAAGCCGCCTCCCGGTCGCTTCGCTGCGCTGAGGTCGCCGCCGTACAAGTCGACGCGTTCCTTCATGCCGACCAGCCCGTGTCCTAATCCGTTGACCCCGGCCGGCGCCGCACGGCCCGGCGCTCCAGCTCGGACGACCGGTGCCGCCGAGTCCGCGCGGTCCGCCCGAGCAGCCAACACCCGCAGAAGTACACGACCCCGTAGACGAACTCGAACGACGACGTCGCGGCCGGGTCTCGTACCCCTTGCACTCCGACCCCCACGGAGGCGAAGGCCAACCCGAGGACGGCCGGTCGCGAGGGCGTGTGCGCGGCCACCGAGTAGGTGGCGAGCATGACCGCTAGGAACTCGCCGAACGCCGGCAGCGGCTCGGTGACAAGGGACTGCGCGCACAGAGCGCCCGCAACCACGCCCATCGTGGCGAGCGGTGCTCGGCGTCGCCAAGCAAGCGGCAGAGTGACGGCCGGCGCGAACAGCAGGTAGCGGGTCGACGCCGCGTCGAGGTCACCGCCCGCGACGACCTGCACGCCGACCAACAGCAGCAGGCCGCTGGCGACGACCGCGTCGACGACCGGGTCGGACAGCCGCCAGCCGGCTCGGCCGGTACGGGTTGCCACGGCCACCAGACTGCACTCCCCCCGGCAGGCGCCGCCTCATCCCGGCGGATGATCCGACGCGCGCCGATCATCCGCGGGACGACCGGAGTCGTACACCAGCCCGAGGACGGCCGAATCCACGATCGGCACTGTGGTGACGACAAACCCCACCGGGCGCCACCGAAGGAACGGATGTTTGATCATGGCTCTTAGTCGCCTCGCACGTTGTGCCGCGCCAGCCGGCGCCACGGCCGCCGCGCTGGCCATCAGCGCGCTCGCCGGGGCTGCGCTCACCCACGTGGACCGGCCCGGGTTGTCCTCTTCGGCGTCGTCGCGGGATCCGGCAGCATCTCCGAAGCCGCCGCCTCTCCCGCCTTCTATGCCCCGACGATCGCTGCACTGGGATCGATGCTCGCGCTGGTGGTCGCTCTCGTAGCTCTGTTCGTACGGCAGTCCGGCGAGCTGAGCAGGTACGGAGTGATCGCCTTCTGATCAGCAGCTAGAGCGGTGGGGCGTTGCTGTGTGTCGCGCACGGCGTGTCCCACACACCAGCGCCCTCAGCCCCGTCGTCGTGTGGTCGTGAGCCCGGCGGCGTAGGTCTTCCGAACGGTGCTCGTTGTCACAGCCCGCGCGTAGGCTCGTGCGCATGAACGCATCGGGCCAGCTCCTCGCCGGACAAGGCTCGACCCGCGTGTCGGCAGTCGATGCGACGAGCAGGTGGCGTCGATGAGCATCTGGCCGATCATGGGCACGGAGACGGAGTACGGCGTCTCGGTGCCGGGCAATCCCACGGCCAACGCGATGCTGGCGTCCAGCCAGGTGGTCAACGCGTACGCGGCAGCCACGAGCCGCAAGCGGCGGGCGCGGTGGGACTTCGAGGAGGAGAGCCCGCTTCGCGATCTGCGCGGGTTCGACGTGACGCGCGAGGCAGCCGATCCGAGCCAGCTCACGGATGAGGAGATCGGGCTCGCCAACGTCATCCTGACAAACGGCGCCCGGCTGTACGTCGACCACGCGCACCCTGAGTTCTCCGGGCCTGAAACGAGCAACCCCCTCGACGCCGTGCGCTGGGACAAGGCCGGCGAGGTGATCATGCGTCTGGCGGCCCAGCACGCGACGGCGATCCCGCAGGCGCAGCGGCTGCTGCTGTACAAGAACAACGGTGACAACAAGGGCGCGTCGTACGGCAGCCACGAGAACTACCTGATGAACCGGGCAACGCCCTTCACCTCGATCGTTCGACACCTGGTCCCGTTCTTCGTGTCCCGCCAGGTCGTGGCCGGCTCCGGTCGGGTCGGCGTCGGTCAGGACGGGTCCAAGCACGGCTTCCAGCTCAGCCAACGCGCGGACTACATCGAGGTCGAGGTCGGTCTCGAGACCACGCTGAAACGCCCGATCGTGAACACCCGCGACGAGCCGCACGCCGACCCTGAGCGCCACCGCCGCCTCCACGTGATCATCGGCGACGCGAACTTGTCGGAGATCTCCATCTATCTGAAGGTCGGCACGACGGCGCTGGTTCTCGCGATGATCGAGGCCGACTTCCTTCCTGACGGCCTCGCTGTCGATGCCCCGGTGACCGAGCTGCACCGCGTGTCGCATGACCCGACGCTGCGCCACCTGATCCAGCTCACGAGCGGGCGCAAGCTCACGGCGGTGCACCTGCAGCTGGAGTACCTCGAGCAGGCACGCAAGTTCGTCGAGGACCGCTACGGCGCCGACGCGGAGCCCATGGCGCTCGACGTCCTCGACCGGTGGGAGTCGGTCCTCACCCGCCTTGAGCGCGACCCGATGCTGCTCTCGCGCGAGCTCGACTGGGTGATCAAGATGTCGCTGCTCGAGGGCTATCGCGCTCGCGACGGCATCGACTGGTCGCACGCACGGCTCGGTCTGGTCGATCTGCAGTACGCGGACGTGCGGTTGGAGAAGGGTCTCTACAACCGGCTCGCGTCAACCGGGCGGGTCGAGCGGCTGCTGACCGACGCGGAGATCGCGCGCGCCGTCACCGAGCCGCCCGAGGACACGCGGGCGTACTTCCGCGGTCGCTGCCTGGCGCAGTATGCCGACGAGGTCGCCGCGGCGTCGTGGGACTCCGTGATCTTCGATCTGCCCGGGCGCGACTCGCTGCAACGCGTCCCCACCATGGACCCGGCTCGCGGCACGAAGGCACATGTCGGTGCGCTGCTCGACCGCAGTCGCACCGCGGGCGACCTCGTGACGTCGCTCACAGCCGGGAGATAGCGCGCCGGGATAGGCTCGAAACGCACGGCAGGCGCCACACAGTGCATGTCGACCGCTGCGCCCTGAGGGCGCCGTCAGGCCCGGGAGCTGAGTCCGTTGGCAACGCGAGACACATCAGGTGATCAGCGGCGCGTGCGCCGCACCGAGGAACAGACCGACGAGGCGCCGGAGGCTCAGACCGGCGAGGACCTCAAGGAACGCCGCGACAAGATCGACGAAGACGTCGACTCGATCCTCGACGAGATCGACGAGGTGCTCGAGGAGAACGCGGAGGAGTGGATCCGCGGGTTCGTGCAAAAGGGTGGGCAGTAGGCCGGTGAGCTCGGACGCGTTCGTCGGCGGCCTTCCCGCCGCATTCCGCACTCCCGGCAGCTCGTCGTTCACCGAGTTCCTGGCGAGCCACGCACCCGACCTGCTGCCCGGGCGGCGGCTCGCCGGCACCACCGTGCCCGCGGACCTGGCCCCGCAGGGAACGACGATCGTCGCCGCGACCTTCTCCGGCGGCGTCGTCATGACTGGAGACCGGCGGGCGACCGCCGGGCATTACATCGCCCAACGCGACATCGAGAAGGTCTTTCCCGCGGACGAGTTCTCGTGCATCGGCATCGCCGGCACGGCCGGTATCGCGGTCGAGCTCGTCCGGCTCTTTCAGGTCGAGCTGGAGCATTACGAGAAGCTCGAAGGCACCACACTCTCGCTCGATGGCAAGGCCAACCGCCTCAGCACATTGGTCCGCGGCAACCTCGGCATGGCAATGCAGGGCCTCATCGCGGTCCCGCTGTTCGCCGGGTACGACCTCGAGACGGGCGGCGGGCGCATTTTCAGCTATGACGCGACCGGCGGCCGCTACGAAGAGCACAACTTCTTCTCCGTCGGCTCGGGCTCCACGTTCGCGCGAGGGTCGCTGAAGAAGCTCTACCGGTCGGACTTCTCGCAGGAGGACGCCATCAGCGCATGTGTCCAGGCGCTGTACGACGCGGCCGATGACGACTCCGCGACGGGCGGGCCCGACCTGACGAGGCGGATCTATCCCGTCGTCGTCGCGGTCAGCGCCGAGGGGTTCCGCCGGGCGGCGGACACCGAGGTCGGTCCGATCGTCGACGCCGTGGTCGCGGGGCGCATGACGGCCCCCGACGGCCCGAACGCTCCGCTGCGCTGAGCCCTGGATCGCTGGACCTCGAAGACTCACAGCAACCTTGACCCGGCGGCTGACCGACGTCGCCTCACTCGCACGAGAGGACAGTTCTCCAGGTGACGATGTCGTTCGGATACGTCTCGCCCGAGCAGTCCATGAAGGACCGCGCGGACTACGCACGCAAGGGCATCGCGCGCGGCGGCAGCGTGATCGTGATGCGCTACGAGGACGGCATCCTGCTTGTCGCGGAGAATCGCTCGCCTGCGCTGCACAAGGTGAGCGAGATCTATGACCGCATCGCCTTTGCAGCGGTCGGGAAGTACAACGAGTTCGAGAACCTCCGCATCGCCGGCATTCGCATCGCCGACCTCCGCGGGTACGGCTACGACCGCCGCGACGTGACCGCGCGCAGCCTCGCCAACGCCTACGCGCAGGCGCTCGGCACGATCTTCACGACCGAGCCCAAGCCGTACGAGGTGGAGCTGCTCGTCGCGGAGGTAGGCCAGACCAGCGACACCGACCAGATCTATCGGCTGACCTATGACGGCTCGATCGGTGACGAGCGCGGCTTCGCGGTCATGGGTGGGCTGGCGGAAGCCGTCACGCAGTCGCTGGGCAAGGGATACCAGGAGAGCCTGAGCCTGGGCGTGGCCCTGCGGCTCGCGATCGCGGCGCTGGGCGGTGACGGAGCGCAGGCCCGCGAGATCGGACCGGACCAGCTCGAGGTCGCGGTGCTGGAGCGCAGCCGCCCGCGCGCGCGCAAGTTCTCTCGGATCTCGCGCCCCCGGCTGCTGGCGCTGCTCGACGAGGCGCAGCCGGACACCGACCACGGCGCTGACCCGCCGGTCGGGCCCGGCGTCGATGCCCTCGCGCCCGAGTCCCCTCCGCCGGGCGCTTCGACCTTCACCGACATCGAGCACGACACGCCAGGCAGTGACGCATGACCGACCAGCCAGTGGCCGCACATGGCGTTCACCAGCTCGGTGTGGACGACGAGTCCGGCGCTCAGCAGGCCGATGTCGGGGCGACCGAAGAAGGGCGGGCCGCAGCCGAGGAGCCCAGCTCCGGTGTGCTCGAGATCGCGACGATCGAGGTGGCGCCGGGCGCCGAGGACGCTTTCTTGGCGTCGTACCGCGCCGCTCGCTCCGTTCTTGCTGACACCGACGGGTGTCGCAGCGTCCGCATGACGCGTGGCGTCGAGTCGCCGTCACGGTTCGTCCTGCTGGTCGAGTGGGACAGCGTCCAGGCGCACGAAGCGAACTTCCGAGCGACGGACCGCTTCACGCAGTGGCGCGGTCACATCGGCCCACATTTCGCCTCGCCACCGCACATAGAGCACTACGCCGCTCCCGGGACTTCGCCCGGGAGCGGTGGCCCCTTCGGGGCAGCTCTGGTGACGAGCCGGGTGGTCGTCTTACCGTCGGTGGATGGCCGATGAGTTCAGTGAGCGGTACCGGGATCTGTTGACCGGTAGCTATGACTGCGTGGACCGGGTGGTGCTCAACGCGTACTTCCCGTTCGGGCACAACCCGGGCGGTTTCCGGTACTGGTGGCGGCGCTGGCACGAGGATGGGGACGCGTCGCTGGACAACGCGCACCTGATGCGGCTGGCCGGCCGGTTCGCCCGCCGGGTCCGGGCGTCGGCGGCCGCGCACGACATCCCGGTGGTCACCTGTCGGGCCGACGAGCGCAAGCACCGGATCGCGGAGGAGTACCTGCGAGAGCACACGGTCGGGGTCGGGGTGTTCCTGATCCTGGTGGCTCGGGCGCCGGCGACGGTGTGGAAGGTGAGCCGCACCGCGGCGGGGGTGATCCGGAACCTGGAGAAGACCCGGCAGTTCGTGAACCACTACTCG
>Ga0136634_10000129_pt1 | contig 36388 bp, 34 predicted proteins | sample AntDrymUQ8332106_2_FD_104654 | JGI IMG/M metagenome (GOLD analysis project Ga0136634, IMG submission 104654) | Polar desert sand microbial communities from Dry Valleys, Antarctica - metaG UQ833 (21.06) | ecosystem: Environmental > Terrestrial > Soil > Desert | place: Antarctica: Dry Valley... | reverse complement strand
AGGGAAACTGCCGATTCAGACATGCTGGCCAGAAGACGCCGCCCCGCTGATTACATGGGGCCTAGTGATTACGCGTGCTCCACATAAATTACGCCAAAACCTAGGTATCTACCGCCAACAGGTGCTAACTAAGAACAAAGTGATTATGCGATGGCTTTCCCACCGTGGGGGCGCTCTTGATTTTCGCGACCATGCTCTGGCCCATCCTGGAACGCAATTTCCGATTGCGGTCGCGCTGGGAGCCGATCCCGCAACAACTCTCGGGGCGGTCACACCGGTACCGGACAGCCTCTCCGAATATCAGTTCGCTGGTTTGTTGCGCGGCGCGCGCACCGAAATCACGCGCTGTATTGGAAGCGAACTGCGCGTGCCGGCTACCGCCGAGATTGTGCTCGAAGGTCATATCCTGCCGTCTTCCACCAGACAATTCGCTGACGCATCCAGTAGTGCGCCGACCAAAGGACCGCCGCGCCCTGATACGGGCTATGAAATGGCACTCGAGGGTCCGTTTGGCGACCACACGGGTTACTACAACGAGCGCGATTGGTTTCCGGTTTTCACCATCGAGCGCATAACAATGCGACGGGACCCGATTTATCACTCCACCTACACGGGCAAACCGCCGGACGAACCCGCGATACTCGGCGTCGCGCTCAACGAGGTGTTTGTCCCGCTGCTCAGGCGCACTTTTCCCGAGATCGTCGACTTCTATCTTCCGCCTGAAGGCTGCAGTTATCGGATCGCAGTGGTGTCGATGAAAAAACAGTACGCAGGACACGCAAAGCGCGTGATGTTCGGCATCTGGAGCTTCCTGCGCCAGTTCATGTACACCAAATTCATTGTCGTTACTGACGCCGACATCAATGTGCGCGATTGGAAGGAGGTCATCTGGGCAATTACGACGCGGGTAGACCCGGTGCGTGACACTGTGCTGGTCGATAACACGCCTATCGATTATCTTGATTTCGCATCGCCCGTATCGGGGATCGGCGGCAAGATGGGAATCGACGCGACCAACAAATGGCCTGGCGAGACACAGCGCGAATGGGGCCGCCCAATCGCAATGAGCCCCGAGACAAAGGCCCGCGTCGACACCATCTGGAGCGAACTGGGGATCTAGCCAATGCCGATCGAACGCAAAACTATCCGGCGGGGAGGAATCAAGTCTGCTGGCTACGACCGCAGCAACCGCGTGCTTGAAATCGAGTTCGACAATGGCTCGGTGATTCAGCACACCGCCGTCGGCGAGGAAATCGCGCGCCGCTTTTTGGCGAGCACCGCCCCGGCCAGCGTCTACAAAGACACGATCCAGGAAGAATTCACGGTCAAGCGAATCAAATAGCTGCCGCACGCCTGTCATGCGCCACCGAACGCGGCGATGGTGGACAAGTTAACTACAGGAAGAAGAGCGTGGCGAGCCCGAGAAAAATGAACACGCCCATGCTGTCTGTCGTGAAGGTAAGCAACACGGACGATCCCAGCGCTGGATCGCGCCCCGACCGCACCAGCATTAACGGCACGAACATCCCCACCAGCGAGCCGATCACCATGTTCAATGTCATGGCGAGCAACAGAGTCAGGCCGATCAGCCAACCACGCTCACTACCCGCGTAGATCCACCACGCGACCAGGCCGGCGATACTTCCCCATACGACGCCGTTAAGCCCTGCAATCACCAGTTCCTTCAGGATCAGCCGTTTCGCGTTGCCGCCAGTCACCTGGCCCAGCGCGAGCGAGCGGATCATCAATGTCATCGTCTGATTGCCGGAGTTACCAGCAATCCCCATCACGATCGTCATCAGTGTTGCGAGCGCAACGACGCGCTCGATGGTGGTCTCAAAAGCACCGATCACGCGCGAAGCAAAAAAGGCCGTGCATAGATTGACGGCAAGCCATAGCCAACGGTTACGCGCTGAGTTCCACACTGAAGCAAACAAATCCTCTTCTTCGAGCAGGCCAGCCTGTGCCAGCGCGGCATCCTCACCCTCCTCACGAATCACGTCGACCACCTCGTCGACCGTCAGCCGGCCAACCAGGCGCCCGGCCTCGTCAATGACTGGCGCGGAAACAAGGTTGTAGCGCTCAAATGCCTGCGCAGCCTCACTCGTTGCATCCAGGGGTGACAGCGTCATCAGGTCGGTGTTCATCACGGCCGCAACCTCTACCTCAGGTTCGTTCAGCAGCAGCCGCTCGAGAGGGAGTCCACCCTTCAGCACTTCATGCCGATCAACGACAAAAACCTGATCGGTGTGATTCGGCAGCTCGTCGAAGCGTCGCAGGTAACGCAATACGACCTCGAGCGTGACGTCCTCGCGAATCGTGACCATCTCGAAGTCCATCAGCGCACCGACCGAATCGTCCGGGTACGACATCGAGGCACGCAGCTGAGCGCGTTCTTCGCTGGTCAGACCTTCGCGTACCTCATCAACGACGTCGGCTGGCAGATCATCGGCGATCGAAGCAATCTCGTCGGCTTCGAGGCTTTCAACCGCGTCAACCAGTTCCTCGCGATTCATCGAGGCGATCAGCGTCTCGCGCACCGCGTCACTGACCTCGATCAGAATGTCGCCGTCGCGATCCGCCTTGACGCAATCCCAGACCGTCAGACGCGCAGTCAGCGGCAGCGCTTCAAGGATGTAGGCAATGTCCGCCGGATGCAGCCGATCCAGAATGGCCTTTAGCTCGGTAATGTGCCCGCGCTGTACGAGCTGCTCAACCAACGCTTTCTTGCGCTCATCGGGGTTCTGCTCGCGGTGCACGAGCGCTTCAACGCGGCGTTGTTTCTCGAGAAGCTGCTCGACGCGCGCGAGCGCACGCTGCGCGGCTTCAGGATCGTGAGCCGACGGAGCTTGTTGTTCTTTTCGGTCTGCTTGTTCTTCGCTCATGAGTGCACCCGGTGCCGCTCGGCGGCGCACGGATTGTAGGCGCTGCGACTACGACTGCGCCAGCAATCGCCGCCGCAAAACACCGCGCGCAGCGATCTCCAATCAGTCAGGAATTTGCGCGTCGCTCATGAAGCGGCGGATCGCAGCCGTTCTGCGATCGAGATACGGCCCGGAGCGAACGCGGCCGTAGCGCTTCGGGTTGGGAAGGTACGCGGCCAGTCTGGCCGACTGCTCTGCTGTCAGCTGGGCCGCGCTGACGCCGAAGTACTGACGCGCAGCGGCCTCACACCCAAACACGCCGTCACCCCACTCAACGACGTTCAAGTACACCTCCAGGATTCGGCGCTTGTCCCACAGCCCTTCGATCATGTAGGTAATCACCAGTTCCTGCGCTTTGCGCACGTAGCTTCGCTCAGACGACAGGAACAGGTTCTTCGCTAGCTGCTGGGTGATCGTCGATCCCCCGCGAGCCGGCCGCCCCTTGCGCGCATTCTCCTGGTATGCCTTTTCGATCGCTTCCCAGTCAACGCCCTCATGCTCGGTGAAGCGCGCATCCTCGGACGCGACGACTGCACGCTTTAGCTGACCACTCATCCGCGCATAGTCAACCCAGCGGTGCTTCAGCTCAGCGCCCGGCTTTTTCTCGCGCAGCGCTGAGGCCTCTCTCTTCATGAATGCAGTTGTGCCGGGGTCGTTCCACTTCCACCATCCGACCCAACCCAAATACCAGAGCTGGATCAGCAACAGCAGCCCAAGAGCAAGCAACAATGCGCGCAGCAGCCAGCGCAACGTCGTGCGCATGACTATCGTGCCGCGACGTGCTCAGCCAGGGGATGCTTCAACAGTTCTCGCAACTCGCGGTATACCGGCGCTGTGTCGGGGCGAACGCCACGCCACAATAGAAACGACTCGGCTGCCTGCTCAATCAACATTCCGAGCCCATCGACCACGATTTTCGCACCGCCCGACTTCGCAAGGTGCATGAACGGCGTGGGCTCGGCTGCATAGACAAGGTCATACGCCAGCGCGCAGTCGTTAAAGGTATCCGGGTCGATCGCGGGCGCTTCGTTCTGGAGGCTCGTCGTTGTTCCGTTGATGATCAGATCAAAGTGCTCGGCCGGAATTTCGTCGAAGTGAATCGCCTCGACGCCGAACTCTTCGGCGAGCTCTTCGGCCCGCTTGTGTGAACGATTGGCCACCGCCATCCAGCGCGGACTTTCATCGAGCAACGAACCGATCAGGCCGCGTACCACGCCTCCGGCGCCAAGAATCAGAACGGTGCAATTGGACAGCGAAAACTGCAAACGCTCGCGCAGATCGCGTACAAATCCGATGCCGTCGGTGTTATCGCCAAGAATGACATCGCCATCGAATTTCAACGTGTTGACCGCGCCCGCCAACCGTGCGCGCGGAGTCAGGTCATCGGACAGTTTTGCAGCGTCGATCTTGAATGGCAGCGTTACGTTGAGCCCGCCAAAACCCGCCTCGCGCAGATTCAGCGCCATGTCTTCAAAACCATCCAGCGGCGCTTCAATGCGCTCGTACGACAAACGCTGGCTGGATTGCAATGCAAATCGCTGATGGATCTCGGGAGACCGGCTGTGAGCAATTGGGTTACCGACAACTCCGTACTTGTCGATGGCGCTCATGGTCAGGGCTTGGCGCTGCGAGTAGCGAGCTGATCGTTGGAAAATATCCAGGTACGCGTGATCTCGAGAATATCGGTATCGCGGCCGATGTCTGGCGGAAAAGGCGGGTACGGCCCCGCCATTTGCACGATTCGGCGCGCTGCGCGATCGAGTACGGGTGAGCCCGACGACTGCTCGATCAACGTGTCGGCCACCGAACCATCCTTGCGAATCGCAACCGTCATGCGCAGGGCGCCATAGAAGCGCCCACGCGCATCATTCGGGTAGTTTTCATTGCCGACCTTCTCGACGCGCGCGCGCCAGTCTTCAACATAACGCGCGTATCGATACTCGGAGGCGCTTGGCATGAAATGATGTTTGCGCGGCCGCTTCTGATAATCGGAAATCTGCTTCGCAATCTCGGCTTGAGCACGCTTGAGCTGCTCGCCCGTTGCTTCCTCACTGCCAGCATGCGGCTGTTCGGTGGCCGCATCCTTAAGTGGCAAAGGCCGAACTTGCAACGATTCGCTCAGCGTTGCTAACAGAGCCTTCTGCTCTTCCTCAAGCTGCTGAACCGCCTTGCGCGCAGACTCGAGGGAGTCGCCATCGCGCATTTCAAAGCTATTGGGTAGAGGCGAAGTCCGCCGGCCTGCATCGTTGGAACCGCCGCCATCAAGGTTGTGCTGCGCAAGCGCTTCAACGGTCCCGGGCGCGGTGTCACTTTTTGCGTTGACCAAGATGATCTCGACCGGTGGGTCGGTCGAACGCACACGAAAAAGTTCAGGATCGACAAAACGAACCGCCATAGCAGTGATGTGCAAACCGACCGACACGGTGATCGCCATGACGAGCACTTTGTCGCCAAGCAAAGAACGAAGGCCATAGGCGGGGGCGGCCAGACCCAGCTCGGCTACTTCCATCGAGCGTCTAAAACTTCAATAGGTTGCCTCGGCCAGGCCATGGATTGCACTCATAAATATCGCCAAACGATTGTAGCCAGCACATGGGGCAATCTGCGTGACACGATCGCGCTAGTCTCGGCACCGGTGCTCGAGCAGCCGCGGTCACTCGCCTGGGGAGGGTATGTCGTCAGTGGTGGTAGCACCCGGGGCAGGCTCTGAGTCGGTCGCTGCTGCGTCGCGCTCATCGGCCGCCTCAACCACATCGGCTGCAGTTCGCAGATCGGGGGACACCGCGACTATCTCGTCGCCGACGTCGACGTCGACGTCGTCTTCATCTTCGCTGTCCGCCGACTGAGCAGCAAGAACTTGATGCACGCGCGCTTCCATTGTTAGATCGACCAAATCAACTCCGACCACGTCGAGCTCAAGCCGCTGGCCTCGCGGCAAATCGGCTAGCCCCGGCAACCGAGTTACCAGCGGTAATCCATCGATGCGAAGTACATCGCCCTTTAAGACCGTGGCACTGACGCGCGTTTGCTGCTCCTGCTGTAGCCATCGGAACGACCAGTAACGCTCCATTTTTTGCTGAAAGTCCGCATACGCCGAGTACGCGGCGTCGAATCCGGAAACGACGCTGAACAATTCGGCATCATTGGGCGCGTACGGTGGCGGCGCGCCGAGCACGCATGCGACAAGCTGACGCTGATTTACCAGATCCACATAGCGCCGCAGCGGCGAAGTTGACCAGGCGTAATGCTCGACCCCGATTCCATCGTGCGGCGCTGGCACGGTGCCCATTTTGACGCGGCCGAGCGCCTGAGAACGATAGATGGCGGCCACCCTTCGCTGCGCCAGCCAGCCGCCCCAGACGCTGTTGGCAAATATCATCAGCTCGGCCACGATCAGGTCGAGTGGCGCGCCGCGGCGCCGTTGCCCGATCTTCACCGTTGCATTCTCGTCTGTTCCATCGAGCTCGATTGAATAATCCACTCGACCGACCGGTTCGGGACGGCCGCGCACTTGCTCACGACGCGCCAGCAACCGTTGCGCCACATGCCAGAGCAACTTTAGCCGTTCCGCAAATGGCGAATCGAAGCTACCGACTGCGATGTTGGCCTCGGTGATCACTGCGTCGAGCTTGTCGTGACGGAGGTTGCTTTCGATAAAAATTCGTTCCAGTCGCGATTCGGTCGACAGCACCAGGTGGCTAATTGCATCAATATCGGCATACAACGAAAGGACCGCCGCGTCGCGTCCCTCGTTCAGAGAGAAGCCGTCGATCCAGTCTGCGGGCAGCATCGTGTATTTCAGTCCCGGCGCGTAGACCGTCGACATCCGCGACCGCGCAATTAAATCGAGTGCGTGACCGCGGGGTATCGCCACCGCCGGCGCCGCGATGTGAATGCCAATTCTGACGCGATCGGCAACGCATTGCACGGAAAATGCGTCGTCGATCTCGGTGGTTGCGCTGTCGTCGATCGAAAATGCCGTCGCTTGCGCCAGCGGAAGCAAATTCGATTCGGACGGTAGGGGAAGTTCGGCGGCAAAGCCCGTGCCCTGCGAAAAGTTTTGCGTCACAAAGCTGTTCAAATGCCACTGGTACGGGGACGCGATCGCGCCACGCGCAAGCAAGAGCCGCAGCGGCGTCATGCGTAAATCGGTCGATGCCTGCTCGAGTGCTTTGAATTCGATTGAATTGCGATCGGATTGAAGAACAAGCGCAACCGCCTGCTGTGCAATGGGCGCCGGCACGCTTCCCGACTTCAACTCATCGACAAATTGTTGGCGTAATTCCTCCTGCCTGCGTTTGCGTTCGACCGCTGCGAGCGCAGCCTTAAGAGTTTCAGCCGGTGCGGGACGGTAGCGACCGCGACCTTTGCGATAAAAATAAACCGGCGCGCTGTGCAGCCGCAACAACAGGGCCGCAGCGTCGACCGCGCTGGGCGTTGCGCCGAAATAGTCGCGGGCCAGTTCCATAAATCCAAACTCGTCCTGCGGGGCGACTTCCCAAAGAAAATTGAGATCGATCGCTTCGGCCTGCATATGCGCGCGCTCGATAAGGTGGCCCGGTGATGGCTCGCTGAACCGAAGCAAGACATGCGAGCTTTTCACCTTGATGCGCTTGCCGCTTGGCAAATCGACCTGGTGCGATGTACCCGAATTTGCGAGCTCCGTGCCGGCCTTGAAAACACCGTCGTCGTCGAACAGCAAATGCTCGCTCAAGCGGTCCCCGTGCTGAAAACTGCGGGGCCCCTCACACCGTCAATCCCCCTGATACCTCGATCACCGCGCCGTTGATGTAGGACGCCTCATCGGATGCGAGGAACGCATACACGTTCGCTACGTCCTGCGGCGTTCCAAGACGCCGCAACGGCACGCGTTCGGTCAGTTGTTCCAGCACTTTCTCCGGAATGGTGTCGAGAATGTGCGTGGCAATGAAGCCAGGGGCGACTGCGTTGCATCGAACTCCCTTCGGCCCAAGCTCGCGCGCCCAGGTCTTGACGAACCCGATGACACCAAACTTACTGGCCGCGTAATTCGTCTGCCCGAAGTTGCCGTAAATTCCCACGACGCTCGAAGCATTCAGGATCACACCGCTGCGCTTTTCGATCATGGTGTCGATCACCGAACGGGCGCAGTTATAGGTGCCTTTCAAATTGACATCAATAACTCGGTCGAACTGCTCGTCGGTCATCTTCTGCAACCGCGCGTCCAGAGTTATGCCAGCGTTATTAACCAGGATGTCGATGCGGCCATGGGCTTGCACTACTTCACCCACCATCGCGTCGATCTGGTCGCGTCGCGTGACGTCGACAACTTTGCCTTCGACAGCGGTGTCAGCCGACCGCGATTCGGTCGCACGCAATGAAACGAGCGCCGCCGCCACGGCCGACGAGCTGATATCGCACAAGATGACTCTGGCACCTTCGTCCAAGAACTTGCGCGCTGTGGCGTAGCCAATTCCCTGTGCCGCGCCGGTGATGATCGCGACTTTATCGTGCAGCCGCTTGGTCACTGTATTTCCCTCACTTCGTTTCCCCCGGACTCCATTCCCCTCACGCTATTGCTCTGACTGCTTCCGCGTCGTGGTGCGCCTACACCGCAGAACGAAAACACTTCCTCGATATACATCTCAAAATCGGATAACTCGTGATTGCTCCCTTCGATCACGCGCTGTCGTGCCCCGCGGTACTTTTCAATCATTGTCCGGTAATCGATCACCGTATCGCCGGTTGCGGCAATTAAAAAGTAACGCTCGGGCCTCGTCACCACCGTACTGAGCTCGCGCAGCTCATCGATGTACTCGGGCCGGAAATCGATTTGTTCGGCGCTGAAGTAAACAGGCTGGCGACCGATATGGGCTTGGAGGTCGGCCGCCGGGTCGATTGCCGGGTTAAGCAGAACAGCTCGGCAATGAAGCTTCTCCGCAATCCAGGTTGCATAGTAGCCGCCGAGTGATGAACCAATAATCGCGAGTTCGCTGGCCGGCACGCATTGCGTCAGTGCAAGCACGCTCTGCACCGCGGCGCTTGGCGAAGCCGGTAGCGCGGGGCACAGATACTGATCACCCAGATTGCGCTGTTCCATCCGCTGCCGCACCATCAGTGCCTTGCGCGACTGCGGAGACGATCGAAACCCGTGCAAATAGATAATCACGCTCATTTAACCAAGTACACGCGCGGCTGGCTATGCGGAGCGTTGGGTCGATTGGGTGCGTGTGCCGAGTCGGGCAAGCAGCTGTGCATGGATATCGCCGAAGGCCCCGTTGCTCATCACCAATAGTTGATCGCCATCAGCCGCGAAAGCGACAATCGCCTCGATCATCGATGTCAGGTCAGCGTGCACGGTGGCCGCAGTACCGAGCGGCGCAAGGATCTCGGCCACATTCCAGTCGAGGTCCCCGGCAAAACAGAAAATGCGGTCGGCTCCCGTCAGGCTTCCTGGCAGCAGTGCGCTGACGGCCCCGCGTTTCATCGTGTTCGAACGAGGCTCGAATATGGCAATCACGCGGCCATCCGGATTCGAAGCCCGCACCGCCGCTATCGTCTCCGCAAACGCCGTGGGGTGATGTGCGAAGTCATCGATTACCGTCACGCCACCGACAACTCCACGAATCTCCAGACGACGCTTGACTCCGCCGAACACTGCAAGCGCAGCCAGCGCGTCTGCTGCAGAAACTCCCGCATGAGAAGCAGCTGCGATTGCCGCAAGCGCATTGAGCCGATTGTGTTGCCCACCCATAGTGAGTTGCAAGACGCCCAACGGCTCGTCATCAAGCCAGACCCGGAACGGTGCCGAGCTGTCGACGCGCCACATCCCGCCAGCTCCGAAGCTTTGCAGCTCAGACCAGCAGCCGCGCGCGAGCACTCTTGAGACCGCCTCATCGCTGGCGTTGACCACGATCCGTGCGCTGGCAGGAAGTGTGCGCACCAGGTGGTGAAACTGCGTTTCTATCGCTGTCAGGTCGGGAAAAATATCGGCGTGATCGAATTCGAGATTGTTGATAACCAGCGTCCGTGGCCGGTAGTGCACAAACTTCGACCGCTTGTCGAAAAACGCCGTGTCGTACTCGTCGGCCTCGATGACGAACTGGCCGCCGCGCCCAAGCCGAGCCGATTGCGCAAAATCCTGCGGAACTCCACCGATCAGATAGCCGGGATCAAGCCCTGCGGAGTCGAGAATTTTCGACAGCATCGCTGTGGTGGTCGTTTTTCCATGCGTTCCCGCCACCGCGAGTACGTGCCGATTGCGCAGTACGTTCTGTGCAAGCCACTGCGGGCCCGAGATGTAGTCCATGCCGCCATCGAGGATCGCCTCCATTAGCGGATTGCCCCGCGTAACCACGTTGCCGATGACCCAGATGTCGGGCGCAATCGACAGCTGATCCGCGCCATAACCTTCGATAACGCGTACGCCTGCCGCAAGCAGTTGATCGCTCATTGGCGGATACAGGTGCACATCGCAGCCGCTAACCTTGTGCCCGGCCGCTTGCGCAAGCTGCGCAAGGCCGCCCATGAACGTTCCGCCAATGCCGAGAATATGCAGGTGCAAGGTAAAAGCCGGTTGAACCAGCAAGTTACGGGTGGCCAACGGTGGCCGCGGAGAGCGCGGAATTGTAATGCGCAAGCCGCGCTGTCCGAGGCGCGTCTACCGATAAACTGCACGCATGGCTTCAGGCGATCTTCGAACCGAGCTCGCTGCAACGGCCGCGCGGCTTATTGCGGAAGAAGGGTGCGAATACGCGCAGGCCAAGCGGCGCGCTGTTGACGAGTTGCTGGGCGATAGAGTCGACAGGCGCACGACGTTGCCCGACAACAGCGAAGTCGAGCACGAGCTGCGCCGATACCTGAGGCTATTCGGCGGAGCACAGCATCGCGCTCTCCTCAAGTCGCGCCGCGAGCTGGCAACCGAAGTAATGCAGACGTTGCGTGAGTTCGAGCCTCACGTGATCGGCGCAGTATTAAATGGAACAGCCACTGAACATTCGGACATTCATCTGCAGTTGTTTGTTGACAGCGCCAAGGATGTCGAACTTCATTTGATGAACCTTGGGATTGATTTTGACGTCGACGAAGGCGGAGGCGACGAGCGGCCTTCAGTACTCGAGCGCCTTAGCTATGTCGTGCAGCCTGTAGCGGCGGGCCGAACGCCATCACGTCAAACGCCGGTTGGCGTTCGATTACATGTCTACCCGCGCGATGGAATTCGTATTGCCGCGCGCCATCGCCATATCAAGCTGAGCGACGAGGACATGCATCCAATCGAGATGACCGGTCGTGCCAATTTAGAGACATTCAGAAAATTGATAATTGAAAGTTGATGAAAGCGTCATACGAAAATTCAGTGGGGCTTAAATGGGGCGTAAATGCATTGTTGGTGGTTGCGGCGTTGCTCGCGACCGGTGCCGGCGTGACGATCGCGTTGCGTCATGGCTCAGCGTCCGTTCCCGCCCAACAGAAGTCGGCGGCTGCGCTCTTCGAACACACATTCAGCGATGCGGATGGAAAGCCTCAGGCGTTGGCTCAGTGGAAAGGCCGCTGGTTGCTTGTGAATTTTTGGGCGACGTGGTGTGCCCCGTGCGTTGAGGAGATGCCCGACCTGCAGCGCGTCCACGATGAATATCGCGGCGGGGATTTGTCTGTCGTTGGGCTGGCTATCGATAACCCTAGTGCGGTCAAGCGCTTTCGCGATTCTTTGCAACTGCAGCTGCCTCTGCTGATCGCGGGTGCAAGCGGAACCGAGCTAGCAAGACAACTCGGAAATACCTCAGGAGCTCTTCCCTATACTGTGCTGGTTGATCAAAGCGGCACCATTGTCCAGTCCAAGCTAGGGCAACTGCGGGATCCCGAACTGCGCTCCTGGCTTAGTAAACATGTAGGCAAGCCTGTTAAAGCGCCGGCTGCTGTAATTCCAAGGTAGACAGAAACCGGTAAAAAGTAGAAACTCCGGCGTTCTTAGCCTCTTCTTCCGCGAACTCCCGAGTTATGTTTGAACACTTTCACCGTCTGTCTTCGTGATGGCGAGTCGAATTTTGGTGCTGAACGGCCCAAATCTGAACCTGCTTGGCACGCGGGAGCCCGATCTTTACGGTAGCCAGACACTGGACCAGATCAACGCACAACTGGCATCGCTTGCGCAGCAACGTCATTCAACTGTGAGCTTTTTTCAGACTAATCACGAAGGCGCGTTGATTGATCGAATTCACCAGGCGCGGGCTGACGGTACCGATTTCATCATCATCAATGCGGGCGCCTTGACGCACACGAGCGTCGCACTGCGCGACGCGTTGAGCGCAACCTCTTTACGTTTCATTGAAGTGCATTTGACCAACGTGCATCGAAGAGAAGACTTTCGGCATCGCTCGTTTCTAGCCGATCTTGCGGTTGGGACAATCGTCGGCCTGGGCGCCGCGGGTTACCGAAACGCAATGGAATTTGCCCTGACCGACGGCAGTTCGGCTTAGTGCCCAGGCACGCGCAACCGCCCTCTATATATTAAATAGTCAGAGCCGGGACATTCAGATGGACTTACGAAAGCTGAAAACGTTAATCGATCTGGTCGCCGAATCGGGCATTGCAGAGCTGGAAGTCACTGAGGGTGAAGATCGCGTTCGCATCGCGAAGTTCAGCCCGGCGCCGGCGGCACCAACCGGATCAACAACACTGATTGCCGGTCCGGCAGCCACAACGGTGGCCGCGAACGGATCGAGTTCGCCCGTCGCGGTCGCGGCTCCCGTCGAGCCCGAAGGTCACGCCGTCAAGTCGCCGATGGTTGGAACGTTCTATCGCTCGCCAAGCCCCGGCGCTGCGTCGTTCATCGAATTGGGACAGACAGTGAAGCCGGGCGATACGTTATGCATTATCGAAGCGATGAAGTTGCTGAACGAGATCGAAGCCGAAGTCGGCGGCACCGTAAAACAGATTCTGGTGGAAAACGGTCAACCGGTTGAGTACGGCCAAACGCTTTTCATCATCGAATAGGACGTTGAGCAAGCACCTGGCCGGCGCAGTTCGCGCCGAGGAACCTTCGCCGATAGATGTTCAAAAAAATCCTGATCGCCAACCGCGGTGAGATCGCGCTTCGCGTGCAACGTGCGTGTCGCGAGATGGGCATCAGCACGGTGGTCGTGCATTCGGAAGCCGACACCGACGCGAAGTATGTGAAGCTTGCAGATGAGTCGGTTTGCATCGGGCCGGCCCCGTCGAAGGACAGCTACCTGAACATTCCGGCGATCATCAGCGCAGCCGAGGTCACTGATGCTGAAGCGATTCACCCCGGCTATGGATTTCTTTCTGAGAACGCCGACTTCGCAGAGCGCGTGGAGAAAAGTGGCTTTTGCTTCATTGGTCCGCGTCCGGAATCGATACGCGCCATGGGCGACAAGATATCGGCTAAGCAGGCGATGGTCGCAGCCGGAGTGCCTGTCGTTCCAGGTTCCAATGGAGCACTTCCGGAAGAGCCACGCGACATCGTCAAGTTTGCCCGCGCGATCGGATACCCGGTCATTATTAAAGCGTCTGGCGGTGGCGGTGGTCGCGGCATGCGTGTGGTGCACACCGAAGCAGCGCTGATCAATGCCGTCAATATGACCCGGCAGGAAGCGCACGCGGCGTTCGGAAACGCTTCGGTATACATGGAGAAATTCCTCGAGAACCCGCGCCATATCGAGTTTCAGGTGCTGTGCGATCAGCATCGCAACGCGGTCTCGCTCGGCGAGCGCGACTGTTCGATGCAGCGACGGCATCAGAAGGTGATAGAAGAGGCGCCGGCACCTGGGCTGAACCGCCGAGCGATCGACAAGATGGGCGAAAAGGTCGCCGAGGCCTGCAGGAAGATCAACTACCGCGGCGCAGGCACGTTTGAATTCTTGTTCGAAGAAGGCGAGTTCTATTTCATTGAGATGAACACACGCGTTCAGGTCGAGCATCCCGTGACTGAGATGGTCACGGGCATCGACATCGTGCAGGAGCAGATTCGGGTAGCAGCGGGCGAGAAATTGAGGCTTCGCCAGCGCGACGTCGTGCTGAAGGGGCATGCAATCGAATGCCGCATCAATGCCGAAGATCCATACAGATTCACGCCGTCGCCAGGGCGCATCACCGCTTGGCATCCACCCGGCGGGCCCGGCGTGCGGGTCGATTCGCACGCCTACACCGGTTATTTCGTGCCGCCGAATTACGACTCGATGATTGGTAAGGTGATCTGTTACGGGGACACGCGCAACCAGGCGTTAGCGCGAATGAGGATCGCGATGTCCGAAATGGTGGTCGAGGGCATCAAGACCAACATCCCGCTGCATCGAGAACTGCTGATCGATGAAAAGTTCGTCCTGGGCGGAACCAGTATTCACTACCTGGAGAAGCGTCTGGCAGCGCGGCACCTGGGCGAGTGAATCGTGCTGCTCGAAATCACCCTTGTAACGGATGAATCTGCCGTCGAGGCGCTGTCCGATGCAATGATCAATGCGGGCGCCGTGTCGGTATCGATCGAAGATGCGCACGCCGACACCGCGGACGAAGAACCGTTGTATGGCGAACCGGGCCTCGACGATGCGCGGCGCAGCTGGAGCCAAAGCCGATTGCGTGTCCTGATTGACCCGGATCAAGCTGACGCCATCATTAACGCAGCGTGCACTGCAGCGGCGCTCAATGTTGTCGTCGAGCAGCGCGTTTCGGTGGAAGACACCGATTGGGTTCGGCATACACAGTCCCAGTTTCCGCCCACGCGAATCAGCGAACGACTATGGATTGTTCCGACCTGGCATGACCCACCACCACCCCCGGCGTGTGTGGTGACTCTCGATCCGGGCGTCGCGTTCGGTACGGGAACGCACCCCACCACGCACATGTGCTTGCGCTGGCTTGATCAGAATCTGCAGCCAGGCGCCAGCGTCCTTGACTACGGGTGCGGCTCCGGGATACTCGCCATTGCTGCAGCCAAGCTTGGCGCAAGTGGTGTCGTTGGAATTGACATCGATCCGCAGGCGCTTGACGCCGCACGAGCCAATTCAAATGCCAATCACGTGGCCGCCAGCTACACTGACTCGCACGGACTGAGTCAGTGCGCGACTACCTTCGACATCGTGCTTGCCAACATTCTCTCCAATCCGATTAAATTGCTCGCACCTGCGCTCCTCGCTCGCGTGGCACCGAGTGGCTCGCTGGTGCTGTCAGGCATTCTCGAACGGCAAGCCGAGGAGATCATTGCGAGCTATCGGAACGCCGATGCATCAGTGCCGATGAGCATCTGGAGCACTAAGGACGGTTGGGTCTGCCTGTCTGGAGCACGAATCCGGGACACCCGCATCTAATGGCTCTGGCAACCAAGTGCCCCCAGTGCGCCGCCCTATTTCGGGTCGTAGCCGATCAATTGAAGTTGCGCGGCGGGTTGGTGCGATGTGGCCAGTGCCGTGCGGATTTTGATGCGATCGGGAGACTTACTTACGTTGACAATTCCGCGCTCGCGCAAACACGCACAGTCACCGCGCTGACAGAACCAATGGTGCGTCGGCCCGCTGCAGCAGCGCCGCCGACCCCGCCTACCGCTGAAAGCCCGCCTCGCGCGGGTGCCGCGTCGGCACGACGTCCGCCGCGCCCGCGGACGACGCCTACCGCCGGCGAAACCAAGCAAGTGCTCGGTCCTGTGACCACGTTACGCATCGCTCCCGGCGCACCTGCGACGTTGGCCAACCCGGCATTGCGACGCTCGGCGCCGTTACCGACGGCGGCGCCCGAAAGTGCCCCCGTCCCAGAAGAGTCACTTCGCAAACGGGCGCGTTCGAAGCGAGAGCGTGAATTTCTCGCGCAGGCGGAGGCCGAGCTCGGCGTGCCGACGCTGATCGCGCCCGGCGGCCGCGAACGAGTCAATGCAGGATCGATCGTTGACGGAATTGAGGTGATCGAGCTCGCAGCGATGCCTCAGCACACCGAATCTCCATCATCGCAAACCGGGCGCGACACAAAAATCGAAAACGAGCCCTCGTTTATTCGCGACAAGAAGGTTGAGCGGCGGCACGGGTTCTCGATCATCTTCGGCGGCGGCAGCTTGCTGTTGGTCGCGTTGATCGGCGTACAGCTGGCAGTGATCTTTCGGGGTGAGCTGCTGGCCCGGGCACCGCAAACGCGAGACGTACTGCTCCAGTTGTGCGGCGTACTCTCGTGCACGGTCGGCTGGCCGGCCCATGTGGAGCAGCTTGCTGTGATCGGAAGCGAGCTGCAAACGATACCGGGCACCGATGTCTTGGAGCTGACTGCGGTGATCCGCAATCGCGCAACCTTCCGGCAGGCACTGCCGGCCGTCGAGGTGACCCTGACCGATTCGCGCAATCGCCCGATTGCTCGCAAGGTTTTTACGCCGGCCGACTATCTAGCCGCTGCCGGCGAACCCTCATCGCGGCTTGATGACGGCTTCGCAGGCGGGAGCGATTACACGATTCGGCTGTTCTTCGAAGCGCGTGGGGTGCAAGCAGCTGGGTTCCTCGTTTATCCGTTCTTTATTTAGGCGGCGCGGGTGAGCACACTGGTCTGCGGCTCGATCGCTTACGACTCGATCATGGTGTTCGACGGTCGCTTTGCCGACCATATCCTGCCGCACCAGGTCCACATCCTCAACGTTGCATTTCTGGTACCCGAATTGCGCCGGGAATTTGGCGGTTGCGCCGGAAACATTGCCTACAACGCCAAGCTGCTTGAAGGAGATGCTTTGCCGATGGCAACGGTCGGGCGGGACTCCCAGCCCTATCTGGATCGACTCGATCAATTGGGTATCAGCCGGCGCTTCGTGCGCCAAGTCGATACGAGCTTTACCGCACAAGCATTTATTACCACCGATGCTGATAACAACCAGATCACCGCCTTTCACCCGGGCGCAATGTCCGAGTCCCACCTGAATCAGATCCCTGACGATGGAACCATCCAACTGGGAATTGTGGCGCCCGATGGCCGTGCCGGAATGTTGCAGCACGCGGAGCAATTTGCTGCCCGCCAGATTCCGTTCATGTTCGATCCCGGGCAAGGCTTGCCGATGTTCTCCGGTGATGAATTACTCGGCTTTATTACCCGCTCGACTTACCTGGCCGTCAACGACTACGAGGCGAAACTGCTGACTGATCGCACGCAACTGACGATCGACCAGTTGGCAAGGAAGGTGCGTGCACTGATCGTTACATTCGGTGGCTCCGGGTCTCAGATTTATGTTGACGGCAAGGTATTGCAGGTGCCGGTTGCTCCCGTGAGCAATCCGATGGACCCGACTGGCTGTGGCGATGCGTACCGCGCGGGCTTGCTTGTTGGAATTGCCGAGACTATGGATTGGGAAACCATCGGCCGGCTCGCCGCGACGATGGGCTCGATCAAGATAGAACACTCCGGCGGTCAGAATCACACGGCAAACCGCGCGTCTATCGGTGAACGATTTCACGAGGCTTTCGGCTACCGGCCCTGGTGAGCCGGGCTACTGCGCGCGCGTTGCCGACTCAAATCCTGGTGACAATCATCTGCAGCACATAAACCGCCAGTAGTAGCACCAGCGGAGATAGATCGAATCCACCCACCGGCGGCAGGATCCGCTGGATCGGCCTGAGTAAGGGCCGCAGCAGCATGCCGAGCGCGGGTGCAAAGGGTGCGTGCGGATTAACCCAGCTCACAATGGCATAAATGATCGTGACCCAGATGATCACGTTAAGGCCCCATCGAATCAACTGACGTAGCGCTTCTATCAACACAACGTCCAACGGAAACTCCGTCCCAGACAAAAGCTGCATCAGCACAACGACCAGAAGCGTCACCAGAAACGCGGCGGCGATTGAAATCCAGTCGATCCTGCCGCGCGGGGTAAAGACTTTATGCAGCGGACGGACTAGCCAGCCGGTCAACGCAACTACAAACTGAACCACCGGATTGCGGCCCGGCATCCCGATCGCAAAAATCCAAACACGCAATATCAGCAACCCCACAAGCAGCGAGCCGAGAACGTCGAGGAGAAAGCGGGCAATGTCGATAAGCATCGGGCGTCAGCGGTACCTGGATAGAGTCAGCGGTGTCGTTTGATTCTAAGCGGCTGCGACGGATGCGCTGTTGAGCGGTGCCAAAAAAAAGGGCGCTCGAAAGCGCCCTGCAGTGACTCTAACTAACCTTAAGGCCGGCTGCCCGTAGGAAAGGGCCACGCTGCTGCCGGGTTCAGTGCAGTTTTCGCACCGGGAGCCCCAACAGCCGACGGCGAGACCGGTGTCGGCATCGCAGCGGGCCGCGCTGCGGGCCTGGACATAGACTGCTGTCCAGAAGGTTGGCGTACGGCTGGCTTTTTCGCAGCCTTCCGTGGCGCCGCCCTCTTCGTCGAAGCCTTGGTCACCGACTTACGTGCCGATGACTTTTTTGCCGACGATTTCTTAACCGATCTCTTAGCCGACTTCTTCGCGCTTTTTTTAGCTACTTTTTTTTTTGCAGCCCCTTTTCTGGCTGCTTTCTTGGCGCTTTTCTTTACTGACTTCTTAGCGGTCTTCTTACTTGAAGGTCGACGCTTTTTAGAAGCCTTTTTGGAAGATTTTTTCGCCGATTTTTTGGCGGATTTCTTCGCGGATTTCTTAGCAGATTTTTTCGTAGCCATATGAATCTCCTTCGATGCACGTCAGTGCGGAGGTTGAGAAGGAAACCCGGCGAGACGCTGTCCTGGGGACAACACCCGTCGGGCCATTCATCGGCGCATGCAGATGCTCTGTCGCCGCGACACCCCCAGAAATGCGTTTGTGTTTCCGCAAATCCGAGTAATGCGCGGAACGGGCAGCGCACTGACCGCTGACGCTGATGAATTCGGGACGGCGCGCGCGATGCAGCGGAGCTGGACGCGCGCGCAATAAAAACGCCGGAATAAATCCGGCGTCTTCAGAATCAGGAGTGGCAAAGGAGCGAAAAGCGCAGGACCGACTCGTCTCGATACGCAATGAAACTCGCTTTGAAGCGGGTTCGTCTGCGCGGGTTGGCCTGTTAGCGGTTCGACTGTGCGGTTCAGTAGTCAATTCGTTGATCAATCGTCGTTTGTTTAAAACGCTTGCTAAAAACAAACCGATTGAGCAGTTGAACAATGCATCGCGTTTTACGCGCAAAATAATTTCATCGCAAGAATTTTCTGCAGCGAACATCGATTTGTGTGCGTTTTGTTCCACTGTTCGATCGTTCAACGGTGCTCTATCAATTCGAATCGCTTCATCTGATTGCGCTAATCCTGCGCGCACTAATCCCAAGTAAGCGCGCCACCGCTCTGATATTCGAGCACGCGCGTCTCAAAAAAATTTCGCTCTTTCTTCAGGTCGGTCATCTCGCTCATCCAAGGGAAAGGGTTTTCTTCCTGCCTGAACAGCGTTTCAATTCCGATCTGCTGGCCGCGGCGGTTGGCGATATAGCGCAGGTAGCCCTTGAACATTGGCGCGTTGAGGCCGAGCACACCGCGCGGCATCGTGTCTTCGGCATACGCGTATTCGAGATCGACCGCCTTGTGAAAGAGCGCGCGTATTTCCTCGCGAAACGGCGGCGTCCAGAGCTGCGGGTTCTCAAGCTTGATCTGATTGATCAGATCGATACCAAAGTTACAGTGCATCGACTCGTCGCGCAAAATGTATTGGTACTGCTCGGCCGCCCCCGTCATCTTGTTCTGCCGCCCCAATGCGAGGATCTGCGTGAAACCCACGTAGAAGAACAGGCCCTCCATCAGGCACGCAAAGACAATCAGGCTTCTGAGCAGCGCCTGGTCGCTTTCGACCGTGCCGGTTGTGAAGTGGGGGTTGGTCAACGTGTCAATGAACGGGATCAGGAATTCGTCCTTGGCACGGATTGAGGCGACCTCGTGATACGCGTTGAAAATTTCGCCTTCATCGAGGCCGAGCGACTCCACGATGTACTGATACGCGTGCGTGTGGATGGCTTCCTCGAACGCCTGCCGCAGCAGGAACTGCCGACACTCGGGCGCGGTGATATGCCGATAGGTGCCGAGCACGATGTTGTTGGCCGCCAAGGAATCTGCCGTGACGAAGAACCCGAGATTGCGCTTGACCAGCCTGCGCTCGTCGTCGGTGAGTCCGTCCGGGTCCTTCCAGAGCGCGATATCGCGCGACATGTTGACTTCCTGCGGCATCCAGTGATTGGCACAGGTCGACAGGTATTTTTCCCAGGCCCATTTGTATTTCAAGGGCACCAGCTGGTTGACGTCCGTTCGCCCGTTGATGATGCGCTTGTCGGCAACGTTGACCCTTCGCAATTCGGGCGCGTCTGCGACAGATTGCTCTGGCGCGGAAAACGGGGTGTCACCCCGCAATGCGGACGGCGCCATCGGCAGCAACCCCGCAGACGGCAAGATGTTTTCTTCCCAGGACAGCATGTTCAGTCTCTCCGCTTCAAGCGCGCGCAGTTGGTTTCTTTGGCCCGGTTCATCAGTCCACCCATCATTGACATGCCTCGCACTCCGCAAGTCCGGGATCACCGGGCTTCAGCATGCAGACCTGTCCATCCATGAGTGCGGACCCCGCCGCGCCATCCATTGGCACTGAGTTCATTTGTCCCGTATGCGTGGTGGATTTTTCGGCATGGGTGGCGCCCACCGTGCGAAGGTAGTACGTGGTCTTCAGTCCGCGCCGCCAAGCTAGCTTGTAGGTCTCGTCGAGCGTTCTACCCGACACCCCACCCATATATATATTGAGCGACTGCGCCTGGTCGATCCACTTCTGTCGCCGCGAAGCCGCCTCGATCAGCCAGCTGGGCTCAACCTCGAAAGCCGTTGCGTAGAGCTTGCGCAGCTCGGCCGGTACGCGCTCGGATTTGGCCACCGAGCCGTCGTAATACTTGAGCTCGTGGACCATGACCTTGTCCCACACACCAAGCGCCTTCAGGTCGCGGACCAGCTGCTCGTTGACGACGGTGAACTCACCCGACAGATTCGACTTCACGAACAGGTTCTGAAACGTCGGCTCGATGCAGGCATCGACGCCGACGATGTTGGAAATCGTGGCTGTTGGCGCGATCGCGACGCAGTTCGAGTTACGCATTCCGTACTCCCGAATGCGGCTGCGCAATGCTTCCCAGTCCATCGTCGAACTGTTATCGACCTCGCACAGCGACAGCGGTGGCGCTGCGGCCGGCCCCGCACTGTCCGACTTCAGGCTTCCACGCTGCTCTTTCAGCAGCTCGAGGGTGTCTTGCGGCAAGATTCCCCGATCCCACAGGGAGCCGGCAAAAGATGAGTAGCGCCCACGTTCCTGCGCAAGCTCGGTAGACGCCCAATAAGCGTAGTAACAGGTCGCCTCCATGCTGCGATCGGCAAATTCGACGGCAGCTGTTGACGCGTACGGAACCCGTAGTTGATGCAGGCAATTTTGAAAGCCCATGATGCCCAAACCGACGGGGCGGTGCTTGACGTTCGAATTGCGCGCTTTGTTGACGGCGTAGTAGTTGATATCGATGACGTTGTCGAGCATCCGCATTGCCGTGCGAATTGTTTTTTTCAGTTTTGCGTGATCGAGCTCGAATCCACCGTTGCCATCGGACTTCATGTGCGCCGGCAGGTTGACCGAGCCAAGGTTGCACACGGCGATCTCGGTCTCGGAGGTATTCAGCGTGATTTCCGTGCACAGGTTGGAACTGTGAATCGTTCCGATGTGCTGTTGGGGTGATCGCAAATTGCACGCGTCTTTGAAAGTTATCCACGGATGCCCGGTCTCGAACAGCATCGAGAGCATCTTGCGCCAGAGCACCTGCGCCGAAACCTTCTTGGAAAGCTTGAGCTCGCCGCGTGCGGCCTTCTCTTCGTAACGGACATACGCTTCCTCGAAAGCATGCCCGGTCTTGTCGTGCAGATCGGGGCAATCGGACGGCGAAAACAATGTCCAGTCCGCACCTTCGAAAACGCGCTTCATGAACAAATCGGGGATCCAGTTCGCCGTGTTCATGTCGTGCGTGCGACGGCGATCATCGCCTGTGTTTTTGCGCAGCTCCAGGAATTCCTCAACGTCCAGGTGCCAGGTCTCGAGGTAACAGCAAACGGCGCCTTTGCGCTTGCCGCCCTGATTTACTGCGACCGCCGTGTCGTTCACAACTTTTAGAAACGGGACAACGCCCTGGCTTTTCCCATTGGTTCCCTTGATGTGGCTGCCGAGCGCGCGCACCGGGGTCCAGTCATTGCCGAGCCCGCCCGCGTATTTGGCGAGCAGCGCGTTTTCCTTGATCGCCTCGTAAATTCCGTCGAGATCGTCGCCGACAGTCGATAGGTAGCACGACGAAAGCTGCGAGTGGCGGGTGCCCGAGTTGAATAGAGTCGGCGTGGAACTCATGAAGTCGAACTTTGATAGGACTTCGTAGAACTCGATCGCACGCGCGTCGCGCTCGATCTCGTTCAATGCAAGGCCCATTGCAACGCGCATGAAAAAAATCTGCGGCAACTCCATGCGGTTGCCATCATGGTGAAGAAAGTACCGGTCGTAGAGCGTCTGCAGCCCGAGGTAATTGAAATTCAGATCGCGGCCGGCGTCTAGGGCCGCACCGAGGCGCTTGAGGTCAAACTGCGCGAGGCGCTCGTCAAGCAATCCAACCTTGACACCCCGCTTGACGAAGCGAGTGAAGGCGTCGGAATAGCGAGTGGCCATTTCAGCCTGCGGGACTTCTTCACCCAGCACCTCGCGCCGTACCGTGTGAAGCAGCAGGCGCGCACTGACCGTTGAATACGCCGGATCGGTTTCGATCTGCGCACGCGCGGCAAGAATTGCGGACTTATAAACCTCATCAATTGGCACGCCGTCGTAAAGATTCTTCACTGTCTCGCTGAGGATGCTTTCGGGCGTCACATAGTCGGCAAGACCGTCGCACGCCGCGCGCACGATCGCGTCCACGCGCGCCATATCGAGCGGGACCCGCAAGCCGTTCTCGAGCATTGACAGCCGCGGTGCGGGCGCTTGGCTGCGATCGGCTCGCTTGGCTCGCTCCTGTGATCGTTTCTCCCGATACAGCACGTACGACCGCGCGACGTCGTGCGCGCCATCGCGCATCAGCGACAGTTCGACCTGATCCTGCACATCTTCTATGTGAAATGTCCCGCCAGCGGGCAGGCGCCGCAGCAGGGCACGCACGGTGCTGTCAGTCAGCTTTTCCACCTGCTCGCGAATCGCAGCCGAACCGGCACCCTGGGCGCCGCGCACCGCGATAAACGCCTTGGTCATCGCCACCGCGATCTTCGACGGTTCGAATGCAACGACGGACCCGTTGCGCCGAATGACCTTGTAATCGCCGAACGAGGTCGCGCTGACTGCGCTGATACCTGCACTTCTTGATGGATTTGAACCCTCCGAGAACTCGTGAGCGCTGACCACCAGAGGAGCGCCACCTACCGCGGCCGCTGCCACCCCTGCTTCCTGACACTTCATGTCAAACCTCCACGTCATTTATTGCTGCTGTCAGCATCACGACGCCGCCAAAGCGGCGCGTCGGCCAACAACACCACAAGTTCTAGTCACCAGCGCAGCATCCGCTCGACCGCCGGCGATAACGCGTGCAAGCGAATCGCCGCGCGCACCCTTGATCGACAACTTCACGGGCGGGCAGAGCGGCTAATACTGTTTCGAGTTGCAAGCACAACATATGGTATCTGCGTGGCAAAGCGTTACTACGACTAGTGTGCGCATCATATGCGCAGAATTTTCGAAACTCAACAAGTGTTGATTGCGCAGCGCATCGAACGGCGCGCGCGCGTGCCTACAAATCAGCTCAGGCGGAAGGAAGGTGAAGTGCGTTGCGAAGAAATATTCGGGTCCAATCGAAAAATGGACCCGGATCGGTTTTCCTGCCGGGCGCGATATCGCTGTGCCCGCACAACCGCTTGATCGGGTACGCAGCCCGCAGTACTTCGATCAACGCGTTCAGTGTTGTGTACTGCGCGTCGGTAAACAAGTCGAAGTCGGAGCCTTCGAGCTCGACGCCGATCGAAAAGTCGTTGCATCCTTCGCGGCCTTCGAAGACCGAAGCTCCCGCATGCCAGGCCCGATCGTCAAATGAAACAAATTGCGTGGCACGGCCATCTCGCTCTATCAATACATGCGCCGAGACCCGCATCTGCGCAATCTCGGCAAAGTACGGATGCGCTGACGCGTCGAGGGAGTTGGTAAACAGGCGCTCGACATACCCTCCGCCGTAGACGCCCGGCGGCAAACTGATGTTATGCAAAACGATCAGTTCGATTAAACAGCCCGCGGGTCGTTGGTCAAAGTTCGGCGACAGCACACGGCGGACGGACCCGAGCCAACCGTCCGCGCCGATGATCATTTGATACCGAGGCGTTGCATCCGATATCGCAGCTGGCGAAACGTGATTCCCAGAAGCTGCGCGGCCGCAGTGCGGTTGTAGCGCGTCTTGCCCAGCGCGGATCGAATCGCGTCGCGCTCCAACGAATCCAGATAGGCGCCCAGCGAAGTCGGCACGCCATCGACAACCCGGAAATCGAGCACACCCGACGGTGAAGGGTCAGGCAATTCTTCTTCGGCCGACAGCGTTGTGGCTTCTTCGAGTGTATCGACGAGTGGCAACGGCGCCGGCTCAAGTCCGGCCAAGACGTCTGTCTCCGAAATCGGCAGCATCAGATTGTCGGGCATCAAAACATCGTCGTTGGCCAGAGCAACGGCCCGCTCGAGAATATTTTCGAGCTCGCGCACATTGCCTGGAAAGCGATAGTGCTTAAGCGCCGTGGTGGCTGCCGCAGACAGACGTGCGCGCGGGGAACCTGCGCGCTCAGATATCCGCATCAAGATTGATTCAGCTAAAGCGGGGATGTCGTCCAACCTCTCGCGCAATCCCGGCACGCGCAGCTCGATCACGTTCAGACGATAGAACAGATCCTGGCGAAAGCGTCCAGACGTGACTAATGCTCCGAGATCCTGATGCGTGGCGCTGACCAGCCGGACATCGACTGGCTCCTCCGCCGAGGCACCGACCTTGCGCACCCTGCGCTCCTGAATTGCCCGCAATAATTTCACCTGCATCGCGAGCGGCAGCTCGGCGACTTCGTCCAGAAACAGCGTGCCACCGGCCGCGGCTTGGAAGAACCCTTCACGGTCGCGCTCGGCGCCTGTAAACGCGCCTTTGCGATAGCCGAAGAACTCCGCTTCCATTAAGTTTTCTGGAATAGCACCGCAGTTGACTGCGACAAAAGGTTGCGCGCGGCGGCTTGAGCAATCGTGAATGGCGCGCGCGACGAGCTCCTTGCCGCTGCCCGATTCGCCGTGAATCGCGACCGGCGCCATGCTGCGTGCCAGCTGGCCGATCATCTTTCGCATTTGCTGCATCGCAGGCGCGTCGCCGATCAGGCGAACCAACCCACTGGCTTCAAGGGTTGTAATCGGCTGCGCGTCCTCGGCGGGAACACTCGCCTCGCGCACGGCTGAACGAACCAGCATGCGTAGCTGGTTGATGTCTACCGGCTTCGTCAAATAATCAAAAGCGCCGGCCTTCAACGCTGCGACCGCATTCTCAGCGCTACCGTACGCCGTGATGACGGCGATCGGCGGGCCTGCTGATAGCGCGACGTCTCGCACCAAGTCGAGGCCGGTGCCATCAGGCAACCGCATGTCGGTCAGGCACAGCGCATATTTGTTTTGCGCCAGAAGTGCGCGCGCCGCCGAGACTGATTCGGCTGTATCGACGTCGAGCCCGAGGCGCACTAGGGTCAGCGACAACAGTTCGCGCAGGTCGGCTTCATCGTCGACTACGAGTACGGCCGGCAAGCGACGCTGCACGGTTGCGCTCTGCACCGGATCGGAGCCGATTGAATTGCTCATCGAATGTTTATCGCCTACCGATCATGACTGTGCGCGATCCGTATCGCATCTATCGGATCGGCAACGTATCAAGAAAGCCATGCTGTTCGTTGCCCAGCGCTGCACCACGGCCAAAGCGCAGCAGAAACCCGTCATGTGAAGAGCCATCGATCTCGCGTCGTGTCGCGTACGAGAGCTCCGCGCGGTTGGTGACGCAAAATTCGCGCGCGAGGTACAAACCCAATCCCGTTCCCTGCGATCGAGTGGTGAAAAACGGCTCGAACAGCGCAACGCGCGCTTCCGCCGGTACACCGGCGCCGTCGTCGATCACCCACAGTTGCGGGCGATCGGCTTCGGGAGCACGTTCCATCACAATTCGCACAGACCTTGGCCCACCACTCGCATAGCGCAATGCGTTATCGACCAGGTTGTACAACACTTGCCGCAGATGTGATTGCTCGAATTTGACGCTCAGCTCTGGTTCCGACTCGAGCTGGATTGTTGCCGCTGCAAGTCCGCGATCGCGCAGGAACTCGGCCAAGAATTGCTGAACGAATTCGTTGATATCGATTTCATCGCCCAATGGCGGCTCACGCCGCGCAACACGCAGAACGTCTTCGACGAGGCGGTTGAGTCGCTGCGTGTTCTCGCGCACGATCCCCGCCAGGCGCTGCAGCATGGGATCAGAGCTGTCTTCACCCATTAGTTGACCGGCATGACTGATCGCGGCTAGTGGATTTCGAATTTCATGCGCGATCGATGCGGTTAGGCGGCCCATTGCGGCAAGCTTCAACTGTTGCGCCCGATTCTCGACGTCGCGCACATCTTCAATGAAGATGACGAACTCCTCGACCGAGCTCGAGGTCGGCCGCGCGAACCTGGCGCGCATGCGCGACTCAAGCAACGGGCTCGTGGCCGCATCGGCAGTGAGCGTTGAGCCCGCCACGACGGTGTTCGACCATGCACCTTCGCTGCGTCCGGCGTCGACCCAGCGCATGAAAGCCTCTGCCAATGCGCTCGCAGCGGGTACGCTGGCCAAACGGACGCCGGTCAGCTGAGCCGAAGGCTCGAGCCCGAGCATCTGACGAGCCGCTCTATTGTTAGCTCGCACCTGCGTAGTCGGGTCAACCACGATCACTCCCTGCTGCATTTGTCCGATGACGAGCCGATTGATAGCCAGCTGATTCTGAAGATCACGGCCGCGCGAGCGTGCCAGACGTTCCTGACTGGCAAGCCGCGAACTTAGAGCGCGCAGCAGCGCAGTCACCGCGAACAGCGCGGCTCCATAAATGCCGGCCTGAAACAGCAACGGGTCGGACGCTTCCGTCGCAAGCGTGCGGACGCCGGCATCGATCAGAATCGCCAACACTGCAACTGCGCAAACGAAAAAAACCATCGTGGACGTCAGCAACAGCGAAGCGCCTGCCAGCGGCAGCAGAAAGAGGATTACCCACCCCGACGCCACCCCGCCGCTGCTGACGAAAAGCGCAGTGATCACAACCAGATCAAGCACCAGCTGGCCTATGACCTGGGCCAGGAATCGACGGTGCACATAGAGCGCTAGGCCGGCGAATATCGCAGCGAAAGCAAAATACGAAAGCGATGCGACGATGGTCGATTGCGGCGCTCCACCCACACCGAGCGGACGCGCACCAAAAGCCGCACTCGCGAACACGAGTGCGGCAGCAACGATTACGCGCGTGCTGGCGAAGTACTCGAGCGCTCGCCACGGCGTCGCAATCTCAGCCTCGGGTGTGTCGTCGAGCACCAGATCGACTGCGGCGATCGTCGCTTCGGGAGCGTTCATCGAGGCGATCCCGGATTCGCGGGGAGTCTCGTACGAGCCTGCACGGGCTACTCGGGGCCCGGCGCCATCGCGCGTCGGTGCTCTTCGCAGCAAAAATAACGTTCGTCCTGTACCAGCGCTTCTTCGCGCGGAATATGCAACCCGCAGGTTGCGCAGCTCACCATCGGCAATCGCAGCGGGTCCGACTCACCGTCCTGCCGCGGGAGCGGCTTTCTTTGCACAAATCGCCACGCGAGATAGATCGCCAGCGCAAGCAGCAGAAAAAACAGAATTCGGCTCATGCGGTCCTATTACCCTCTGCGCAGCAGCACTTCAAGCACAAAGTGGCTGCCGATATAGGCCAGCACCAACATTGCGAACCCTGTCAATGTCCAGCGCAACGCAGTCCTGCCTCGCCAGCCAAAACCGCGCCGGCCCACCAGCAGTCCACCGAAGACCGCCCAGGCCGCCAGCGCAAACACGGTTTTATGATCCAGCCGCAGCGGCCGGCCAAACAATTCTTCCGAGAAAAAAATTCCGCTGACCAAGGTCGCGCTCAGTAACACAAACCCGACAGTGATCAGCCGAAACAGCACGCTCTCCATTGCCAATAGAGGCGGCAGCTTGTCGATGACGAAACCCAGACGGCCCGGCGCGACAGCCGACTCGCCGTGCAGCCGCCGTTCCATTGTTGCCATCAGCAAAGCGTGAATCGCCGCGATCGTCAGAAGGCTGTAAGCAAGAATTGCAAGCAAAAGGTGAAGTGGAAAGAGCGGCGACGCACTCGAGCTTCCAACGATGGTGCCCGGGAATACGACCGGTAGAAAACTAGCGAACGCGGCCAGCGGCAGCACCAAAAGAAACATGCCGCGAGAGGCGGAGAACACAACCTCAACGCAGACGATCAGGGCGGTGATCCAAAGAGTGGCCGAAAGCGCGTGTGCAAAACCAAAGCGCAGCGCGCCGCCTTGATACATGCCCTGGAAGAGTAGCCCTCCGTGCAGTAACAGCGCCAACGCAAGCGCCGCACCCACCCATAATGGAATTCGCTGAGCGGTAGAGCGCAAACCGGCCCATTCCCGCCACGCAACCAGCAGGTAAAGCGCGGCGACGGCCACGTACAATGCGAGCCACTCGAAGCGCAACTGCATGAATCTTTATACCATGCAGGTACCTTCGTTTCCCTCTGCGGTAGCGACCGAATTCGCACTCATTCGTATGCTTGATCAGCTCACCTCAAGGCTCGCACGTGTCGTCAAAACGATGCGTGGTCAGGCCCGTCTTACCGACGAAAACATGCAATCGATGTTGCGTGAGGTTCGCGTGGCACTTCTTGAAGCCGACGTTGCATTACCGGTGGTGCGCGATTTCATCGCTCGAATCAAGGACAAGGCGGTTGGCGAAGAAGTGGCCGGCAGTTTGACGCCCGGTCAGGCGCTGGTCGGCGTGGTGCAGAGTGAACTGACAGCGTTGATGGGGGGTGACCTCGACGAGACGCAGCGCCAACTTAATCTCGCAACGCAGCCACCCGCAGTGATTCTGCTGGCCGGCTTGCAGGGCGCGGGCAAGACGACAACTGCGGGCAAGCTGGCCCGTTGGCTGCAGACCGAACGCAAAAAGAAAGTGCTGGCGGTGTCGACCGACGTCTACCGGCCCGCTGCCATCGAGCAATTAAAGACGGTCGCGCAGCAGGCGGGTGCAGAGTTCTTCCCGTCTGCGGTCGGGGATCGTCCACTCGACATCGCCGCACGTGCGATTGATCACGCCAAGCGGCATTACTTCGACGTACTCATCGTCGATACTGCAGGCCGACTTGCGATCGATGAGGCGATGATGCAGGAGATCGCTTCGCTCGAAACAAGCTTGCGACCGATCGAAACGCTGTTCGTGGTCGACGCAATGCTCGGGCAGGATGCGGTGGCGACTGCAAAGGTATTCGCGGACCGTCTGCCCTTGACCGGGGTGATCCTGACCAAACTGGACGGCGACTCTCGCGGCGGCGCCGCATTGTCCGTGCGACACGTCACTGGGAAGCCCATCAAGTTCGTCGGCGTCGGCGAAAAGCTCGATGGACTGGAGCTGTTTTCGGCCGACCGAATGGCGGCCCGCATCTTGGGCATGGGCGACATCGTCGCACTGGTTGAAGACGTCAAGAAATCTGTCGACCAGCAGAGCGCACAGAAACTCGCCAAGCGCTTGCAATCGGGCGATCGATTTGATCTGAACGATTTCAAGGAGCAGATTGCCCAGATGCGAAAGATGGGTGGGCTGTCGAGCCTGATCGACAAACTACCCGCGCAACTGGCAGAAGCGGCAGGTCAGTTTAATGCCGCAGACAGCGAGAAGCAGATTCGACGCACCGAGGGGATCATCAATTCGATGACCGCCGGCGAACGGTCAAAACCGGAACTGATCAAGGCTTCGCGCAAACGACGAATCGCGACCGGTGCCGGCGTGCCGGTTCAGGAAATCAACCGGATGCTGAAACAATTCGAGCACATGCAGGCAATGATGAAGCAGATGAAAAAAGGCGGCTTGGCCAAGATGATGCGGGGCTTCGGCGCTCTGAAAGGAATGCCCGGCCTGCCCCGCTGACAGCGTACCGCGCGGCGCCGGCGGTTAGCCGGTGCGCGCCGTTGGCGCCGGAGCGTCGACCGCCTTCGCCTCGTAGCCCCATCTGCTTTTCCACGCAGACAATATCGAATCCGGATACGGCGCCCGGCCACGGCTGCCGTTGTAGCGGCCAAGCGCCATGAACAGATCGCCGCGTTCGATATCGACGTAATGCCGCAGAATAACTGCGCCATACCGCAGGTTCGTGCGCATCGAAAACAGGTGCCGCGATTCTCCGTCACCGATCACGCGCGTCCAAAAAGGCATGACCTGCATCAGCCCGCGCGCTCCCGCGATCGATATTGCGTACTTGCGAAAATTACTTTCGATCTGGATCAGCGCCAACACCATTTGGCGATCCAGTCCGGCGCGCGTCGCTTCGTAGTCGAGCGTTTTAAGAAACTCAACGCGCGCTGCATAGTCGCCAACCCGATTGCCAAGCCGCGCCGACATTTCAGCAACCCACGCGAGATAGGCAATGCGAGATTCGATCTTGTCGAATCGCCGCTCCGGGGGGCGCGTGTCCGCTATCTGCGCCGCGAGCGCGATGCGCACTGCCGCAGCCATGGGTTCGTACTGCTGTGCTCCCGCGTGCGCTGTCGACGGAGCCAGAAGTGGCGCAATTGCGGCCGCACCGCCTGCGAGGAGCAAACGGCGACGCAAATGACGAGTCGTCACCGTCACGACTGCGCTAACTGGGATCGTACGAATTCATACGCGCCCGCTACCGCAACCAGCGTGGTCTCCAACGACCGACGGTTGACATACTCGACGCTGCCGGCTTTCAATCCACGTTCTCCGACAGTGATGCGATGAGGCACGCCGATCAACTCCATTTCGGCGAACATCACACCGGGCCGCTCGTCCCGATCGTCCAGCAGAACGTCAACGTTGGCCGATTGCAACTGGGCGTACAACTGGTCCGACACTTGCCGAACCTGCTCCGACTTCGCGTATCCGATCGGAGTGATGACGATCGAAAACGGCGCAATCGCCTCGGGCCACACAATTCCCTTCGCGTCGTGGTTCTGTTCGATCGCTGCTCCTAGCAGCCGTGTGACGCCGATGCCGTAGCACCCCATCAGCATGGTTTGCAATTTCCCACCTTCATCGGTGAATCGAAGATTCATGATTTCCGGATACGGAAGGCCCGAAAACACATGGCCCACTTCGATCCCGCGCTGAATCGCCAGCACACCCTTGCCATCGGGCGACGGATCGCCGGCGACAACACTACGAAGGTCAGCCACTATTGGCTCGGGCAAGTCCCGCCCCCAATTAACGCCTGTGTAGTGAAAGTCCTGTTCGTTGGCACCGCTGACAAAATCGCTCATGTTGGCAACGGTTCGATCGGCCACGATGGTGACCGGAAGAAGCATTCTGATGGGGCCGAGGTAGCCTGGTTTACATCCGAAGTGTTGCAAGATTTCGGCTTCAGTCGCGAATCGAAATCCGCTGTTTAACCCGGGCACTTTGGCGGCTTTGATTTCGTTGAGCTCATGGTCGCCGCGAATCAGCGCGAGCCAGATCTTGGCTGCTCCACCTGCCGTGTCATCGACCGCCAGTACGATTGACTTCACGGTGCGCGTCAGTGGAAGGCCTAACAGCTCCGCCACGCTCTCGCACTTTTCCTTGCCGGGAGTGGGCGTCTTGCGAAGCTCTTCCTTCGGTGCCGCGCGCCGATCGATCAGCGAAATCGCTTCTGCCATTTCTACGTTCGCTGCATAGTCCGACGTGGGGCAGTAGGCGATTGCGTCCTCGCCGGTGTCGGCGATTACCTGAAACTCGTGGCTTGCCGTGCCGCCGATGGCGCCGGTGTCGGCCGCCACCGAGCGAAACTCGAGCCCCATGCGCGAAAAGATGCGCCCGTATGCGTTGTACATCACCAGATAACTCGCGCGCGCGCCGGCTTCGTCGCGATCGAACGAGTAAGCGTCCTTCATCGTGAATTCTCTGCCGCGCATGACTCCGAACCGCGGCCGCCGCTCGTCGCGGAATTTGGTTTGAATGTGATAAAAATTGACCGGCAACTGTTTGTAGCTGCCAATCAATTCGCGCACGACGTCGGCGATCACCTCTTCGCTGGTTGGCTGCACGATGAAGTCACGCTCGTGCCGGTCTTTAAGGCGCAACAACTCCGGCCCCATTTTTTGCCATCGACCCGACTCAATCCAGAGTTCGGCCGGCTGTACCACCGGCATCAACAACTCGACCGCACCGGCGCGGTTCATCTCCTCACGAATGACGGCTTCAATCTTGCGAATCGAGCGCAGCGCAAGCGGCATGTAGGTGTAAATGCCTGCCGCCAGACGACGAATCATTCCCGCGCGGAGCATCAGCGAGTGGCTGATTACCTCGGCATCGGACGGCGCTTCCTTAAGTGTCGATATGAAAAATTGGCGCGCGCGCATGGCGTGGCAATGTGGTTAACGAGACTGTCTGTCCCTATAATGAAACAATAGTAAAGGTTCAGAGGTTGGCATGCTTGACAAGGACGGGTATCGCCCGAACGTCGGCATCATCCTGCTTAACAGTCGCAGCGAGGTCTTCTGGGGTAAACGGGTAAAGCAGCATTCGTGGCAGTTTCCCCAAGGAGGGATCAAGTACGGCGAATCACCGGAGCAAGCGATGTATCGCGAGCTGGGTGAGGAAATCGGACTTGGCGCCGAGCACGTAAAACTGGTCGGTCGCACGCGCGAGTGGCTGCGTTACGACGTGCCGGACCAATGGATACGCCGCGAGTTGCGCGGTAACTACCGCGGCCAAAAGCAGATTTGGTTTTTGTTGCGACTGACCGCGCGCGATTGCGATGTTTCGTTGCGGGCGACGACGCACCCCGAGTTCGACGCCTGGCGCTGGAACGACTATTGGGTACCGCTCGATTCGGTGATCGAATTCAAGCGCGACGTCTATCAGCAGGCACTGCTCGAGTTGTCTCGCTTCGTCTTCAAACCCACGCGGACCGGATCGGACGCGCGACGCGATGCAATGCCGGGCACCGGCAATGGAATATCTCTCTCGGAACCTCCTTGCGGCTCTGTCTGATCGTCGGGTGGCGCTCTGCTCGGGTGCGTGCGCAACAGCGCTAAAGCAGGACCAGATTGTCGCGGTGAATCAACTCCGGCTCTTCGATAAAGCCCAGGGCCTCTTCAATTTCCGTTGTGGGCCGGCGCGCTATCAGGCTGCTTTGCGCACTTGAGTAATTCGCAAGACCGCGGGCAATCTCGTGTCCTGCGTCGTCGACACACGCGACAACATCACCGCGCTGGAACTCGCCCAGCACGCTGACTACTCCAATTGGCAGCAGGCTTTTTCCTCCGGTAACCAGTGCCCGCGCAGCACCTTCGTCGATAACCAGTCGACCGCGGCACTGCAGGTGGCTTGCAAGCCATTGCTTGCGCGCCGTCAGCACGGCTGTGCCCGCAAGCAACTGCGACCCCAGGTTCTCGCCCTGCGCGAGCCGGACCAATACGTCTTTCTCGCGCGCGTCGGCAATCACGGTGTGCGCGCCACTGCGCGCAGCGCGTTTGGCAGCGAGAACTTTTGTCATCATGCCGCCGCGCGCGAGGGCGCTTCCGGCACCACCGGCCATTCTCTCGAGCGAAGAGTCGCCGGCTGTTGCCAGCTGGATCACTGTCGCGTTCGAATCGACTCGTGGATCTGCCGAATACAGCCCTGTCTGATCAGTCAGGATCACCAATGCGTCGGCCTCGACCAAATTGGCAACCAGTGCGGCAAGCGTGTCGTTGTCGCCAAACTTGATTTCATCAGTGACCACCGTGTCGTTTTCATTGATGACCGGGACAACGCCGAGGCCGAGCAAGGTAAACAGTGTCGAGCGAGCGTTCAGATACCGAGCTCGGTCCGCAAGATCAGCGTGCGTAAGCAAAATTTGGGCGGTTTGAAGGTCGTGCGTGCGAAAGCTCGCCTCGTAGGCTTGTGCCAGCCCCATTTGGCCTACTGCGGCGGCGGCCTGCAGCTCGTGAATTTCGTGCGGACGGCGTTTCCAGCCAAGCCGCTGCATCCCCTCGGCAATTGCGCCGCTCGACACCAGCAGCACTTGCTTTCCCTGCGATCTCAACACTGCGATCTGTCTGGCCCAACCGGTGATGGCAACGTGATCGAGCCCGCGTTCGGCCGTCACCGAGCTGCTGCCGACTTTGACTACGATGCGACGCGCGGCGGCAATCACCGACGTCATGCGCTGTCTTCTGTTTGATCAGCAGTCAAGCGAGCGTCTACGTCTCCCGAACCTTCAGTCAACGCGCCGCGGCGGCTCCCCAGAAAGTGCGATACCGCCTCGACCAACTCGCGACAACCTTCTCCGGTCGCGGCCGACACGACGTGCATCGGAACCTTGGTTCTCAGTCGACGCCGGATCTCAATGACCAGGTGATCGCGCTCGTCGACAGAGATCAGGTCGATCTTGTTCAACACCAGCCAACGTGGCTTGCGATAGAGCTTCTCGTCGTACTTGCGCAATTCGGCAGCAATGGCTCGCACGTTGTTAACCGGATCGCTGTCGTCGGGTGGCAGGCAATCCACCAGGTGCAACAGAAGATCGGTTCGACTGAGGTGCCGCAAGAACTGATGGCCAAGTCCAGCCCCTTCTGCCGCGCCCTCGATCAAACCCGGTACATCAGCGATCACAAAACTTCGCTCGGGTCCGACGCGGACGACACCTAGATTGGGGTGCAACGTGGTGAACGGATAGTCGGCAACCTTGGGGCGCGCATTGGACACGGCGCGGATCAACGTTGATTTTCCAGCGTTGGGCAGACCCAGCAGTCCGACATCGGCAAGTACGCGCAGTTCGAGTTTGAGCTTGCGCTTTTCCCCCGGTTCCCCTTTTGTGAACTGGCGCGGGGTGCGATTGATGCTGGATTTAAAGTGCAGGTTGCCGATGCCACCGCGCCCGCCGCGCGCGAGCAATGCCCGTTGCGCGTGAGTCGATAGATCTGTGAGCTGTTCGTCGCTCTCGACATCCTTGATAACGGTGCCAACGGGTACTCGCAGTTCAATATCGTCGGCCCCGGCTCCGTAACAGTCCGAACCCCGCCCGTTTTCTCCATTTTTTGCCTGATGGCGGCGGGCGAAGCGAAAATCGATCAGCGTATTGATATTGCGGTCGGCAACCGCCCAGATGCTGCCGCCTCGACCGCCGTCACCGCCGTCTGGCCCGCCTTTCGGAATGAATTTTTCGCGACGGAACGATGCACTGCCATCGCCGCCGTTGCCAGCAAGGACTTCAATTGCAGCTTCGTCGATAAATTTCATTACGTATCCGAACTTGAAGTCTAAAAACAAAAAAGGCCCGGCCGCGAACGGCAGGGCCTTTGTCAGCAGCAATGAACGAGCTATGCGGCGAGCTTTTCCGCTTCAACGCTGACCATCCGCCTGCTCTTGGAGCCACGGACCTGAAAACGCACCATGCCATTTACCAGCGAGAACAACGTATGGTCACGCCCCATACCGACGTTTTCACCCGGATGAAACTGCGTGCCGCGCTGACGCACGATAATGGCGCCCGCCGAGATGGCTTGGTCGCCGTAGACCTTGACCCCAAGCCGTTTCGCCTGCGAGTCCCGGCCGTTCCTCGAAGAACCGCCTGCTTTCTTATGTGCCATTGCTATCCAATCGAATCAATACGCAATTCTGTGTAATTCTGCCGATGCCCACCATGCTTCTGAAAATGCTTGCGCCGTTGCATCTTAAAAATCGTTATCTTGTCGCGCCGACCATGCGCCATGACGGTGGCTAGGACCGCCGCGCCGGACACAAACGGCGCGCCAAAGCGGAGGTTGTCCCCATCTGCAATGGTCAATACTTCTGTCAACTTCAGCTGCTGGCCTATATCGCCGTCGACCGACTCGACCTTGACCGTATCGCCGGCGGCAACACGATATTGTTTGCCACCGGATTTGATAACTGCGTACATCGGAACTCCTCAAGCTGCCGAAAGCGATGACGCAGTTGCTGCGCGTTACTGACGGCGAAAAGCCGGTGATTATCCCACCGCGGTCCCAGGGCGTCAAACCCGCCAGTAGCGACCTCCGCCACACCTATAATTGCCCGATGACGGCGCTGGCCACCCCTAAAATTTCAGACGGTACGGGGCCTGACGCCGGAGCGGCTCCGCACAATCTGCAGGACGTCCTCCGCCCGGTCGCGGATGATATCGATGCGGTCGACCGCATGATCCGAACCCGGCTTGACTCCGATGTCGCGCTGATCAACACCATTGCCGACTATATAGTTGCCGCCGGTGGCAAACGGCTGCGCCCCGCCGTGCT
>Ga0136634_10000128_pt1 | contig 36499 bp, 29 predicted proteins | sample AntDrymUQ8332106_2_FD_104654 | JGI IMG/M metagenome (GOLD analysis project Ga0136634, IMG submission 104654) | Polar desert sand microbial communities from Dry Valleys, Antarctica - metaG UQ833 (21.06) | ecosystem: Environmental > Terrestrial > Soil > Desert | place: Antarctica: Dry Valley... | reverse complement strand
GCACGCGGCGAAGGATGCCTGGGGCAAGACCAGCGCGACCGAGCGAGCGATCATCCTGAACAAGATCGCCGACCGCGTCGAGGCCAACCTCGAGCAGCTTGCGGTGGCCGAGACCTGGGAGAACGGCAAGCCGGTACGAGAGTGCCTGGGCGCTGACCTCCCCCTCGTCATCGACCACTGGCGCTACTTCGCCGCCGCCATCCGCGCCCAGGAAGGCTCGGCCGGTGTGCTCGACGAGGACACTGTCGCGTACCAGTTCCACGAGCCACTCGGCGTCGTGGCACAGATCATCCCGTGGAACTTCCCGCTGCTCATGGCGACGTGGAAGCTCGCGCCCGCGCTGGCGGCCGGGAACTGCGTGGTTCTCAAGCCCGCCGAACAGACCTCGGTCACCATCCTGTTGCTTGCCCAGCTGATCGAGGACCTGCTGCCGGTCGGCGTCCTCAACATCGTCAACGGGTTCGGGTTCGAAGCCGGCAAGTCGTTGGCCAGCAGCGACCGTGTTGCGAAGGTGGCGTTCACGGGGGAGACCACCACCGGCCGGCTGATCATGCAGTACGCGTCGGAGAACTTGAACCCGGTCACGCTCGAGCTCGGCGGCAAGAGCCCGAACCTGTTCTTCGCCGACGTCATGGACGAGGACGATGCTTTCCTCGACAAGGCCATCGAGGGCTTCGTCCTCTTCGCGCTGAACAACGGCGAGGTCTGCACCTGTCCGTCCCGCGCGCTTGTCGAGGAGTCGATTTACGACGCCTTCATGGACAAGGTCATCGCGCGGGTGAAGGCGATCAAGCAGGGCAACTCGCTCGACCCGGCGACCATGCTCGGCGCGCAGGCGAGTAACGACCAGCTGGAAAAGATCATGAGCTACCTCAAGATCGGCAAGGAGGAGGGCGCCAAAGTCCTGACCGGTGGCGAGCTCGCTGAGGTCGAGGGCCTGCGCGAGGGCTACTACGTCCAGCCCACAGTCTTCGAGGGCACGAACGACATGCGGATGTTCCAGGAGGAGATCTTCGGGCCGGTGGTCTCCGTCACGAAGTTCCGGGACTTCGACCACGCGATCGAGATCGCCAACGACACGCTGTACGGCCTCGGCGCCGGCGTGTGGACCCGCGACAGCAACCTCGCGTACCGCGCGGGCCGGGCGATCCAGGCGGGCCGGGTGTGGACGAACTGCTACCACACGTATCCTGCGGGCGCCGCGTTCGGGGGCTACAAGGCCTCAGGCATCGGGCATCGGAACCACAAGATGATGCTCGGCCACTACCAACAGACGAAGAACCTGCTGGTGAGCTACAACCCCAACAAGCTCGGGTTCTTCTAAACCAGGCGTGGCGGCACCGTCCAACCCCGAGGGGCGGTGCCGTCGCCTTCTCCCCATCCCGGGGCACATCGGCGAGGCAGTCGGCGAGACAGTCGGCCAGGCAGGCGGCGACTCGCCCAGACGAGTGGAGCGAGGACGCACGTGCAGTCTGCTGGCCCGCTGGAGCGAGTGATCGCGACGCCCGCGGCCCTGGAGCTCCTGGACCGCCTCGAGGCCGAGCACGGGCCGCTGCTCTTCCACCAGTCCGGCGGCTGCTGCGACGGCAGCTCGCCGATGTGCTATCCCCGAGGGGAGTTCCGCGTCGGCAGCCGGGACGTGGACCTCGGCGACGTCGGCGACACGCCGTTCTACATGAGCGGCCCGCAATACGCGTACTGGCGCCACACGCATCTCACCGTCGACGTGGTGCCGGGCCGCGGTGGCGGCTTCTCCGTCGAGGCACCGCTCGGCGTGCGCTTCCTCATTCGCTCTCGGCTGTTCGACGAGCAGGAGTCGGCGGCGCTCGAAGCGGAGGGCGAGCCCTCGTGCGGTCCGCGGTAGACCAGTCGTCGACGATCCCTTTGAACCCGATCAATCTCGGGCAATATCACAGAGAGTGACGAAACACTACTCGTAGCAGGATATGTTAGACGCAGCCGGTGCGAAGCGTTGACGCACCGTCATCGCGTGGCTTCCTTCCCAGGGGGGAAGGACAGGAACCCCTGCAGAGGCGATTGGCCCCGCCGCGCAAGCGCGAGGCGACACCCTGCCCTCCCTTCGGGGAGGGCAGGGTGGCCGTCGAATGCCCCCGCCGCGCCGTAACTCGCCCTTGACCGGTGCCGGTCACGCGCGCCTGCGAGATCAGCGCGCGTGTTCAAGATCAACATGCGGATACCGCCCCTTGCGGAGCCGTTGAAAGGTGGTTTTCCGCGATCTCGACGGTTGGGGGATGGCAGGCACACCCCGCGACGTCGCGCCGGCGAGCGCGGCCGATACGGACGGAACACCCCCGCCCTCCCCGTGACAGGGCGGGAGCGTTTCGCCATCGACCGCGGACCCCGTGATGCAAGCGCTTCGAGGCGCGCGCCGCGATCGTGCAGAAATCACCACGCACTACCCACAGTAGTTGGACGCTACCGAGCGTGCAGCACAATGCCGAAACGGTCAGGAGGTCGATTGATGAGTGGCATCCATGGCCGCGAAGCAGCGAGACGCTGGCGGAGATGCAGGACGCCCGTTCCCGACGGGAGTCAGGAACGGGCGCCGCTGACTCTCACGGGGATGAGAGCAGCGCCTCTACGGTACGGCCTCGCGGCGCACCCGCGCATGCCGTCGGACAATCTGACCAGCCCGACCTTCGCGGACCGGATCCGCCGACCGTCACTGTCCGCAAGATTGGTCACTCTGCGCCCAAACTTCGCGCTCGTCAGGGAAGCGTGAGGACCTCGGCCCCGGAGTCGGTCACGACGAGGGTGTGCTCGAACTGCGCGGTACGCCGCCGGTCCGCGGTCACGACCGTCCACTTGTCATCCCACATCGTCCAGTCGATCGCACCGATGGTGAGCATCGGCTCGATCGTGAACGTCATCCCCGGCACCATGACCAGATCGAGCTCCGGCATGTCGTAGTGCGGGACGACCAGCCCGGAGTGGAAGTCCGAGCCGATGCCGTGCCCGGTGAAGTCGCGTACGACGCCGTACCCGAAGCGCTTAGCGTACGACTCGATGACGCGGCCCACGACGTTGAGCGGCCGACCCGGCAGCACCGCCCGGATCGCGCGCCCCAGCGCCTCCTCGGTGCGCTCGACCAGGAGGCGCGACTCGTCGTCGACGTCGCCGACGAAGAATGTCGCGTCGGTGTCGCCGTGGACGCCGCCGATGAACGCGGTGATGTCGACGTTGACGATGTCGCCGTCCTGCAGGACCGTGTCGTCCGGGATGCCGTGGCAGATGACCTCGTTCACCGAGGTGCACAGGGATTTGGGAAAGCCCTTGTAGCCCAGCGTCGAGGGGTACGCATGGTGGTCGAGCAGGAACTCGTGGCCGACGCGGTCCAGCTCATCCGTCGTCACGCCCGGCGCGACGTGGCGGCCCACCTCCGCGAGCGCCTGTCCGGCGATGCGCCCGGCGATGCGCATGCGCTCGATCGTCTCGGCGGTCTGGACGTACGAGCCGCCGGAGAGCGTGGGTCCCCGCTTGCCGACGTACTCAGGCCGGGCGATCGAGGCGGGTACGGTGCGCGGAAGTGAGAGGGTCCCCGGGACGACGGGCGCAGCGACGGGCATAGCCCAGAACTGTAGTCGCCCAAGGCCCTTCACCCGCCGTCTCGAACGCGGGCCGGCTGCACGCGGGGCGTCGACGGGACCCTTTCTCATGGAGGCCGCAGGATGAGCACATCGTGGTACTTCTGCCTCAACCACATGCGCGTCGAGCAGGAGCCTGACGGGCCTGTCAGCGACTGCCTCGGCCCGTACGCGACGGAGGCCGAGGCCGCTGGGGCGCTGCAGAAGGCCGCCGAGCGCAACGAGGCGTGGGACAACGACCCGGACTGGAAAGACGACTAGCCCGCCGCGACGCCCATGCTGTGCACGCTGCCGGCGGAGACGAGCAGCGGGCCCTCCGGCGCGACGACCTGCACCGGGAACGCCTCGTCGTCTCGCGGCGGCTCCTGTCCGTCGCCGAGCTGGCCGTACTGGTTCCAACCGAAGCCCCACGCTGTGCCGTCGGCCAAGGCGGCCACGCTGTGGTTGGAGCCGGCACCTGCGCTGACCACGTCCACGAGACCGACCACCTGGGTGGGCGACAGGGCGTCCTGCTCGAAGGTGCCGAGGCCCAGCTGCCCGGTCTCGTTGAAGCCCCACGCCCACAGCCTGCCGTCCGTGCGGATTGCCAGGGTGTGGCCGGCCCCACTGTCCATCGCGGCCACGCCGTCGAAGCCGGGGACCGGCATCGGCGTGCGATGGTCGTCTCGAGTGCCGTCACCGAGCTCGCCGTAGTCGTTGGCGCCCCACGCTGAGACGGTGCCGTCGCTGAGCAGGGCTGTGGAGAAGAAGTTGCCCGCGCCGACGGCGACCACGTCGTACAGGCCGTCGATCTTCACCGGTTCCATCCGCCCCGTCGTCGTTCCGTCGCCGAGCTTCCCGCCGGAGTTGGCGCCCCAGGACAGCACGCGTCCGTTCTCCTTGACCGCGAGGGTGTGGTCGTCACCCGCGACCGCGACGATGTTCTTGACCTTCTTCACCCGGACGGGGGAGAGCTCGTCCTCGCGGGTTCCCACACCCAGCTGGCCCTGCTGGTTGTCACCCCAACACCCACAGCCTGCCGCTCTTGCGCACGGCGAGACTGTGGTCGTGCCCGGTGCCGATCGTGACGATGTTCTGCAGACCGGGCACCTGCTGTGGGCTGAGCTGGTCGACCAGGGTGCCGTCGCCGAGCTGCCCGTCGCTGTTGTCGCCCCATGCCCACACAGTGCCGTCCGACCGCAGCGCCAGGCTGTGGGACCCGGCGGCGCTGACCTGGATGACGTCGTCGAGCTCGACCACGGCTTGCGCGACGGCGTGATCCAATCGGGTGCCGGCGCCGAGCTGTCCGTAGAAGTTGTCGCCCCACGCGTACGGGTCGCCGCTGGCCAACAGCGCGGTTGGCTACGCCGCTGCAGCGGTCGGCGTCAGCACAGCGGGAGCGGCGACAAGTACAGCCGCGCCGAGCAGCAGGGTGGTGCGGCGCGGTCGGAGGTGACGCATCGGAGTTGACCCCGTTCACTCGGTTGAACAATGTGGCCGCAATCTAGCGCTGCGGGTGTGGCGGGAGAGCCGAATCAGGCTGTCGATTCGATGCGAGAGCGGCCGTCGCGCCGGCTGGACCGAAGGCTGCAACCTCGTACGCATCGGCGATCCGGAGCAGCAGCCCGTCGCTGCCCGCGGGTCCGGTGAACGCCACGCCGACCGGCAGCCCTTCGACGAGGCCGCACGGCACCGTCACGATCGGGTAGCCCGCCATGGCCGGGAGGGTCGACGCACCAGGCCGGTCAACTTCGGCGTCGAGGTCGGACTCGGTCGACGGCGGGCCGCCGTCCCCGTGCTCGAGGTCGATCAGCCAAGCCGGGTCGCCGCTCGGCATGACGAGGACGTCGAGTCGGTGCTCGGCGAGGACGGCGTCGATGCCGTTCGCGCGGGACGCGTCGACGCAACGTTGCCGGGCGGCCACGTACTCGGGTGCGGTGAGGCCGGTCGTACGGTCGCAGCGCTCGAGGATGTCCTGGTCGAAGTGCACGAGCTCGACGCCCGCGTGCTCGCGGTTGGAGGAGATCACCTCGGCCATCGTCCGCGGCACATCGCCTCGGCGGGTGGCGAGGTAGGCGGCCAGGCCGACCTTGAACTCGTGGTCGAGGACGGCGAGCTCGTCGGCTGGGTCCAGGCGCTCCAGGCTGGGGACCCGCACCTCGTCCACGATCGTGGCGCCGGCGGCGGCGAGGACTCCGAGCGCCGCGTCGACGGCCGCGGCGACCTGCGCGTTGTCGGTCCAGATGCCGGGTCGGGGGACCCCGATGCATAGCCCCCGCAGTGGGTGCGCACCGGTCGCGGTGAGCGGGAGGTAGGTGTCGGGTCCGGACCCGGTGAGCGCGGCGAGCAGCACGGCGGCGTCGCGGACGGTACGAGCCATCGGCCCGACGCTGTCCTGCGAGCGGGAGATCGGCACGACCCCGGCGGTGGGGACGAGACCGAGCGTCGGCTTGAGCCCGACGACTCCGCAGAACGCGGCCGGACAGACGATCGAGCCGTCGGTCTCCGTGCCGATGGAGAGCGGCGCGAGGCCCCCCGCGAGCGCGGCGGCGGAGCCCGATGACGAGCCGCCCGCTGACCGGGTCCGGTCCCACGGGTTGCGGGTCAGGCCGCCGACGGCGCTCCAACCGGAGGTCGAGTGCGTCGAGCGGTAGTTCGCCCACTCCGACAGGTTCGCCTTGCCGAGGATCACCATGCCGGCGTCACGCAGCCGCCGTACGAGCGGCGCGTCCGCCACCGGCGCTGTGCCGTGTAGCGTCCACGACCCGGCGGTCGTGTGCAGGGGAGCGGCGGTGTCGATGTTGTCCTTGATCAGGACGGGTACGCCGTGCAGCGGGCTCCGTGGGGCGCCGGCGACCCGCTCTGCGTCGAGGCGCTTGGCCTCCCGTACCGCCTCGGGGTTGACCTCCAGCACCGACCGGATGCCGTCGGGACCAACGTCGGTCTCCTCGATCCGGGTGAGCAGCGCGGCGGCGATCTCGGCCGCCGACACGACTCCCGCGGCCATCAGCAGGCTCATGCCTCTGGCGTCGGTCAGGTCGCCCGCGGCGTCGCTCATCCGGCGATCATGCCGCGCCCGACCCCGGGTCGCGCGGCCTTCGCGCTGGGTGGATCCGTGCCATTCGCTGAATGGCACGGGGCGGCCCCGTGCCCATAGGTATGGCACAGGGCCACCCCGTGCCAAGGCGGGATTGGCGCTCTGCCACCCACGGCCAGAGACCTCGTCGCCGGAGATGGTGCCGCGTCACCGAGCTGGGTCCGGCTCCGCCACGCGGTCCGGGTCGGGCTCGCGCCAGCGGTTGGTGATCGGCAGCCGGCGGTCGCGGCCGAAAGCCTTGAAGCTGATCTTGGTCCCGGGCGGGTACTGCCGCCGCTTGTACTCCGCCAGGTCGACCAGGCGCAGCACGTGATCGACGGTCTGTGCGTCGAAGCCGGCGCGGATGAGGTCGGCCCGCCCGCGGTCGAGCTCCACGTAGTCGTCGAGGATGTCGTCGAGCAGCTCGTACGGCGGCAGGCTGTCCGAGTCCTGCTGGCCTGGTCTCAGCTCGGCCGACGGCGGCTTGTCGATGGAGCTGGCCGGGATCGGGGGCCGCTCGCCGCGGCGTACGGCGTCGTCGTTCCGCCAGCGCGCAAGGCGCCACACCGTCGTCTTGTGCACGTCCTTGATCGGCGCGAACCCCCCGACCGCGTCGCCGTAGATCGTGGAGTAGCCGACCGCCAGCTCGCTCTTGTTGCCGGTCGCCAGGACGAGGTGGCCATCCGTGTTCGACAACGCCATCAGGATCACGCCGCGTACGCGGGCTTGCACGTTCTCCTCCGCCAAGCCGGTCAGGCCCAGCGTGTCGCGGAACAGGTCGACCATCGTCGCGATCGGCTGCACCTGGTAGCGCAGACCCAGCCGCTCGGAAAGGTCGGCGGCGTCTTCCCTGGAGTGTCCGGAGGAGTACTCGCTCGGCATCGACACCCCGACCACGTTCGCGCCACCGATGGCGTCGGCGGCGATCGTCGCGACCAGCGCCGAGTCGATGCCACCGGACAGGCCCAACGCGACGGTTCGGAAGCCGTTCTTGCGCACGTAGTCGCCGAGGCCCATGACGAGCGCGCCGTAGATCTCCGCCTCCTCGTCCAAGGGCGGTGCGATGCGCGCTGGCTTCGGGACATACGCGGGGACCGGCTCGCTGGACACGACCACCCGGTTCACGCCGGGCGTGAGCGCCGTGGGGTCGACCGTTGCCTGCTCCAGGTCCAGGTCGACGAGCAGGCACCCCTCCTCGTACCGGTTGGCGCGTCCGAGCACCTTGCCGTTGGTCGCGACGACGACCGAGTCGCCATCGAACACGAGCTCGTCCTGGCCGCCCACCAGGTTCACGTACACGAGTGGGCACCCCGCCTGCTCGGCGCGGCGGCGCACGAGCTCGAGGCGGACGTCGTCCTTGTTGCGCTCGTACGGCGAGGCGTTGATCACGACGAGGAGACCCGCTCGCGCGAGGCGGGTCGAGGCGACCGGCCCGCCCTCCTGCCAGAGGTCCTCGCACACGGCGACGGCGACGTCGACGCCGTGCAGCCGTACGACGCTCAGCTCGTCGCCCGCCGCGAAGATCCGGTACTCGTCGAAGACGCCGTAGTTGGGCAGGTGGTGCTTGGCGTAGCGCGCGACCACGCGGCCGCGATGCAGGCAGGCCGCCGCGTCGATCGGGCGACCGGACCTGAGGTCGCGACCGGTCGGATCGACGGGCATGCGGTCGAGGTAGCCGAGCACCACCATGAGCTCGCCGAGGCCCGCGTCGGCGAGCCGAGCCGCGGTCGCGGTGAGTGTCGCGCGGGAGTCGTCGACGAACGCTGGCCGCAGTGCCAGGTCCTCGACCGGGTAGCCGGTCAGCGCCATCTCAGGGAACGCGACGAGGTGCGCGTCGCGCGTGGCCGCCCGCGCGGTCCACTCGATGATGCGGTCGGCGTTCCCGGCGATGTCACCGACGACGGAGTTGATCTGGGCGAGGGCGACACGCAACTGGGCCACCCCGTACAGGCTAGTGCGCGGCTCGTTTGGGTGGCCCTGCGCCATTGCCGGTTTGGCACGGGGTGGCCCTGTGCCATTCGCGGTTTGGCACGGGGTGGCCCTGTGCCATTCCTATAGTCACGGAGCCACCCCGTGCCCATCAGCGACCGCGGTGTTCGTAACGCGTTGGAAACACACCGACCGCAGACTGGCCGCGTGGACAAGCAGACCGAGTTCGTGCTGCGCACGGTCGAGGAACGCGACATCCGGCTCGTACGGCTGTGGTTCACCGACGTGCTCGGGTTCCTCAAGTCGGTCGCCGTGGCGCCGGCCGAGCTCGAGCCCGCCATGGAGGAGGGTGTCGGCATCGACGGGTCGTCGATCGAGGGCTTCGCCCGCGTGTACGAGGCCGACATGCTCGCCCGGCCAGACCCGAGCAGCTTCCAGGTCCTGCCGTGGCGTACGAGCTCCAGCTCGAGCCAGAGCGCCCGCATCTTCTGCGACATCCTGCTGCCGGACGGCACGCCGTCGTACGCCGACCCGCGGTACGTCCTCAAGCGCGCGATGACCAAGGCAGCGGATCTCGGTTTCACCTTCTATACGCACCCTGAGGTCGAGTTCTTTCTCTTCGAAGAGCCGCCACAGCCCGGCGTGCCGCCGAAGCCGATCGACTCCGGCGGCTATTTCGACCAGACACCCCACGGGGTCGCGCACGGGTTCCGACGCCAGGCGATCGAGATGCTCGAGGAGATGGGCATCTCGGTGGAGTTCAGCCACCACGAGGCAGCGCCGGGCCAGCAGGAGATCGACCTCCGCTATGCGGACGCGCTCACCACCGCCGACAACCTGATGACCTTCCGCCTGGTGATGAAGGAGGTGGCGCTCGAGCAGGGTGTCTATGCCTCGTTCATGCCGAAGCCGTTCACCGAGCACCCGGGTTCCGGTCTGCACACTCACCTGTCGCTTTTCGAGGGCGAGCGCAACGCGTTCTATGAGGCGGGTGCGGACTACCAGCTCTCCAAGGTCGGGCGCGCGTTCATCGCTGGGCTGCTCCGTCACGCTCCGGAGTGGACCGCGGTCACGAACCAGTGGGTCAACTCGTACAAGCGGCTCTCCGGCGGCGGCGAGGCGCCCGCGTACGTCTGCTGGGGCCACAACAACCGCTCCGCACTCGTGCGGGTGCCGATGTACAAGCCGCAGAAGGGCAACGCGACCCGCATCGAGGTCCGCTCACCCGACTCCGCCTGCAACCCCTACCTCGCGTTCGCCGTCCTCCTCGCGGCCGGTCTCAAGGGCGTCGAGGACGGGTACGAGCTGCCGCCGGGCTCCGAGGACGACGTCTGGGCGCTGACAGAGGCAGAACGTCGATCCCTGGGCATCGACCCGCTGCCGGCGAGCTTGTCCGAGGCGATCGGCCTGATGGAGAGCAGCGAGCTGGTCGCGGAAACCCTCGGGGAGCACCTCTTCGAGTTCTTCCTCCGCAACAAGCGCACCGAATGGGAGGAGTACCGCCGCCAGGTCACCCCCTTCGAGCGCGACCGCCTCCTGCCGATCCTCTGACCCGGTGCGTACGTCCGGCGGGCGCGGATCACTCCCCGGGCAGCCGCCATCGTGGGGCGGTGCCGACCGGGTAAAGCGGTGTGTTGAGGTCACGAGCGCCCCACGATGAGCGTTGCCGACGTGTCGCCTGCGCCTCAGGTTCACCGGCGCTGCGATCGTGGGGCGTTGCCGACCGGGTGAAGCGGCGTGTCGAGGTCACTAGCGCCCCATGATCGGCGTCCGCTTCGTGGTCACGGCGGCTCATGACCGGCCACATCATCGACCCCGGCCGATCGAGCTGCCTCCAGGCGGTGGGTCGTTAGGTTTGGCGCATGTCGCCTCCCCGCGTGCTCGTCATCCAGCCCGCACCGCACGCCCCCGTGCGGCGTCTGGGGGAGTGGTGGCGCGCCGCAGGTGTCGAGCTCGACGTGGTGAGCCCGTCCGAGGGCGACCCGATCCCGGCCGGGGTCGAGCACGACGCGGTGGTCGTCATGGGCGGCTCGATGGGTGCCAACGACGACGCGGCGTACCCCTGGCTCACCGACATCAAGCGGTTGCTCGCCGCCGCCAGCTCCGACGGTGTGCCGACCCTGGGTGTGTGCCTGGGTCATCAGCTGCTCGCGGAGGCTTGCGGCGGTCGAGTCCGGCCCAATCCACACGGGATCCAGGCCGGTCTACGCCGCGTCGGGTTGCGCGCCGACGCCGGCACCGACCCGCTGCTCGAGGTGCTCGGGTCGCAGCCCGTCGCGGTGCAATGGAACGACGACATCGTCGTCGACATGCCGCCGGGAGCGCGTGTCCTCGCCGCGACACCGGACGGCGTTCCACAGGCGATCCGTACGGGCCGGCGGGCGTGGGGCGTGCAGTTCCACCCCGAGGTCGACCCGGGGATCGTGCGCGGATGGGCCGGCCGCGACGTCGCGGACGGCTCGATGTCTGCGCAGACCGCGGACTTCCTGCTCGCCGACATCGAGCGAGCCGATGCCGAGCTGGTCCGCTGCTGGCGGCCCTGGGCGGAGCGCTTCGCGACCATCGTCGACGCGTACGCGCGCACTCGCACCACCGCCTGAGTCGCGCACCAGGCGGCACGACTGCATGAACCCGGCGGCACTGCTCGACCGCGCGGTAGCGGGCTCGCTGCGGGCCATTCTCGGGTGACGTCAAGCGCTCCGGGTGAGCCGTACGGTTGGACCATGCCACCAGAGGCCCGTCGATCCGGAGAGTCGGACAGCGGGACGCACGCCAGGCTCGGGTTCCGGGAGCCGGGCGCCGTGGAGGCCTTGCTCGACAGCGGGGCGCTGCACGAGCTGGCGACCGACCCGACCGCGCGCGAGGCGCTCGTGACCGCACTCGCCGAGACCGCGGACCCCACCGCTGCACTACGGGCACTGGTGAGTCTCGCGACCGTGGCGAGCGACCGGGAGGAGCTGCTCAAGACCGTCACCGACCGGCCGCAGTTCCGTCGCGAGCTGCTCGCCGTCCTCGGCGGCAGCGCCGCGCTGGCCGAGCATCTCGTCCGGCATCCCGAGCACTGGACAGCGCTTTCCGCACGGGACGACAGCCTGCGACCGTCGCGCGCCGACCTCCGCGACCAGCTCCTCGGGGCCGTGGGCGCCGATACAGAAGCGGCAGAGCCGGTCGCAGCGGACGGCCTGGCCCGTCGCGCCGACGCGCTGCGCATCGCGTACCGCCGCGCCCTGCTGCGGCTGGCGGCGCGAGACCTGGCCGGCGGCGCAGCCTTCGAGGAGGTGTCGGGTGAGCTCGCCGACCTTGCCGGGGCGACCCTGGAGGCGGCACTTGCGATCGCGCGAGCGATGCTGCCGGCTGACGCCGTGCCCGCTCGCCTCGCAGTGATCTCGATGGGCAAGTGCGGGGGGTCCGAGCTCAACTACGTCAGCGACGTTGACGTCATCTTCGTCGCCGAGCCGATGAGCCCGGGCGACGCTGGGCAGGCGGTCGAGGCCGAGGCGCTCGCCACGGCGACCCGGCTGGCCGCGACGATGATGCGGGTCTGCGGCGAGACGACGCGAGAAGGGACGATCTGGCCGGTCGACGCCGCGTTGCGGCCGGAGGGCAAGGCGGGGCCGCTGGTCAGGACGATCGCGAGCCACCGTTCGTACTACGAGCGGTGGGCGACGACGTGGGAGTTCCAGGCGCTGCTGAAGGCTCGTCCGATCGCCGGTGATCTCGAGCTCGGTACGCAATGGCTCCGCATGATCGAGCCGATGGTGTGGCGGGCGGCCGACCGGCCCGGCTTCGTCGAGGACGTGCAGGCAATGCGCCGGCGGGTGGAGTCGCACGTGCCGATGGCCAAGGCGGACCGGCAGTTGAAGCTCGGTCCCGGCGGCCTGCGGGACGTCGAGTTCTCCGTGCAGCTGTTGCAGTTGGTGCACGGGCGGGTCGACCAGTCGCTGCGGAGCGGCACCACGCTCAGCGCACTGGAGGCGTTGACCGCCGGCGGGTACGTCGGCCGGCGCGACGGTGCCGAGCTCGCCGACGCGTACCGCTTCCTGCGCACCCTCGAGCACCGCATCCAGCTCGAGCGGCTGCGGCGGACCCATCTGCTGCCCGACGACGAGGGCGCCCTGCGGCGCCTGGGCCGGTCGATGGGATACCGCGCCGACCCCGCGCGTGAGCTCACGGCCGAGTGGCGGCGGCACGCCCGCGAGGTGCGTCGACTGCACGAGAAGCTGTTCTACCGGCCGCTGCTCGCCGCCGTCGCCCGCCTGCCGGGGGACGACGCACGCCTCAGCCCGGCCGCGGCGCGCGCGCGGCTGGAGGCGCTGGGCTATGTCGATCCCGCCGGGGCGCTGCGTCACATCGAGGCGCTCACGGCGGGTACGCGTCGCGCGGCGGCGATCCAGCGCACGCTGCTGCCCGTCATGCTCGGCTGGTTCGCGGGCGCTGCGGACCCCGATGGCGGCCTGCTGGCATTCCGTCGCGCCAGCGAGGCGTTGGGGTCCACGCACTGGTATCTCCGGTTGCTCCGAGACGAAGGGATCGCAGCCGAGCGGGTGGCGCGCGTCCTCGCCTCCAGCCGATTCGCCGCAGAGTTGCTCCTGCGCGCCCCCGAGGCCGTCGCCATGCTCGCCGACGACGCTGCACTGGTTCCGAGAGATCGCGTGGCGTTGGAGACCGAGATGTCTGCGGCGGTGCGGCGGGCCGAGGACGTCGACACCGCCGTGGCCTCCGTACGAGCCACCCGCCGGCGGGAGCTGTTCCGGATCGCGGCTGCCGACATTCTCGGCCTGCTCGACATCCGCAGGGTCGGCGCCGCGCTCACCGCGCTCACCGCGGCGACCTTGAGCGCCGGGCTGCAGATCGCGACGGCCGTGGTGGCTGCGTCGCGAGGAGGCTCGCTGCCCTGCCGGTTCGCCGTCATCGGCTTGGGCCGCCTCGGTGGCCACGAGCAGTCGTACGGCTCGGACGCCGACGTCATGTTCGTGTACGAGGCCGTCGACGGGGCGGCGGAGTCGGACGCGGCCGGGGCCGCGCTGGCGATCGCGACCGAGCTGCGGCGCCTGCTCGTAGCACCCGGCAGCGAGCCGTCCCTCACCGTCGACGCGGGGCTGCGGCCCGAGGGGCGCCAGGGCGCACTCGTACGCACGCTCGACGCGTACGCCTCCTACTACGCCCGCTGGTCGCACGTTTGGGAGGCCCAGGCTCTGCTGCGGGCCGAGCCGGTCGCGGGAGACGCGGAACTCGGTGCCCGGTTCGCGGCACTCGCGGACGACATCCGATGGCCGGGCGGTGGGCTCCCGGTGGAGGCGGTCCGCGAGATCCGGCGGATCAAGTCGCGCATCGAGGCCGAACGCCTGCCGCGGGGGTCCGAGCCACGACGCAACACCAAGCTGGGGCCCGGGGGCCTCGCCGATGTCGAGTGGACCGTGCAGCTCCTGCAGCTGCAGCACGGCGTGGAGGTGCCGGCGCTGCGCACAACCGAAACACAGGCGGCCCTCGCCGCAGCGGAGGAGGCGGGTCTGCTCCGAGCCCCCGACGCCGCCGCCCTGCGCGAGGCGTGGCAGCTCGCTGCGCGCGCCCGCAACGCGATCGTCCTCGCGCGGGGACGCGCGGACGACGCCCTGCCGACCAACCTGCGTGAGCTCGACCGGGTGGCGCGCCTGCTGGGCTACGGATCCGGGCAGGCGCGGGTGCTCGTCGAGGACTACCTGCGTGTCGCCCGGCGCGCCCGGGCCGTCGTGAACCGCGTGTTCTACGCCTGAGCCCGACAACCGTACGAGCGTTTCAAGTACCTGAAAGTAGTCGAAGTACTACGCTGAGAGCCGTGTCATCCAAGTGAATCGGAGCGGTATGCCGGCTCGAAGACCGTCCGCGCTCATGCCCGCAGCGCGGACGCGCGGCATGGCGGAGCGCGCGCGCGAGAGCGCGCTGGCTCCACTGGCAGTGTGCGTGCTGCTCGCGGTGGGGGCGACGACGCTCACCGGAGCCTTCAACAGCCGCGGCTACCTCGTCGCGTTCCAGATCGTCGCCTTCGCCGGGCTCGCCATGGCCGCGCACGGAGCCTGGCGCAGCAGGACAGATCTGCGTCTCGTCGGCGTGCTGCTGGTCATGGCCGTTGCGTTGCAGTACGTCGGGGACACCGGGTGGGCACTCAACGTGCTGGTGTTCGACAAGGAGCCGTTCCCGTCTTGGACGGACGCGGTCTTCGTCCTCTCGTACGTCGCGATGACGGCGGCAGTGCTGATAATGATCCGACGGCGAGAGCAGCGACGCGACACGGCGGCCCTGATCGAGGCGGCGATCATCACCGTCGGTGTGGGCGTGGTGGCGTACGCCTTCGTGATCGTCGACGCCGCCAACGATGAGGCGGTGACATGGCTGAGCCGGGCCGTCTCCATTCTCTATGCCCTCTGCGACCTGCTCATCGTGGGCGTGATAGCCCGAATGGCGGTCGGTTCGGCCGCGAAGAGTGCGCCCGCGACGCTGTTGATGGTGGCGATGGGATTCCTGCTGGTCGCAGATGTCGGGCTTGTCGTCTCGGTGTTCTCCGGCGCCGAGGATGCGTACGGGCGCTGGGTGGACTCGGCGTACCTCCTCTTCTACCTCCTCGTCGGCCTCGCGCTGCGCCGTCACGACGCCGCCACGCTCACGTCGGACCAGGGGCCCCGCAGCGAGCGGCTCAGCCCCGCGCGTCTCGCGGCACTCGGCGCCGGGGCTCTGCTCGCGCCCTTGACACTGCTGAGCGGCGGAGTCGCGGGCGAGGCGCTCAAGGTCCGTGGTGCGGCCGTCGGCGCGGGCGTCCTGTTCGTGCTCACCATGCTGCGGATGTCGCAGCTCATTCGGGCTGTCGAGTCGCACAGCGAGCTCCTCGAGGTGCTGGCCCGCACGGACGCCCTCACCGGCCTGCCGAACCGGCGCACGCTGGACTTCGAGTTCGAGCGCACCGCCGACGCCGCTCGCAAGGGGTTCCTGCTGGCGCCGCTGAGCGTCGCGATGATCGACCTGGACCGGTTCAAGGTGTACAACGATACGCACGGCCACGTGGCGGGCGACGAGCTGCTTCGGCAGGCCGCCGATGTCTGGACGGCTGAGCTCCGGCGACTCGCGCCTGCCGCCACCCTCGCGCGCTACGGCGGCGAGGAATTCGCGGTGATCCTGCCGGGTGCGCCCGAGGATGCGGCGGCCGGTGTGCTTCGTGCGCTGCTGCCGCTGACGCCGGACGGTCAGACCTTCTCCGCGGGCGTCGCCCAGTGGGACCGCGAGGAAGAGCCGGCAGCAGTGCTCGCGCGCGCCGACCTTCGGCTGTACGGTGCGAAGGCGCTCGGGCGCGCTCGCGTCGTCGCGGGCGCAGCAGCCTCCGCACCGCACCGCTACGAGGGAACGGCAGACGCCGTCAGCTTGCGCACCTCGGCGTAGCGGCTGCGTACGCACGGTTCGGTGCCGCGTCGAAGACCTGCTCCCGCATCGAGGCCGTCGGCCAGGCCGCACAGCAGCCCTTCCACCGCCGCGCCGCCAGTGGGCGGGGGTCGTCGTCGCGAGCTGCAGGCCGTGCAGCGCGCCGGTGGCATCCGGTCGGTTGGAAGTGGGCTCCCCTTCGAGGTAGGGCACCAGGACTAGGCCACCCGCGCCGGGCGGCGCCGACATGGCCAGCCGCGATAGCTCGTCGTGGCTGACGCCGAACAGCGCGGCCGTCGCGTCGAGGACCCTGGGCCGCGTTGAGCGTGCAGACCAGCGGCAGGTGGCGACCGGTCGCGTCCGCGAACCCGGCCACCGTTCATTCAAGCGTCGGCTCCCTCTGATGAGATCGGGCCTGGTCGATCCGCACCGCTCGTTGCCGCCTCACCAACTGGCTTTAAGGGCTGCAGGGGCGAGGCAAGGGGCGCCCAGCACCACGACACGCCGCACGAACGGGTGGTCGCTCCCCCCTGCCTCGCCCGGCCCGAGTTGGTCGACGTTCCGCGAGCCTGGGCCAGCGCACGCTGTGGCCCGTCGACCTCCCCTCGTCTGCTGAGTCGATTTTGCCCGTTTCGCTGTATTAGCAGGAGTGGGCGCGCACTCTCGGTAGAGGGAGTCCTCAGCGAGGGGCCTCGCCACCCAGGAGCAACCATGTGCGCGCACTACCCCATCTGCCCGGCGACCACTGCGACTGACCACGCCGCCGCCCGGGTTCTCGTCCACCAGGACGACCTCGGCTGGTCGCTGCTGTGCAACGGAGTCATCGTCTTCGACGACACCGGCGAGATTCTGCCGGGCGGGAGAGCCGTCGCGCCGCTGCGGTTTCCCGCTCCGAGCCGTCGCACCGCCCGCTTGGCCACTCCGGTCGCCGCCTGACTGAGGCGCTTGATCCCACGGTGCCTACCAGCGCACACCGGGTCACGTGCTCACCACGCGGACCCACCTGTGCGTTGCAGCAGCGAGGCCAAGGGAGCGGGCGGCGCCGAGGATCCGGAATCGTCGGGGGCACGCGGCGGTCCGCGTCCGCGCGCCGCGCCATCCGGAATCGTCGGGGCACGCGGCGGTCCGCGTCCGCGCGCCGCGCCATCCGCAATCGTCGGGGCACGCGGCGGTCCACGTCCGCCCGCCGCGCCGTAGCTGGGTGGACAGTGTCCAGGCTGTGCAGGTGCGCCGCGGGTCGGTCGCGCCGGGCGGGGCAGCATCGGCGACGATGCGATGCCGTTGGGCAAAGACGAGAAACGGCCCCTACGCGACGACAGACTCGCCTAAGGGTGTCTCCGCAGATCAGTGCCGGCTTTCGGTGAAGCGTGAGCCAACCAGCTCGACCAGCTAAGGCAATCAGATGTCGTAGTAGAGCTCGAACTCGTGCGGGTGGGGGCGGAGGCGGATCGCCGTGATCTCGGCCTCGCGGCCCTCGATCCAGGTCTCGATCAGGTCCTCGGTGAAGACGCCGCCCTCGACCAGGTAGTCGTGGTCGGCGCGCAGGGCTTCGAGCGCCTCGGAGAGGGACGCTGGCACCTGCGCCACCTGGGCGTGCTCGTCAGGGGGCAGCTCGTACAGGTCCTTGTCGACAGGCGTCGGCGGCTCGATCTTGTTGCGAATGCCGTCGATCCCGGCCATCAGCATGGCCGCAAAGGCGAGGTAGACGTTGCAGGAGGGGTCGGGCACGCGGAACTCGACCCGCTTGGCCTTGGGGGAGCTACCTGTGATCGGGATACGGATGCATGCCGACCGGTTGCGCGAGGAGTAGACGAGGTTGACCGGCGCCTCGAAGCCGGGCACGAGCCGGTGGTAGGAGTTGACGGACGGGTTCGTGAACGCAAGGAGCGAGCCGGCGTGAGCAAGCAGCCCGCCGATGTAGTAGCGCGCGGTGTCGGAGAGCTGCGCGTACCCGGTCTCGTCGTAGAACAACGGCTCGCCGCCGGCCCACAGGCTCATGTGGGTGTGCATGCCCGAGCCGTTGTCGCCGAAGATCGGCTTCGGCATGAAGGTCGCCGTCTTGCCGTTGCGCCAGGCGACGTTCTTGACGATGTACTTGAACGTCATGAGGCGGTCGGCGCACTCGAGCAGCGTGCCGAACTTGAAGTTGATCTCGGCCTGACCGGCCGTGCCCACCTCGTGGTGCGCCCGCTCGACCTCCATTCCGGCCTTCTCCAGCTCCACCACCATCTCGTCCCGAAGGTCGGCGAAGTGGTCCACCGGTGGCACGGGGAAGTAGCCGCCCTTGTACTTGACCTTGTAGCCGCGGTTGCCGCCCTCTTCGACGCGCCCGGTGTTCCAGGCGCCGGCGATGGAGTCGATCGAGTAGTAGCCGGTGTTCTGCTTGGTCTCGAACCGGACGTCGTCGAAGACGTAGAACTCTGCCTCGGGAGCAAAGAACGCGGTGTCTGCGATGCCGGTGCCGGCGAGGTAGGTCTCGGCCTTGCGCGCGACGTTGCGCGGGTCGCGGGAGTAGGCCTCACCGGTGAGCGGGTCGTGGACGAAGAAGCTCACGTTCAGCGTCTTGCGCGTACGGAACGGGTCGAGCACGGCTGTCGTCGGGTCGACTTTCAGAGCCATGTCCGACTCGTGGATCGCCTGGAAGCCACGGATCGACGAGCCGTCGAACGCCAGCCCGGCGTCGAGCAGGTCACTGGTGAAGGACCCGGCCGGCACCGTGAAGTGCTGCATGACACCGGGCAGGTCACAGAACCGGACGTCGACGAACTCGACGCCCTCCGCCGCGATGTAGCTCAGCAGCTCGTCGTTGGTGGTGAACATCCACGCCTCCGCGTCTTGGTCTTCGTCAAGGATCTCTGTTCGTCTGGGCCGCCCGAGCACCCGCGCGCTGCCAGGAGGCCTCGATGAGCCCCCGCCTTCCGCTGCGAAAACCTCATGACGTCTAGGCGACGCTAGGGCGAAGCGGTTTCTCTGCCGTGTCCCAAGTGTTGCGCGCGCGTTACGCGCCCGGTTGCGCCACTCCCGCTTTTCTGCGGTACGTACGCCGCCCCACCGCGTGGGCGCGGGTAGCTTCGTCGGGTGAGAGCTGTGACCGACGAGCCGTACCCGGGCGAGCGGCTGTGCCTGCCCGCGACCGGGGTGGGGTCGATCGCGACCACGGGTCCGCGTGTGCTCGCGTTCACGATCGACTCGGTCGTTGCCAACATGATCGCGTTCGCTGCTCTGGGCGGCCGCGGGCCGGGCGGCGTGTATGTGCTCGCCGCGTTCGCGCTGCAGATGTGGCTCGGCACCGCGCTGGCTGGCGGGAGCGTCGGCCACTACGTCGCGGGCCTCGTCGTCATGCGAGTCGAGCGGACGCCCGCCGGTCTGTGGCGCGCACTGATCCGCACGCTGCTGGCCTGCCTGCTGATTCCGGCCGCAATCTGGGACCGCGACCAGCGCGGGCTGCATGACCTGGCCGCCCAGACGGTTCTCGTACGACGTCGCTGACGATCCGCATTCGCTGAGGACCCGCATTCGCGGAAGGTCAGCGCAGCAACAGCTCGGGCCAGGCGGCGGCCAGCCCGGGGTGCAGTGGCAGCAGCAAGACCGCGTCCTCCGCAACCCAGCGGATCTCGACACTCTCGCCGCCCGTCGCTCGCGCGGGGAAGAGCGCGTCGATGTCTGCCACGACCGTCGTGTAAGACCACGTGCCGTGGTCGACGATGTGCTCGGCTGTGATGCGCACCGGAGCGCCATCGAGGCCCGCCTCCTCGGCGGCCTCCCGTACGGCTGCCTGCCTCGCCGTCTCGGTGGACTCACGGGCGCCGCCCGGCAGCCCCCACGTGCCGCCGTGATGACTCCACAGCGCGCGATGCTGCAGCAGCACCCACCGCGCGCCGGTGTCGTCCTGGTGCCGCAGTAACAGACCGGCCGCGCCGTACACGCCCCAATGTCGCTGGCCGCACGCGCAGTCGAGCCATCCGTCCCCGTCGCCGCGTGCGTCCCGACCGTCTCGTACCGGCGCGCTCCGATCCACCAACCGAGCCTACGGCTGGTTGCGGGAGGACGTTTCCGCTCCGGTGGGGGGACCTGTGCCATTCCGCTCATGGCACGGGGTGGCCCCGTGCCCAAAGGAATAGCACGGGGCCACCCCGTGCCAATCAGCGAAGGCCGGGCCGGGGTGGGGCGCCACCCGAGGCGTCGTACGGTGAGCCATGATCAACCAGCCGACGACTGGCCAGCCCTGGGACATCGAGCTCGCGGGTCGCATCGACGAGCTCCGGATAGACAGCGAGGCCCTGCGCGGAAACCCCCTCGGCGACGCGCACGTGCGCCCGCTGTGGGTGTACACGCCGCCGGGCTACGACGACGAGCCGGACCGTCGCTACCCCAGCGTGTACGTGCTGCAGGGCTACACCGGCTTCCTCCCCATGTGGCGCAACCGCAGCGCGTTCCGCCCGCCCTACCCCGTGCTCGCCGACCGCGTGTTCGCCAGCGGCGAAGCGCCTTCTGCGGTCGTTGTCTTCGTGGACGCGTGGACGGCGTACGGCGGCAGCCAGTACGTCGACTCGCCGGGCACCGGGAGGTACCACACCTACCTGTGCGACGAGGTGGTGCCGTACGTCGACGCGCACTATCGGACGCTGGCCGCGGCGAAACACCGCGGTGTGCAAGGCAAGTCCTCCGGCGGGTTCGGGGCGATGATCACACCGATGCTGCGGCCGGATCTCTTCGGCGCGCTGGCGACGCACGCCGGCGACTCGCTGTACGAGCACCTCTACCTCCCGGAGTTCGCTAAGTCGGTCCGGCTGTTGCGCGACCACGACGCCGACATCCAGCGCTGGTGGGTGGACTTCCAGGGGCGGGTGGCGTTCACGGTCGAGGGCGACGCGACCCTGCTCATGCTGATCGGCTGCACCGCCGCCTTCTCGGCGCGACCGGACGGGACGCCCGAGCTGCCGTTCGACCCGCGCAGCGGAGTCGTCCGTGACGAGGTCTGGCAGCGGTGGCTCGACTGGGACCCCGTCCGCATGGTGCCGCGCTTTGCAGACGCACTGCGCGGTCTGCAGGCGGTATGGATCGATGCAGGCACCCGCGACGAGTGGTTCCTCGACCTGGGCGCGGAAGCGTTCCGGGACGCTCTGCTCAAGGTGGACGTGCCGGATCGAAAGATCCACTTCGAGCTGTTCGACGCCACCCACATGGCGATCGAATACCGCTATCCCATGTCGCTCGCATATCTGGCGCGGGCACTTACCTCCGCGTGAAATGCGTCCTTTCGGGAACAGCGTCAATTGAATCTCGCGTCGTTGCCCGCCGGTGACCCGGTGAGCTGCCCGGCGCCGACCGTCACCGTCGACACCGCCGACGAGCTGACGGCCGCGCTCGCCGCAGCCGGCCCGGGGACAGCATCCACCTCGAGGACGCCACGTTCGCCGGCGCGTTCGTCGCAACGGCCAGCGGGACGCAGGAGCAGCCGATCTTCCTGTGCGGCGGCCCTGGTGCGGTCCTCGACGGTGGTGGGGTCGACGACGGGTACGTCCTGCACCTCGACCACGTCGCGTACTGGCGGCTGGTCGGCTTCACGGTGCGCAACGGCCAGAAGGGCGTCATGGCCGATGCCACCAGCGGATCGGTGATCCAGGACCTCACCGTCGAGCACATCGGCGACGAGGCCATCCATCTGCGGAAGCACAGCACGTACAACGTCGTCTTGAACAACACGATCCGCGAGACCGGGCTGCGGCGTGACGACTTCGGTGAGGGCGTGTACGTCGGGTCCGCGCAGAGCAACTGGCCCGAGTACACCGACGGTGAGCCCGACCGGAGCGACTACAACCTCGTCAAGGGCAACCACATCAGCAACACCGGCTCGGAGTCCGTCGACATCAAGGAGGGGACGACCGGCGGCGCCGTGGTCGGCAACACCTTCGACGGCGAGGGGATGAGCGGAGCCGACTCCTGGGTCGACGTGAAGGGGACCGACTGGCTGATCGCCGGCAATGTCGGGCTCAACACGCCGGGCGATGGCTTCCAGACGCACCACATCGTCGACGACTGGGGGAGCCACAACGTCTTCACCGAGAACGTCTCCGACCCCGCGAGCGGCGACGCTGTCGACTTCTACGTCCACGACCCCGACACCACTGCGAACGTGGTGCGTTGCGACAACACGAGAAGCGCCGGGGACGCCGTCACGTCCAACGTGACCTGCACCTGACACCTACCGCTCCAGCGACACCTCGCCCGCGCGAAACGCCGAGCTAGACCTGAGCTAGACCGGGTGCGCGGCTGTCAATGATGGCGAGCTGCGTTGGACGAAGTGGTCCGGAGAGCCCGTTCGTGCGACGGGCCACAGAGGTCGGCGTGGGAAAATCAAGCATGCGACGCCCAGTGATGTCCCCCGTGATGTCCCCCGTGATGTCCCCCGTGATGTCCCCCGTGATGTCCGCAGTGATGTCGGTGATGGTGGCCGCTGTGGCGACAGCCGCCTGCTCGGCTCCGGACCCGACTGAGCCGGACGCGCCGGCAACCAGCGGTGCCTCGACGGGTGCATCTACGGGGCCCTCGGCGACCACCTCCGCGGCCGAGGACCAGGCGGCGTTCGAGCAGGCGATGCGCGACAAGTTGATCCTGCCGCCGATCCCATCGTTCACCATCCCGACCCAGCTGCTCGAGTCCGAGGAGAACCAGCGGATCTCGGGGGAGCTCGATGTCGAGCCCGGTCTGTACCAGGGAATCGGCGTCGTGGACGCCAGGTGCTCGGCGGCGGGCGACGCGAGCCCCGCGGACAGTGCCGCTCCGGTCGTCGGCGCCGCGGGCTCGGGTCACTTCGAGGACGGCACGCGCGACATCACGGTCGCCGGCGACGGCACGGGTGTGTACGACGCCCCCGGTCTGCACATTGCCGTCCTCGGGGACGGCTCGGGCGTGTACGACGACGACACCACACGGCTCACCGTCGCCTCCGACGGGTCCGGGACGTACTCGAGCGGGGACCGCCGGCTCACCGTCGCCCCGGACGGCTCAGGCTCGTTCGACGACGAGTCGTCGCGGCTGTGGGTCGACAGCGACGGGTCCGGCGGGTACGAGGACGACACCATCCGCGTCTCCCGCAACAGCGCCGGCGAGATCTTCGGCGACGGCGACCCCGCCCGCGTGGCCGCGGTCGTCGAGGTGCTGAGCGACGGGTTGCCGCGGTTCCCGCCGGTCCCTGCCGTCGAGCTCGTCGAGCCCACCGGCGAGGTGTGCGGCACCGTGATCCGCCTGGACGCCAACGTGTTGTTCGACTTCGACCGCGCCGACATCAAACCCGACGGGGAGGCGCTGCTGGAGCGGGTGGCGACCCTGCTGAGCGCGCTCGGTTCGCCGGCGGCGCAGGTCAACGGCTTCACCGACCAGGTCGGCGCGGAAGCGTACAACCAGGACCTTTCGGCGCGGCGCGCGGACACCGTGCGCGAGCTCCTCGTCGGCTACGGCGTGGAGGCGGGCTCGCTCACGTCCGAGGGCCTCGGTGAGACGCAGCCGCTACGCGCCGAGACGCGGCCCGACGGCAGTGACGACCAGGCGGCGCGCCGACTGAACCGCCGCGTCGAGATCGTTCTGCAGGACTGACCGGGGGGAGTCGACGTGGAGCGGGCGCCGTGCTGGTCGTTCGCGCGCGCATTGCTCATTTCCGCCGGCTATTGTGTGACCGTGCTCACATCGGCGAATTCTTAGATCACGGGAATAGACGATGCGCCGCAAAATCAGTTCGTTGTTAACGCAGTCGTCATCTTCTGGAACTGAAGTGGTCCGACAAGGTGAACCCGCCGCTGAGCGAACATCAGGTGTACGCCAAGTGAACGGATGTCGGCCAACCGAGGAGAGCGTCGATCACTGTACGTGACACCCCGCTGATGCGGCTGCGTGTGTGGGGCGCCAATCCCGCAGCGGTTGACGGTGCGGGCATAATCAGGTCGCCCAACCGAGGACTTCTCAACGACGCTGTGTAGTCGAGGGTGCTGATTGCGTGCTCCCTCACTCCTCACACACGGTAACTACTATTCCATGTCCCTTTTCAGCCCCTATTACTTTCTGACACAAGCTGACTACAACAATGTCAGACGGCGCGACAAGTGAATTGCGGAAGTCCCGCTCAAGAGTCCTGCCGTGGGTGTTTCACTTGAGGCTGTTGTTGAATTGCCACGGGGGGTAAGTCAAGTGTTCACCGCACTATCAAGCTCAAACTTCTTGGGCGTGTTCGAGTCCGCCTCATGGCGGGAGGTCATGCCGCTCGGCATCGCCGGCATCATCGTCTGGGGATTGTGGATCTACCGCGCTGTCGGCTCGCGATTCTCACCGGCGGTCGAGAACGACTTCCGCACCACGACCTCGGTCGTCGTGCCGTCGTACCGCGAAGATCCCGCCATCCTGATCTCCTGCCTGCACACCTGGCTCGCCCAGGCGCCTACTGAGGTCATCGTCGTCATCGACGTCGACGACACCGAGTGCCAGCGCCTGCTCGCCGAGGTGGAGGACCCGCGCCTGCGGACGATCGTCTACCGCCACGAGGGCAAGCGATCCGCGCTCGGAGTGGGCGTCCGCGCCGCTCGGGGCGAGATCGTCGTGCTCTCCGACTCGGACACGCAGTGGACGGCCGGTCTGCTCGACGCGATCCAGATGCCGTTTGTCGACCCGCAGGTCGGCGCGGTCGGCACGCAGCAGAACGTGTACCAGCGCGAGACCAGCGTGTGGCGCCGGATCGCCGACTGGATGGTCGATCTGCGCTACTACGACTATGTCCCTGCGATGAGCCGCGGCGGTGCCGTCATCTGCATCTCCGGCCGTACGGCGGCCTACCGCCGCGCGGTGATCACGCCGCTGCTGCCGAACCTGGAGTACGAGTACTTCTTGGGCCGGCTGTGCATCGCCGGTGACGACGGCCGCCTCACCTGGCTCGTCCTGGCCTCGGGCTACAAGACCGTGCACCAGCGCTCCGCCAAGGCCGTGTCCATGTTCCCGGACACCTTCAGCGCCTTCGTGAAGCAGCGCGTGCGCTGGAGCCGCAACTCGGCTCGCACGTACCTGACGGCGCTGTGGAAGGGCTGGCTCTGGCGAGTGCCGTTCGTGTCCAAGGTGACCGTCCTGCAGATCCTGCTCACACCGGTCACCATGGGACTCACGCTCGGCTATCTCATCTTCAGCCGGCTCGAGCTGACCTCGGTGGGCCTGCTCGTTGCCACCGCCTGGCTGCTCGTCGGTCGCGGCATCCGCGGCTTCTCGCACCTGCGTCAGCACCCGCGCGACATCTTGCTGCTGCCGCTGTACGCGTTGGTCGTCATCTTCGTCGCGTTGCCGATCAAGACCTACGCGATCCTCACGATGAACAAGCAGGGCTGGCTCACTCGCAGCACCACAAGTGTCGGTGGCGAGGGCCAGAAGTCGTCCACCCTGATCCCGGAAACGGTGTGATGAACATGACCACTCGACTCCGTCGTCTTGCGCTCGGATCTGCCGGTATCGGAGTTGTCGCGAGCTTCCTCGCGCTCCCGGCCGCGGCAGCCAGCGCAGCCGACCAGACCAAGTACCTCAGCCCGATGACCTTCACGACCGACCAGGCCGGCCAGGCCACCGCCGTGCTAGCCGCCGAGGACGGGCGCCTGACCGAGGTGCGTACGGCGTCCTCGCTCGCCCGATGGCAGGGCGTGGACTACCAGACGCCCTATCGCCTCAGCACCGGCACCGGCTACACGCTCGTGCTGACCGCGACCTCGACGCCGTACACAATCGACGATCTTCTGGCGCTCGCACCGCAGACTTTCCTCAAGATGTCCGACGGCGCCTACCTGCTGTCCGAGAACATCGTCGTGCTGGCCGGTGCGAAGCTGCGCCTGACGGCGCCCGGCGGGCTCACGCTCCGGCTCGCCAGCAGCAGCGACGGTTTCGTCAGCATCGTCTCCACCGGCGGGCTGCTCGAGCTGGTCGGCGAGCAGGACGCGCCCCTCGAGATCTCGAGCTGGGACGTCGACGCCGCCGCGCCGGACGAGAACCTCGCCGACGGGCGCGCGTACATCCGCTCCATCGGCGGGCAGTTCATGTCCACCGGCGTGGCGGCGTCAGACCTCGGGTTCTGGAGCGGGCGGACCGGTGGCATCGCGCTCACCGGCACCGACCAGCCGAACATCGGCGCGATCGAGTCGCTCGCGGACACCAACGTCACGAGCACGGACGTGCCGTCGCTGCTCGACGACGTGAGCGCCACGCCCGCCGGCCCGCTGCCGGACAGTGACGCGACGCCGCCCGTGCTCGGCTACTCCGTGCCCGCACAGGACTACGTGTCCGCCGAGATCTCGGACACGACCATCGACGGGAATGCGTTCGGTCTGTTCGTGTCCGGCGCCAACGGCGTCAAGATCACCGATACGACGGTCAGCAACAGCCTGATGGAGGGCCTGGTCTTCCACCGGTACGTGACGAACGCCCTCGTGAGCGGCACCACTGCTGAGCACAACGCCGGCGACGGCATCTCGGTCGACCGGGCGTCCAGCAGCATCACGATCACCGAGTCCACGGCGAAGGACAACACGGGGAGCGGCTTCAAGCTCTCCGGGCGCCCGCTCGCAGAGGGTCCGTCGGCGGTAGGGATGTCGCTGGAGTCGTACGGCAACAACTCGGTGTCCAACAGCACCTCGATCGGCAACCTGCGCTACGGCGTCGAGGTCCTCGGCGGCAACAACGTCGGCGTGCAGAACAACCAGATCATCGACAACGAGATGGGCGTCATGGTCAACGGTCCCTCCTCGCAGATCTCCGTAACCGGCAACCAGATCGACGGCGCGCGCATGCACGGCGTTGCCTTGGTCAACGGCGTCACGGAATCCACGGTCACGGGCAACGTCGTGGACGGCGCCTCCACCGGGGTCTATCTGCGCGACTCCACTGGCGAGGTGACGGGCAACACGATCAAGAACGCCAGCTCGCACGGTGTCTCGCTGGTCGGTGAGATCGCCAGCAGCGACGTTGAGCTCAACGTGCTCGCCGGCGCCGGCGCCAGCGCCCTGGACACCACCCGGTCCACTGGGGAGTTCACCGCGGCCGACAACCAGTCGGACGGCTGGGACGACACGACGCCCTGGTACTACGTGTTCAAGAAGCTGCTGCAGCCGATGACCGCGCTGTGGGCGTCGATCGGCATTCTCATCGTCCTCTCGGCGATCCGCGCCGGACGCACCCGCAACGACACGATCGTGCACCCGTACGCCCACCAGATGGCGCAGCACGGTCACCTGCCGATGCCTGCGCCGACGGTGGCATCGCCCGCCACCGTCGAGCGCGACGACCTGGTCGGGGCGGGTGCCCGATGAACCGGCACCTGACCACCGGCCTGCTGGTGGGGACCTCTGTGACCGCACTGGTCATAGGAACGGCATGGGCTGTGACCGGCACGGACGACGGCGTGCCCACCGCGGCGCCCGGCCCGGCCGTCACCGCGACGGTCACGGTCGAGGCGTCCGCACCGCCGCCCACCGTCGTCACCCCGGGAACGCCCGCCGGAGACGATCCCACCGCGACGTACGTCCCGGAGCTGAGCGGCGAGCTGCCGTCCGGCGACCCGGTGACCTGCCCGGCGGAGACGGTGGTCGTCGGGGATGCTGACGAGCTGACGGCCGCGCTGGCCGCGGCGCAGCCGGGGGACACCATCCGCCTCGAGGACGCCACGTACAGCGGCAACTTCATTGCCGCCGCGGTGGGCACGGCCGAGCAGCCGATCTTCCTGTGCGGCGGCCCGGATGCCGTGCTCGACGGCGGTGACGTCGAGGAGGGCTACGTCATGCAGCTCGACGGGGCCGCGTACTGGCGCCTGGTCGGCTTCACGGTGCGCAACGGCCAGAAGGGCGTCATGGCCGATGCGACCACCCAGTCCGTGCTCCAGGGGCTGGTCGTCGAGGAGATCGGCGACGAGGCGATCCACCTGCGGACTCAGAGCACCCACAACGTGGTCCTGGACAACACGATCCGCGACACCGGCAACCGCCGCGACGAGTACGGCGAGGGCGTGTACGTCGGCACCGCCGAGAGCAACTGGGCGGAGTACAACGACGGGGAGGTCGACCGCAGCGACTACAACCTCGTGCAGGGCAACGACATCGCCGATACCGGGTCGGAGTCCGTCGACATCAAGGAAGGCACCACCGGCGGCGCCGTGGTCGGCAACACGTTCGACGGCGAGGGCATGAGCGGTGCCGACTCGTGGGTCGACATCAAGGGCAGCGGTTGGCTCATCGCCGGCAACACCGGCCGCAACTCTCCCGGCGAGGGGTTCCAGACGCACCACATCCTCGACGACTGGGGAAGCGACAACGTCTTCACCGGCAATGTGTCCGACCCCGGAACGGATGGCGAGGACTTCTACATCCACGACCCGGACGAGACCGACAACGAGGTCCGCTGCGACAACACGCTCAGCACCGGCGACGCCATCGCGTCCAACGTCGACTGCACAAGCTGAGGCGTCAGCCACGCGAGACCGCCTCACATCCCGCTCTACCTCACAACCCGCACCGTCCACCACCGGAACACAGGCACGCCTACTTCGGCGCGCCCACTTCATCTCACCTACATCCCTCGGGGGAACCACCATGACCGCAACCATCGACTTGACTGAAACCATCGATTGGCCGGCGTACTCGCCGACCGAGCCCACCGGGCTCCCGCACCTCACCGTGATCGGCACCGGCTACCTGGGTGCGACCCACGCCGTGTGCATGGCCGCGCTCGGGTTCGAAGTCACCGGCGTCGACGTCGACGCCGACAAGATCGCCCGCCTCGCTGCCGGCGAGGTGCCGTTCTACGAGCCTGGTCTGGGGGAGCTGCTGACCAAGGCGCTCGACTCCGGCCGGCTGCGCTTCACCACGGACTTCGCGGAGGCAGGTCGCCTCGGCGACGTGCACTTCCTCTGCGTCGGCACGCCGCAGGCCAAGGGCAGCGACGCCGCGGACATGACCTACGTCCGCTCGGCCGTCCGGGAGCTCGCCCAGCACCTGACCCGCCGCACCCTCGTCGTCGGCAAGTCCACGGTCCCGGTCGGCACCGCGGCCGAGATGACGGCCCTGCTGCAGGAGCTCGCTCCTGCCGGCGACCAGGTCGAGCTGGCCTGGAACCCGGAGTTCCTCCGCGAGGGCTTCGCCATCGAGGACACCATGACCCCGGACCGGCTCGTCTTCGGTGTCGCGTCGGCGTGGGCCGAGTCGATGCTGCGGGCTGCGTTCGAGCCGGTCATCACCGAGCACGCCACCCCGGTCCTCGTGACCGACCTCCACACCGCGGAGCTCGTCAAGGTCGCGGCGAACTCGTTCCTCGCCACCAAGATCTCCTTCATCAACGCGATGGCGGAGGTGTGCGAGGTGACCGGCGCTGACGTGTCCGGGCTCGCCAAGGCGCTGTCGTACGACACGCGCATCGGCGGCCGGTTCCTGCACCCGGGTCTCGGCTTCGGCGGCGGCTGCCTCCCGAAGGACATCCGCGCCTTCCGCCACCGCGCGGAGGAGCTCGGCGCCGGCCCGGCCGTTGCCTTCCTCGGTGAGGTCGACGCCATCAACCTGCGCCGGCGCTCCCGCACGGTGGACCTCGTCCGCGAGCTCGCCGGGGGCGACCTGTCCGGTGTGCGCGTCGCCGCGCTCGGTGCCGCGTTCAAGCCCAACAGCGACGACATCCGGGACGCACCCGCCCTGGACGTCGCCGCGAGCCTGCAGCGCGCCGGCGCCATCGTGACGGTGTACGACCCGGCCGCGATGGACAACGCCCGCCGCAAGTTCCCCGAGCTCGCGTACGGCACGTCGGCGATGGACGCCGCGATCGACGCCGACGTCGTGGTGCTGCTCACCGAGTGGGTGGAGTTCCGCGAGATCGACCCTGCCGCGCTCGCCGCCGTCGTTGCCCAGCGCAACGTCGTCGACGGCCGGCACGCCCTGAACCCGGTCGACTGGCGCGCTGCGGGCTGGACCTACCGCGCGCTCGGCCGACCGTGACACGCAAGCGCGGCGGGGGTGTTCCGGGCGGTACCCCCGTGCTTGCCCTCCTCGCCGTGCTTGCGGTGCCGGTCCTCGTCGGGTGCTCGGCCGGCCCCGAGGCACGCCCCGGAGCCATCGCCACACCCACGCCGAGCGTCACTCCGATCATCCCGGAGGCGACCAAGGCGCCCGCGAGCGTGGTCTTTGCCAGCACCACGGACGGCGTCGTGCTTCCGGACTCCACCGCCACACCCGGCGACGTCTACCCCGACGTTGCCGACGCCGACGTGTGCGACCCGACGTACGCGAACGGGGTCGAGGACCCGCACTACAGCGTCCGGGTCATCTCCTTCGCCAACTACGGTCTCTCGATCTACGACCACGAGTTCGAGCTCGACAAGCTGGTCCCTGTCTCGCTCGGCGGCAGCAACGAGCAGACGAACATCTGGCCGCAGCCGTACGACGACGTGGCCGGCGCGCTGCAGAAGGATGCGCTCGAGCGCCAGCTGCGCGGGCTCGTGTGCTCCGGGGACCTGACCCTCGCGGCCGCGCAAGAGGCGATCAGCACCGACTGGTGGGCCGCCCACGGCACGTACATGGGTCTGCCCATCGACCCCGGATCCGCGGGGCCGGAGCCGGACCAGCCGACCGTCGCACCGAGCGACCCCTTCGAGGTGAGGAACCAGGGGCCGTGCGAGGTCGAGGGCGAGACTGGCTTCTCCGAGAGCAAGGACATCTGGCTGGACTGCGCGGCCACAGGCTCGGGCGAGCTGCGCTGGATGAAGCGCTACTGATGGGTCGACCAGGTCCCCTACGTGCCGGAGCCGCCAGCCGGGCTGCCAACCACACCGGCGGCTCCGGCACCCGCCCCTACACCGACGACACCGCGCGGTACGCGAGGCGGCTGAACCGCAGGGTCGAGGTCGTCCTGCTCGACGACTGGGTCGACGCCTCGGTCGGTCGGACGGTCGACGCCAGCGCCCCAACACCCTGCTCGCAGGGCACCGGGTCGCCGTTGGCGCCCACCAGGCCCAGCTCGGCGCCCGGAGCGGTGTTGTCGCAGGTGGCGACGTTCCCGGCCTCGGGGTAGAACCCGAACCCGAACCCGGGGATGTCGCCGACCACGTTGTTGCGGTCGAAGAAGTTGTCCTCGCCATAGCCGTCGTACACGGTGTGGCTCTGGAACGCGTCGGCGAAGTCGCCGGTCGAGTTCTTGACCGTGTTGCTGATGACTTGCCAGTTGTTGCCCTTGGCGTCTACCGCACTGTCGGCGCTGTTCTCGCCCGAGAAGCCCACGTTGTCGAAGGTGTTGCCGCGCACCGTTCCCGAGTCGGTCCCCTCCTTCAGGTCGGCGCCTTCGGCGGGTATGTCGCGGAAGATGTTCTCCTTGATCAGGGTTCCCTCGGTGTCGTCCTCGCCGTCGTCACCGCAGCCGTACAGCCCCCAGTTGCTGTTCGCGGACCCGGCGTACACCCCCTCGCCGTACTGCGGGGACTCGACGCCGGTGTCATGCACGTAGGACTTGCGCAGCACGCCGTTGGACGAGCAGGCGCGAAAGTGGACGCCCTCGTCCCCGATGTTCCGGACCTCGACAGCTGCGATGACCGTCCCGACGCTGCCGTCGAGCACGATGCCCTTGGTGGCGTTGCGGATCGTGATTCCCTTGACCCGCCAGTAGGAGCCGGTGATGTGCAGGCCGTAATCCCCGTCCGGGCTGTCGGACTCCAAGATCGCGGCGCGCGTCCCCTTCAACACGATCGGGGCGGAGCTGGTGCCGCTCGCCGCGGCGACCCAACGGTCACCGCCATCACGCTGGTAGACACCGTTCTCGACGGTGATGGTCGATCCCGGACCTGCTTCCTCCAGAGCCTCCTCCAGCTCCGCGACCGTTCTCACCGTCGTTTCACCGGGCTCCGCGGTGGGCGTCGGCAATGCACGCTGACCCGTCGACTTAAACGATGCCCTCGCGACCGGTGTCGACGAGTTCGCCGCGACCTCTATACCGAGCAGTGAGACGCTCGCGGTCACCGCAGCCGCGGCAAATGCGCGGCGATTGCTGCTGTGCCTCATACATGATCTTCCTCGTGACCCCGGTCGATGGCTGTTCATCGCGTGCAGCGCGTCAGGGTGTGCGCGGCCCGTGGTCGGGCCGGTTCTGACAAGATCAGGGAAGCGCGAGTGTGTCCGTACTGCTGCCCTGGGAGCGCCGTGGCGGTTATCGAGGCTCGTGGCCTCAGCAAACGGTACGGCTCGACGGTCGCGGTCGACGACCTAGGGTTCGACGTCCGTCCCGGGGGAGTGACCGGGTTTCTCGGTCCCAACGGCGCGGGCAAGTCCACGACCATCCGTCTCATGCTCGGGCTGGACAACGGTGGCGGCGAGACGACCTTCGACGGGGTCCGCTACCGCGAGCTCGACCGGCCTATGCACGAGGTGGGGGCACTGCTCGAGGCCAAGTCCTTCCACCCGACGCGTACGGCCCGCAACCACCTCCGCGTCCTCGCGGCGTCGAACGGGATCTCGCGCACCCGGGTCGACGAGGTGCTCGAGCTGGTGGGGCTCTCGAGCGTGGCGGGGAAGAAGCCAGGCACGTTCTCGCTCGGCATGGGGCAGCGGCTCGGCTTGGCGGCCGCCCTGCTGGGTGACCCGAGAACCCTCATCCTCGACGAGCCTGCCAACGGCTTGGACCCGGCCGGCATCAACTGGCTGCGTTCATTCCTGAAGGCGTACGCGGACCGCGACCGCTCGGTCTTCGTGTCCAGCCATCTCCTCGCCGAGATGGCGCTGATGGCCGACCACCTCGTCGTCATCGGGCGGGGCCGGCTCATCGCGGCCGGCCCGGTGGACGACTTCATCACGAGCGCGAGCGGCAACGCGGTGATCGTGCGCGGGCCGGATCTCGCCCCACTGCGAGCCGCCTTGGACCGGGCCGGGGCGTCGGCGGTCGACTCCGCCGACGGCGGCCTGTCCGTAACGGGCATCACCCAGGAGGTCGTGGGCGACCTGGCCTTCGAGGCCGGCGTACGGCTGCACGAGCTGCGGAGCCAGGTGGCCAGCCTCGAGGAGGCGTTCCTCGAGGCGACGGCCGGCTCGGAGGAGTTTCACTCCGCGCTGCGCGGCGAGCCCGGCGACACGGCCTCCCAATGGAATGCTCCGGCGCCGCCGCGCCCCGCACCGACACCGGGGGGGCTCTCGTGATCGGCGCGTCCCGGTACGAGGTCGCGCGCCTGCGCACGCTGCGCTCGACGTGGTGGCTGCTCGGTATCTCCCTCGTTGTGACTGTCGCCATCGCGTTCGCGATCGGCATGGTCTCGCGCACCAACGACCTCGAGGTCGAGTACCTCGCCATCGCGCTCACCGCGGGCACCGAGTTCGCGCCGGTGCCGCTGACTGCTGTCTTCGCCGGACTGGTCGGCGCGTTCTCGCTGGGCCACGAGTACCGCTACGGGACCATCCGGCCCGCCCTGTCCGCGGTTCCCCGGCGGACAGCATTGATCGTGGCCAAGCTCGCCGTGACCTCGGTCTTCGCGGTCCTGCTGGCGGCGCTGAACGTGGCTGCGGCGTACGTCACGCTCCTCGTGATCCCGGGGGAGAGGCTGCTCGCGAAGGGATACGGGTGGGATGCGGTCGGGCGTCCGATCCTCGGGTTCGTCCTCGCCGTCCTCATCTGGGGTGTCGTCGGATTGTCCCTCGCCGGCCTGTTCCGCAACCTGCCGGCGACGATCGTGGTCCTGCTCGTCGTCCCGCTCATCGTCGAGAGCATCCTGTTCGCCGTGCTGCAGTTCGTCCCCGCGCTCGACGACGTCAGCTGGCTGAGCAAGTACCTCCCTTTCAGCGCGGGCACGGCGATGGTCGCGGTCTTCCAGCCGAGCGACTTCGACCAGCCCGACTTCGACGTTGCGACGCCGCTGCAGGGCGGGCTCACGTTCGGCGCCTTCGGTCTGGTGCTCTTCGTGGCGGCGTGGCTCCTGTTCCGTCGTCGAGACGCATGATCCTCTGGCCGGCGTGTGTCGCTGCGCTACGGTTCGATCCAGTCGCGCTTTCAGGAGGTTGATGTGGCCGCAGTCGTGGTCGGGTTCGTGCCCACTCCCGAAGGACAGGCGGCGCTTCGGCGCGGCATCGACGAGGCAAGGCTCCGCGGCTCTCCGCTCGTCGTCGTGACCTCGCGACGCGGGGGACGCGGGTACGACGACGAGGACGCGACCGCCGACGAGCAGGCGCTCGCCGATGTGCGGACCGAGCTGGCAGACCAGGGTCTCGAGCACGATGTGCGCCATGTGGTGCGAGGTCGGGAGCCAGCCGAAGACCTGCTCGAGGTCGCGGCTGAGGTCGGCGCGACGCTTCTTGTCATCGGGATGCGCAAACGGACACCGGTCGGAAAACTGCTGATCGGCAGCAACGCCCAGCGGATCCTGCTGGAGGCGGAGATGCCGGTGCTGGCGGTGAAGGCTGACGACTCGTGACCCGAGGAGCTCAGCCGTCGTGACAGCCGGCTCGAGCCCGGTCGAGGTGCTCGGTGCGCCCCGCGACGAGGAGCCGGCGGTCTCCCTGCACCTGAGCCAGGTTACCGACGCGGATGCATTGCTCAGCCGCGACCCGTTCGCGCTGCTCATCGGCATGCTGCTCGACCAGCAGGTCCCGATGGAGAAGGCGTTCGTCGGGCCGTTCGTGATTGCGACGCGTCTGGGTCGCGACCTGGACCCGGCTGACATCGCCGCTCGAGATCCGGCCGAGTTCGCGGCGCTGTTCGCCACACCACCCGCCGTGCACCGGTTCCCGGGAGCCATGGCGGCGCGGGTGCAATCACTCGGAGCGCACCTGGCCGACCATTATGGAGGCGACGCAGAGGCGGTCTGGCGGGATGCCACCGACGGAGTCGACCTGCGCGAGCGAATCCAGGCGCTGCCCGGGTTCGGCGCGGGCAAGGCGAGAATCTTCGTGGCGCTGCTGGGTAAGCGGCTTGGTGTCCGGCCCGACGGGTGGCGCGAAGCGTGCGCTCCGTACGGTACGGAAGGGGCGCACCGGTCCGTGGCGGACGTGACAGGTCCGGAAAGTCTCGCCGCGGTCCGTGCCGACAAGCGCGAGCGCAAGGCAGCTGCGAAGGGCACGACGTCGTCTCAAGCGGGCACCACACCGCCGACAGAAGGCACGACAACGCGAACAGGTCGCCGCACGGCGACGAAACCATCAGGAGGAAATCCATGACCGAACCAGTTGGCGACGCCGACAGGGCCGCCAGGCAGGCAGACAATGCGGAGCGCAAGGAGGCCCGCAAGGCCGAGCGCGCGGAGATGTCGCCGGAGGAGCGCAAGACGGCTCGTCAGGGGCGCCGCGAGGAGCGCAAGGAGGAGCGCAAAGCCGAGCGCGCCGAGATGACGCCCGAGGAGCGCAAGGCGGCTCGTCAGGAGCGCCGCGCGGAGAAGAAGGAAGACCGCACGGAGGAGCGCGCCGGTATGACGCCGGAGGAGCTGAAGGAGCATCGGGGGGACCGTCGGGAGGATCGACGGGAGGACCGGCGAGACGACCGGCACGCCGAGTCACCCGCGCCGCCCGCGTAACGCCGCTGTCCCCTACCAGCGGCGCGATGTAGGGCCGCACAGCTCGAACTCGCCTCGGCGAGAGTGGCCCGGTCTCGCCGGAAGCAAGGGGCGCTGAGCACCTCGACACGCCGTACGACCGGGTGGCCAATGCCCTTTGCCCCCAGCCGTTGCGTCGGACCCGGGTGTGCTGACGCGGGACGGGCGGCTCAGCGCCCCCCGGCGGCTCGGGTGTACCTGTGCCGGCGTCATGGCCGAGGCAGCGTCGCGTCGACGGTCAGGTGCTCAGCGCGGATCGCCTCGACCAGGCGCTCACCCCGATGCACCCGCGACCCGGGCCACACCACCGACCTGATCACCTCGCCCTCGATGACTGCGCCGGGCCCGATGACGCTCGTACCCCCGGACGCATGCAGGTTGGCCGCGAGGTAGTCCCTCGGGTTGCCGCAGTCCACGAAGACTCCGGCGTACGGCACCAGATCGACCTCACCAGCCTCGAGCGCCGGTCGCCAGACCTGTTCGTAGAGGCCGCTGAACGTCGGGGTGAGACCCGCCAATGCCCGCCACGGCATGAGGGAGCACCCGGCGAAGCGCCACCGGCCGAAGTCGCCGCGCGCCGGGTCGTCCACCACGAGCAGTCGGACGCGGACGCCGTCCCAGCCGCGGCGAAGGTCCGCTCCACCCCCTGCCAGGTACGCGTCCGCGTTGGTCACGAGAGCGTCCCGCCCGTCGAGCCAGCCGCGCAACGCGCCCAGGGCGCCGGCTGATCCGAGCGGTGCGGGCGCCTCGACGCTGACCGTGGCTCGGGCACCGACCACCTCCACCATCGACTCGGCGTGGTGATGGGCGTTGACCGCGACGGCACCCGCACCCTCGAGGCCCACCTTCTGAAGGCGTTCGAGCGCGCGGTCCAGGAGCGTGCGGGTGCCGACCGGGCACAGCGCCTTGGGGCGCAGGGACGTGAGGGGTAGCAGCCGCGTGCCGAGCCCGGCCGCGAGCACCACGCCCGCCAAT
>Ga0136634_10000127_pt1 | contig 36588 bp, 35 predicted proteins | sample AntDrymUQ8332106_2_FD_104654 | JGI IMG/M metagenome (GOLD analysis project Ga0136634, IMG submission 104654) | Polar desert sand microbial communities from Dry Valleys, Antarctica - metaG UQ833 (21.06) | ecosystem: Environmental > Terrestrial > Soil > Desert | place: Antarctica: Dry Valley... | reverse complement strand
GCATCTCGTGTTGCTGCATCCCGTGTCACTGAACCCCCGGCGCCGCCGGACCTTTCGGGTCCGGCGGCGCGGTCGTACACGTGGCTGCGGCGAAGCATGTGACCCGCCCGGGCGCGTCTGATCACGCTTCCACGTGGGCCGGTGTTCGCTGCCGGCGTAGCGTCGCCCGATGCTGGCCGCCCCCTGGCGGGAACACCAGGTCGAGCCGTGGCATTGAACATGTGCACGCGCGTTGACGAAGGGCCGACCGAGGCCCGTGAGCGCTGATCGAAGGCACCCGGTGTCCGGCGGCGATGGGCCGGTCGATCGGCTCTGCGGCGGTCGCGCTCGGCAGCGGTGGCGGTTACACGCGCGACACCGGCATCTGTGCGCGCCACAGTTAGCATGCGTAGAGAACAGGTGCGACGGTCGGAGGCGCTGACCGGTCGTCCCAGGCGAGGAGCCCGAAGTGTTCGAGAGATTCACGGATCGCGCGCGGCGCGTCGTCGTCCTGGCCCAAGAAGAGGCCCGGATGCTCAACCACAACTACATCGGGACCGAGCACATACTGCTCGGCCTCATCCACGAGGGCGAGGGCGTCGCCGCCAAGGCTCTCGAAAGCCTGGGCATCTCCCTCGATGCCGTGCGGCAGCAGGTCGAGGAGATCATTGGCCAGGGGCAGCAGGCGCCATCGGGCCACATCCCCTTCACGCCCAGGGCGAAGAAGGTGCTCGAGCTGTCCCTGCGTGAGGCCCTGCAGCTCGGTCACAACTACATCGGGACCGAGCACATCCTGCTCGGCCTCATCCGCGAGGGCGAAGGTGTCGCCGCGCAGGTGCTGATCAAGCTGGGTGCCGACCTGAACCGCGTGCGTCAGCAGGTGCTTCAACTGCTCTCCGGCTATCAGGGCAAGGAGACCGCGGCCGCCGGCGCGCCGGCCGAGGGTGGGACACCGTCCACCTCGCTGGTGCTCGATCAGTTCGGCCGCAACCTCACCCAGCTGGCCCGGGAAGGCAAGCTGGACCCGGTTATCGGTCGCGAGAAAGAGATCGAGCGGGTCATGCAGGTGCTGTCCCGCCGTACGAAGAACAACCCCGTGCTGGTCGGTGAGCCCGGTGTGGGCAAGACCGCCATCGCAGAGGGTCTCGCTCAGGCGATCGTCAAGGGCGAGGTGCCCGAGACACTCAAGGACAAGCAGCTCTACACCCTGGATCTCGGCGCGCTCGTCGCCGGCAGCCGATACCGGGGTGACTTCGAGGAGCGGCTCCGCAAGGTGCTGAAGGAGATCCGCACCCGGGGCGACATCGTGCTGTTCATCGACGAGTTGCACACCCTCGTCGGCGCGGGAGCCGCGGAGGGCGCGATCGACGCCGCAAGCATTCTCAAGCCGATGCTGGCACGCGGTGAGCTGCAGACCATCGGTGCGACGACGCTCGACGAGTACCGCAAACACCTGGAAAAGGACGCTGCTCTTGAGCGCCGGTTCCAGCCTATTCAGGTTGCGGAGCCGACGCTGGCGCACACCATCGACATCCTCAAGGGTCTGCGCGACCGCTACGAGGCTCACCACCGGGTCTCGATCACGGATGCCGCGCTGGTCTCGGCAGCGACTCTCGCCGACCGGTATGTCTCCGACCGCTTCCTGCCAGACAAGGCGATCGATCTGATCGACGAAGCGGGGTCGCGCATGCGCATCCGCCGCATGACGGCGCCGCCGGACCTGCGTGAGTACGACGAGCGAATCGCCAACGTCCGGCGGGAGAAGGAATCCGCCATCGACGCCCAGGACTTCGAGAAGGCGGCCGGGCTCAGAGATGCCGAGAAGCAGCTGCTCGCGCGGAAAGCAGAGCGTGAGAAGCAGTGGAAGGCGGGCGATATGGATGTTGTCGCCGAGGTTGACGAGGACCTGATCGCCGAGGTCCTCGCGACAGCGACTGGTATTCCAGTCTTCAAGCTGACCGAGGAGGAGACGTCCCGGCTTCTTCGCATGGAGGACGAGCTGCACAAGCGCGTCATCGGTCAAGAGCAGGCCATCAAGGCACTTTCCCAGGCAATCCGCCGGACTCGCGCCGGTCTGAAAGACCCGAAGCGCCCGGGCGGCTCGTTCGTGTTCGCCGGGCCGTCGGGCGTCGGCAAGACCGAGCTCTCCAAGACGCTCGCCGAGTTCCTCTTCGGAGACGAGGACTCACTCATCCAGCTGGACATGAGCGAGTTCTCCGAGAAGCACACGGTGTCCAGGCTGTTCGGGTCGCCGCCCGGCTACGTAGGGTACGAAGAAGGCGGTCAACTGACTGAGAAGGTCCGGCGAAAGCCGTTCTCGGTCGTGCTGTTCGACGAGGTAGAGAAGGCGCACCCGGACATCTTCAACTCGCTGCTGCAGATCCTCGAGGACGGCCGGTTGACGGACTCCCAGGGTCGGGTCGTCGACTTCAAGAACACGGTGATCATCATGACCACCAACCTCGGGACCCGGGACATCGCAAAGGGGCTCAATCTCGGCTTCTCCATGGTCACCGACGTCCAAGGTTCGTACGAGCGGATGAAGAACAAGGTGCAGGAGGAGCTCAAGCAGCACTTCCGGCCGGAGTTCCTCAACCGCATCGACGACATCGTTGTGTTCCACCAGCTTGCACAGGACGAGATCGTCCGCATCGTCGACCTGATGGTGGCCAAGGTGGACGAACGCCTCCGGGACAAGGACATGGGCCTGGAGCTCACGACCGCGGCGAAGGCCCTGCTCGCCGAGCGGGGGTTCGACCCGGTGCTGGGTGCCCGGCCGCTGCGTCGCGCCGTGCAGCGTGAGATCGAGGATCCGCTGTCGGAGCAGATCCTGTTCGGGGAGCTCAAGGCAGGGGAGATCATCCTGGTCGACGCCGAGGGTGGCGTCGGTGGGCTCGGCAAGGAGGCCAACTTCACGTTCAAGGGCGAGCCGAAGGCCGCACTGCCCGAGTCACCTCCGGTAGAGGCAGCCGCAAAGGACTGAGGCTCACCGGCTTGGATCCGGTTCACGAGGAGCGACCGACCGCTGCGGTTCGGTCGCTCCTCGCTGTGGTGTCGGCGCCGGCCGGCGAGCGCGGCGCGGCGCCGCGACCAGGTGGTGCCTTCCGGTCTGCACGACGGCCGTGACGCGCGGGGTCAGCGCGGTCGGCCGGTGGCGGCGAAGAACTCGTTGGACGGTCGGGACCAGATCGACACCAGGAACACCACCGCGAGGGCGAGACCGACGACGCTCAGGATCGTGGTGAACACGTCGGTGCCGCCGATCAGTGCCCCGCCCGTCAGCGCCAGGATGCTGAGGATGACGACCAGCCCGGTGAGGACCGTGCCCAGTATGCGGGCCCAGGCTCGGCCGGCCAGGGACTTGCGCGCACACAGGACGTAGAGACCAGCGAAAGCGATGCTCACTACAGCGCTGAACACGAGTCCAACTGTCACCAGGGTCGACACTTCACTCTCGGTGAGGCTCGGGTCGGTCTCGCGGATCGCGTCCTCGGCGCTGCTCGAAAAGATGCCCACCAGGAAGCTGAGCACCTGGACGGCGGCGAGCCCGTACAAGCTCGAGGCCGCCCGCTGCACCTGCGCCGGGACAGAGTGTCCCGGGCCTTGCCCGAGCTCTGGGGGCGGCGGCGGCATCGACCCGTACGACGGCGGCTGACTCACGTGGACTCCTAGGGACTGCGCGGCGATTCGCTTGTGTCTGCTGCCCGTACTATCACCGGTTGCCGGGGGCAGAGGTGCGGCGCGCGGCAAGAATGTGGACAGCGGGGTCAGGGGCTCGCGGTCTCCGGGGTCGATGTCAGGAACTCGCTCACCGGTCGCCGGTGGAGCAAGGTGATCGCCACGAGTGCGGTGACCAGGACGATGCTGCTGAGGACGGCTGCCGGGCCGCCGGCGAAGATCCGTAACAGCGCAAATGCCGCCGTGATCGCAGCGACGACGGTGCCCGTGACACGCGCCCACCGCCGGCCGTTGACCAGGCTGACCGCGGACAGGGCGGCGACCGCCGCGATCGCCACCGCAAAGACGATGCTGATGGCGATGCCGAGCGTCACCGACTCGTCGATCTCGGCCGCTGTCAACGTCGTGGTGCGGCGGACCGCAGCTGCGCGCGCCTCCCGCGTGAGGAGCGCCACGAACGCGCTCATGGCATGCATGATCGCCACAATCCACAGGGCAAGACCAGCCCACCGGGCCTGCCGCGGAGGCTCGGTGCGTGCCAGGGCGCTCACGCCGGCGACCGGACGTCGCCGTCCGTATGAGTCAGCTCGCTGCGACTGGTGGGCAGCTGGAACGCGTCGTGGTCGGCACGTTCCACCAGGCGGTCGGCGAGCAGGGAGCTCAGCGCCCGGTCGCGCTGGGTGGCGACGGGCCACAGCAGATCGAGCGCGCCGCGTGCAACGGGTCGATCGGAGTCTCGAAGTGCGGCAAGCAGGCGCCCGCGGCATTGCCGGTCGGTGCCGACGTAAGCCTGAGCTCGGCGAACCGGTCCGGTGCGCTCGGGTCGGCCGACGCGCAGCCAGGCGCAGACGGAGCTGACCGGGCACTCGCCGCAGCGGGGGAGCCGTGCCGTGCACACCAGCGCTCCGAGCTCCATCACCCCGACACCCCACCGCGCGGCGCGGGCTGCATCCGCCGGCAGCAACGCCTCGGCGATCCGCCACTCGGCTGCGCTCGTCGTCGGCGCGGGTGAGCTGACCGCGCCGACGGCACGCGCGTGAACGCGGCGAACGTTCGTGTCGACGACGGCATGTCGCTGCCCGTACGCGAAGGAGGCGACGGCCGCAGCGGTGTAGCGCCCGACCCCGGGCAGTGCCTGCAGCTGCGCGAGCGAGCTGGGGACCGAGCCGTCGTGGCGCTCGACGCAGGCTCGCGCGGCATCGTGCAGGCGCAGCGCCCGGCGCGGGTATCCGAGCCGACCCCACGCCCGGACCGCATCTCCCGGCGCTGCCGCAGCGAGCGCGGCGGGGTCGGGCCAGCGCTCGAGCCACGAGTCGTACGCCGGCAGGACGCGCGCCACCGGAGTCTGCTGCAGCATGATCTCGCTCACGAGGACCGCCCAGGCACCGACACCCGGTCGCCGCCAGGGAAGGTCTCGCGCGTGTACGGCGTACCAGCCCAGCACCGCATCGTGAAGCTCGGCTGCCTCCGGAACCGGTGTGGGCTGGCCGGGGGGGGTTCTCGAGGTCGAGACGGCTGGGCTCACGTCAGACGTAGCGCTCGAGGATGCTGGACTCCGCGAGGCGCGACAGCCCTTCGCGGACGGTGCGGGCCCGGCTCTCACCGACGCCGTCCACCGTCTGGAGGTCCTCGATGCTTGCGGCGAGCAGCTTCTGCAGGTCTCCGAAGTGCTCGACGAGTCGCTCGACCACGAGCCCCGGGAGTCGGGGCACCTTGGCGAGCAGGCGATAGCCGCGGGGGCTCACCGCGGAGTCGAGCGACTCGGCCGCCTGGCTGAAACCGAGCACCCGACCCACAGCGGAGATGTCCAGCAGCTCCTCGCTCGACACGGCGTCGAGGTCGGCCAGGACGGCCGCGGGGTCGACATCGCGACGCGGTGAACCGGCCGGCACGTAGTCACGTACGACCAGGTCGCGCTCGGTCTCGAGCCCGCCGATGAGCTCGTCGAGCTGCAGCGCCAGCAGGCGACCCTCCGTGCCGAGCTCGACCACGTACCAGTCGATCTCGGCTGCGATCCGGCGGACCATCTCGAGTCGCTGAGCGACGGTGCACACGTCCCGCACGGTGACGAGATCCTCGATCTCCAGCGCCGACAGCGTGCGGGACACCTCGTCGAGGCGCAGCTTGTAGCGCTCGAGCGTGGCGATCGCCTGGTTCGCCCGCCCCAGAATGCGACCGGGATCCTCGACGACGCGTCGCTGGTCACGCAGGTATAGCGCGACCATGCGCATCGACTGGCTCACCGAGACGACGGGCAGCCCGGTCTGCTTGGCGACGCGCTCGGCCGTACGGTGTCGCGTGCCGGACTCGGTCGTGGGGATCGACGGGTCGGGCACGAGCTGGACATTCGCGCGCAGGATGCGGGTGCAGTCACGGTCCACGATGATTGCGCCGTCCATCTTGGCAAGCTCCCGCAAGCCGGTTGCGGTGAACGGCACGTCGAGGCCGAACCCGCCGGTGCTGATCGAGTCGACCGTACGGTCGTAGCCGAGGACGACGAGGGCGCCGGTGTTGCCGCTCAAGATGCGCTCGAGCCCTTCGCGCAGCTCGGAGCCGGGAGCCATCGCCGCCATCGCGGCCCGAAGCGCGGCCAGCCCGGGGTCCTTGTCGTTCTGGGGCACTTGGCGACTACCTCATCAAGGAGTGCTCGGCAAAGGGAGTGCAGCTACCGGCGCCGGCTGCGATATCTCAGCCGGCGGCCCCGAGTCTAGTGCGGCAGATCCATCTGGCTCGGACCTGATGAGGTCGGCGATGCGAGTCCTTGCGCGCTGAGGCGAAGAGCGATCTGGGCACGCATGCTCAGTCACGCACCAGGGCGATCTGGGTGAGCCGGCGCAGGGCCGCACGGAGATCTCGCACCTCGATGACCGAGATCCCATCCGGGGTCGGCCCGGTGTCTGGCGGGACGAGCGCCCTGGTGAAACCGAGCCGCGCGGCCTCGTCCAGTCGATGTCGGAGGCCGGTGACGCGGCGGATCTCGCCGGCCAGACCGAGCTCACCGATCACAACGGTGCCGTGCGCAACCGGCCGGTCGGTCGCCGCGCTCGCTACGGCCATCGCCACCGCGAGGTCCGCGGCCGGCTCACTGAGTCGAACCCCGCCGACCGTCGACGCGTACACATCCTGGCTGGCCACCGGGATGCCGCCCCGCTTCTCGAGGACGGCGAGGACCATCGCAACCCGGGCGGACTCGAGGCCCGAGGTCGCTCGGCGCGGGCTCGGGATGCTGGTGGGCGCGACCAGGGCCTGCACCTCGGCGATGAGCGGGCGGCGACCGTCGACGGAGACGGTGACGCACGTGCCGGGCACTGCCTCCGTCCTGCGCGTGAGAAACAGGCCGCTCGGGTCGGCGAGCCCCGTGACGCCGGAGTCGTGCAGGTCGAAGCAGCCCACCTCGTCGGCCGGACCGAACCGGTTCTTGATCGCTCGGACGAGCCGCAGCCTGGAGTGCCGCTCGCCCTCGAACTGCAGGACCACGTCAACGACGTGCTCGAGCAGCCGTGGGCCGGCGATGGAGCCGTCCTTGGTGACGTGTCCGACGAGCACCACCGCGATGCCCCGGTCCTTGGCCACCTTGATCAACGCGGCTGCCACCGCTCGGACCTGGGTGACGCCGCCGGCGCTGCCGTCGATCTCGGCCGACGCGATGGTCTGCACCGAGTCGACGACGAGCAGGGCGGGGCGCACGGCGTCGATGTGCCCGAGCGTCGCGGCGAGGTCGGTCTCGGCGGCAAGGTAGAGGTGCTCGTCGACCGCGCCGATGCGCTCCGCCCGCAGCCGCACCTGGGCGGCGGACTCCTCCCCGGTGACGATCAGGCTCGGCCGGTCCGCCGACGCGGCGCGAGCGGCGACGTCGAGCAGCAGCGTCGACTTGCCGACTCCGGGCTCGCCGGCGAGCAGCACCACCGCGCCCGGGACGAGCCCGCCGCCGAGCACCCGGTCCAGCTCGTCCACGCCGGTCGGTCGCGCCCGCGCGGCGGCGATGTCGACGTCGGGCATCGCGAGTGCCGGTGAGCTGACCGGTCCCGCGGCAACCCGGTGCGCGCGGACGACGCCAACCTCCTCGATCACGCCCCACGCGTGGCACTCCCCGCACCGACCCAGCCACTTGCCCGTCTGCCAACCGCACTCGGCGCACCGGTACGCCGGCCGGGCGCTCGCCTTCGACCCCACGTGCCCCCGCCCCTCGATGCCGACCCTGACCTTGGTGCGGAGCGTACGGCCGCCCCCCGACAACCCACCCTCCTGATTGGCACGGGGTGACCCTGTGCCATTCCTATGGGCACGGGGCCACCCCGTGCCACTCCGGGAATGGCACAACGCCACCCAGTTCGAGGCGCGCAGGTCCAGGCGGTCGCGTGTCTCTGCTCAGGCTGGGTCGGCGGGGTGGGGTGCGAGGAGAGGTGTGCGCCGCGAAACAAGGGTCAGCCGGGCTGCGCAGTGGCGTACGAGCTCGGCGTAGGCCGGATCGCCCATCAGCTCGCGCAGCTCGCGTTCGCACGAGCGATAGACCGGCTCGGACGCGACGTGCGCCTCGGTGTTCGCGCTGCAGTACCAGTCGAGGTCATGACCGCCCGGCCCCCAGCCGCGCCGGTCGTACTCGCCGATCGTCACGACCAGCACCTCCGTGTCGTCCGGACGCGTCACCCGGTCGTACGTCCGGCGGATCGGCAGCTGCCAGCACACATCCGGCTTGGTGTCGACGGGGTGGCGTCCGGTCCGGAGTGCGAGCCCGTGCAGCGCGCAACCGGGGCCACCGGGGAAGCCAGGGTCGTTGAGAAAGACGCAGGCACCGTCGACGACCCGGGTCTTGCGGGCGCCCTCGTCGTCGGACTCGACCCAGCCGTCGCGGCTCGTCCCCTGTCGATGGCGCTGCCAGCTCTCGGGCGTCAGCTCCTTGACGTGGCGGCGTACGCGCTTCTCGTCCGACCGCTCGGAGAAGTGCGCGCCGAGGGAGCAGCAGCCGGCGTCGGGCGCGGTGGAATAGATGCCGCGGCAGCCGGCGCCGAATATGCAGCTCCAGCGGGACGTGAGCCAGGTGAGGTCGCACCTGAACACCTGCTCTGCATCGGCGGGGTCGGCGAACTCCACCCAGGCGCGCGGAAAGTCCAGCGGCACCTCGGGCATCCGCCCAGAGTAGGGCGCCGCCACGAGCCCCGCCCCGCCCGCGCGGCCTGCCGGCAGTCCTGCGCCGTCCAGCTCAGCTGCGAACGCAGGACCCGCGCGAGCTGGGAAGATGGGACCGCGACGAACGGGCGGGCGAGCGGCGAGCGAGGGTGTCATGGGCGGACGACGCCTCGGGGTGCTCGACGTGGGCTCCAACACCGTGCACCTGCTCGTGGTCGATGCGCGGGCAGGCGCGCGCCCGTACCCCGCGTACTCCCACAAGACCGAGCTGCGCCTCGCGGAGCTGCTGGACGGCAACGGCAACGTCAAGGCGGCTTCGGGCAACCGCCTGGTCAAGGCGATCAAGGAGTCACTGCGCGTCGCCGATGACCAGGGTGTCGAGGAGCTGATCCCGTTCGCCACGTCGGCCCTGCGCGAGGCCGGCAACGGACCGACGTTGCGCGCGCAGGTCCTCGAGAGCACAGGGGTGGATCTCGACCTCCTCACGGGTGACGACGAGGCCCGGCTCACGTTCCTCGCCGCCAGACGCTGGTACGGCTGGTCGGCAGGCCGCCTGCTGGTCCTCGACATCGGCGGCGGCTCGCTGGAGATTGCGGCGGGCGTCGACGAGCAGCCGGATGTGGCGGTCTCGCTTCCGCTCGGAGCCGGTCGGCTCACGCGCGAGTGGCTCCACTCCGACCGCCCGTCCGAGGCCGAGATCAAGGCGCTGCGCAAGCACGTACGGCGGGAGATCGCACGCTCGATCGGTGACGTCCTGCGTGGCGGCGCTCCGGGCCTCGCGGTCGGGACGTCCAAGACCTTCCGGCAGCTCGCGCGCATCACCGGCGCCGCGCCGTCGAGCGAGGGCCCGTACGTCCGCCGCGGGCTGAGGCGGGCGGACCTGGACAGCTGGCTGCCGAAGATCGCTGCGATGAACGGCTCAGAGCGGGCCGCTCTGCCTGGCGTCTCGCCGACGCGGGCGCCGCAGCTGCTCGCGGGCGCTGTCGTCGCCGATGCCGCGCTGCACCTGCTCGAGACGACGCAGATCGACATCTGCCCGTGGGCACTGCGCGAAGGTGTGATCCTGCGTCGGCTCGACCAGGAACCTACGCTGGCGCCGTGAGCTCTCCCCCTCCCGCTGAGCCCGGCACCGTGCTCGTTGCGCCGCCCGCACGCGTCGCCCTCTCGACCGCGGCGACGTACCCCGCCACCGCGACGGCGTTCGAGCTGGCCGCGAAGTTCGGGTACGACGGTGTCGAGGTCATGGTCGGCGTCGACTCGGTCAGCCAGGACCCGGAGGCACTGCGGGCGCTGTCCGACCACTACGCCGTGCCGGTGCTGGCGGTGCACGCGCCCTGCTTGCTGCTCACCCAGCGTGTGTGGGGGACCGAGCCGTGGGGCAAGCTCGACCGGTCGCGGGAGGTCGCGGCCGAGCTCGGTGCGTCGATCGTGGTGATTCACCCGCCGTTTCGCTGGCAGCGGGACTACGCCAAGGAGTTCGAGAGCGGCATCGCGGCGCGCAACGAGGCACGTGACGAGGTCGGCGGGGTCGTCGTGGCGGTCGAGAACATGTACCCGTGGCGTGCCGGCGGCCGGGAGATCGCGGCGTACGCGCCGAGCTGGGATCCGCGCAAGGCTGCGTACGAGGCGGTGACGCTGGATCTCTCGCACACCGCGGTCTCCGGCTCCGACGCCCTGGCGATGGCCGATGAGCTCGGCACTCGGCTGGTGCACGTCCATCTCGCTGACGGGACGGGCTCCTCACGCGATGAGCATCTCGTCCCGGGCAGGGGCGGCCAGCCGTGCGCCGAGCTGCTCGACCGGCTCGCGTACCAGGCGTTCGCGGGCACAGTCGTTCTCGAGGTGAGCACACGTCGAGCGACCTCGCGGGACGAGGTCGAGGCCGACATCGAGGCGGCACACGCCTTCACCCGCCTGCACATGGTGGCGGCGATCAACACGGAGAGCAGCGCGTGACCGTGGCGGCGCATGGTTCTGGCTCGCCGGGTTCGGGGTCGCATGGTCCTGGGGCGCATGGTCCTGGGGCGCATGGTCCTGGGGCGCATGGTCCTGGGTCGCATGGTTCCGCGTCACGGGATGCGGCGTCACGGGGTTCCGCCTCGCGTGGCCCGGGCCGCCCGACGGACGACGGCGACCGGCGCGGTGACATCCTCGCGGCGGCTCGGCACGAGTTCGCGGCTCACGGCTTCGACCGCGCCTCGATGCGTGGCATCGCCCGCGCGGCGAGGGTCGACGCCGCGCTCGTGCATCACTACTTCGGATCCAAACAGGAGATGTTCGTCGCAGCCGTGAGCTTCCCCTTCGATGCCCGCCACGCAGTGCTGGAGGCGTTTTCCGGCGACCCGGCCACCATCGGTGAGCGGCTGGTGCCGTTCGTGCTCGGTGTGTACGAGCAGGCAGCCTCCCGCGAGCCTGTGCTCGCACTGCTCAGATCCGCGATGGGCCACGAAAGCGTGGCCGCGATGATGCGCGAGTTCGTCACGGCGGCGCTGATCGGCCCCGGCGCTGCCCAGCTCGCCGTGCCTCAGGACGAGGCGCGGCTTCGCGTCCAGCTGGCGATCGGTCAGCTGATCGGAGTCGCGATGCTGCGCTACGTGATCAAGGTGCAGCCGCTCGCATCAGCGCCCGTCGAGGAGCTGGTCCGACGGCTCGTCCCGGTCGTGCAGGCTCACCTCGACGGGACCGCCTCGACGTGAGGCTCGACGGCGCGTAGGTCTCCACCCGGCCTGTGTCGCTGACCGGTGGACGAGGGGCCGCGTCCGCCACGTGTCGTCATGATGGCTGGACCAGCTAAACGCTCCGAGTTCATGCTTGTGGGCGCGCGCGGTCGACGGCTATATTCATCACATGATGAATATAGCCGTCCAGGTGCGGGACCTGAGAGTCGTCCGGGGTGCGCGCGAGGTGCTGCACGGCATCTCCCTCGACGTGGGGGCCGGCACCGTCAGCGGGCTCCTGGGCCCTAGCGGCGGCGGGAAGTCCACCCTGATCCGGTCGATCGTCGGGGTCCAGATCGTGGCGGGCGGCACCGTCAGCGTCCTCGGCGAGCCCGCGGGCAGCCCGCCGCTGCGGTCGCGGGTCGGGTACGTGACGCAGGCTCCCAGCGTCTACCCCGACCTGTCCGTGCGCGAGAACCTGCGCTACTTTGCGGCCGTCCTCGGCGCTCCCGCACGCGACGCCGACCGGGCGATGGCCGAGGTCGATCTCACCGATCACGCGAACGCGCTGGTCGGCCGGCTCTCGGGTGGCCAGCTGTCCCGCGCGTCGCTGGCCGTCGCGTTGCTCGGGGCACCCGAGCTGCTCGTGCTCGACGAGCCGACGGTCGGGCTGGACCCGGTCCTGCGAAAGGACCTGTGGGAGCTGTTCCACGACCTGGCCCGCCGCGGTGTGACAGTGGTCGTCTCGAGCCACGTGATGGACGAGGCGCTGCGCTGCGACCGCCTGGTGCTGCTTCGCGACGGGTCTGTGCTCGCTGACGACACCCCCATCGGCCTGTTGCAGCGCACCGACGCGCCGGACATGGACGCCGCGTTCCTCGCCCTGTGCGCCGACTCGGAGGTCCTCGCATGAGCATCCGGATCACGCTCGCAACCGCCCGCCGGGTGCTCGCCCAGCTCAGCCACGACCACCGTACGGTCGCCATGCTGATCTTGGTCCCGTCACTTCTGCTCACGCTGCTGTGGTGGATGTACAAGGACACGCCCCGGGTCTTCGACGGGGTGGGCGGCCTGCTCGTGTGCCTGTTCCCGTTCCTCGTGATGTTCCTCGTCACGAGCATCACGACGCTGCGCGAACGCACCTCGGGCACGCTTGAGCGGCTGCTCACCATGCCGCTCGGCAAGCTCGACCTGCTGCTCGGGTACGCGCTGGCGTTCGGGCTCGTGGCGCTGGTTCAGGCAGGTGTCGCGGTCACGATCGCCGTCACCCTGCTCGACCTAGACCTCGCCGGCTCGGTCACGACGCTGCTGGTCATCGCGGTCTCCGACGCGCTGCTGGGTGTCGCGCTCGGGCTGTTCGTCAGCGCGTTCGCGCGCACGGAGTTCCAGGCCGTGCAGTTCATGCCGCTCGTCGTGCTGCCGCAATTCCTGCTCGGCGGGTTCCTGATGCCGCGTTACCAGATGCCGGGATTCCTCGAGGCATTGTCAGACGTGCTGCCCCTGTCGTACGCCATCCAGGCAGCCAGGTCCGTCACGATGACGCCCGACCTGACCGGCGACATCGTGCGCGACATCCTGGTCGTGCTAGCCGTCGCGGGCGTGGCGCTCGCCCTGGGTGCCGCGACGCTGCGCCGGCGCACGGCCTGAGCCGGGGCTAGCCAGCCGCCCTCGTCGAGTGGTCACTTTCGGCAGCCGCCGCCTCGTCAGACGACCGAAACTGACCACTCGGCAGGAGAACGGAGGCCGCAAAGCTTGGCGCGGAGCGGTCGCCCGTGTCAGGTGACCCCGGCGAACTTCTCGACCTGCTCGGTGCGACCGGCCACGATCAGCACGTCGCCGCGGTGCACGGTGGTCGAGGGCTGCGCGTAGACGAAATCCTCGCCGTGTGACTTGACCCCGACGATCGTGACGCCGTACTTCTTGCGCAGCTGGGTTTCACCGAGCGTACGGCCGTGCGACTCCACCGGCGCACGTGTCTTCACGATAGCGAAGCCGTCGTCGAACTCGATGAAATCCATCATCTTGCCCGTGATGAGATGGGCGACGCGTTCACCCACCTCTGCCTCCGGGAACACCACATGGTTCGCGCCGATGCGTTCGAGAATGCGCCCGTGAGCCGCGGTGATCGCCTTCGCCCACACCTGCTTGACGCCGACGTCGATCAAGGCGCCCGTCGCCAGCACGCTCTTGGCGATGTCGTTGCCGATCGCGACGACCGCGACGTCGATGTCCGGAGCGCCGATCTGCCGGAGGGCGGACTCGTTCGTCGCGTCTGACTGCACGACATGGGTGAGCAGGCCGGAGTACTCCTGTACTCGTTCCATGTTCCCGTCGACCGCGAGCACCTCGTGGCCCAGCCGGTCCAGAGCCAGCGCCAATGCGCTGCCGAAGCGTCCCAGCCCAACGACCAGGACGCTGCTGTCGTGCAGCTTGTCACCCAACGATGGGTCGCTCCTCCGGCAGTCGGTAGAGGCGTTGGCGCTCTCGTAAAGCGAGTGCTGACGCCAGTGTGACGGTACCCAGCCGCCCGACGAACATGACCGCGATGATCACGTACTGCGCGCTCGGCGGCAGGTCTCCCAGAACGCCGGTGGAGAGGCCGGCCGTGCCGAACGCCGACGTCACCTCGAACAGCGCGATATCCAGCGTAAGGTCGGTCAGTCGCAGTATCACGAGCGTCGCGATCACGACCACTGCGACACCGAGGAGCGCGACGCTCACTGCCTGCCGCATGGCCGCCGCCGGGATACGGCGTCCGAAGGCGTCGACATCGGGGTCACCGCGCGACTCCGACACGATCGCGAAGAAGAGCAGGAGGAATGTGGTGATCTTGATGCCGCCCGCAACCCCGGCCGAGCCGCCGCCGATGAACATGAGGATGTCCGTGATGAGCAACGACGTGGAGTCGGCCTTGCTGTAGTCGAATGTCGACAAGCCGGCACTGCGTGGAGTCACGGCGGCGAAGAAGCCGTTCAGCACTGTGGCTTCGCTGCTGTACGTGCCGAGGGTCAGCGGGTTCGTCCACTCCAAAGCAGTGAGTGCGATCGTCCCGCCGAAGGTCAAAAGGAGCGTCCCGGTCATGACGATCTTCGTGTGCATGGTCCAGCGACTCGGAGCGCGCCATTCGTGGCGAAGCTCGAAAAGAACGGGAAAGCCCAAGCTGCCGAGAATCACAGCGAACGCGATCGGCAGCAGGATCACAGCATCGAAGGAAAATCCGGCGAGGCTGTCGGACCACAACGCGAAGCCGGCGTGATTGAATGCGGTCACCGCATGGAACACACCGAGGTAAGCAGCCCGACCGATCTCCTCGTCATATCCGAGCCACAGCCGCAGCGTCAGAACCACGGCAAGCACGCCCTCGACCAGCAGGTTGACGGCCGTCACGCCGATCAGGACCCGCCGGATATCGCCGAGGTCCAGCGTCTTCGTCTCCGCCTGCGCGATCAGCTTGCTGCTCACGCCGAGCCGGCGCCCGACAAGCAACGCCAGCAATGACGCCAGCACGGTGATGCCCAAACCGCCGAGCTGGACCGCGACCAGAATCGTCACCTCGCCGAACGTCGACCAGGTCGTGGCGACATCGCTCAACGACGCGCCGGTGACGCAGACCGCTGACGTGGCCGTGAAGAGCGCCTCTCGTACCCCCACGCTGCGGCCGGTTGCCGCTGCTATCGGGAGCGTCAGCAGCGCGGTGAAGACAAGGATGCCCGCAGCGAACGCAACGGCGATCACGCGTGACGGAGACGACAGGAGGCGCGCGCGTCGGGCGCGCCGCCGACGGTCGGAGTTGGCGGCCCAGCGCGACAGCCACACCGACGATTCCTCCGGCGAGCCCGCAGGTTCTTCGGCCGCCGGCCCTTCGGGCGTCACCTCTGCCACAGGTGCGCACGCTAGCGGCTCGCGCCGTACGGTCGACTGGCTGCGGCACGACCGGCTCGGGTACAACTGGCGGTGGACCAGACCCGCCGTGTCACAGCGTGCGGTGGGCAGGCAACGGGAGGTGCGGGGTGCTGCGCGACGCGATCCTTTCCGCAGCGGCCAGTCACCGCATGGAGTCGCTGCTCACGCAGGTCCCCGTGACGCGCCACGTCGTCGAGCGATACACACCGGGCGCGCACGTCGATGACGCGATCGCAGCCTCTCGCGAGCTGACGGCGGCAGGGCTTCTGGTCTCGCTCGACTTTCTCGGCGAGGACGTCAGCACCCGTGACGAGGCGGTCTCGCGAGTGCGGGCGTACAAGGATGTGCTCGACCTGCTCGCCACGTACGGCCTCACCGCCGGCGTCGAGGTCTCTGTGAAGCTGTCGGCGATCGGTCAGGCGCTTCCCGACGCCGACGGCGCCGCCCTCGCGCTCGAGCATGCGCGGCAGATCTGCGCGGTGGCTCGCAGGTACGGCACGACGGTCACGCTCGACATGGAGGACCACACCACGACGGACTCGACGCTCACCGCCCTCGCCGCATTGCGCGAGGACTTCCCGACGACAGGCGCCGTGCTCCAGTCCTACCTCTACCGGACCGAGGCCGACTGCAAGGACCTGGCGACCGCCGGCTCCCGCGTCAGACTCTGCAAGGGTGCGTACGACGAGCCCGAGTCCGTCGCGTACCAGCGGAAACGAGACGTCGACCGGTCCTACGTACGCTGCCTCAAGGTCCTCATGGTCGGAGCGGGCTATCCGATGGTGGCGACACATGATCCGCGCCTGATCGAGATCGCCGGCGCGCTTGCCGCACGGCACGATCGCGGCCTCGACACCTTCGAGTACCAGATGCTCTACGGCATCAGGCCGCACGAGCAGCTCCGGCTCGCGGCCGAAGGTGCGCGGGTCCGCGTCTACGTGCCGTACGGCAACGAGTGGTACGGCTACCTGATGCGGCGGCTCGCCGAGCGACCCGCCAACCTGGGGTTCTTCCTCCGGTCGCTGGTGACCCGCTCGTGAGCGACGGAGTGCGGGTGACGCCGTCACTGTCGCGGCGATGGAAGGAGCCCAGGTGACCCAGTCGCCCCCCGAGCGGGTCTCGGTCGCCGTCGTCGGCGCCGGGAAGATGGGCGAGACCCTGCTTGCCGGCCTGCTGCGCGCGGGCTGGCCGACCGCCGATCTGGTCGCGACCGTACGCCGTGCGAGCCGCGGCGAGCAGCTTGCGGAGCGGCACGGCATCGACATCGTCGACAACCCGACGGCGGTCACGCGGGCCGACGTCATCGTGCTCGCGGTCAAGCCGCAGGACATGGCCACCCTCATCGCGAAGCTCGGACCGGACGTCCCACCGGGCAAGCTGGTCGTCTCCATAGCCGCCGGCATCCCGACGTCGTTCCTCGAGCGGCACCTGCCGGAGAGCACACCGGTCATCCGGGTCATGACGAACACACCCGCGCTCGTCGACGAAGCCATGTCGGCAATCTCCGCGGGCGCTCATGCAGGCCTCGAGCACCTCGAGCTCGCCGAGCGGATGCTGCGCCCGCTGGGGAAGACGATCCGGGTGCCCGAGTCGCAGCAGGACGCGGTCACGGCGCTGTCCGGCAGTGGCCCGGCGTACTTCTACTACCTCGTCGAGGCCATGACGGACGCAGGGATCCTGCTGGGCCTGCCGCGGACGGTGGCCCACGACCTCATCGTCCAGTCTGCGATCGGCGCGGCGGTCATGCTGCGCGACTCCGGCGAGCATCCCGTACGTCTGCGCGAGGCGGTCACCTCTCCGGCCGGCACCACGATCTCGGCGATCCGCGAGCTCGAGAACCACCGCGTACGAGCTGCGTTCCTCTCCGCTCTCGAGGCCGCCCGCGACCGCGCCCGCGAGCTGGCGGCCGACCTCGGATGAGCGCCGGGATCGTCGTTCGCGCGGTCGGCCCGGACGACTGGCAGGAGTGGCGGGACGTACGCCTCGCCGCACTGGCCGACGCGCCGTTCGCGTTCCTGTCCACCCTCGAGCACGAGCAAGACCGCACCGAGGACGACTGGCGAGGCTGGCTAGGTCCTGAGCGCGGCTTTCACGCGTTGGCGTACGAGGACGGCGCTCCGGCGGGAATCGCCGGTGCATACCTCAAGGATGAGGACGGCGTCCGGACCAGCGAGCTCTTCGCGATGTGGGTCGCGCCCAGTCACCGCGGTCGGGGGGTCGGCGAGGCGCTCATCGACAGGGCAGGCGTCTGGACCGTGACGCAGGAAGTAGCCGAGCTGCACCTCTACGTCGCAGCGGACAACCCGGTCGCCGAGCGCTTCTACACCCGGATCGGATTCACGCGAACGGGTTTCCAGCAGGCCTTCCCCAATGACCCGACGAGGCTCGAGATCGCGATGTCGCGTCCCATCGCCGCGGCGTCGACCTGCACACTGACAGTCGCGTGGGACCCGGCGCTGACGGCGTACGACTTCGGTCCGACCCACCCGATGTCACCCGTGCGGGTCGACCTCACGATGCGCCTCGCCGGCGAGCTCGGGCTGCTCGAGCGCGCTGGCGTCTCATCGGTCAAGCCGGATGCTGCCGATGACGCGATGCTGCAGCTCGTGCACGACGCCGACTACATCGCAGCGGTACGGCGCGTGTCCGCCGACCCGGACCTGGTCGACTTCGCGCGCGGGCTCGGCACCCCGGACAACCCGGTGTTCGCCGGTATGCACGATGCGACCGCCCGCGTCGTGGGCGCGACGGTCGCGGCGGCTCGCGCCGTGTGGACGGGCGCCACCCAGCACGGCGTCAACATCACCGGCGGGCTGCACCACGCGATGCCCGCCGCATGCTCGGGCTTCTGCGTCTACAACGACCCGGCGATCGCGATCGCCTGGTTGCTCGACCAAGGAGCCGAGCGGGTTGCGTACATCGACGTCGACGTGCACCACGGCGACGGCGTGCAGGCGATCTTCTACGACGACCCGCGCGTGCTCACGATCAGCCTGCACGAGTCACCGCGAACGCTCTTCCCCGGCACCGGCTACGCCGAGGAGGTGGGCGGTCCGAACGCGCTCGGGAGCGCCGTCAACGTCGCGCTGCCGGGCGGCACCGCCGATGCGGGCTGGCTGCGGGCGTTCCACGCGGTCGTGCCGCCCTTGCTGGCCGAGTTCGCGCCCGAAGTGCTGGTCTCGCAGCACGGCTGCGACAGCCACGCCGACGACCCGCTCGCCAACCTGGCATTGACCGTCGACGGTCAGCGAGCGGCGTACATCGCGATCCACGACCTTGCCCACACCCACGCGCAGGGCCGCTGGGTCGCGACCGGCGGTGGTGGGTACGCCGTCGTCGACGTCGTACCCCGGGCGTGGACCCACCTGATCGCGATTGGCTCCGGTGCACCGCTCGACCCGAACACGCCCGTGCCCGCTGGTTGGCGCTCGCATGTCCTCACCGCGCTGGGCCGCCGCGGGCCGGCCCGGATGACAGACGGGGCGGACGGCTCGTACCGCCCGTTCGAGGACGGCTACAACCCGGCCGATCCGCTGGACCGCGCGATCATGGCTACCCGTGCGTCCGTGTTCCGTCACCACGGGATCGACCCGGCCCTCGTTTCATGATCATGAGGATCGGCGGGTGCAATAGCACCCTTGCATCCTCACGATCATGGGACCGCTCCCGTGACGAGCCGGTTATCGGCCAACTACTTCCCCGTACGTCACAGCAGCCACTATCATCGCCCCACGCACGTGCGCGTCGGAGTCACGGAGGGGAAGCCGGGGCCCGCACACGAGCTGAAGGTGCGGTGGTCCATGTCCGACGAAGGCCCTCTCTCTGAGGTCAAGTTCCTGACCGTCGCCGAGGTGGCAGGCGCGATGCGGGTCTCGAAGATGACCGTCTATCGGCTCGTGCACTCGGGCGAGCTGCCGGCCGTCCGCGTGGGCCGGTCGTTCCGCGTGCCCGAGGATGCCGTGCACGCCTACCTGCGGGACTCCTTCTACCAAGCTGGCTGACCCGCGCTCCGGCTGAGCCCTGACCGACCGGCCCCGTCGCTTCGCTCGAGCGCATTCGTCGAGCCCGGGCGGCGCGTGCAGCGGGCGTCGACGTCGGCTGCGGCGGGTAGGCTCAAGGACTTACCGTCGTGGGACCCGCAGGTCCGTGTGCGACTCCATCTCGAGTGAGGCCAAGGGTCCGTGGGTTCAGTCATCAAGAAGCGCCGCAAGCGCATGGCGAAGAAGAAGCACCGCAAGCTGCTCAAGAAGACGCGAGTGCAGCGCCGCAACAAGAAGTAGCCCTGTCGACGACTGTCGGGCCGCATGATTGTCGGCAAACGAACGCAGGGCAAACGAACGCAGGGCCGCACGAACGCAGGACCTGACGAATGTGGGGGCGGCGGTGGAGCCCGGCATGAGACGCACCGTCCTGGTCACGGGTGTGTCTCGATATGTCGGTGCCCGACTCGCCGCGATGCTCTCGGCAGATCCGGCGATCGAGCGGGTCGTGGGTGTCGACGTCGTGGCGCCGACGCACGACCTCGGCGGCGCCGGTTTCGTGCGTACGGACGTCCGTGACCCCGCCATCGCCGCGGTTATGGAGCGGGAACGCACCGACACGGTCGTTCACGCGGGTGTCCTGGCGACGCCGCGGTCCGTCGGCGGCAGGGTCTCCATGAAGGAGATCAATATCATCGGCACGATGCAGCTCCTCGCTGCGTGCCAGCGCTCCGACGTCGTTCGCCGGCTGGTCGTGAAGTCGACGACGGCGGTGTACGGCTCGTCACCGCGGGACCCGGCCGTGTTCACCGAGGACATGACGGCGAGATCGGCTCCGCGCTCGGGCTACGCCAAGGACGCCGTGGAGGTCGAGGCGTACGTCCGCGGGTTCGCCCGCCGGCGCCCTGACATCGCGGTGACCACGCTGCGGTTCGCCAACTTCATGGGTCCCCGGGTGACGACGCCGATGACCGCGTACTTCGAGCTCCCGGTGGCGCCGACGCCGCTCGGGTTCGACGGTCGCCTGCAGTTCATCCACGAGGACGACGGTCTCGAGGTCATGCGGCTCGCGACGGTGGGCGACCACCCCGGCACGTTCAACGCGGCGGGCGACGGGTTGCTGACGCTCTCGCAGGCGCTGCGGATCGCCGGCCGGCCGTCGGTGCCATTGCCGACCGTGTCGAGCACGCTGGTCGGCCAGCTCTTCCGCCGGTTCGGCCTGGTGGACTTCTCGGGCGAGCAGGCACGATTCCTCGCCCACGGTCGCGTGGTCGACTGCACCCGACTGCACCACGAGCTGGGCTATCGCCCCAAGCACTCGACGCCGGAGGCGTTCGCGGAGTTCGTCCGCGAGCGCTGTGTCGACGCGCCGCTGCGGCGCGAGCGCATAGTGGCGGCCGAGGCGGCGATCCGCGACCGACTGCACGGGGGACGCGATGCGTGACGACGACGGGGTGTGGGCAGCCGCCGTCTCGGAGGTCGCCGCGGAAGTCGACCGCGCGGAAGTCGACCGCGCGGACGTCGCACTGGACGCACCACTCGACGGCGGCCCGCGTCTCGCGACCCGGTCCTGGTCCGACCTGCTCGGCGCAGCCCTGGGCGCAGTCGGTCAGGCCGCGGGCGACGTGCTGATCGACGTCGTACGCGACGCGATCGGGCCCGACTCCATGGACCGGGTCGACGACGTCCTGGCCTTCGCGCGGCAGCGGCTCACGGGCGACTACGTCGTCGACGAGTTCGGCTTCGACCAGCAGTTCGCGGACATCATCGCGGCGAACGTCCTGCGCCCGCTCTACACGAGCTGGTTCCGGGTGGACGTCCGCGGGGTGGAGAACCTCCCGGTGGCCGGCGGCGGGCTCGTCGTGGCCAACCACTCGGGCACCTTCCCTCTCGACGCGTTGATGACCCAGCAGGCTGTTCTCCACGAGCATCCCGGCGGGCGGCAGCTGCGACTGCTCGGAGCGGATCTCGTGTTCGCGGTGCCGATCGTGGCGGAGATCGCCCGCGCGAGCGGTGCCACGCTGGCGTGTGCCGAGGACTCCGCTCGCCTGCTCGAGCAGGGTGAGCTCGTGGGCGTGTTCCCGGAGGGATTCAAGGGTTCGGGCAAGCTCTACAAGGACCGGTACAAGTTGCAGCGCTTCGGCCGTGGCGGCTTCGTCTCCGCGGCGGTCCGCACCCACGTCCCGCTCGTGCCCTGCTCGATCGTCGGGGCTGAGGAGACGTACCCGATGCTCGCCAACGCCGGCACGCTTGCCCGGCTGCTCGGCCTGCCGTACGTCCCGCTGACCCCGACGTTCCCGTGGCTAGGCCCGCTCGGGCTCGTGCCCCTGCCGTCGAAGTGGATCATCCAGTTCGGCGAGCCGATCCCGACGGACGGCTTCGACGTCGCGCTCGCCGACGACCCCGCGTTCGTGTTCGACCTGACCGATCAGGTGCGCGAGACGATCCAGCAGACGCTCAATCGCCTGTTGCCGGAGCGCGGCCCGACATTCGGCTGAAGACGCCCTCAGCGAGACCGCCGGCCGGAAGTTGCCCGCCCATCGACAGGTGACGTACACAGAGCCATGAGCACCGACCCCATAAGCGTCGAGCCGGCCGCAGGTCGGGTCGACCAGTGGGCTGTACGTGTGCGCCTGCTCGGCAAGCCCGGCTGCCACCTGTGCGACGACGCCCGCAGTGTCGTCGCCGAGGTGTGCGACGAGCTCGGCATCGGTTGGGAAGAGGCGACGATCCTCGACGACCCGGAGCTGTTCCGGCGGTACGGCGAGTACATCCCGGTGGTGTTCGTCGACGGCGTACAGCACGACTTCTGGAGGGTGTCTGCGGATCGACTGCGCGGGGCGCTCAAGAACGGTTGACGCCGGCACGCACGGCGGGACATACCGGGGATGCGGTTATTCACGGCAGACCCGGGCATGTCACGAGACACCGGGTAGCGTCGCTAACGCTTTGTGCACGGGTTCACAAATACTTAGACTGAGCCGCCCAGCGCACCTCCTTCTCGCGCCAGGAGCGTCGTGTCAGACCCTCGTACGACCATCTCGAGCAACGTCCGACCTCACGTGAGCCCCGTCGCCGGCGTGGGTTCGGTGGGCCCTGCGGGGGCAGCGATCCGCCCTGTCGGCCCCGGCGTCGGGCCTGCCGCGCGCGCCCGCCGCCAGGCGACGCGCGGGATCCCGGACGCGACCGTCGCGCGGCTCCCCGTCTATCTGCGGGTTCTGAGTGCACTGTCGGATGACTCCACGGCGACGGTGTCCTCCGAGGAGCTCGCGTGTGCCGCCGGTGTCAACTCCTCGAAGCTGCGCAAGGATCTCTCCTACCTCGGGTCGTACGGCACGCGAGGAGTCGGGTACGACGTCGACTACCTCGTCTACCAGATATCTCGCGAGCTCGGGCTCATGAACGCGTGGCCGGTCGTCATAGTCGGGGTGGGCAACCTCGGACAGGCGCTGGCCAACTACGGCGGTTTCGCTTCGCGTGGCTTCAGCGTCGCTGCACTGTTCGACTCCGATCCCCTTCTGGTCGGCGAGAATGTCCACGATGTCGTCGTCCTCTCGATGGACGACATGGAACGAGTCATCGCCGAGCTGGGCACGACGATCGGCGTCATCACAACGCCGGCGTTCGCGGCGCAGGACGTCTGTGACCGACTTGTGTCGGCGGGAGTGCACAGCATCCTCAACTTCGCGCCAGTGGTGCTCAGCGTCCCGGCAGAGGTCGACGTCCGCCGGGTCGACCTGTCGATCGAGCTGCAGATCCTCGCGTTTCACGAGCAGCGCAAGAGTGCGACCGAGCTCCGGGCACGCGCATGACGCTGCTGATACTCGGGCTGTCCCACACGAGCGCTCCCCTGACCGTGCTCGAGCGCGCCATCCTCGCGCCCGAAGACTCGGACAAGCTCGCCCGTGACCTGGTCGCGGGGCTCGACGTGAACGAGTGCGCCGTCCTCGTGACCTGCAACCGCATCGAGGTCATAGCCGATGTGGAGCGCTTCCACGGCGGGGTGGACCGGATCACGCACCTGCTTGCCGAGCGCACCGGGATGAGCCGGGACGACCTCGCCGCCCACCTGTACGTGCACTTCGCGGAAGGTGCGGTCCAGCACGTCTTCACGGTGGCGAGCGGGCTCGACTCGATGGTGCCCGGCGAGACCCAGATCCTGGGCCAGGTCCGGCGTACGCTGCGCCGCGCGCAGGACGAGGGCACCGTCGGGCGCGAGCTGCACGACCTGCTCCAGCAGGCGCTCCGGGTGGGCAAGCGGGTGCACGCGGAGACCGACCTCGGTCGGATCGGGCGCTCAGTGGTGAGCGTCGGGCTGGCGACCGCCGCAACCGAGCTGCCCCCGGTGTCGGAAGCGGTGGCGTTAGTCGTCGGTGCGGGCACCATGAGCACGCTCGTCGCACGCACCCTGCACGGCATGGGCGTGAAAGAGATCGTCGTCGCGAACCGTACGCACGAGCGCGCCCTCGCCCTCGCGGCGTCGGTCGACGGGCGCGCGGTCAGGGTCGCCGAGCTCTCGGTCGAGGTCGACCGAGCCGACCTGCTCGTGTCCTGCACGGGCAGCGCGGGCTTCGTTCTCGGCCCCGACGACATCGCCGGGTCATTCGCCGGGCGGGCCGGTCGGCCGCTGTTCGTCCTCGACCTCGCCGTGCCGCGCGATGTCGACCCGGCGGTCGCCGAGCTGCCGGGCGTACGACTGTTGAGCCTCGCGGAGATCCCGGCCGCCGCCGGACGGGACGAGATCGCCGATGAGATCGATGCGGCGCGCGCGGTCGTAGCGGCGGAGGTCCTGCTCTTCGCCGGGCAGCAGCGGGCCGCGCAGGTCGCGCCGACCGTGGTCGCGCTGCGGTCGATGGCGGCCGACGTAGTCGCCGCGGAGATGGCACGGCTGCAGGCGCGACTGCCCAAGGATGTCGATCCTGACGTCCTCGCCGAGGTGCACGCAGCGGTGCGGCGGGTCGTCGACAAGCTCCTCCACGCACCGACGGTCCGGGTCAAGGAGCTCGCCGCGACGGGATCCGCCGGGCCGGACTACGGAGAGGCGCTGCGCGAGCTCTTCGCGTTGGACCCGCGCGCCGTCAACGCGTTGGCGGCGTACGACGAGCAGGCGGTCTCATGATGCGACTGCCCACTAGCGCAGATGGTGAGCGACGAATCACGAGTGACAATCGTGAGCGACAAGTCATGAGTGACGGGCTATGAGCGACGGCTGGCGGATGGGCACGCGGGGCAGCACCCTTGCGCGGGCGCAGTCCGAGACAGTGGCGGCGGCGGTTCGTACGGCGTCCGGCCGCGACGTCGAGCTCGTCGAGATCGCGACCTACGGCGACCGCAGCGACGCCTCGCTGGCGACCATCGGCGGCACCGGCGTGTTCGTCAGTGCGCTCCGGGACGCCCTGGGTTCGGGTTCGGTCCACCTCGCCGTGCACTCGTACAAAGACCTGCCCACCATGCCCCAGACAGGTCTCGAGGTCGCCGCGGTCCCGGTGCGTGCCGATCCGCGCGATGCCCTGGTCGCCCGCGACGGGCTCACCCTCGGAGAGCTCCCGGCCGGGTCGCGAGTCGGCACCGGCTCGCCGCGTCGGGCCGCTCAACTGCGACTGCTCGGTCTCGGTCTCGACGTCGTCGACATACGCGGCAACGTCGACACAAGGATCAAGGCCGTCACGGAGGGCGTCGTCGATGCGGTCGTGCTCGCTCGCGCGGGCCTGGCGCGCATCGGCCGACTCGATGTCGTGACCGAGACGATCGATCCCTTGCAGATGCTGCCCGCGCCCGCGCAGGGCGCGCTTGCGGTAGAGGTCACCACCACCGCCGACCCGGAACTTCGGGATGTCCTCGCTGCGCTCGACGATCTCCCGTCCCGTCTGACGGTGGAGGCCGAGCGCGCGGTGCTGTCCGCACTCGAAGCGGGTTGCAGCGCCCCTGTCGGTGCGCTCGCGGTTGTCGCGGACGGCGATGACGGCCCGGAGATCTACCTCCGCGCGGTCGTCGCGGACGTCGACGGCGCGGCCGCGCTGCGGCGGTCGGCCACCGGTCCGCTGCAGGACGCCGCAGGCATCGGCCGACGGCTGGCGCGCGAGCTGCTCGCAGACGGCGCGGCGGACATCGCTTCGGCGCTGTCCGACCGTGGCGAAAGGCAAGGACCGCAATGATGCACGAACGAGGAGGAGCCGTGCCCGGACCCAGCACGCCCCATGTCCCCCAGAAGCGCCATGTGCCACAGAAGTCAGATGTCCCGAAGAAGCGCCGCGTCCCAGCGAGATCCGATGTCTCGGAGAAGTCCCAAATACCAGCTGAGTCGCGTGTCGCCGATCAGCGCGTCGCGGATCAGGCGGCGAATACTGCCCAGTCGGGCGACCAGTCGGGCGACCAGCCGGGCGACCAGCCAAGCCAGCTGCACGGCGAACAGCCAGGGGGAGACCACGTGAGAGGCACCCGCAACGGAAGCGTCGCCTTCGTCGGTGCCGGCCCGGGTGACCCCGGTCTGTTGACATTGCGCGGTCGCGAGCTGCTCGGACTTGCCGAGGTGGTCGTGATCGAGGTGCCGTCGCATCTCGCGCTGCTCGAGCATTGCCCGCCAGGCGTGCAGGTGCTCGACGGCGGCATCGGCGACGACGGGCAGCCACTTGCCCACGCCCAACGGGTCAAGCTCGTGGTCAATGCCGCCAAGGCCGGTCATCGGGTGGTCCGCCTGCTGGTGGGCGACCCGTTCACGTACGCCACCGGCCCGGAGGAGGCAGGCGCCTGCGCCAAGGCCAACGTTCGTTTCGAGGTGGTCCCCGGAGTGCCGAGTGTCTCGGCGGTCCCGGCGTACGCGGGCATCCCGCTCACGACCCGAGGGTCCGGCGAGATTCGGGTCCTCAATGCCGCGGAGGGCGGCATCGACTGGACGTCTTACGGCGGCGACTCGACGCTCGTGCTGCTGTCCGTGCCCGACTTCGAGGAGGTCGCCGAAGGGCTGCTCGCCGCCGGGCGCGACCCGCAAACGCCCGTCGCGGTGACGTGCCTCGGCACCACGACGGCCCAGCAGACGCTCGTCGCGACCCTCGACCGGTTCGCAGCCGACCTCAAGGCGACGGATCTCGCCACCCCGTGCATCACCGTGATCGGTCAAGTCGTCGCCCAGCGGGACCGGCTCTCGTGGTTCGAGACCAAGCCGCTCTTCGGCTGGCGCGTCCTCGTCCCCCGGACCAAGGACCAGGCCACTCCGGTGATGTCCGCGCTGCGCAGCTTCGGCGCGATTCCCGAAGAAGTGCCGACGATCGCGGTCGAGCCCCCGCGCACGCCGCAGCAGATGGAGAAGGCGATCCGCGGCCTGGTCGAGGGCCGATACGAGTGGGTCGCATTCACCTCGGTCAACGCGCTGCGGGCGGTGCGCGAGAAGTTCGAGCAGTACGGCCTGGACGCCCGCGCGTTCTCCGGTCTCAAGATCGCCGCAGTCGGTGAGAAGACGGCCGGCGCCCTGCGGGCTTGGGGCATCGAGCCCGATCTCGTTCCCGCCGGAGAGCAGTCCGCGCACGGTCTGGTCGCGGAATGGCCCCCCTTCGACGAGGTGTTGGACCCGATCAACCGGGTCTTCCTGCCGCGGGCCGACATCGCGACCGAGACCCTGGTGGCCGGGTTGGTGGATCTTGGCTGGGAGGTCGACGACGTCACGGCGTATCGCACCGTCCGCGCGGCGCCGCCGCCAGCACAGACGAGGGCGGACATCAAGTCCGGTGCGTTCGACGCCGTGCTGTTCACGTCGTCCTCGACCGTCCGCAACCTCGTCGGCATCGCGGGCAAGCCGCACCCGTCGTCGGTGATCGCGGTCATCGGCCCGCAGACTGCCAAGACGGCGGAGGAACACGGGCTGCGGGTCGACGTGATGGCCGCGACCCCGGGTGTCCTCGAGCTCGTCGAAGCGCTCGCGGACTACGGCGCGGCACGTCGAGACGAGGCCAGCGAGGCCGGAGAGCCCGTCACTCGCCCCAGCGAGCGCCGCCCGCCGGCGCGCCGCCGGGCGACCTGAGCCGTCGCACGGTCACCGCGGTGGTCGAGGCGGTCGAGGAGCACGACCCGACGGATGGCACGGGGTTACCCCGTGACCTTAGGAATGGCACGGGGCCACCCCGTGCCATCCCCGCCCGGCCCGCGTCGCCGTTGCACCGCCCGCGGCGGCTGCGCCGGACACCGGCGATGCGGCGCCTCGTCGCCGAGACCCGGCTGCACCCAGCCGAGCTGGTGCTGCCGCTGTTCGTACGCGAGGGTCTGACCGATCCCAGGCCGATCACGACAATGCCCGGAGTGGTGCAGCACAGCCGGGACTCGCTGCGTGCGGCGGTCGTCGCGGCCGCCGAGACCGGTGTCGGCGGCGTGATGCTCTTCGGCGTGCCCGACCATCGCGACGCCAACGGTTCGGGCGCCACCGACCCTGACGGTGTGCTCAACCTCGCCCTGCGCGACGTGGTCAAGGATGTCGGCGACGCGATCGTGGTCATGGCCGACCTGTGCCTCGACGAGTTCACCGACCACGGCCACTGCGGCGTCCTCGCGGCGGACGGGAGCGTGGACAACGACGCCACGCTCGACCGGTACGCGGAGATGGCCCTCGTCCAGGCTGATGCGGGAGCGCACGTGGTCGGGCCGAGCGGGATGATGGACGGCCAGGTCGCGGCGATCCGGTCAGCCCTCGACGCGACCGGTCGTATGGACGTCGCGATCCTGGCGTACGCCGTGAAGTACGCCTCGTCGTCCTTCGGGCCGTTCCGCACCGCGGTGGAGTCGACCCTCGTCGGCGACCGCCGCACGTACCAGCAGGACCCGGCCAACGCCCTCGAGGCGCTGCGCGAGGTGTCGCTCGACCTCGCCGAGGGTGCCGACCTCGTGATGGTCAAGCCGGCGCTGGGCTATCTCGACGTCGTACGCCGGGTCGCCGACGCGGTCGACGTGCCGGTCGCGGCATACCAGGTGTCGGGTGAGTACGCCATGGTCGAGCACGCGGCGGCGGCAGGCGCGATCGACCGCGACGCCGCCATCCTGGAGAGCCTGACTTCCATCCGGCGCGCCGGCGCGTCGATCGTGCTGACGTACTGGGCCACCGAGGTCGCCGGCTGGCTGAGTACGCCGGGCACCTGAGCGTTCCCGCTCCGGCGGCACGGCTCCCCGCGCGTTGGTTCCCGGCAGTCCCGGGTGAGCACCGATCAGGACGTCTGCGGTGGAGCAACCCGGTCGAGCACCTCATCGGGCGCCACATCGTCCGGACGGTCCTTGAGGTCCGCGAGCCGCTCGTACGTCTCCGCCGCCGCTCGCGAGAACCCTGATGGCACCCCGTAGGTGTCGAAGAACTCGGCCGCCTCCAGCATCTCGCCGGCGAAGCGCCACGCCTTGCGGTGGACGCGGGCGAGGACGTCGTCGGTGCGCTCGGCCACACCGGGCTGGGTTCGTCGCCACTCGGCGACGAGGGCGTCCTCGACGCCGGCGGCCCGGGCAGCAGCGCGAGTGGCGAGTAGCGCCGCGCTCACAGCCTTGCTCGAAGCGGCGTAGCACGCCTTCAACGCTGAGGCCGACCCGGCCGGCCCGGAGAGCTCGACAACCCGCACCACCCCGGCGTCGAACAACATAGCTGCGTCGCCGACGTCCGGACCGGCGAGGTAGAGGACCGCGTCGGAGGTGCTCGGCCCGCCGATGATTCCTGCGTCGACAACTCGGGCACCCGGGAGAAGGCCCGCGACGTGGCCTACCGTCCCGGGGCTGACGGCGTTGGCGTCGACGTACAAGCCGGTGAAACCACCGGCCGCGACAGACTCGGCCACCTCCACCGCCCGGTCCGGCGGGCACACCGAGATGATCGCCTCGACGCCGGTGACGAGCGCCTGGACCGTACGCACGTCGGTGAACGCCCCGGCACGGGCGCGCGTCTCTTCGCTGCGACCCTCGGATGCCCAGTGCACCTCGTGCCCTGCGGCGGCGACCGCAGAACCGATGAACACGCCCATCTCACCCGGATGCAACAGCCCGACCCGCATCCGGCCATCATGCCGCCACGCAACCGGCCCCGCGCTGGGGCGGGGCCGCACCCGCCGGGCGCTCGCCTGAGAGACTGGGCGGGTGACGCTGCCGGAGACCTATCCGTACGACGCGCCGGCGTCGGCGGCGCTGTTCGAGCGGGCGCTGGCGGTCACGCCGGGCGGGGTGAACTCGCCCGTACGAGCGTTCGGCGCCGTCGGCGGCACCCCGCGCTTCATGCTCAAGGGCAGCGGCTGCCACCTCACCGACGCGGACGGCCGCGACTACGTCGACCTCGTCTGCTCGTGGGGGCCGATGATCCTGGGCCACGCGCACCCGGAGGTGGTCGCGGCGGCCCAGCGGGCAGCGGCTTACGGCACGTCCTACGGCACCCCGACCGAGGGCGAGGTGGCGCTCTGCGAGGAGATCGTCGCCCGCGTCGAACCCGTCGAGCAGGTGCGCCTGGTCAGCTCCGGCACCGAGGCGACGATGAGCGCGATCCGGCTCGCGCGCGGCGCGACCGGACGCAGCAAGGTCGTGAAGTTCGCGGGCTGCTACCACGGGCACGTCGACGCTCTGCTCGCCGCTGCAGGCTCGGGGGCGGCGACCTTCGCGCTTCCCGACTCGCCAGGCGTGACCGGCGCGAGCGCCAAGGACACGATCGTCGCGCCCTACAACGACCTTGACGCCGTCCGCGCGGCCTTCGCCGACCACCCAGACGAGATCGCCTGCGTCATCACGGAAGCGTCTCCAGGCAACATGGGTGTGGTCCCGCCACGCGACGGCTTCAACGCCGGCCTCGCCGAGCTCTGCCGCAACCACGGCGCCGTCTACATCTCGGACGAGGTCATGACCGGCTTCCGGGTCAGCCGCGCCGGCTGGTACGGCCTCGACGGCGTGCGCCCCGACCTGATGACCTTCGGCAAGGTGATGGGCGGTGGCTTCCCGGCCGCGGCGTTCGGCGGCCGCGCCGACCTGATGGCCCGCCTCGCCCCCGCCGGACCGGTCTACCAGGCTGGCACCCTGTCCGGGAACCCGGTCGCGACGGCGGCGGGGCTCGCCACCCTGCGCGGTTGCACGGACGACGTGTACGACCACCTGGACCGCTGCGCCGACACCATCACCGAGCTCGTCGCGGATGCGCTCGAGAGCGCCGGAGTCCCGCATCGCATCCAGCGCGCCGGCTCGATGTTCTCGGTGTTCTTCACCGCGGCCGAGGTCACGGACTTCGCTTTCGCGAAGACACAGGACACGAGCCGGTACGCCGCCTTCTTCCACGCCATGCTCGCCCGCGGCGTCTACCTCCCCCCGTCGGCGTACGAGGCGTGGTTCCTGAGCGCCGCCCACGATGATGCCGCGCTCGACCGCATCGCGGCAGCGCTGCCCGCTGCGGCCACTGCCGCTGCGGCGACCAAGGGCGAAACCCCGGACCCCCGGGCCGTACGCCAGGCCGCCCCCGCGCCGCTGTCCAGCCGCGAGCAGTCGTGAGCGACGGGACGAGGACGACCGTCCACCTGCTGCGCCACGGCGAGGTGCACAACCCGACCGGGGTGCTGTACGGCAGACTTCCCGGCTTCCGCCTCTCCGAGCGCGGGCTGGCGATGGCCGAGCGGTTGGCCAAGACGCTTGCCGAGCGCCCGGTGACGCACCTTGCCTGTTCCCCCCTCGAGCGCGCCCAGCAGACGATGGCGCCGGTTGCCGAGGCGCTCCGGCTCGAGGTGCACACCGACGACCGTGTCATCGAGGCGAGCAACGCCTTCGAGGGGGAGAAGTTCGGGGTCGGCGACGGGTCTCTGCGCAATCCCGGCCACTGGAAGCACCTGCGCAACCCGTTCCGCCCGTCGTGGGGCGAGCCGTACGCCGAGATCGTGGCCCGGATGGGACCGGCCGTCGACGACGCCCGCAAGGCAGCGCACGGCTCCGAGGCGGTGATCGTCAGCCACCAGCTGCCGATCTGGACGATCCGCAGCTCTCTGGCGGGCAACCGGCTGTGGCACGACCCGCGCAAGCGCCAGTGCACGCTCGCGAGCCTCACCTCCCTCGTGTACGCGGGTGAGCGGCTCCTGCGCATCGACTACTCGGAGCCGGCAGCGGACCTGCTGCCGGTGACCGGCGGTCCGACCTTCGCCGCGGGCGCCTAGCCGATGCCGCGCCGCCCGCGCCGCACCACCGTGACCTTCGCGCTGGTGTGCTGCCTCTCGCTCGCGGGGTGCAGCGACAGCGGCGACGACGCCCGCGTGACCGGGGCGCAGGGCTATGTCGCGGCTGAAGACGGGACAGTGCTCGTCGTGGCGCCCGACGAGCGCGAGCCCGCTCCTGGTCTCAGCGGTGAGCTGGTCGGCGGCGGCTCGTTCGCCGCCTCGGACATCCCTGGCGATGCCGTAGTGGTGGTCAACGTGTGGGGCTCCTGGTGCGCCCCGTGCCGCGCCGAGGCGGCGACGCTCGAGACGGTGTACCGCGACGTGCGGGATCAAAATGTGCTGTTCGTCGGACTGAACACCCGGGACAAGCCAGCCCAGGCGCTCGCCTTTCTGGACCGGTTCGACGTGACCTACCCCAATCTCGACGACAACGACGCCGGGTTGCAGCTGGCCTTCCGCGACTCGCTCCCCTCCGCGGCGATCCCGACGACGTGGGTCATCGACCGAGAGGGTCGGGTGGCGGCACGGGCGCTGAGCGGCCTGACCGAGGCCCGGCTCCGCGGGATGCTGGACTCGGTGCTCGCCGAGACCCCCCTGTACGACTACGCCCCCACGCTCCCGACCGCGGCCGCGCTCCCCACCACGACCGCGTCCCCGCCGGCGACGTCGCCGTCCGAGACCTCCCGGTCGGCGGTGTCCTCCTCGAACGCGTCCGGGTCCCCGTCCCCGTCGTGATCCCCCTGGGTCTCGGAGAGGACCTCAGCCGGACCGTTGTCGACGGTGGTCTCGTCCTCGGCATCCTCGTCGCCGCGCTGGCCGGCCTCGCGTCCTTCCTCTCCCCGTGCGTGCTCCCGCTCGTGCCGAGCTACCTCTCGTACGTCACCGGCATGAGCGGCGCCGACATCTCCGACGCGGGCGCCCGTGGCAAGGGCCGGCTGCTGACCGGCACCGCCTTGTTCGTGCTGGGGTTCGCCGCTGTCTTCGTGTCGTTCGGCAGCCTCTTCGGCGCGATCGGCTACGAGCTGCTCGAGTACGAGACGACGGTCAACCGCGTCCTCGGCGTCGTGGTGATCCTGCTCGGGCTGGCGTTCCTCGGGTTCGTCCCTGGCACCGACCGCGAGTGGCGCATCCGCCGCCTCCCCCAGGTCGGCCTCGCGGGTGCGCCGCTGCTCGGCATCGTGTTCGGCGTCGGCTGGACCCCGTGCGTCGGCCCGACCCTCGGCGTGGTGCTGACCCTCGCGGGCAGCGAGGCGAGCGCGGTCCGAGGTGCGATCCTCACCTTCGTGTACGCCCTCGGCCTTGGCCTCCCGTTCCTGGTCGCCGCTGTCGCCTACCGGCGCGCGCTGCGTATGTTCGGCTGGGTGCGCAGCCACTCGCAGGTCGTCACCCGCATCGGCGGCGGCATGCTCGTCGTCCTTGGGGTGCTGCTCGTCACCGGCGCCTGGGCCGAGTTCTCCAACCAGATGCGGGTCTGGCTCGGCGGCATCGAGACGGTGATCTGACACATGGGATCCGACGTGGCCACCTCGACCGCGGCACCGACGATCACCCATACCCCGCCGCCACCGGCCATGGGGCCGCTCCAGCTCGCGCGCTGGGCCTGGCGTCAGCTCACGTCGATGCGGGTCGCGCTGATCCTGCTCTTCCTGCTCGCGGTCGCCGCCGTGCCGGGCTCGGTCTTCCCGCAACGCCGTGTCGACCCCCTCGCCGTCGCCGACTTCGTCGAGGCCAACCCCGGCACCGCGCCTTGGCTCGACCGGCTGTCGATGTTCGACGTGTACGGCTCCCCGTGGTTCGGCGCGGTGTACGTGCTGCTGTTCATCTCCCTTGTGGGCTGCGTGGTGCCTCGGTCCAGGCACCATCTCCAGGCGATCCGAGCCCGCCCGCCCGCGGCACCGCGGCGGCTCGAGCGGCTTCCCGAGCACCGGCGGGTCACGAGCGACCGCGACGCGCAGGGCGTACTCGACGTTGCGGAGGCGGCGTTGCGCGCCAAGCGCTACCGCGTGGACCGCACTGCCGACACGCTGGCGGCCGAGCGCGGCCACCTGCGCGAGACGGGCAACCTCGTCTTCCACTTCTCCCTCCTGCTGATCCTCGTCGGTGCGGCGCTCGGCGGTCTCGTCGGCTATCGCGGGACCGCGGTCGTCGTCGAGGGCGAGACCTTCGCCAACACCGTCACGCAGTACGACGACCTGTCGCCCGGTCGCCTCTATGACCCGGCCGACCTACCGCCGTTCTCCGTCGCGCTCGACGACTTCGAAGCGGTGTTCGAGGAGGAGCGGGGCAGTCAGCGCGGCATCGCCCGGGACTTCACGGCGGTCGTCACCTACCGCGAGAGCCCTGATGACGACGAGCGAACCACCACGATCAAGGTGAACGAGCCGCTGCAGCTCGGTGGCGCCAAGCTGCACCTGCTGGGCCACGGTTACGCGCCGATTTTCACGGTCGAGGACGGTGACGGCGACATTGTGTTCCAGGGCCCGGTGCCGTTCCTTCCGCAGGACAAGAACTTCACCTCCGCCGGCGTGGTCAAGGTGCCGGACGCCGTCCCGGAGCAGCTGGGCTTCCAGGGCTTCTTCCTGCCGACCGCGATCATCGACACGGAGCTCGGCCCGACATCGGCGTTTCCCGGCGCGCTCAACCCCGCCGTCGTGCTCCTAGCCTGGAGGGGGGACCTGGGCATCGACGCCGGGATCCCGCAGTCGGTCTACCAGCTGGACCTCGACAACATGGACAAAGTCACCGACGACGGGCAGCCGGTGAGCCAGATCCTGGGCGCCGGCGACATCCTCGAGCTCCCCGACGGGCTCGGCCGCATCACGTACGACGGCTATGTCACCTGGATCAACCTGCAGGTGTCGGACAACCCCGGGCTGCCCGTCCTGCTCACGGGTTCCGTGCTGGCGATGGTCAGCGTCTCGCTGTCGCTGTTCGTACGACGCCGCCGGCTGTGGTTTCGAGTGGCGGCTGACGCGGGCGCGGGTACGGTTGTGGACGTCGCCGGGCTCGATCGTGCGCACGGCGGCGACCTGGCCGACGAGCTCGACGCCTTGGTGCGACGGCTGGGTGAGGTCGGATCGGCCACGTCGACGATGGAAGGGAGCCCCGTCCCGCGATGAGCTTCGCCGCGCTGAGCAACCTGTTCATGGAGGCTGCGCTCGTCACGTACGCCGGTGCGCTGCTCGCCTATCTCGCCGAGATCCTGTTCGCGAGTCGTCAGGATCGCGACCGCGCCGCCGAGCTGGTCGGCGCGGGGGCAGCCGGTCGCGGCACGAGCACTCTCGTCGAGGCACCGGCTCATGCGCTGGACGGGCACCGCGCGCCGACCAGGTGGGTCGACCTGGCCAACCGGCTCGGCCGCATCGGCCTCACGGTGACGGTGCTGGCATTCAGCTTCCACCTGGCGTCGGTCGTCACCCGCGGCCTCGCTGCAGGGCGCGTGCCGTGGGGCAACATGTACGAGTTCTCGACGATGGGCGCGCTCGCCGCGGTCGCCGTGTTCCTCGTCGTGGTCCGCGTGTACGGCCTGCGCTGGCTCGGCGTCTGGGTCGACGCCGCCGTCCTCGTGACGCTCGGCATCGCGGTGACCGTGCTGTACGCCGAGGCCGCGCCACTGCTGCCGGCGTTGCGCTCGACCTGGCTCGTCATCCACGTGTTCGCGGCGATCACCGGGTCCGGGCTGCTGACGGTCGCCACGATCGTCACGGTCATGTACCTCGCGGCCCACGGCCGCGAGAGCCGACTGGCTGCCGGTGCAGCGCCGAAACGCCTCGACGCGTACGCAGCTCGCCTTCCCACCTCGACCGCCCTGGACAAGGTGTCGTTCCGGTTGTACGCCGTGGCTTTCCCCGTGTGGACCTTCGCCGTCGTCGCGGGTGCGATCTGGGCGCAGTACGCGTGGGGCCGCTACTGGGGCTGGGACCCGAAGGAGACCTGGTCGCTCGTCACCTGGCTGATATTCGCGGGTTATTTCCACGCCCGCTCAACGGCGGGCTGGAAGGGCCGGGCCGCCGCGGTGGTGGCGATCATCGGCTACCTGTCATTCCTGTTCAACTACTTCGGCGTGAACCTGCTCTTCAACGGTTTGCACGCCTACTCGGGCCTCTAGATGAGCGGCGCCGGACAGCTCGACCGACGGTCGGCGGTGCTTGCATGAGCCGGCTGGCCCTGATCTTCGCGATCCTCGCGCTGGCCGTCTACTGCCTGATCGAGTGCATCCGGACCGACCGCCGGCAGGTGCGTTACCTACCCAAGGCCCTGTGGCTGCTGCTCATCCTGATCCCGGTCGTCGGGCCCGGCGCTTGGCTGCTCGCCGGTCGGCCCCGCTCCGCCGGCTCGCCGCCGCCCAAGGACCAGCCACCGACCGTGCCCCGTCGCCCGCCCGGGCCGCCGGCGCCCGACGACGACCCCGACTTTCTCGCCCAGCTGGACGAGAAGCGACGCATGGCGGCGCGAGACGATGAGAGCCGGCCGCAGGACAAGCCGGCCGGGACGGACGAAGACCCGGAGTCAAGTCGCGACTCCGGGTCCTGAGATCGGTCCGGTCGATCTGTGCGGGAGCGGTGCGCCCGTACGTCTGAGAGGTCAGCCTGTGCGGCCGCGACGGGCGATGGAGCGGATGCGGTCCATCGTGGAGATGCCGTCGTGCCCGCGGGAGAGCCGGGCCTCGTTGCGCAAGGTGGCGACGTTGGAGTTGGCGACGTCGAGAGAGATCATGATCTGGCGGTTCATGGTGAGGCGTTCCTTAGGTTGCAGTAGTCGACGACCGGTGGGGTCGCCTGCCTACGATCATAAGGTTTCCGGGCCGTCGGGTATTCCGTTTCGCAGGACTGCCTGCGTGCAAACCTCGAATCGAGGCTGTGGCGAGTGGAGCAGGTGCTGGACGACATCGACCGCCGGCTCGTCGAGGCGCTCCGGGAGGATGCCAGGGCGAGCTACGCCCAGCTGGCCCGGGCCGTCGGGCTGTCGGCCCCGAGCGTGCAGGATCGCGTCCGCCGCCTGGAGCGTCGCGGGGTTCTCACCGGCTTCCGCGCGGTCGTCGACCCGGGGGCGGTCGGGCTCGGCGTGACCGCGCTCGTCGGCATCCACCAGGCCGACTCGGCGGAGCAGGACGACGTCGCGGCACGGCTGTCG
>Ga0136634_10000126_pt1 | contig 36935 bp, 37 predicted proteins | sample AntDrymUQ8332106_2_FD_104654 | JGI IMG/M metagenome (GOLD analysis project Ga0136634, IMG submission 104654) | Polar desert sand microbial communities from Dry Valleys, Antarctica - metaG UQ833 (21.06) | ecosystem: Environmental > Terrestrial > Soil > Desert | place: Antarctica: Dry Valley... | reverse complement strand
GCCCGTCGCCGTGCTGCTGGTAGCGGTGCTGCACTTCATAGCCGACGATGAGCACCCGGCCGCGTTCATCTCCGACTACATGCACGCAGTGGGATCCGGGAGCTACCTCGTGATCAGCCACGGGAGCACCGACGGCCAGCCTGTCGCCGCAGCCGGCTCGCAGGAGATCTTCAACCGGCCCGGGTCCGGGTCACCCGGCCCGATGCGGCTGCGCTCCCGCGAGGAAATCACCGCCCTGTTCGGGGACCTGACGATCATCGAACCCGGTGTGGTGCGCACCCCGCAGTGGCGTCCGGACGCGCCCGGCGACGTCCCCACCGATATCGAGACCTACCCCGGCTTCGCCGGCGTGGGCCGTCACGACTGACCGGAAGTGCGCAACCAGCGACCCCACCTACAAGCCCTCCTGACGATCTGGTGACACGTCGCTGCTTATCAGATCTGATATGGTCTTGGCGTGTCTGGCGAACCGACGGGCCTGAGCAACCCGACACTTGTGCGGGTGATCGAAGCGGCCGCGCGACTGCAGGAGCTGGTGCCGGACGCCGTCCTGGTCGGTGGATCGGCAGCTGCGCTGTATGCGGGACACCGCGACTCCTACGATCATGACCACGTTGTGGCCGACCTCGCCGACCGATTCGACGCGGTGCTGGAGGCGGTGGAGTCCCAGGCCGGCTGGGTGACCAACCGGGTGGCCGCCGGAAAGATCATTCTCGGTGAGCTGGGTGGGATCGAGACCGGGATCCGGCAGCTGATCCGGCTGACCCCGCTGGAGGTGGCCCGGGTGCGCCTCCCCTCCGGGCAGCTGCTCACGGCACCGACACCGGACGAGACGCTGCGCGTCAAGGCGTTCCTCGTCGTCCGTCGCAACCAAGCTCGGGACTATCTGGACGTCGCCGCACTCGCCGACCGATTCGGGATCACCGGTTCCGGCGCGGTCCTCGCGCGGATCGACGACTACTACGCCGACCAGCGCGGCCAGGGTGACGGCGTCGGCTCCCAAGTGGCACGTCAACTGGCCGATCCCCGACCGGCCGACGAGTCGACGACCCGCGACCTCGGTCGGTACAAGAACCTCGCACCCCGATGGCAGGACTGGCGTGCGGTGGTCGCCGTCTGTCGAGAGCTCGCGGGCGCGATGCTGACCACGGAGGACACCTCATGACGCTGGCCTTCCGCAACATCGACGTCTCGCCGGCCGATCCCGTCATGGACTGGCCGACCGAGGCCGTCCTGACCGCGTTGGAGCGCGGCGGCCTGTCGCACTGGAGGCGGCTCGCCGCCGCGATCCGGGCCGACCCGTGGGGCCTGGTCGCACGGCGGGTCGAGAGGCCCTCGCCGTCTCGCGCCCCTTCGGGGCAGCGCAGCTGATGGAGGGCGTCATCGCCGCAGCGCGCGCCGACGCCGAGCGGACGGAACGGGCAGAGGTCGCCGCGGAGATCGCCGACCTGGTCCACCGCTCGGGCCTGAGCCGGGCCGACTTCGCGCGCAGGATCGGCGCGTCGGCCTCCCGGCTGTCGACCTACCTGACCGGCACCGTCACCCCGTCGGCCGCGCTGCTGGTGCGGATGCGGTCGGCGCCGGAGCGGGACAGCGGATGAGTCGCCGTCGGGCACCTCACCTCGTGCACTCCCAGTCTCACTGATCGAGTGCGAGCCCCATTCGCTCACGACGCGGTCGTGAGCATGGAACCGGACGTCGACACACGCGTCCTCGGAGCAGCGGTCACCGTGGCGTTGTGTGGCCACTGGGAACACGACCCGCCGTGCCCGCTGGCACCTCACCACAGCCGCGCGGAACGGTTCGGCGACGTGGTGCGGGTGCGGATCCTCTTCGCCGCCGAGCCGGAGTGGGAAGCGGAGGTGCGGCGTCTCATCACAGCCGTACTCTCCGGGGGCAGACTCGTCGGGGCCGACGGCGAGGCAACCTGTTGGCAACTGCACAGTAGCCAGCCTGGCACCGTGTCACCGGAAGAAGCCGATCACGCCGAGCGGTTGATGCGTTCCTGAGCCTCCACCAGCACGCGGCGCGCTCTGGGTTGCGAGCGCCGCGCGGCCCGGCCGGACGTAGGGTGCGGACGTGACCCGGGTCGATCCCCGGCGGCGGGTGCCGCGCACCGACGCCGTGCTGGCCGAGCCGCGGATCGTCGCCGCCGCCGAACGGCTCGGCCGTGGGCTGGTCAAGTCGGCCGTCGCTGCCGCCCAGGAGAAGGCCCGCCGGGGTGACCTAGCCGTCGACCATGACGCCGTCGTCGAAGCGGCGCTGGCCGACCTGCCGGAGACCGCGACGCACCTGCGGCCGGTGCTCAACGCCACCGGCGTGCTGCTGCACACCAACCTCGGCCGCGCCCCGCTCTCCCCCGCCGCCCGCGCGGCGCTGGAGCTGGCCGCTGGCACCTGCGACGTCGAACTCGACCTGGGGACCGGTGGCCGCGGGCCGCGCGGCGCAGCCGCGATCGACGCCCTGCTGGCCGCCGTCCCCGGGGCGGGCGCCGCGCACCTGGTGAACAACGGCGCGGCCGCCGTCGCGCTGGTGGCCGTCGCGCTGGCGGCGGGCCGGGAGATCGTCATCTCCCGCGGGGAGCTTGTCGAGATCGGCGACGGCTTCCGCATCCCCGAGCTGGTGACGGCAACCGGCGCCCGGCTCCGCGAGGTCGGCACGACCAACCGGACCAGCCGCGCGGACTACGCGGCCGCGATCGGTGAGGACACTGCGCTCATCCTCAAGGTGCACCCGTCAAACTTCGTCGTCACCGGCTTCACCCGGGCCTGCGAGATCGACGAGCTGACCGGGCTCGGGGTTCCCGTCGTGGCCGACATCGGGTCCGGGCTGCTCGCCCCGCACCCGCTACTGCCCGACGAGCCCGACGCCGCCACCACGCTCGCCCAGGGTGCCGCGCTGGTCACCGCGTCCGGAGACAAGCTGCTCGGGGGTCCGCAGGCCGGGCTGCTGCTCGGCGCGCCGGGTGTGGGCGCCGAGCTCGTGGCGCGGATCCGCCGGCACCCGCTGGCCCGGGCGATGCGGGTGGACAAGCTCACCCTCGCCGCGTTCGAGGCGACCCTGCGCGGACCGGCGTCCCCGACCCGTGCGGCCCTGGACGCGGAGCCGGCGGCCCTCCGCGTCCGCGCGGAGCGGCTGGCCACGTCGCTCACCGCAGCCGGCGTCGACGCCGCGGCGGTGGACTCGGTCTCGACGGTCGGCGGTGGTGGTGCGCCCGGGGTGCGCCTGCCCAGCGCCGCTGTCGCCCTGCCCGAGCGGTACTCCACGACCCTGCGGGCCGGGAGCCCCGCCGTGTTGGGTCGCCTCGAGCACGGCCGCTGCCTGCTGGATCTGCGGGCCGTGCCACCCGAGGCCGACGAGACCCTCGCCACCGCGATCCTCACCGTAGGAGCTGGCGGTCGTGCGCGGTAATAGTCGCCAGAACAGCGTTATCCGCGCACGGGCGGTGGTGGCGACGGCGGGGCATGTCGATCATGGGAAGTCGACGCTGGTGCGGGCGCTGACGGGGATGGAGCCCGATCGGTGGGCCGAGGAGCGCCGTCGCGGCATGACCATCGACCTCGGCTTCGCCTGGACCGAGCTGTCCTCGGGCCGCACCGTCGCCTTCGTCGACGTTCCCGGCCACGAGCGGTTCGTCACGACCATGCTCGCCGGAGTCGGACCGGTACCCGCGGTGCTGCTGGCCGTGGCCGCGGACGAGGGGTGGATGCCGCAGTCGGCCGAGCACGTGGACGCCCTGTCGGCCCTCGGCGTCCGCCACGGCCTGCTGGTGATCACCCGCAGCGACCTCCTGGAGCCCGAACTGGCTCGCGAGGAGGCGCTCGAACACCTGGCCGGAACGCCACTCGCCGGCCTGCCGGCTATCTGCGTGTCGGCCACCACCGGCGCCGGCATGGACTCCCTGCGCACCGCCCTCGACGATCTCACCGCCGCCCTGCCCACCCCGGACCCCACCGCCGACGTGCGGTTCTGGATCGACCGGGCGTTCACCATCCGGGGCGCGGGCACGGTGGTCACCGGCACGCTCGGGCCGGGCCGGATCCGGGTCGACAACGAGCTCGAGCTCCTCACGGTCGACGGCAGCAGACGCGTCGGTGTGCGCGGGTTGCAGAGCCTCGGCGCCCCGGTGGACGAGGCGGAGGGGGTATCGCGCGTCGCGGTGAACCTGCGCGGGCTGCCGCGCGAGGCCGTGGCGCGCGGCGACGTCCTGCTCACCCCCGGGGTGTGGCTCACGACCGACCTGTTCGACGCGCGGCTGCGCGGGATCGGTCACGCCGCCCCCGACCCGGCCGCGCTACCCGAGGAGCTGAGCCTGCACCTCGGAGCGGCCGCCGTCACGGCCCGGGTGCGGCCGCTCGGCCACGACACCGTGCGGCTGCGGCTGCGGCATCCGCTGCCGCTGCGCATCGGCGACCGCGCGGTGCTGCGCGACCCCGGTCGCCGGCAGATCGCCGCCGGGTTGACGGTGCTCGACGTCGCGCCCCCGGAGCTGCGCCGCCGCGGCGCCGCGGCTCGCCGAGCCGACGACCTGGCCACCATGGACGGGGTCCCCTGCGCCGCAGCGGAGCTGGCCCGCCGCGGGGTCGCCCGCCGTAGCGACCTCCTCACAATGGGCCTGTCCCGCGGGGATCTCGACGCCCTCGCGCACGCCGGCACGCCCGCCGCCGCCGGGTGGCTCGTCGATCCCGACCGGGCCGTCGAGCTTGCGGCCGAGCTGGCCACCGCGGTGGCCGCGCACGACGCGGCCGACCCGCTCGACCCCGGCCTGCCGACCGAGGCCGCGCGGCGCGCCGTCGGGCTCCCGGAGCCCCGGCTGGTCGAGGCCGTGCTCCGGCACGCGCGCGCCCGAGGGGCTGAGCCCGGCCCGGTACTCCGCGACGGCCGCGTAGTGCGGGCCACGGCAGGTTCCCTGCCCGCCGCCGTGCGGGAAGCGATGGACGCGCTGCGGGCCGATCTGGAACGCGACCCGTTCGGCGCGCCCGAGGCGGCCCGGCTGACCGAGCTGGGGCTGGGTCCGCGGCAACTGGCGTCCCTGGTGCGGGCGGGGGAGCTGCTGCAGGTCGCCGATGGCGTGGTGCTGCTTCCCGGCGCCGACGTGCACGCGCTGGCGGTGCTGGCTCGCCTCGGCCCCGAGTTCACACTCAGCGCGGCCCGCCAGGCACTGGGCACCAGCCGCCGGGTGGCCGTCCCGATCCTGGAGCTGCTGGCCCGCACCGGCCGCACGGTCCGGACCGCGGACGGCGGTCACCGGCTCACGTGAACATCCGCCGACGGGACGGGTGCCACCTGCCCGGAGTGGCAGTCTGACCCGGAGAGCCTTACCGTGACTTCCGATGTCCGAGACCCGCGAGAACCTGCCGTCCGACGCACCCACGATCCGACGCGGGGGCGACGTCAACGACCAGCTCACCGTCACCACGCACCGGCCCGCCGCAGGCCAGGTGGTCCTCCAGGTCGGCGGTGAGGTCGACATGCTCACCTCGCCCCAACTGCGCGTCGCCGTGCTCGAGCAGTTCGTGGCGTCGGCAGGTGTCGAGCTGGTCGTCCTGGGGCTGGACGACGTCACCTTCCTCGGGACGAGCGGCTTGGCCGTCCTCATCGAGGTCCGGGAGGCCGCCCATCACGCGGGGGTGGAGCTTCGCCTCTTCTGTACCGCACGCCGCGTGTTGCGCCCGCTGACGATCGCCGGGCTCCTCCCGCTGTTCGACGTCCACGACACGCTCGACCAGGCGCTCGCCCCCACCTGAGTGAGTGGCTGGCCACGTCACCCTGACGTGACCTGCATCACACTCTGTTGGCTCACCTCGCTCGCCTGGCTTCTCGGGACGGCTGGCTGCGGCTGGTTGGCTCGATGCCTCTCCAGCGCTGTGAGCTGCCCGAATGTTCGCCGCGCTGCCCGGTGCACCGCCGGGTGACCCACGCCGCAATGGGCCGTATCGCCCCGCGGCGAGTTCGTCGCTGCGCGCAGGTGGGCTACGCGTGCGTTTGAGACCTCAGCCGAGCGGGAACCACCACTCGATCGCCCGGCGCGCCGGGCAACGAGCGGACACGAGGTGACAATGAGCGACATCTCCCGGCTTCCCGGCCCGATAGATCATGCCTGGCAGTGGCAACACCTCGGCTCTTGCCGCGGGATGGACAGTGCCGTGTTCTTCCATCCCGACGGCGAACGCAACCCCTCTCGCGCCCGCCGCACCGCACAGGCCAAGGAGGTCTGCCGCCGTTGCCCGGTGATGGACGCCTGTCGCGAGTTCGCGCTCCAGACCCGCGAGCCGTTCGGTGTCTGGGGCGGCCTCGCCGAGACCGAACGCCGCATCATCCTCGAGCAACGAGGCACGCCAGTCGCCAGCTGATCACCCACCCCGGCCCCGACGTCCCGTCGTCGAGGAGCCCCGGATCGAGGGAACTGGCCGAAGGGCCCGCAGAGCCGTTGCAGCCGGAATCACGGTATGTGAGACTGCGGGGCCTGAGACTTCGGCATTGGGGTAGCCTCGGTAGACCGGTAGGGGGAGCGGTGGGCGACCATCTCACGATCGACCTCGCGTTGCTGCGGGCAACCGGCGCGGGACTCGGACAGATCAAGGACGCTCTCCAGCACGCCGAGTCCACCAAACCCGGAGCCGAGGTACTCGGTTCCGACGAGCTGGCCAGCGCGATGAACGACTTCGTCGACAACTGGAAGATCCACCGCAAGAAGCTCGTCTCCGCCGTCGAGGCCCACCAGAAGATGGCCATGGACAGTGCCGACGCCTACGAGGACACCGACGAGGGGCTTGCGAAGGAGCTGACCAAGCACGGCTCATCCGGCGGAGCGCCCGGAACGAAGGTCCCATGAGTCGGCGGCCCACCGACTGGGCACCGCTGGCCGGCTCGGATCCGGTCCCCGGCGATCCCGAAGAGATCGAACGCACCGCCAAGTCCCTCGCCGACATGGCCGAGGAGATCAACCGCCAGACCGCCAACCTCAAGAAGCTCGCCACCACCGACGGCTGGGACGCCGACGCCGGACGCACCTTCGCCGACTCTGCCGGCGACCTGTCCGGCCAGCTCGGCAAGGCCAACGGCCGGTACACCACCGCCGCCAGCGCCCTCAAGGGGTACGCCCCCGAGCTGCGCCACGCCCAGTCGGTAGCCGACGCTGCCCTCGCCGAGGCCAAGCAGGCGCAGGCCACCGTCAACGCCAACCGGCCACCGGACCACCCGCCCACCGGCGAACCCACTCCGGCCCAGGTCACCGCCGAGCGACAACGCCAGAACGCCCACGACGACGGCGTCGACGCGCTGCACGCCGCCCGCCGCAAGCTCGACGAGGCCACCGACCACCGGGACCAGTACGCCAGCCGAGCCGCCCAGGCCATTCGCGACAGCATCGACGACGAGCTCAAAGACTCCTGGTGGGACAAGGCCAAGAACTGGATCTCCGAACACGCCGATCTACTCAAGGCGATCGCCCAGATCGCCGAATTGGTTGCCGACGTCCTGAGTACCCTCGCTATGGTCATCGCAGCCATCCCTGTCCTGAACTTCCTGGCACCCGTGCTGCTCGGGCTGGCTCTGCTGGCATCGACCGTGAGCTTGGTCTGCAAAGTCATGCTTGCCCTGGCTGGCGAAGGCTCCTGGATGGACGTCGGCTTCGCCCTGCTCGCCGTAGCCACCGCAGGCAAGGCCGCAAAGGTAGGAAGGGTCGGGCGGGCTGGAAAAAGCATCCGTGGCGCCAACCCCGGCCGAGCGAATGCGATGCCGCTCACAAAACAGCCTCTTAAGTCCGAGCCGGTCAACATTGCGACGGGAAGGATGGTGCTGACTCAGACCGACGTCGAGCTGGCCGGGGTCCTGCCACTGGTGTTCTCCCGTACCCATGTCTCCTCCTACCAGGTGGGTCGATGGTTCGGTCCGTCGTGGGCTTCCACGTTGGACCAGCGGCTGGAGGTTGACGAGACCGGGGTGTGCTACGCCGCCGCCGACGGCATGCTGTTGGTCTATCCTGCACCGACCGCGGAAAACTCGGTGTTGCCAGAGGAGGGTCCACGCTGGCCGCTGAACCGTACCGAAAACGGGGGTTATGCTGTCACTGACCCGGATCTTGGCCACACACTACATTTTGCACCGGTCGGTGTCTCTCAGCGTACGATATTGCCGTTGAAGGCGGTGACCGACCGCAACGGACATCGTATCGACCTCAGCTATGCAGTCGACGGTTCACTCGTTGAGGTTCGGCACTCCGGTGGTTACCGTATCGGTGTGGAGTCCTCCGGTGGACTGATCACCGCGCTGCGTCTGCTGGGTGCTGACAGTAACAGTGATCGCGACGCCAATCTGACGCTCATCCGGTATGGCTACGATGACCGCGGGCGACTCACCGAAGTGATCAACTCCTCTGGCGAGCCATTGCGCTTCGACTACGACACCGCCGGGCGGATCATCGGCTGGCAGGACCGTAACGACGTCCGGTACCGCTACATCTATGACGAGGCTGGTCGCTGTGTGCGCACCTCCGGCTCTGATGGATACATGGACGGCAGCTTCGTCTACGACTCGGACACGCAGTCCACTGTGTTCACCAACTCGCTCGGGCACGCAACCACGTTTCATCTCAACGAGCTGGGCCAGGTCATCCGCGAGATCGACCCGCTGGGCCGGGCGACCGTCTCCGCGTGGGACCGCTACGACCGGCTGCTGGCCCGCACCGACCCGCTCAGGCGGACCACTCGCTATACCTACGATGAGACTGGCAACCTCGTCACGATCACCCGCCCAGACAACAGCCAGGCCAGCGCCGACTACAACGAGCTGCGGCTTCCGGTCACGGTCACCCACCCGGACGGGGCGGTGTGGCGGCAAGCCTACGACGCACGGGGCAACCTCACCGCGGTCACCGACCCGCTAGGCGCGACGACCACCTACACCTACGATGAACTCGGGCATCTAACCGCGGTCACCGACGCGCTGGGACACGTGCACCGGATGGAGACCGACGCCGCCGGGCTGTCGATCGCCGCTACCGACCCCATCGGAGCCACCACCCGTTACACCCGCGACGGCTTCGGCCGGATCATCGTGGTCACCGACCCAGTGGGTGGGGTGACACGGTTCGGCTGGACTCTTGAGGGCAAGCTGGCCTGGCGTGCCCTGCCTGACGGTGCTACTGAGCAGTGGCGCTACGACGGCGAAGGCAACCTCGTCGAGCACGTCGACGCCGTCGGTCAGGTCACCCGCACCGAAATCACCTATTTCGACCTACCCGCAGCCAAGATCGGACCAGATGGGGCCAGACTGGAGTTTTCCTACGACACCGAGCTACGTCTGGTGGGTGTCACTAACCCGCAGGGCCTGCTCTGGCGCTACGACTACGACCCTGCTGGCAATCTGGTTCGGGAGACCGACTTCAACTCCCGGGAATTGCGCTACGTCCACGACGCCGCTGGGCAACTGGTCGAACGCACCAACGGGGTCGGACAAGCCATCCGCTTCGTCCGGGATCTGCTCGGCAACGTGGTCGAACAACGCTCGGATGACACCGTCGCCACGTTCGACTACGACGCGACCGGCCGAATGGTCGGCGCGACCAACGCCGATGCCGAGGTACGAATCGACCGCGATGCGCTGGGGCAGGTCGTGGCCGAAACCTGCAACGGCCGCACACTTGCCTCCGCCTACGACGCCCTCGGCCGACGCATGTACCGCCGTACCCCTTCGGGCGCAGAGAGCACGTGGGAGTACGGTGCAGTCGGGGCACCAACAGCCCTGCACACTGCTGGCCACACCCTACGTTTCGACTACGACCCCGCTGGACGGGAAATCAAGCGTCAACTCGGTGTCAGCGCCGTACTCGTCCAGGCGTGGGATGCTAATCACCGGCTGGCCTCCCAGACCCTCACCGTCGAAGGGTCGGGGCTTGATAGTCTGACCTCCGCCCGCGAGGCGTGGCTGGTGCAGCGCCGATCCTACGGCTACCGTTCGGACGGCTACGTGACTACCATCAATGACCATCTTTCCGGTGCTCGACGCTTCGACCTCGACTCGACCGGGCAAGTCACCGCAGTGCACGGCGCTGGGTGGACCGAACGATACGCCTACGACCCAGCTGGCAACATCACCGATGCAACCTGGCCGGTACCGCCGCAAGCCAACCTTCTGGACGGTGACGCCCGCGGCAAGCGTGAGTACAACGGCACGCTGATCCGTCACGCTGGCAATATCCGCTACCACCACGACGCGCAGGGTCGAGTCACCCTGCGCCAGCAGAAACGTCTCACGGCCAAACCCCGCAACTGGCACTACATCTGGGACGCCGATGATCGCCTGACCGCAGTCATCACACCCGACAACCAGCATTGGCGCTATCACTACGACCCGTTCGGCCGTCGGATAGCAAAACACCGCCTCGGAGCCGACGGGGTAACCATCGCTGAGCAGACCACCTTTACCTGGGACGGTGTGGTCCTCGCCGAACAGACCCACGCCAGCGGGCCGGACAGCACAGGCAGAACCATCGCGTGGGAGTGGGAACCCGATAGCTTCCGTCCAATCAGCCAAACCGAACGCACCCGACTGCGCGACGCCTCCCAAGAATGGATCGATAAACAATTCTACTCCATCGTTACCGACCTGGTCGGAACACCCACCGAGATGGTCGACCCCAATGGGCACCTCGCCTGGCGTCCCCACACCACGCTTTGGGGCGCCGAGGCCGCCACAAGTTCCGGTAACACCTCCTGCCCACTGCGTTTTCCAGGACAGTACTTTGATCCCGAGACCCAGCTCAACTACAACTACTTCCGCTACTACGATCCAACATCAGGCCGTTATGAAAGTAAAGATCCCCTCGGCCTGGACTCTGATCCCAACGCTCACGCTTATGTTCCAAACCCCACGAGATGGATTGATCCACTTGGCCTGATCGGGAAAGAGTGCACTCCTGGTCAGCCTGTGCCAGCACCCAAGAATCTACCAGCTTTTCCAGACGCACAGCGCGTCAAACCTAAAACACCCGTCCAGGGAGGCGGCGGCCTGCGCCCGCGCTGGAAAGATCCCGAGGGAAAGATATATGAGTGGGACCGCCAACATGGCGCAGTAGAAGTTTACAATAAGAAAGGTCGTCACGTCGGGGAGTTCGATCCCAATACAGGCGAACAAACAAAGCCTGCGAATCCGAGACGTAGGGTCGATCCATGAGTTGGGTTATCCGCGGTTACGAGCGGGACGGCGAAAAGCTACTGACTGAGATACAAGTCAACGATCTCGTCAGAGAGTGGTTTCGATCAGCACTAAACATTGCAGCTACGGATCCAATGGTTGATTCTTTCCCGATACCAGTAGACACTTTAGCGGCATTCCTTAAATCGCTAGGCGGCACCATGAAAAATGAAAAGGAAGAGTTCTTCTTGGACTATGACGCAGATTCTCCCTGAGTTCAGTCCAACCCAACTTCAGATAAGACCACCAGCAATGGAGCGACCCTTGGTTACAACAAGCAGACATATCAACGGTTCGGGTTGCCACAGGTGGCAGGCCCCTGGATCATTACGGACCGCTCTGCTGCGGCTCGACAGTCAGGTGGGAGCGGTGGTGGATAACGAGAAGCATGTAGCTGACCCTGCCGCTGTCTCCAGTGATCTGGCCCGACATCTCAGGCGGATCGCGCAGCAGATGGGTCTGGACGCCGGGGCCGAGACAGCCGACGATCCGGGCACGACGCTCGTGTTCGAGGCCATTAAGCCGAGCTTCACCCGGGAGGCGGGATCGAGCCGGGGAACAGGTCCCACAGAGTGAGGACCGTACCGTCGAAGGTGAGCAACTGATGAGCAGTCCAACCACCGACGGAGTCGTCGAGAATAGCTGGCCGGCCGGATGGTCGCTGATGCTGCCGCCGGGGTGGTGGCACGTCCCGCTGGACGAGCGCCGCGGGCAGTCGGTCACGGCGCTGCTCGACAACCGGTTGGCGTCGTTGCCGCGGGACCGGGTGGCCACGCTGCGCCGGGAGCTGGAGGTCGAGCTGACCCGGATGGCCGAGCGGGCGGTGCGCAACGGCGCGACCGACATGTACCTGAGCGTCGATCTGATGCGCGGGCTGCCGGTGGCGGCGTCGTGCCTGGTCACCGTGGTCCCGACCGGTGTGGGAACGGAGCTGCCGGCAGCGGAGCTGGCGGCGATGATGGGCGATCAACCCGACGATGAGGTGGGTGTGCTGGAGGTGGCCGGGGCGCCGGCTGCCCGGGTACGGCGGCGGGAGTCGGTGGACGAGGTGGACGGCCTCTCGACCGGGGAGCTTCCGGTCACCCGCCTGCAGGTGTACGTGCCGGTGCCGAACAAGGCGGAGATGCTGCTGCTGTCGTTCAGCACGCCGATCGACCCGATCGCCGACGCGATGGTCACGCTGTTCGACGCGATCGCGGGGTCGCTGCGTTGGAAGCAGACATGACCGACGTACGGCTCGACTACGACCGCCGCTGGGTCGAGGCCGACCCGAATGCGACGCCGCAGGCCTGGGCGGCCACCACGGTGCGCCGACGGTGGGCGGAGCGTCAGCTCGGCGACGATCCGGCGCGCACCGAGGCGATCATCGCGAGCGTCGCGCGGATCGTCGACAGCATCGACACGACCGCGCTGCAGGCGGCGCTGCTGCTGTACCCGGCCGCTGACGAGCCCGTCGTGACCGTCGTCGGGTTGCGGACCTTCGACGCCGCCCCCGGGCTCACACTGGACGCGCTGGGCGACGAGCTGTGCATACCCACGGAGATGCTGGAGGTTCCGCGCGACCGCTCGGTCATCGAGACACCGGTTGGGCCTGCGGTGCGGCTGGTGCAGCGCTACCGGGAGCTGCTCTCCCCCGGCGTCGAAGAGATCCGCGAGCACGTCGCGTACGGTTGGCTCGTCTCCGGGAGCGATCACGAGGACGTCGTGGTCACCGTGTCCACGGCCTTCGTCGACCTGGTAGCCGCCAGCACCTGGATCACAGCGGTTGACGAGTTGGCCCAGTCCTTGACAGCGTAGCCGCTCGCGGAACACTGCCCACGCGAGCACGTGGGTGGCATACGCTCTCGGAGGGAAACAATGTCAGGGGCGAACACCGAGCCGGAGGGTTCAGGGCGTCGCTGGTGGGAGGTTCGGGGCGGCCAGGAACCGGACGCGGACGAGGGGCGTTACGGCGACCTGGTGACTGGCGGGCGGGGGCGCAACAGACCGGATCGGTCGCTGGCCGTCGGTGCCGACCCCGCGGACGAGTCACGCCATCCGATGCACCGTTTCCTCTGGCCGATCGTCTCCGTGGTCACAGCCGGCGCGCTGATCGTGGGCGGGGTATACGGCATACCGAAGCTTCTCTCTCAGCCTGCGAGTGAGGTCACGCCCCCGGCGACGGTCACACCGGGCAACCCACAGAGCAATGAACCGTTCATACCTCTACCTCCACCTCCGCTGGGCTTCCCACCGGGTGGCGGCGCCGTGCCGCCGGGAGGTGGCGGGGGCGGTGCACCGGGTAGGTCAGGCGGGGAGCCCAACGGTCCGGGGGGCAACCCGGAAAACCAGGGCAATCAGCCGACGGGGACACCGACACCCGACCCGACCACGACGCCGTCACCGTCACCGTCCACCACACCCGACACCACCACGACATCCACTTCAGCGCCATCTGAGACATCCGAGGTACCGCCTGAGACAACAACCGAGATACCACCTGAGACAACCGAGATACCGTCTGAGGTGTCCGAGCTGATACCTGGGCGCGTGCCTGTCGGGTAGACGCGTAGCAGCGTCGTACGGTCGTCAGTCGACCGCGTGGGGGACTTGGACGGTGCGGAGTTCACCGTCGCCGAGGTGGAGCAGGCCGCGTCCGGGTTGGGTCGGCTGGCCCAGGACGCTGCGCGACACCCGGACGCCGATCAGGTCACCCTCGGTGATCGACTGCGGCGCGAGCAGCAGCCCGCGCCGGGCCTTCTTCATCTCCACCTGCCAGCCGGAGAAACCGGAGCAGACGCCCTCGGCGTCACCGGCGATCACCAGCGCCCGACCGGAACCGGCGCCGGCGCGCAACAGCGCAAGCAGCTCGTCATCGGCCTGGCAGTTCCGCAACAGCTCGGCGTCGTCGATGATCACAACGTTGGGCTCGGGCACGGCGGCCAGTGCCGCGGCCAGATCGGCGGGGTCCAGGCCGGAGCCGGTCAGCACGGCGGCGCCGCTCTGGTCTGCCAGCTGGCGCAGCGGTGACTGTCGGGGAGTGACCGCGACGACCCCGGTCCCGGCACCGAGCAGCGACCGGGCCATGGTCAGCAGCACGGTGCTGCGTCCGGAACCCGGCGGCCCGGCCACCACAAAGGCCGGCATGCCGGTGGCCAGGTCTGGCCCGTATGCGCACAGCGTGTCGCCGCCCACCCCGACCAGCGCCCACATCGGGCTGGTCGGGATAGTGGCCTCCCGCAGCGCCCAGGCCTGCTCGAAGCCCAGCCGGGCCGGCAGCACGTCCACCCGGAACGGTCGCGACCCGATCGGCAGGTCGGCGTCGCGCTCCCGCGCCCGGGCCGCGATCCGGGCCAGTGCCGCGGCCTGACCCTGGCCGGTCGGGTCCGGGGCGAGCAGCGCGACCTGGGTCTCCACCCCGGACTCGGCCCGCAGCGCCCGGCCTGGCGCCATCGTGTCGGCCACCTTGCGGGGGTTGATGCCGATCAGCGAGAAGTCGCTGCGGTCGGGCAGCCGGAACACCATCTTGGTGTCGGTCAGGGTGGACATCCGCCCGGACAGCAGCGAACGGTCTCCGGTGATGACCAGGTGCAGGCCGACGCTGGCGCCCTCCCGCAGGATGCGCTGGATCTCGTCGGTGAGCCGGCCGTTGTCGATCTCGCCGAGAGAGATCGTGAACGACTCCCACCGGTCGATCAACACCACCAGGTGCGGCAGCCGCCGCTCGGGCGGCGACGCGGCCCGCTGCTCGCCGATGTCGGCGAAGCCGCCCTCACTGAGCATCTCGACGCGGCGCTGCATCTCGACGGTGAGCCGACCGATCAGCCGGACCGCCCGCTCGGTCTGGGTGTTGCGCACGATCGCGCCGCAGTGCGGCAGCTCGGCGACCGGCAGCAACCCACCGTTGCCGCAGTCGATCCCGTAGAGGTGCACGTCCGCGGTCGAGTGGAGCCGGCCGATCGAGCCGGCGATCGTCCGCAGGATCTGCGAGCGCCCGGTGCGCGGGCCGCCGACCGCGAACAGGTGGCCGAGGGCGGCGAAGTCCAGGCACGCGGCGGACTGCTGCTGCTGCGCGGGCAGGTCGTCGAGCGCGTACGGCACCGGAGCCAACCCGCCGGACGTGGACTCCGGCTCGGGCAGATCATCGAGGGTGAGGCTGTCGGGCAGCGCCGGCAACCAGGGGCTGGGCTGGGACGGGATGCCGAGGGCCTGGGTGGCCTTGGCGACCGCCTCGACCAGGACGGCCAGGTCGGTGATCTCCTCGTCGGCCGTGGTACGCCGGGGTGGTACGGGTGGTGGCTGGCCGAGCCTCGCCGGGTCCAGGGTGGCGACCCACGGCTCGGGCAGCTCGACCGGCCCGGTACCGGGTCGGCGGCCGCCGACCCGACCGGCCTGGAACGGGACCAGCGAGCTGGCGCCGCACCGGACGTAGGCTCGGCCCGGGGTGGACTTGGCGATCCGGCCCGCGTCCGGGGCGTCGATCACGTCGGCGGACTCGGCGGCGTCGGTGACCCGCAGCGCGATGCGCAGGTCGGTGTTCGCCCGGATCTCCGGGGAGACCACGCCGCTGGGCCGCTGGGTGGCCAAAATCAGGTGGATGCCCAGGGACCGCCCGCGCCGGGCCAGGTCGACCAGGCCGGTGACGAAGTCCGGCAGCTCGCGGATCAGCGAGGCGAACTCGTCGATCACGATCAGCAGCCGTGGCAGCGGCGGCAGTTCCGGGTTGGCGCCGGCGACGAGCAGGTACGCCTCGATATCGGGAGCACCGGCGTCGGCGAGCAGCCGCTCCCGGCGGCGCAGCTCGGCCGCGATCGACTCCAGCGCCCGCTCGACCAGGTGCGCGTCCAGGTCGGTGACCATGCCGGCGGTGTGCGGCAGGTCCGCGCAGTCCTTGAACGCGCTGCCGCCCTTGTAGTCGACCAGGACGAACACCATCGCGTCCGGCCGGTTGGCCACCGCGAGCGAGGCCACCACGGTCTGCAACAGCTCGGACTTCCCGGCCCCGGTAGTGCCGGCGACCAGCCCGTGCGGACCGTCGCGCTTCAGGTCGATCGCGTACGCGCCGTCGAGCGAGATCCCGATCAGTGCCTCCGTGCTGCGCCCGCCGACCGTCCAGCGGGCGGCGATCGCGTCGGGGGACGGCGGCTCCAGCGCCAGCAGGTCCAGCAGCCGGCACGCGCCGGGCAGCGCGGCCTCCTCCTCGTCACCGCTGACATCGCGCAGCGGGGCCAGCCCGCGGGCCAGCCGCTCGCACCAGGCCGGGGTGACGCACTCGGGGCGCACGTTCTCCACCTGCTCCTCGCCGGCCTGGCGTACCCGCAGGCCACCGGCCGGATCCACCACCACGGTGGCCTGGCACTCCGCGGGGAGCAGCCGCTCGTCGGCGTCCAGGCACACCGCGTACACGCCGACCGCGGGGCCTTCCTTCAGGATCTGGATCACCCCGGGCAGCAGCCGCAGCCGCCGAGCACCGTCCAGGACGACCACGACGTCCGGCTCGACGAACGTGACCGCCGAGGACTCCTGCATCGCCTTGCGCCGGGCCGTCACGATCGCGGTCAGCTCCGCGACGCGGCGACCCACGGTGTCGGCGTCGGTGCCGACCAGCGCGGTGGCGTTCAGGACGTCGAACGGGCGAGCGTGCGGCAGCCACCGGACCCATTCCCACCGACGCCGCCCCGGAGTGTCGGTGAGCACGTAGAGCTGCAGGTCATGGGGGCTGTGCAGGACCGCGGCCTGGGCGAGGACCCAGCGCGCCAGTGCCCGCGGCGTCTCGGCCGGGCCGGCGATGCCGAGCACACCGCGCTCTCGCAGCGGCACGGTGACCGGCGTGTCCAGCGCGGTCCAGGTCACCGCCCGCCGGTGCTCCTCCCGGGTCGGGTCGTCGAGCACGACCTCCGAGGGCAGATCGCCGGTGCCGACCCGCATCAGCAGGTAGTCGGGGTCGTCGCGGCGGCGCTCCCACAGCCGGCTGCGCGGGCCGACCGCGGTGAGCAGCGCGGTGGCCGGATCCGGTGCGTCGACGCGGCGAGCCACCTCCTCGACGTGCAGTGCCTCCCGGGCCTCCGCCTCGATCGCGGCCTTGCGCTCCCGGTACTCGATCAGCCGTTGCCGGTAGGACTTGCGGCCGTGGCGGCGGTCGGTGACGTAGTTGCCGATCACCATGACGGGGCTGAGCAGCGCAAAGCCGAGAAACAGCAGGTTCTTGAGGAGGAACACCATCCCGACGGCCAGCACCAGCGGGGCGATCGCCATCAGGATCGGGAACGGTCGGCGCTCGCCCTGGGTGGGGGCCGCCGGTATCCGGAACTTGGTCTTGCGGGGCGGCGGTCGGAGCCGGGGCGGCCGGTTGTAGTCCAGACCCGCGCCGTCCTCCGACGGCTGCACCGCCGCGTCCGGTGCTGACACAACGGACAGCTCGAAGACGGTCCACCCGACGGCCAGCTGACCCCCGACCGACCACGGGGCGGACGCGGCGAGCTGCTCGCCGTCCAGCCAGGTCTGTACCGCACCCTTCGGCACCACCATGCAGGTCTTGTCGGCCCTGACCTCGAGATCGATCGCACCCGGCGGCACGCTGGGATCGTCGACCGCGATCGCGTCGTCCGGACCACCGCCGATCCGGACGACCCCATGATCCAGCCGGAACACCCCGCCCGAGTCGGGGCCGCTGACCACCCGCACCTCAACCAGGCCGTCCGGCTCCGGACGCGGGCAGCCAGCCGAACTGCCGAGGCTGACGATCGCGCCATCACGCAACGGCGAGCCCGACAACTGCAGTTCCGGAACCAGCGCGGCGCCGTCGACGTAGAGGACCGCTGCGCGCACGCCCGGACGAACGAGGCCGGTGATCGCGGTGCTGATCTGGCGTGCCGTCGCCTCCGGCTCGGCGTCGATGGCGACATCGGTACGACTCTCGACCTTCGGGTCGACGACCGTGCACGTCAGGCGCACCCGCTCCCCCTTCCTGCCACGGCCCGTAACATGCGGGGTGCTCACGCCGCCCACCCAGGTTAGCACCGGCGCCGGATGACCCCGCAGGTCGGCGACGAGGTGAAACAGCCGGGTATGCTACGTTGCGGCGGTCTGCTGCGGATCTGGATCGGACAGCATTCACGGTAGGCCAACCGTTCCATGTTGTCCCGGGGAGAGGAAACGCCACCATGCCGAACGTGAACGTGACCTATGAGGAGATGCGGAACGCCGGGAGGCAGCTGCAGGCCGGTCAGAACGACATCGAGTCTCGCCTGACGCAGCTCAAGAGCCAGGTGGACCAGCTCGTCTCCGGGGGGTATGTCACCGACGTGTCGAGCAAGCAGTTCCAGACGTCCTACGACGAGTTCAACACGGGCGCCCGCAAGACGATCGAGGGCCTGGAGGGCATGAACCAGTACCTCAACGCCGCCGCGGACGCCTTCCAGCAGACAGACCAGCAGCTCTCGCAGCAGCTCAACCGGTAACGGTCGACAGGACGTCATCGAACGATCAGCGACCGCGGGTTCATTTCCTTTCGCGGATCGGCGGGTCGCTGCTCGTTTGCATGAGGGCGAGGAAAGCTGTCCACGCCCAGGTCAGTAATCAGTTGACGCCATAGGGGACCCATTATGGTTGCACAGCTGCGGGTCGACACGCTGTTGCTGCGGGAGGCCGGTATGCAGCTGCGCGTCGTCGCGACCGAGTTCGAACACGCGAACACGAACAGTGACGACGCGGCCGACGCGCTCGGACACTCCGGTCTTGCCGGCGCGATACGTTCCTTCGCCCACAACTGGGACGACCGGCGGACGAAGATGCTGGAGAACATCGCGAAGCTCGCCGACACGGCAACCGGTGTCGCGGAGGCCTTCGAGAGCCTGGACGAGGAGTTCGCCGCCGCGTTGCGGGGGCAGCAGTGAGCCGCCCGGTCGACTGGTCGCCGCTGGCGGGTAGTGACCCGGTACCGGGAGACCCGGATCGGGTCGAGCAGCTGGGCAGGCACTACCGGCGAGTCGCACAGGCGATCAATGACGCCGCGGCGAAGCTGCGCCGCATCGCCGACCACCAGGACATGCAGAGTGACGCGGTGGAGGCGTTCCGCGCCACCGCACGTGAGGTTGCCGACGACATCACCCGAGCGCACGAACGCTACGACGGTGTCGGGCAGGCGCTCATCGGCTACGCACCAGAGCTCCGCGACGCGCAGTCGGAGTCGGCCGCCGCGCTGGTGCAGGCCAAACAAGCCGAGGCCGACGAGCTCACCGCCAACCGGCTCGCCAGCGCAGCCCAGGGGCGAATAGACGCCGCGCCCGACGGTACCGACACCACCACCGACCAGGGCTCCCACCGGCGGGCACTCGCTGCTGCCGACGCTGCTACCGACGCCCGCGCAGCGGCTCAACGACGCCTGGATCAGGCAACCGACGCCCGAGACACCGCCGCACAACGCGCGTCGAGCCTGATCCACGAGGTCAAGGACTCCGGGGACCTCAATGACAGCTGGTGGGACAACTGGGGCGCCAAGGTCGTCAAGTGGATTGTCAAGATCGCGGACGTGGTGGCGGTGGTCGCCGGTGTGCTGGCGCTTCTCGTCGGCTGGATCCCGATCATCGGTCAAGCGCTGGCCGCCGTCCTCGGCACGATAGCGCTGGTCGCCTCGCTGGTGTCGTTGCTGGGCAACATCGCCTTGGCCGCCACCGGTCAGGGCGAGTGGTCGGCCGTCGCGTGGTCGGTCATCGGGGTGCTGAGCTTCGGCATCGGCCGGACCGCGATGGCCGGACTCAAGGTGTCGGTACAAGGGGCGCGCGGTGCCTCCCGGCTGGCCGCTGGACGGCTGGCCGCCCAGTCCCCGGCGGCCCGGGCCGCCGCAGGGCTACCGTCCTCGGGCAACTCGATGACGGCTATCCGGTCGATGCTGGGTACGGCGAACCCGATGACCAGGAGAGCGGCCCGTACCGCCGCCCAGCAGTCTCGGGCACACGGTCTCCTCCCGTCGGCTGGCAATATCGGGCGTGACCTGCGAGCCCTACCCGGCGAGTTCGGCAGCAACGTCCGCGCTCTGCGCAATGCAGACTGGGGCGAGGCCCTGAGCCAGGCCCGACACGGTGGGCGGCCCAGCACGATGCAGGCCCTCGGACAGCATGACGCGGCCAGCGGCGTGCAGGACATCAGCAGGGTTCACGATGTCGTCCGGGCCAGCGACGAGGTCGCCCCCCACTTGTCGAATGCTGCTCGGCAGAACCATCTGTTCTACGGATCGACCGCGTCCGCGACTCTTGTCACGACGACAACAGGCGCTGGCCTGGTGCCTTCACCCTCGCCAGCCGATGCGCTCAGCCTTCCCCCTGCCGACCGCCAGTCCGATATGGCTGGTGCAGGAGCCCCACGGTGAGCAACCTGCGCCCCTTGGGCTCCTACGAGCTGTCTGCTCCCGACACCTGGGGGTCGATCCCGGTGAGCGATGGCGATCCGGGATGGGCCCAGGACACTGCGATGCTGCTGTGTGACGGCCAGGAGACGCAGGACGCGCTGGCCGCCCGGCTGGAGCGCATCCATCCCGAGCTGATCGCCGATCCACACCTGCTACTCGCGGTGTGGGTTCCCGACCGTGCGATACCCGAGGTGGCCGGGCTGATGACGGTCGACTGGGTGATGCCGGACGACGGCCGCCCACTGGACCGGACGTCCTACCGTGGGTTGATCGACCCGGACCGGCGCACCGGGCATCAGGTCTTCGGTCGCCATGTCGACGAGGTCGAGGTGCCCGCGGGTCCGGCCCTGATGGTGCGAGAGATCATCGCCCGTCCGGACTCCCGCTGGTACTCATGGCGCAAGACGCTGCAGGAGAACGTGATCTACACTGTTTTCCCGCCCAGTTGTTCCGACGCGCTGGAACTGACGTTCCTTACCTTCGCCATCGATCGCGGCGACGAGCTCGCAGTCGACGCGGCGGCTGTGCTCGACACCCTGCGCGTCACCCTGGAAGGAGCGTTCGGCTGATGACAGATCGGCAGCTGATCGCTCGTATCGCCGGGACGGGGTCCTTGGCCGGTATTCCCGGCATTCCGCTGTTGCTCCTCGTCGGGGTGGTCCTCTTCCTCGTCGCGGTGGTGTCGTCGAACATCACCGGGTCGCTGCCCGACTACTGGTCACTGGTGGCGCTCGGCTGGCTGACCGCCCTGTTCGCCCTCGCGATCGTCGGTGTCCTCACCGGCTACTGGCTGCCCCGGGTCGAGCTGTTCCGTCGTGGCGAGGGACCCTACGTGCCGGCGCTCGACAACTGGCTCCTGAGCTATGTGGGAGTCCTTCCCGTCGTGGGGTTCACGGCGCTGATCATCAAATGGGACGGAACGTCAGCCTGGCCGTACGTACTCGGCTCGATCTCCGTGGCGCTGGGTCTCGGAGCTGTCATCGACAGCCAACTGGTGCTCCGGCGGGCCGCGTCGCGGAGGCAGCGGGGTGGCAGCGGTGGTTGAGCCGAGCGTGGTCACCGTCGTCGATGTCCGGGTGGTGCTGCCCGACCACTGGTGGGCGATCCCGCTGCAGCCGCCCGAGGCCCGGGAACGGTCGGTGGAGCGACTGGTCGAGCGGCAGTTCGCCGGGGTCGACGACCAACCACTGCTGCGTGTAGATACTCGCAAACAGCTACTGGCCCAGGCCGGGACGGCGGCGGCGTCCGACGCACGGTTGATGGCATTGAGCCTGCAGCAGGTCGGCGGTATCCCGGTGCCGGCGTCGCTGGTGGTGCACTGGATCGACATCGCTGCCCGTCCCGACAGCACGCCGGGCGACGGGTCGCTCCTGCTGGGCCTCCAGGATGAGCTCCGGCCCACGCCGGGAGTGGCGACACCGCCGGGGTTCGTGCTCGATCTCGGGCAGATGCCAGCCGGCACGGTACTGCGCCGGGTGCATGAGCAGCCCGCCGAGCTGCAAGGCGCTGAGCCCATGCCATCGCTGATCGCGGACTACTGGCTCGAACGTCCCGATGGCGGGGGGCTGGTGCAGCTCGCCTTCGGCACCCCCATGGTGCTCTTGCGCCAGCCGCTGCTGGAGCTGTTCGACGCCATCTCCGGGGCGCTGCGCTGGGTCAGCGCCAACGAACCGACATGACGGACCCGCGGACCGACGAAGAACGGACCTGATCGGGTCAGTTCGCCGAACCGCGCAGCTGACGCAGACACTGTTCTCAGTCGCCAGCGATCACCACTGCCCGGATTGCTGGAGGTAGGCGGAGTTCAGAGCTATGGCGACGCGAAGGGCCACTTCAGGACGGAGGTGGGCTCCACGTGGTGAGCGAACGTGGCGAGGATCCGAACGCGACGGTGCGCGACGACCGACCTCCGACCCCGGAACAGGCCCGCCAGGAGGCCGCGGACCGGCGAGCGGCGAGCGTACCTTGCTGGCCCTGCGCGTGGTCGCGATCATCACCGTGGTCGTGTTCGCCGCCCTCGGTATCCTCACCGATCCCGACGTCGGTCCGGTGATCGAGTCCCCATCCGTCCGCATCCTGTCGCTGGAGATCTTCGCACTGCTCGGGGTCGCCAGCCTGGTGGCGGTGATCGTGTGCCGCCGGCCCGCGCGCCGCCGGGTGTTCTGGCTGCGGGAGTCCATCGTCGCGGCTGGTGGGTTGTCCATCCTCAACGGTGGGATAGGGCTGATCGGCGGGTTCCGCATCGGGCTGGCCGCTGCGCTGATCACCGGAGTGGCGACGCTGATCCTGCTGTACGTGTGGCGGGAACGGTGAGCCGCGCTGATGGCAGCTCCTGACCCGTCGCCGGTTCACGACGCGGCGCCCGCCCCGTCCGGGTACACGATGGTGCTGCCCCCGGGGTGGTCGCGGATCCCGCTGCGCCGTGGCACCGAGCAAGCGATCGGCAGGATCCTCGACCGGGCCTTCGCCGGGCTGCCCCGCGACCGGGTGGCCTCGCTGCGCCACGAGCTCCAGCTGCGGTTGCGGGACCTGGCCGGGCGCGCCCGGGAGAGCTGCGGGCTGGACCTGTACCTGCCGACGGGACAGATGGGCGAGGTCACCGCCGCCGCGTCGTTCGTGGTCGCGGAAATGTCGCTGGTGTCGGCAGAGCCGATGGACCCGGCGATGCTGGTCGCCCGGCTGGTCGCCGACAGCGACCACACCAGCACGGTCGAGCTCGCCGGGACGGCCGGGACCAGGACCGAGCACGTCGCGGCGGCGGACGCCGAGCAGGGCGTCGAGCACGGATCCCGACGGGTCGACTACGTGCTGCCGGTTCCGGAAGATCCGGACCGGTGGGTCATCGTCTCGTTCAGCACGCTGGGGTCGGGTGACCCGACCGACGAGTTCGCGCAGCTGCTGGTCGAGCTCTTCGACGCGATCATGACGACGTTCCGCTGGAGGCGGCCGTGAGCGGTTGGCCCGAGACCGACTACGACCCGGCGGTGTGGATCGAGCTGCCCAGGATCTGGTGCGAAGACACCTGGCCCGACCACCAGGTCTGGGCGCGGGACATCGCCGAGGCCTGCTGGGGCGACTCCGGGATGACCCCCGGAGAGGGCGAGCTGGACAACCTGGCGCTCACGTTGGCCATGTTCGCGCAGCGACTGCAGTCCGGTGAGCTACCCGCCGAGGACTTCTTCCTGCACCTGCCCGATCCGCGGATGATGCCACTGCAGGTATGCCTGGGCGCCTGGGACGCCACGGGCGAGCGGGACGCGGCACTGCTCGAGCTGACCGGAGTCGAGGACCCGGATGCGGTGGAAGCACCGATCGTCGAGGTCTTCACCACCGAGCACCTGGGTAAGGGGCTGCGCACCCTGCGGTACTGCCCGTTCGACCCCGGCCCTGACGCCCCGCCAGCGCCGGGAGCGCTCTACGCGAGCCTGAACTACGCGTGGCGGGTGGACGAGCACGACACCGACATCTGGCTGTTCACCTCCTGCCCGGACCTCGCCCGGCTCATCCAGAGCATCGACGACATCGACACGTTAGCCCGCGGGATCCGGATCGTCCCGGACACCGAAGAGTCGGAGCGCCCCCTCCTCTTCCCAGCCTGACCGGAGCGGCTCACCTGCTGGGTCCGTACGCCAGGTGGGGCGAACCTGGCGTCAGGGTCGGCAGCCGGCCGCGCAGCGCACTAGGGTGCCGGAGTGGATCACGAGGAGAACCCCACCCCGACGATCAACCCCGGCGCCCCGGACCCGGCCACCGTCGACCGGATCCTCGCCGGTGCACACCACGATCCGCACGCGGTGCTCGGCGCCCACGCCCATCCCGACGGCATCCTCGTCCGCGCCCTGCGGCCGCACGCCGACGCGGTGCAGGTCGTGCGGGAGGGCAGCAGCACGGGTCACCCGCTGGTCAAGGTGCACGACGCCGGCCTGTTCTCCGGGGTGGTGCCCGGACCGCCCGGGGACTACCGGCTGGCCGTCCGCTACGGCGAGCACGTCGACGTCGTCGACGACCCCTACCGCTGGCTGCCCACGCTCGGCGAGGTGGACCTACACCTGATCGGCGAGGGTCGCCACGAGCGGCTGTGGGACGTGCTGGGCGCGCGCGTTCGCCGCTACGACACACCCGCCGGTCCGGTCACCGGCACCAGCTTCGCGGTGTGGGCGCCGACGGCGCAGGGCGTGCGCGTCACCGGCGACTTCGACGGCTGGTCGGGCTGGACGCACCCGATGCGCGCGCTGGGCAGCACGGGGGTGTGGGAGCTGTTCGTCCCGGGCGTCGGGCCGGGCACCCGCTACAAGTTCCGCATCCTCGGCGCCGACGGGCACTGGCGCGACAAGGCCGACCCAATGGCCTTCGCCACCGAGGTCCCGCCGGCGACGGCGTCGGTGGTCGACGTCTCGAGCCACGAATGGGCCGACGCCGAGTGGATGGCGGCGCGGGCGCAGCGTCCGGCGCACGCGGGCCCGATGAGCGTCTACGAGGTGCACCTCGGGTCCTGGCGCCAGGGGCTGAGCTACCGAGAGCTCGCGCACCAGCTCGTCGAGTACCTGGACGAGACGGGCTTCACCCACATCGAGCTGCTGCCCGTGGCCGAGCACCCGTTCGGCGGCTCCTGGGGCTACCAGGTCACCTCCTACTACGCCCCCACCGCACGGTTCGGCGCGCCCGACGACTTCCGCTACTTCGTCGACCACCTGCACCAGGCCGGCTACGGCGTGATCATCGACTGGGTGCCGGCGCACTTTCCGCGTGACGAGTGGGCGCTGGCGCGCTTCGACGGCACCCCGCTCTACGAGCACGCCGACCCGCGCCGCGGCGAGCAGCTCGACTGGGGCACGTTCATCTTCAACTTCGGACGCACCGAGGTACGCAACTTCCTCGTCGCCAACGCGCTGTACTGGCTCGAGGAGTTCCACATCGACGGCCTGCGGGTCGATGCGGTGGCGAGCATGCTCTACCTGGACTATTCCCGCCCCGAGGGGCAGTGGCTACCCAACGTCCACGGCGGCCGGGAAAATCTCGACGCGGTGGCGTTCCTGCAGGAGATGAACGCGACGGTGTACCGGCGCCACCCCGGCGTGATCACGATCGCCGAGGAGTCGACGGCCTGGCCCGGCGTCTCCCGCCCCACCCATCTCGGCGGGCTGGGTTTCGGGTTCAAGTGGAACATGGGGTGGATGCACGACACGCTCGAGTACGTCGGGCGCGATCCGCTGTATCGCGGTTACCACCACAACCAGCTGACATTCTCGCTGATGTACGCGTTCAGCGAGAACTTCGTGCTGCCGCTGTCCCACGACGAGGTCGTGCACGGCAAAGGCTCATTGTGGACGCGAATGCCCGGCGACGCCTGGAACAAGGCCGCCGGGCTCCGTACGCTGCTGGCCTTCATGTGGGCGCATCCGGGCAAGCAGCTGCTGTTCCAGGGTGGCGAGCTCGGCCAGGAACGGGAGTGGTCGGAGTCGGGTTCGGTGGACTGGCACCTGCTCGACGATCCGCTGCACGCGGGCATCAAGGCGCTGGTCGGCGACCTCAACCGCGCCTACCGGTCCCACCCCGCGCTGTGGACGCACGACACCACACCCGAGGGCTTCTCCTGGATCGACGCCAACGACGCCTCAGGCAACGTGCTGAGCTTCCTGCGCCACGGCGTCGACGCCGACGGTCAGCCGGTGGTGTTGGCCTGCATCGCCAACTTCGCCGGCACCCCGAACGAGGACTACCGAGTAGGCCTGCCGTTCGCCGGCCGCTGGCACGAGCTGCTCAACACCGACGCGGCGGCCTACGGCGGGTCCGACGTAGGCAACCTCGGCACCGTCGAGGCCACGAACCGACCCTGGCACGGCCGCCCGGCGTCGGCGAAGCTACGACTACCCCCGGCTGGCGTGCTGTGGCTGGTCCCGCAGCCGTCCAAGGGCTCGCCTTGACAAGTACCGCAGTGCTCATGAACGTGTAGTCATCTCAAACCTGGGTCTTCGGATGAGTGAGGCGACCCGTCCTGTTGTCGGATGCTCGGCCCGTGGGTTGTCAGGCCATCATACCTCGAATTGTCGGGTAGACTGCTCTCGTGATGTCGGGTCAGGTCGCTCGCCGTGTTGCTCCTGGCCTGGATGCAGCGATGCGAACCAGCCCGGTCGTCGCGATCACCGGAGCACGAACCGCGGGCAAGAGCACCCTGACCCAAACGGTCGTCGACCGGACCGGCGGCACGCTTGTCGATCTCGACGATCCGGCTGTGCGGCGACTGGCCGCCGCCGATCCGGCCGCGTTCGTCCGCGACCTCCCCGAGCCGGTGGTGATCGACGAGTTCCAGCGGGTGCCCGATCTGCTCGGTGTGATCAAGGCCGAGCTGAACCGAGAGTGGCGACCTGGCCGCTTCCTGCTGGCCGGATCCGCCCGGCACGACGCCGTGCCCGAGCTCGCCGACTATCTGACCGGCCGGGTGGAGCTGCTCCGGCTGTGGCCGTTCGCGATGGCGGAGCTGGAGCCCGGCGCTTCTTCGGTCGTCGACCGGCTGTTCGCGGGCGAGGTTCCGCGACGCCGCACCTCGGCGATAAGCCGTGCCGAGCTGGTGGAGATCGTGCTGCGCGGTGGCTATCCGATCGCAGTCGGCTTGCCCGCCGATGCGCGGTCGCGGTGGTTCGCCAACCTGGCCGAGCTCGTCGTCGAGCGGATCTCCGACGACGTGACGACCGTCCGCCGCTCTGACACCCTGCGGCGGTTCCTGAGGCTGGCGGCGGCGAACACCGGGCAGACACGTAACGCCGCCGACCTCGGCCGGGACGTCGGGTTGGGCCGCGACCAGGCAGCGACCTACCTGCGACTGCTGGAGCTGGTCTACCTGACCGTCGAGCTACCGGCCTGGTCGACGAACCCGTCCTCGCGGGCGACGAAGCGACCGAAGATCCACCTCGTCGACAGCGGTCTCGCCGCGCATCTGCTGGGTCTCGATGCAAGTCGGCTGGCACCGAACGATCCGGTCGGTGCGGAGCACTTCGGAGCCCTGCTGGAGACGTTCGTGGTGACCGAGGTGATCAAGCAGCTCGGGTGGTCGGAGACCGCGGCTCGCCCGCACCATTACCGGACCGCCGACGGCCTGGAGGTCGCTCTGGTTCTGGAGGCGAACGACGGGCGGGTCGTCGCGATCGAGGTGAAGGCCGGGAGCCAGGTCGGCTCCGCGACGGTCCGCGGTCTGGTGCACCTGCGCGAGCGGCTCGGTGAGCGGTTCGTGGAAGGGTTGCTGCTCAACACCGGTGATCAGGCTCAGCGGATCGGTGATCGGCTCACCGTTGCGCCGGTGGAGTGGTTATGGCGCGACACGTCCTGACTACCGGCCTGGTGACCTGCGGAGGGAGAACCATGGCCAAGCTGATCTACTCGGCGACCATGTCGCTCGACGGCTACATCGCCAACCCCGGCGGCGACATGTCCTGGCTCACCGAGCATATTGTGGGCGAGAACCCTGCGGCGGACCGCCTGCTGGCCAACCTCGGCGCGATCCTGGTCGGCAACAGAACTTTCGGCGGCGATGACCCGAACCGCGGCACCGGCAGGGAAGGCGCGTACGGCGGCGAGTACCACGGCCCGGTGTTCGTGCTGACCCACCGGCCGCCGGCCGAGCCACCCGCGGGCGTCACCTTCGTGGGCGACCTGCACAGCGCGGTCGCGCAAGCCAAGGGGGCCGCCAGCGATAAGGACTACGTCAACATTCTCGGCGCGAACGTCGCCAAGCAGTGCATCGAGGCGGGGCTGCTCGATGAGATCCTGGTGCTCGTCGCTCCGGTGCTGCTCGGTGACGGCGTGCGCATGTTCGACCACCCGGGCGGCACGAACGTGCGGTTGGCGCCGATTCCCGGCGAGACGGCGCAGTGGTACAGCGTCATCTACTGATCCGTGGTGTCGGCGGACCCTGACGACGTCGGCGCGGGTCGTCCTGCTCGCATTCGATCAGTTCGAGTATGACGTTGTGCTCGTTCTGGGTCAGTCGGCCGTGTGCGCGCTCGGTGTCGGCCCAGCTGGCCAGGCCGACCTGTATTTCGTCGATATCGAGCCCGGCGGCGGTGGCGAGGTCGTCGACGGTGGCGCCGTGGGTCAGTGCCTCGTGGGCGAGGTGCCAGCGGTCGGTGGCGACCCGGTCGACGAGGACACCGGCGCACACGAGCCCGGCCAGGGCGAACTGGGCGACGTCGGCCCGTGTCTGCGACTGGAGCTCGACGTGGGCGCGGGTGCGGGCGCGGACCACTCTGCGGCTGTGGTCGAGGTAGCCGTCGAGGAGCCGGTTCAACGGGACGGTGCTGGGCAGGTCGTCAGGGTGCAGGGGTGTGTCGGGAACACTGGTCATGGGTGGGCCTTCCGGGCTAATCGAGGTTCCGGCCGGGGTGGTCGTGCATCCGGTCCGGGACCGTCTGCGGGGGAGGGGTCACGCCAGTCGCTGGGGGATGGTCGGGTGGGGTGGGGTGGGGTGGGCTGTCGGGTTTCACCGCGCCGGGTGCCCGGTGGCGGCCGCCGGCCCTGAGCCGCATCCGACGAGCCGGTCGGACCAGCGCGTCGCGTACCCGGGTGGCGGCGGTGGCGATGAGGACGCCGAGGCGGTGGCGGATGCGGTGGCGGCGGCACAGCCGCGGTGGCGGGTCGCCGTTGGGGGGTAGGTCGATGCCGCGGCCGCACGTGCGACAGCGAGAACGGATCAGCATCAGCGGGTGCCTCCGGTGCTGTGGGCGTCGGGGGCGGCGGTCAGGTTCTCGTGGGCGAGGGTCGCGAGGCTGTGTAGCCGGCATGGCCAGTGCTGCCACTCAGGCCGTCCGCTGCGCGGGCAGGCCGTGCAGCGGCCGTTGCCGTCGTCGACGTGCTCGGCGAGGACCCGGTCGACCAGGGCGCGCTGACGGGCGAGGGACTCGACAAGTGGGGAGTCATCCACGGCGCGACTCCTGGCCGATCAGCGGATACGGACCCCGTCGGCAGTGGTGGCGCCCTCGGATCGTGAGCCCGTCGTCACGGTGGGGGGCCAGCGACACCCATCCGACCGGCGTCGTCGTCGGTCGCGTCCCATCCCAGCTCATAGAACACCCCTTTCGTCGGTTCTCCCGCGATCCACCGTTGCTCGGGTCGGCATACCCGCAGTCAGCAGCGCGTCCGGGCGTGTCGGTGGGTCCGGTCACGCGGTGTCGTCATCGTCCAGCTGGCCGGCGGCCTCGGGACTGACCCACACCAGGCGGCCGGTGAGGGGTGGACGACGGGCGAACCCGTCCACCGCGACCTCCGGTGAGGGCAGGCGCACGCATGCATCGCCCTCCCCGAGGATCACGGCGGCGTGGTCCTCGAACGCCAGACCCCACGCCGCGATCCGGGCGTCCGCCCGCTCGCCGTACACCTGGACCACGGCGAACAGGCGAGGTGCGGCGCTGGCCACCATCCTGTCGAGCAGCTCGGTGAACTCCGCCTCGTCACACAGCGGGGGCAACGCGGACGGGTCGACGTCCTCCGCCGGTTCTTCCTCGCGCTGGTCCCCATCGACCTCAGGTGCAGGTGCTTGATCTACCGCGGCTACCATCATGTCCTCCTACGCACCGTACGTACACGGATGTTCCTCGTAGGATCATGATAGACATGGACGTCCAGATTTAAAACGAACGTCTATATACTCACTCGAATGGCGTACGGACGCGTGCGTCAGCACTCGTCAGTGCGGAGGTTGATCGTGACCCAGGACAGCGGCCCTGTCAGCGCGACGGTCCGGCGGTGGCAGCTCACCGAGAAGCTTCGCCAGCTCCGCGAACAGGCCGATCTCACCCATGACCAGGTCGTCGCCGAGCTGCGCAAAGGGCCGGGCAGGTGGTCGCGCCCCAAGCTCTCCCGCATCGAGAACCGCCTGCACGGCATCAAGCCGCGCGAGGTGGAGCAGATGCTCGATGTCTACGGCGTGACCGACCAGGACCTCCGCGACTGGCTGCTCGAGCTCGCCAGCACCGCGAACGAGCGCGGCTGGATGGTCGACATCCGCAAGAACGTCCCGCGGAACTTCCACGAGATGCTCGAGTGGGAGGCCGCGCTGGTGGCGCGCCGCCAGTTCGAGACGCTGCTGGTGCCAGGGCTGCTCCAGACCGCCGAGTACGCCCGCGCGCTGATCAGCGGCATCCACCCGGACCTCGCCGAGGGCGAGGTCGAACGGCGGGTCGCCGCCCGCCTCACCCGCCAGCAGCTCCTCACCCGCGCCACACCACCCCGGCTGCACGCCATCCTGGACGCCGGGGTGCTCGAACGACCGGTCGGGTCGCCGCTGGTGATGCGCAACCAGCTCCGCCGGCTCGTCGAGGCGGCGGACGCCCCGCACGTCACGATCCAGGTGCTGCCGAAGTCCGTGGGAGCCAGCCCCGCGCTGGAGGGACCGTTCTCGATCCTGACGCTGCCCGATCCCATGCCGGACGTCGGCTACGCCGAGGGATCGGGCCGCGCGGTCTACCTCGAAGATCGGGAGCGCGTACGGACCTACACGTTGCGCTTCGGTATCCTCACCGAGCAGTCCCTGTCCCCGGCCGACTCGGTGAAGCTGATCACCGATGCCGCGAACGGCTACGGATGACCCCTTGAAGGAGGTCGCGGGATGACCGACGACGCACTGGCCCACGCCCGGTGGCGCAAGAGCAGCTTCTCCGGCGGCGGCGGCGCGGACGTCCCGGACTGCGTCGAGGTCGCCCCGCTACGAGACGGCCGGGTCGCCGTGCGCAACAGCAACCACCCCGACCAGGGCGCGGTCCTGTTCACCCGCGCCGAGCTGGACGCCTGGATCACCGGCGTCAAGGCAGGCAAGTTCGACGACCTCACCTGACCGTTCAGCCCACCACCGGAGGCCGCGCCCCCATCACCACGGCGCGGCCTCCGTCGTCCCAGCTCCTTCCACGTGGTGTACACGACCCCTACGGCAGCTCACAGAGCCGTTGAGTGATCCGTTGCTCCACTGAAGGTCCGCGACCTGCGTGAACAGTATCCGGGAGCGTCGCGGTTCAGGAGCTGACGGCGACCAGCTCAACCGGTTCAGCATCGCAGTCTACCGCTCGAACCGATCTTCCACGGGTGGGCGGCAGCATCAAATGCCGCGAGGCACCAGGTCATTGACAGGGGTGCGCCGTAGAGTTGCCAAAGAGCTACGGCGGGATGGAGGGGTGATGGCGCGGTCCGACCTGGTCATCGACCTCGTCGAGGCGCAGCGGCGCGGGGACGTCGCGCGCTTTCGGGTGCTGGTGGAAGCGATCATTGCCGAGGAGCGCAGCAACCAGCACCATCTCGTCGCCGACCGGCTGTCGGAGCTGATCACCACCGCGGGAAGCACAGAGCTGCTGACCCGCGACGACCGCGCCCGGCCGATGGCCGACCTGCTGCACGAGATCGTCCCTCGCCGCCGGCTCGTCGACGTGCAACTCAGCGAGGAAGTAGCCAGCGCGACCGCGGAGGTGATCGAGGAGCACCATCGAGCTGAGCTGCTGCGCAGTCATGGCATCGAACCGCGCAACCGCATCTTGCTCGACGGCCCGCCGGGCAACGGCAAAACTAGCCTCGCCGAGGCCATCGCCGCGGAGACCCTGCTACCGCTCTACGTTGTGCGCTACGAGGGTGTGGTGTCAAGTTTCCTCGGGGAGACGGCTGGCCGGCTCGACCACGTCTTCGAGTTCGCCCGCACCCGCCGCTGCGTGCTGTTCTTCGACGAGTTCGACACCCTTGCCAAGGAGCGGGCCGACACGCACGAGACAGGAGAGATCAAACGCGTGGTCTCCACGCTGCTGCTGCAGATCGACCGACTGCCTGCACACGTCATCGTCGTGTGCGCCACCAATCACGGCGAACTGCTCGACCGTGCCGCGTGGCGACGCTTCCAGCTGCGCCTGACGCTAAGCCCGCCGTCTCGGGCCGAGGCCACTCGGTTCCTGCAGTCGTTGGTCGCTCACCTCGGTGGCGGCCTGGGTCTGGCGCCCCGCACGCTGGCCGACCGGCTGCCGGGAGCCAGCTATGCCGAGCTGGAGCAGTTCGCGCACGACGTCCGGCGACGCTACGTCCTGGCCCTTCCCAGCGCTGACCTCAACGAGATCGTGTGTAGCCGGCTCCGTCAACGGAGGGCTCAACCGACCTCATGACCGACGCACGTCCACTGCTGGCGTTCGGACCACCGATCAGCGAGCCGATTCCTCCTGGACCTCCACGGTTCCCTCGCCCACCGCGCGGACCGTCAGCGCAACGTCAGGGCGAGCGGTTAAAGCCCCAGTTCATGGCACTGAGCGAGGCGCTGACGGCCGAGCGCGCCAGGACCATGGCGACCACCGATGAGCAGGACCCTGAACTGGTCGTCGTCTTCGATCTGGCAGGCACGGTCACCGAGTTTCACCGGTCGGTGGCCGGGATCGACGGGCTGGAGTTCCTCGCCGAGCTCACCGAGGACGAGGCCGAGGCCGACGCAGACTTCGCAATCGTCAAGGCCGAGGGTCCCACCAGCCAGCCCGTCCCGGAAACGCTGTACACGGTGATGTCGAACGCACGCGCGGTCGCTGAGCTGGTTCGGCTCTTCACACGGTGGAAAGCCGACCCAGACGAGCCCTTCCCTGCCGGACTGGCCCCGCTCAGGACAGCGTTCGCGCAGCTCAGGGCAGTGCGCCGGTGGGGGCCAGCCGACCGGGTCCGCGAGACCGGGCTGCTGGAGGCCTGGCGTGAGGAGGTCGCCGTCGTGGGCGGCCGGGGCTTGTCGCGTGTGGAGATCGAGCTATGGTTTCGAGTAGACGATCGCAAACGCGCTGCCGTGCAGACCCGGGTTACGCAACTGGTGGCGGACGCCCATGGCACCGTCGTGAGCTCCGCAGTGATCCCGGCCATCCGGTACCACGCGCTGCTCGTGGACCTGCCGCCCAACCAGATCGACACAGTCCTGGCCGAAGGTCCCGACGCGATCGCGCTGCTCGTTTCCGACACGATCGCGTTCGTGGCGCCCGCTCAGCCGATGGGACTCCCTGGTCTCGAACCGGCAGAGTATCTGTCTCCGGCCGACGCCGTGCTGCCCGCGGAGAGCAGGCCGCGGACAGCGCTGCTTGACGGCCTGCCGCTGGTCAACCACACGACACTCACCGGCCGGCTCCTCGTCGAGGATCCGGACGACTACGCCTCTCGGTACACCAGCGCTCGGCAGCACCACGGCACAGCCATGGCGTCGCTTATCTGTCACGGCGACCTATCGTCACCCGGTCGGCCGCTGTCCAGCCGGCTTTACGTGCGACCTGTGATGGAGCCACACCCGTACTTCGACACCGAAACCCTCGCCCGGGACCGCTTGCTCGTCGACCTGCTGCACCGCTGCTTCCACCGCATGTTCGAAGGCGACGGCACGCATCCGGCGGTAGCTCCGAGCGTGCGCATCGTCAACCTGTCTCTCGGTGACCCGGCACGGGTGTTCGTGCGTCGGGTCAGCCCGCTCGCCACACTGCTCGACTGGCTGGCCGATCACTACAACCTGTTGATCCTGGTGAGCGCCGGTAACCACCCGGGCTCACCGGTGGTCTCTGTCGAGGCGGTGAGCGATGTCGACGGGATGCGGAAGGAGATGCTCCACACCCTGCACGGAGAAGCACGGCACCGACGGCTCCTGTCTCCCGCCGAGGCCGTCAACGTAGTGACGGTCGGAGCCGTTCACGACGACGCGACGGAGATTCCTCCGTCGGACACCGTGCTCGACGCGGTCGGGCGCGGGATGCCCGCCAGCTACAGTGCCGCCGGTACCGGACACCAGCGGTCGGTGAAACCGGAAGTGCTGATGCCCGGTGGCCGGCAACTGTTCCAGCGCCCGCTACCCGGGGCGCGTGGCGCCGTTGAGCTTCAGCGAGCCCGCCAGACCGCTCGTGGACCCGGCTTGCTCGTCGCCTCCCCTGGGACATTCGGCGCTGACGCCACGGCCTACGGTGTCGGCACGAGCCACGCGACGGCGCTCGCCACTCGGATGAGCCACGGAATCTTCGACGTACTCGACGAACTCACCGCCGAAGGCAGCAGCTTCCCATTTCCGGACCCGCAGTACCATCCGGTGCTGGCCAAGGCACTCCTGGTGCACAGCGCCAGCTGGCGAGACCTGGCGGCTCCCCTCACCGACGTGCTCGGGCTCAACAGGGGTGGACTGACGAAGGCTCTGGGATACGGACGGGTCGATCCCCACCGTGTCGCTACCGCAGCCCGAACCCGCGCCGTTATGCTCGGTGCCGGTTCCATCATGGACAAGCAGCGCCAGCAGTTCAGCCTGCCACTGCCGCCTGCGCTGCACGCGACAAAGGAGTGGCGCCGGTTGACGCTCACACTGGCGTGGATATCACCGGTCAACCCGCGGTCCCAACGCCACCGCATGGCCAAGCTGACGATCGAGCCACCCGCCAACGCCTACGGGGTCACACGATGCGAGGCGGATTACCATGCGGTCGGGAGAGGTACGGTGCAACACGAGATCCTGGAGGGCAACTCCGCCCTTGCGTTCGTGTCCGGCGACGCCGTCGCCGTCAACGTCGACTGCCGCATCGCTACCGGCTGGCCCAACTCCGCGATCCGATACGGACTCATCGCGTCGATCGAAATGCACACGACAGTCCAGGCCGACATCTACGCGCAGATCCGCGACGCCCTCCGAGTCCAGGCGCGGAGTCGTACACGCGTGACGCCTCGTCGGTGAGGCACGAACAGCCCACGGCCCCGGCCGTGACGGTGACCAAGACGCCGGGTACATCATGGAGGAATCGTCACAGCACCAGGATCGTATCCGGGAGCGCCGCTGTTCAGGAGCTGACAAGCAGCGCGGAAGGACGGACGGTCGCGACAGCTTCGCCGCGGTCGACGAGCTCGGTGATCCGTTCCCACCCCGGTGTACTGGTGCCAGCCGCGTGCAGCGCGGATCGAACGAACGCCTGCGCCCGGTGCAAAGCTTCGCCAGGGTTGTCGGCCAGCACCGACACACAGAATTCGACGGTGCCAGCTTCCAGGTCCGCACCAACATCGGCGTCGGCCTCACCCGGCTCGACGTCCAGCGCGATCATGATGACGTCGAGGTCCTCGGTGGGTTCGCCCTGGCAGTGCAGCTCGACGTAGAACCAGCGGGTCACCACACTGGGGCCTCGGTGACGTGGACCGCGCGCAGCAGCACCAGCACGTCGTTGCCATAGGCCATCGCGAGCTTGGTGCGCTTGGTCTGCGAGGTCGGCAACCGCCAGGTGGCGACGCAGGCGCCGTAGCGACGTCCCCAGTCCGGTAGGTCGATCACCGCAGGCAGCCATTCTGGCGCGACCACCGCCACGGCCTCCGAGCAGGCGCGCACGCTCTCCCCGGCCAGCTCCACCCGCCGCTACCAGACCCTCGGTCTGGAGGGTGGGCAGCAGCAGACCCAGCACCCACGCCTCCAGACCGTGCTCCACGGCTCGGGGCGGAACTCGCAGAGCACCGACGGGTCGAGGGGTTAGTCAAACAGGTCGTGGATGGTCTCGGCGGTGACCGCGCGACGCACCCAGGTGTCGAGCTGGTCGAGGTCGGCACACTCGGCGATGCGGGTGCGGGTGTCGGGGGGAACGTCGATCCCGCGGGCGTCGAGCACCGCCAGCACCGCCCGAGCCTCACCCGCGGCCTCGCCCTCCGCTATGCCTTCCTCCTTACCCGCGGCCTTGCCCGCGGCCTTGCCTGCGGCCTCGCCTTCCTCCCTACCCTCGAAGAAATAGCGACGTGCGAAGTCACTGCGGTACTCATACGTTCCCGTGGCCATGAGCCCCTCCAAGTAACGCTGCGCAGCCTCCGGCAACACAGCCAACACCAGGTCACAGTACAGCCCACCACGATCAGGATCGACCGTCGCGAGCGCGGCCAGCAGCGCATCCAACACCTTGCTCCGGTTCGGATCGCCCCCATGCGCGATGGCCGAGAGCACCGCCAACTCCGGAGCCCGACCCGCGTACTCGACGTCGGTCACCACCGGCACCCGATCAGGACCCACCACCATCGGCGTCACCACCGCACCGGGCCCCAACTCGATCGGAGCGGCGTACCAGGCAGCCGTCGCGGCATCGACGCAGACCACCAACAGCACCGCCGGACAGCGGAACCGCCCACGCAGCGTGGCCAGGTAGACCGGCCAACTCCACCGCTTATCCGGATCCCGACCCAGCTGGACCTCGACCACCACCGCCCACACCGCCACCCCCGCGACCGACAACACCACCACCGCATCCGCCCGATACTTGAGGTGCCCCGTTGTTCGCGGACCACGACCCGAGTAGGGTCGGATCCGAAGGGTGACAGCGAGAATGTCTCGAAAGTATCGAAAGTTCAGTCCGGAGTTCCGCGCCGAGGCCGTACGGCT
>Ga0136634_10000125_pt1 | contig 36940 bp, 24 predicted proteins | sample AntDrymUQ8332106_2_FD_104654 | JGI IMG/M metagenome (GOLD analysis project Ga0136634, IMG submission 104654) | Polar desert sand microbial communities from Dry Valleys, Antarctica - metaG UQ833 (21.06) | ecosystem: Environmental > Terrestrial > Soil > Desert | place: Antarctica: Dry Valley... | reverse complement strand
AGTGATTCACGTTTCATAAAGTCTCTGGCGCAATGCCATATTTACTTTAACCATTTCGGTATTTTTTTAGCGTTGTTTCCAAGTCTTCTAAAGGGTTTTTGAAATAAATAGTATTTTCTAATATTCGTAAGTAGGTAATTTCTTCTTTCTCTAATTCTTCAAGCATTTTCTCTACCTCTTTTGGGGGGAGGGAGGATGCAATTTCAATATCCACTCTTAAAAAAAAGAGTGCCCGATTTTTAATACTATCCATCATCCGCTGGTCATTTCTTTTATAGCTATCAAGAAGTATATCGAATTGAGCTTGCAGAATTCGATTTCGATACTCCCGGATTTTGAAGGCATAATAAGGAAGTTTTTTTTCGTAGCCAGGGTCTTGTTTTATTTTTACAATAAGCCTGTTCATTCCGTCACTTTTACAAAAGCAATCACCTTGAAGAATTGTTGAATCTGCCTGGGATAATCCACTCACATGTATACTTAAGAATCCAATAAAAAAGAATATTATTTTCATCATACCGTACATTTTAAGACCTGGGTTAATGAAAGTAGAAACTCATCATTTATACATTGAATTCTAAGTTAATCAATACACATACCATTTGCACTAAATTTAAACATAGAGGTTCACAGAGGTTGAGCACAGCGGACACGGAGAAAAGTGAGTCCAAGAAGGGGGAATACGGTTTGCTAATTAATAATTCGAAATGCACCCCACATAGATAAACATAAGTTTTTTGGAAAATTATAATAGATTTATACTCCTTATTTCGATTATACTAATAAGTTTTCTAAATTAAACGTAAAGCTTTATAATGAAAAAATTTCCAATAGTCCTGATGATGTTCCTTGTTCAAATTCTATCTGTACATGACTTGTCTGCTAACCCAGGACCCCGCCAGCGTTTACTCATGGATTATAAGTGGAGGTTCATCCAGTCTGATGTAAAGGATGCAGAAAGGCCGAATTTTGATGACGGCACATGGCGACCGCTGAATCTTCCCCATGATTGGAGTATCGAAGGAGAATATAAAGAAGACGCTCCAACAAAAGGTAACGGTGGTTATCTTCCTACAGGTGTAGGTTGGTACCGCAAGCATTTCAATATGCCTGCTATTCAGAAAGGCCAAAAATTTGGGATTGAATTTGACGGTGTTTATATGAACAGTGATGTTTGGATCAATGGCCATCATTTAGGCACGCATCCTTACGGGTACACAAACTTTTCCTACGACCTCACTTCCCATATTCAAAAAGGAGATAATATTATAGCTGTTCGTGTTGATAATTCCGTTCAGCCCAACAGTCGTTGGTATTCCGGCTCGGGTATTTACCGTCATGTATGGTTGAACATAACTGGTCCCGTGCATGTAGCCCAATGGGGTACTTATATTACTACCCCTTCCGTAGACTCGGCGTCTGCAACCATTGCAGTTCGTACTACCATTGAAAATAATCTTACCGTCTCAAAAAAAATAATCTTGCGTTCTGTCATTAAAAATGAATCCGGAAAGGAAATCGCAGGGGTTGAAACTCCTGTTTCGCTTACAGCTTCAGGTAAATCAGATATCGAACAAACCATACAGGTAGCTTCTCCTTTACTTTGGTCGATAGAGACACCTTCATTATATACATTGCATTCAACAGTAGTTGAAGGGAAAAATGTAAATGACAATCTTATTTCAACATTTGGCATTAGAAAACTTGAATTCGATAAGGATAGAGGATTTTTTCTGAATGGGAAGCATGTAAAGATGAATGGTGTGTGTTTGCATAGCGATGGAGGTGCACTGGGAGTAGCTGTTCCCGAGCGTGCGTGGGTAAGACGATTACTGCTATTGAAGGAAATGGGTTGTAATGCGATTCGCACGGCCCATAATCCACCGGCCCAGGAATTTCTTGACCTTTGTGACAAGATGGGATTTTTAGTGATGGATGAAGCATTTGATGAATGGGAGGTGCGCAAGGGGCAAGTTGATAAAAGTTATCACTTGCATTTTGCAGAATGGTGGCAACGGGATTTGCTTTCCATGATACATCGGGATCGTAATCATCCATCCATTGTAATATGGAGCGCCGGTAATGAAGTGCCAGACCAGGTTGTGGACCGGGGGCAGGTAGTGATGAAGAATTTAATGGAAACATTTCATAAAGAAGATCCTACCCGGCCGGTAACAGTGGGGAATGACAGGATAGCAGCCGGTGACGGCCCGGCAAAAATTCCATTTCTTGATATGCAGGATATTGTAGGTTATAATTACGTTGACCGATGGTTTAGTCGTAGGGAATTGTATTATAGTATTGACAGGCATGAACATCCGAACTGGAAAATGATTGGTACCGAACATACTGCTGTCCGTGGTCTTCGTGGGCGCTACACCCTACCTCCCGTGCCTCCCGGCACTCCTGATTATAGGACCAATATGATAAATGCGGAGCAACTGTGGAAGTTTACTTCAGTGAATGATTATGTAATGGGTGATTTTATGTGGGCAGGTATTGATTACCTCGGCGAAGCAAACTGGCCGAATAAAAATTCCAGTTCCGGCGTCATAGATCTCAGTGGCTTCCCTAAAGATGGCTATTATTTTTATCAAAGCCAGTGGACCAAAAAACCAATGGTTCATGTATTACCTCATTGGAATTGGCCCGGTCAGGAAGGAAGAATCATCCCCGTTATTGCCTATTCCAATTGCGATACCGTTGAACTTTTTCTGAATAATAAATCCTTTGGTAAAAAATCTTCTGTATTTCCACAGCAAGGGCACACGAAAGTCTGGAATAGATATGACCGTCCTTATATTAGTGCAACTACATCAGACCTACACCTTTCATGGGATGTACCTTATGAACCCGGCATATTGAAACTGGTGGGAACAAAGGATGGAAAAAATGTGACTGAAGAAATACGCACTACATCAAAACCTGCTGCTATCCGGTTATCAGTTGACCAAAAAGAGATCAACGCCGATGCCTGGGATATAGCAAATGTAAAAGTGGAGATTGTTGATGACAATGGTTTGGTAGTGCCCGAGGCAGATAACCTAATTACATTTACAGTGGAGGGTGAAGGGATTTTGTTAGCAACTGATAACGGCAACCCACAAGACAATTCTTCCATGAAGAGCAAAGCACGAAAGGCATTTAATGGATTAGCGCTTGCTATCATCCAATCCACTGAAAAAACAGGGATCATTCGATTGCGGGCTGTGGCCGAAAATCTCAAGAGCGCGGAACTTCAAATTACTTCTCACAAGCATACCAGTACCACAATAAGATTTGAAGACTTTAAATAAGCGTTCACCGGGGTTCTAACACCTATACCTATCACACAATTTTATTACATGAGAAACATCCTTTCAATTTTATCAGTGAGCCTCTGCTTTCAATATTCCATTTTCGCGCAAAAAGATAAAAGCCCGGGTACTGTAAATAACATGAAACAGCAGGTGGCAAAGAATATTCAAAATGATTATGAAGCTTACAAAAAGATCGCATTAGAAATATGGGATTATGCTGAAGTAGGGTATAAGGAAATAAAAAGTTCTGCTTTACATCAGAAAACCTTAACTGAAAATGGGTTTGTTGTAGAGGCTGGGGTTGCTGAAATTCCCACCGCTTTTGTAGCAACTTATGGTACAGGCAAACCGGTCATAGGAATTTTAGCTGAGTACGATGCATTGCCTGGATTATCACAGCAGGCTATCGCAGAAAAGAAACCAATTGCGGAGAAAGATGCCGGGCATGCCTGTGGTCATCACTTATTTGGAACAGCCTCAGTTGCTGCAGGTGTGGAAATTAAAAAACTCATTGAGCAAAAAAAGTTAAGCGGCACGATTAAAGTTTTTGGTACTCCCGCGGAAGAAGGTGGCAGTGGCAAAGTTTATATGGTACGTGCTGGATTGTTCAAAGATGTAGATGTAGTCATACACTGGCATCCGGGCAGTAAAAATCAAATAACCATGACGAGTGCGCTTGCAAACAGTTCTGCTAAATTTCGTTTCAGGGGAATTTCTGCACACGCATCAGCTTCCCCTGAGAAGGGTAGAAGTGCTCTTGATGCTGTAGAGGCTATGAATTATATGGTAAACATGATGCGCGAACATGTGCCTCAGCAAACAAGGATTCATTATGTAATTACCAATGGAGGAAGGGCGCCGAACGTTATCCCGGATTTTGCCGAGGTTTATTATTATGTACGACATCCCGATAAAGTTCTTGTACAACAGATCTTCGATAGGGTTGTGAAAGCAGCTAACGGAGCTGCGGCCGGAACCGAAACCCTCATGGAATATGAAATTATCGGCGGCACGCATGACCTGTTATTAAATAAAACTTTGGCATTGGTTATGCAAAAAAGCCTCGAACAGGTGGGTGGAGTTACCTATTCACCTGGAGAAACAGAATTTGCAAAAAAAATCCAAATCACACTGGGTTCCCCGGTGCCACCCCTGGATAGTGCAACCCGGATTACTCCATTACCAACAGAAATGGATGCAGGAGGTGGCAGCACGGATGTAGGTGATGTTAGCTATATGATTCCTACTGTGGGAATGCAAACTGCTACCTGGGTTCCTGGTACTCCTGCCCATAGTTGGCAGGCTGTAGCCTGTGGGGGCACTGATATTGGAATCAAAGGAATGCTGGTCGCCGCAAAAACAATGGCTCTAACGGCCATAGACATGTTTACTGATCCAAAAATAATAACAGCTGCTACTCTCGAATTCAAAAAACGTAAGGGCGATTACCAGTACAAAGCTTTGTTGGGAGATAGAAAGCCGGCTTTAAATTACAGGGATTAAATTTCCGAACAGGCTTGCGAGAGCTCAGAGCCGTGGCACGCCTACGTCATAATGTATTATTGCCCGTCTATTCCATCTTTCTTCGGGGCTGGCTTCGATTGCCTGATGCGATAGTTAAATGTAAAATTGATTTGCCTTTTCCGAAACTGGAATGATTCCGTGTAAAAATTGGGACCGGTGAAAATGCTTCTGAATTTTCTGGAATTAAATACATCCAGCACATTCAGATTGATTGTTCCTTTTCCTTTGAACACGTCCTTGCTGGCAGAGAAATCAAAATAATAAATCGCTTTTCGCTTCCCCTGAGCCGTTTTTTGAGCGGCCTCGTAATTGGCGCGGAGTTGCATTTCTATTTGATGAGGTAGGGTGAACCGTGATGTTTGCCTGGCAAACCAACTGTACGTAGAAGCCTTATATGTTGAAAGAATATTAGAGCCATCTATATCGGCATGAAAGAAGTTCACATTCATATCCAGCTTCCACCAGCTCACAAGTGTCATGGCTCCTGTGAATTCCGCTCCCCAGGCTTTTTCTGATAAGAGATTCTCCGGCCTCGTGGCTGACCTTCCTGCACTGTCTACTCTTCTTATGCCATCTATCTTCCCCTTTGTATAACGGTAATAAATACTGGAAGACAGGGAACCTTTGTCGAAATATTTGATATGTCCTATTTCGCCCACATGACTGAATTCAGGATCAAGATCCGGATTGCCGCTGAAAAAATTCCGGCTGTCGCTATATGTCATGAAGGGGCTGAGGTCATTATAAAAAGGCCTTCTTACTCTCCTGCTATAACTTACCTGGATCGCATTTTCTTTTGGTAGTTCGAAGGTGAAATGGGCACTGGGAAAAAAATTAAGGTAATCTCTCGGGTTGATCTCGTTGGTTTTTTCTAAAACGGTTTTTACATCAGTCCATTCTGCCCGCACACCTGCCTGGTAAGATATTTTCTTCCCTTTATTAGCAAGGATTCCATAGACTGCATGAATGTTCTCGTTATATCTAAAAACATTTTCAAGGTCGGGTAAGGGAATAAATTGGCCTGCAGTATTTTGTTCAGAAACTACATAATCGTTGATCATATCGCGAAAGCTGCTACGAAGCCCGGTTTCAAATTTTCCTTCTTTGCCGATAGGTTTTGTATAATCGAGTTGTAACAACCATTGCTTTTCATATTCATCATTCAGCGACTGCTGCAGAAGCGATTTTGGCAAATCGGGTGCACCGGTGGGTTTAAAAGAATGTTGCGTAAACAGCTGGTTCGAGCTTTCCCAGTTATCTAAATATTTAATCGTGGCTAATAACTCATGATCTTTTTTATCAAATGTTTTCTTATAGCTTACATTATATTCTGAATTCGGTTCATCTTCATTTTCATCCTGGCGCCGTGTAGTGATAGAGGCTGGGTTTGAGAGGGTGAAGAAATAATCTTCATAGCGAATATCAGTAACCCGGTTTGCATCGCTTCTACGAAATAAATAGGAAGCAGTGAGAATACTTTTTTCATTAAAATAATAATCAAGCCCCCCACGTATATTATTGTTCAGTCCTTTGATATTACTCTTGCTGGTTTGGTTTAATAGAAATGTTGTATCAGGACTGTACACTTCCTGGTATAATGAACCAATGCCTGGCTGTTTCCGGTATGCAAACCCATAATTGATAAAAAAATTCATCTTCTTATGCCGGTAATTAAAGTTGAGTGCGGCTCCAATATTGGTTGGGTAACCGCTTATGAGTTCGATCGAACCATTAAATCCCTGTTGTTTGTCTTTCTTTAGAACAATATTAATGATGCCTGCATTTCCTTCAGCTTCATAACGGGCAGAGGGGTTTGTTATGAGTTCAACCCGGTCTATCATGCTGGCAGGTAATTGCTGAAGTCCGCCTGAACCCTTGAAACTTACAAGCCCTGAAGGCTTTCCATCAATCAGAATGCGAACATTACTACTGCCGCGCAATTTTACATTTCCTTCCGGATCAACAGATACAGAAGGAATATTAGTAAGAATATCGGTGGCTGATCCGCCCGCATTCGCAAGGTCCTTTCCAACCGTAAATATTTTTTTATCCAGGGATAGTTGCATATAACTTTTCTCACCCTGCACAATAACTTCGTTTAACATGGTGGATTTAGATACCAGCCTGATAACTCCCAGGTCATGTTTCGGGTTCTGGGCTGTGAGTTCAAATTCCCCGGTGGTTTGTGACCCATAGCCGGTAAACTCCAGGATGGCGTAATAACGTCCCAGGGGTATATCAATCGAAAAATCTCCGCTATCAGCAGCAAGATTTCCATTGATTAATTTTTTTTGCCTGCTTTCGAAAATCTGTATAGTAGCATACGCCAAAGGACCTGAAGAAAGAGAGTCTACAATTTTGCCTTTTACAGATGAAAGGGAACTTTGTGCAGAAAGACCAGTGGTATATAAAATAATTATTACTGAAAGAATAAATGCTTTACAAAAGAAATGAAAGGTGTAACAATATTTCATAGATGGGATACCATTAATAAATGTATCAACGAACAAATATACGGCGTACAATTTATAGACCTGCATTTACAATATTGCGCTGCAAAAAATGTAACCATACTGGATTCGTAATACTTAAGGCTGGCATTGGGATTAGTGTACTAAAACTTATAAGGAGTCGATATACTTTTGAATGATCTGCCTGTCTGCCTCCGTTTTTGCAAGTGGAAGGGCCATTTGAAAATTTTCTTTTGCTTTTAGGTTGTCAATGTCCGTATAAAGCACGCCAAGCAATGTAAAATAAAAAGGATTGCCTGTCATACGTAACTTTTCCGCTTCTCTAATGCCCTCGTGTTTTCCATTCGCTTTAGCAAGTGCATACGTTCTGTTCAGCGCGGCAACAGGAGAGTAATCTATTTGCAATAATTTGTTATGGAGCTGTAAAATATTTTCCCATTTTTCCCTGGTGTCGGCCTTGATGGTATGCCAATAAGCAATATTTGCCTCTAAATGATATTTTGAAATTGTAGTTCCACGTGATGCCTGGTGCAGAAAATAAACGCCTTTTGAAATAAGGTCATAATTCCAGAGGGTTTCATCCTGGTCGTTGTACAAAATGATGTCTCCATGGTCATTTTTTCTTGCTTTAAACCGGGAAGAATGAAAACACATTAAAGAAAATAATGCATTCACTTTGGTTTGGTTTGTTTGTTCATTTTCAATCAGCAAATAGGTTAAGCGCATAGCTTCCAAACAAAGGTCTTCCCGCATTACCGAGTCATTGCTTTCAGAATAATATCCTTCATTGAATAGTAAGTACAAAGTGGTAAGTACCGTTTCTAATCGGTTGTTCATTTCCACGTGACCAGGAAATTCGATCTGTACTTTATCAAATCTTAAAGTTTCTTTTGCCCTAAACAGTCGTTTGTTGATCGTTTCTTTATTGGTTAAAAAAGCGTTAGCAATTTCGTCGATACCAAATCCGCACAGTATACGAAGAGATAATCCAATCTGTGCCTGGGTGGAAATCGATGGATGGCAAATCGCGAACAACATTTGTAATTGACTATCGATAATATTTTTGTCAGACAAATCAATTTCAATTTCCTCTTTTTCGGCAGATGAATATTTTATTTGGGAAGTAATTTTTCCGTTGAAAATATTTTTCCGGCTAATGTAATTTTTGGTTTTGTTTTTTGCAACCAAATAAAGCCATGCTGTCGGATTTTCAGGGATTCCTTTATACGTCCAGGTTTCGAGGGCCGATAAAAAAGTTTCGCTTGCAATGTCTTCTGCAATTTCAATATGTTCGAAACCCAGAAGTTTACAGAGTACAGCCGTTATTTTACTGTATTCTGTTCTGAATAAATGCGGTATTAATTCAATTTGTTTCATCAATTAAAAGCTCCCGTACCGGCTGGTGTACAGGAGCTTTTTTTACCTTTTAATGGAGCCCATCTCCTTTAGCAATTTTTCGTACTTCCACACTATTGCCTTCTCCCTGTAATACAGGGCTGCCCTTAGCAAATTCAACCGCTTCATCAACAGAATCTGCCTTAACAATAATGTATCCACCAAGTGTTTCTTTGATTTCACCAAAAGGCCCATTCGTAACAATGTTATTTGGTCTTACAACCCTGCTATCTTCAAATGGCAATCCATTACCTCCTACAAATTTGTTTTGCGCTGCAATACCACCAATCCAATCCATGGTTTGTTTCATCCAAATTTGGATTTGTTCTGGCGAGGCCACTTTATGGCCATCCTGGTGCCTGAAAATCAACATAAATTCTTCCATTGTTTAAGTTTTAATGTTATTAAATGCGAGCTACCTATAAATAACAAATGAGAAGAAATAAATGGACAATATTTCCGAAGTTTTCTTTTTTGGTTACAGCCAACTTAAAAGGCATTCACAAAGGTAATTCACAAACATTTTAGTGTTTCTCTCAGGGAGCCTTGCATCCATGTAAATTTATCTCTATACTTGTACCCTACCTCAAACTTATCACATGGAAATTCAAAAAGTTGATAATATCTCCTACAAGGAATTTATGAACGAGTTTTATGAGCGGGGGATTCCTGTTGTTTTTAAGAACGCCTCCAGGGTTTGGAAAGCGAATGGTATGTTTAGTCCGGATTGGTTTAGGGAGAACTATGGAGAACGCTTTATCCGGAAGAATGAAAAGAATTACACCATGAAAGAGATCATGGACCTTGTTGAAACAAGCACGGAAAGCAATCCTGCACCTTATCCATTCATCTTTAATATAAATTCAACTTTACCTGAGATATTGCCGTTGCTGGAACCGCTGAATTTAAATTATGCCATTCCGAACTGGCTTGAATCAGGTTGGTTTAAAAAGGGCAAATGGGGCGGAGTTACTGAACTTTTTATTGGTGGGCCTGGTGGAAGATTTTCTTATATACACCTTGATTATTATCATTTGAATGCATGGATCAACCAATTGTATGGTGAAAAGCGATTTACTGTGTTTCCCAGGGGCCAGGAAGATTTATTGTATCCGAAGCCGGATGATCCCTGGCGTTCGGAATTGAATATTTTCAATCCCGATTATTCTAAATACCCAAAATATAAGGATGCCACACCTATTGAATTCACTGTAGGTCCAGGAGAAACCCTCTTCATACCTTTTGGAACATGGCATACGGCTTACTCACTGACCTCTACTATTTCCGTAGCTTTTGATCAATTAAATGGCAAGAATTTTCCTGATTTTATGAAAGATGTCTGGACGTTTAACAGTAAATCCGGTAAGAAAAAAGCCCTGGCCAAATATGGATATGCGTGGCTTGCCGGGCAAAGTTGTAAAATCAAAGAGGTTTTAAAAGTGTCGTAGGCATTGAGTTGCAGAATCATTTCTGAGAGTTACAGTGACACCTTAAAATAATTAGTGCCTCTAAAATACTTGCTGGTTTATTAATTAAAAGAATAGCCAACTCTTTTAATCAGACAAGTCTTTCACCCATTACATGTTCCTATAAGTTAATTGCATGAACATTGGGATAAATGGTTCACGTAATTTTTTTGGGTATATCCACTACTATGATCTCCGATCAGAGGTTAGATTTAGTTTTGAGTATAAATCTTTCCATTATACTTTGAATTGTTTCAGGATAAGAAATGATGCGAGAATCATTGTAACGTTCCAATTCTTCAATAATCACTGGCAAATAAATGAATTTGCGATTTTCTACATAATCTGCCAGTAGGCTTTCAGCCTCTCTTTTTTTATTCAGGTTCCTGGCAATCATGATTTCTCCGGCTCTTACAAAATGTTCATAGAGGCATATTTTCCAGTTCGTATAAGCCTGGTCAGACATGGCCTTTTTTATGGGTTCATATAGGCTTTTGGTTTCTTCCATCAACTTTTTGGATAAGTTGTCTATTACAGGATTCACAAATGAGTGTCCAAATTCATGCGTGCTTTTTTCCCGAAGTCTATCTTCACTATTAAATCCCATATCCAGATTTGTTTCATCCTTGAATTGTTGTACTGTGAAGGGTCCAAAAAGATTAAATATGCTGGTATTGCCCTCCAAAGTATATCGTAATCCAAAACCCATACCCGTAGGAATCGTAAGGCTTGGCAACAAGGTATACCTATCAAATTTTTTCTGGTAAAACTTTTCCATTTCAGCTACAAAATGTTGGTCGGGCATTTTATTCCTTACCTGCAGCAATGCATTCTCGTATTTTTTCTTGTTTGTTGCCATATAATTGTCAAAATCGACTTCCTTATACAATTCATTGAAGGCTGTAATAAAGACGGAAACATGGTTCCTTGCTTGGGCTGAATCTTTGTTTTTTGAGAACCTGATGTAATCACTTACAATAATTTCCTCTTTCATTTTTGCATTGGGAAAGTTATCGAGCTGGATGAGTAAGTTTCCCAGATAGTCCAGCCAAATATCTTCGGCGAAGTGAATGATCACCGCCAAATTTTTACTACCTGCATATGGCTTGTACTTTTGGTAAACATTGAACCCATATCCATACCACTCCTTTTTGCTAATCTTATTACTGGTAAACTCTTCTTTTGATTCCAATTCATTTCCTTCGTAACCCAAAAAATAGGCAAAACCCAGGAGCTCAATATTTTTATTGATAGCAACTTCTATTTGGCGGCTGTTATTTTTAACAGAATGCTTCATGGAGCAAGCCATAAGTAAAATGAAAAATGCAGAACAAATTATATTTTTCATGCTGGTGCTGTAATATTTCTTTTTCCCGCCGATTTGGAGAGGGCGGTGAATTGTCTCCCTGGCCAGTAGCACTCATTTAATTTACATAAAGTAGAACTGAAAATCAGTTTTAACACAAGAAATTTCCAGACTAGCATCCATTAACCATTTTGAAAGTGCAATCTCCATATCACGGTATTAATGTCGGGACTGGCTTTACCCTTTCCGGAATGACCTATTGCAAAACTATCATTTTACTGTTTCTTTGCAGGCGCAGGATTTGCATATCCCTTGCTAACTTAGCAATGGTTAAACTCCAATCATAATTATTAAATAATTTCAAAAATGAGAAGATTACCCGTCTATTTATTATTAGATACCTCCGGATCTATGACCGGCGAACCTATTGAAGCCGTGAAAAATGGGGTGCAGGTAATGATTAGTTCATTACGGCAAAATCCACAGGCAATCGAAACTGCTTTTATCAGCATTATTACTTTCGATAGTGCGGCGAGGCAGGTTATCCCCCTTACGGACCTGGCTTCATTTCAGATGGTGGATATTAAGGCCACAGGTACAACTTGTTTGGGCGATGCATTAAAGGTAGTTTCTACCTGTATTGATAATGAAGTGGCAAAAACTACTGCTGAACAAAAGGGCGATTGGAAACCATTGGTTTTTATCATGACTGATGGAATTCCTACCGATGACTGGCAAAGCGGGTTGGAAGAATTTAAAAAACGCAAAACAGCTTATACAGTAGCCTGTGCTGCCGGGAATGGTGCGGACTCAAATCTGTTAAAACAGATTACAGAAAATGTGGTAAGCCTGGATACAGCCGATAGTCAAAGTATTGCCAAGTTCTTTTCATGGGTGTCTGCTTCAATTGGTGTTACCTCTACTAAAGTAGAAGACGCAGGAAAGGAAGTTACAGGGATTGGCGAATTACCTCCGCCACCTTCGGAATTGAATATCGTTACATAAGCTGGAACAATACATGGAATAAAAGGATTGAAGAATTTGCGGATGGGTTTTCAAACAATAAATAGTTGTTCTCGGGTTAACCTATAAGGTAGTTGTTATCGGATTAAGCTATAAGGTCTTTCAGTTCTTATCGGATCAACCTATAAGGTCTTCTAGTTGTGATCGGATAAGCCTATAAGGTCTTCTAGTTGTGATCGGATTAACCTATAAGGTCTTTTAGTTGTTATCTGATCAACCTATAAGGTCTTTGAGTTGTGATCGGATTAACCTATAAGGTCTTACCGTTGTTCTCGGATCAACCTATAAGGTCTTCTAGTTGTTATCGGATCAACTTATAAGATCTTTCAATTGTTACCGGATCAACCTATAAGGTCTTTCAGTTGTTACCGGATCAATCTATAAGGTCTTTCAGTTGTTCTCGGATCAACCTATAAGGTCTTTCAGTTGTATCAGATCAACCTATAAGGTCTTTCAGTTGTTCTCGGATCAACCTATAAGGTCTTTCGAAAAAGGGATCACAACTTTATACACAACTATCTATTATTTTTTTCATGGTCATTGTTCCGTGACTGGTGGATTTAAACCAAATCGTGTTGGAATGGATGATGTAAAAGAATTGGTAACAAAACTCTTTAAGAGCAACAATATTACTGTTCCTGCAAATAGGAAAGATCTGTTCGATCAATTTATCCGCGATGAACAAAATATTGGTGCCATAAATGCAATCACTCAAAATCAGGATCGGCTCATGGCTAAGTGGAAACTGCAGGATAAGATTGCTGAAATTGTTCAGCATCCTACTCGTGTTCTAAATGCAACGGTAGGTAAACCCTATGAAACTAAATTTGATTTTGATAAATTTAAGTGGAAAGATATTACAGCATTTAAATTCGAAGGGTTGGAAGAAGCGGGATTAGGGTTTGATGAAAAAACAAAACAAATCACTGGTGTCCCTACTCAAAGTGGTGATCGAAAGATCACATTCAAATTTAAAGTTGAAGGTCAGTCTGAAGATGCCCCTTTTAATGAAAAGATTTTAACGCTCATCATCAATCCAGATCCGAAGAGTTTGTGGAAGAACATCCCAAGTGATAAAACAGACCGGTATTGGAAAGAAGATGATGTAACCATATTTGCTGAAATTAATGACAGGCATATTCTGGTTTCTTCAAAACGTGGTCGCTCTCATGCAAACGTGGGTTCATTCAGAGAAGATGACTTTGCCTTTAAAGACCTGGAAAATGGATGGAGTATTGTAGTAGTGGCAGATGGGGCAGGGAGTGCAAAAATTTCCAGGCAGGGATCCGTAATTGCCTGCAACGGTATTGTGGATTTTTTCATGGAGGAATCTTCTATTGAAAGAATGGTTGACTTTGATAAATTGGTGCAGCAATACCAAGCCCATACCGGTGAGGACACGAATAAAAAACTGAACCATTTTGTATACGACACGCTCGGCAAAGCGGCTTTCCAGGTTCATAAGAAATTGGAGGATTTCTCAAAAAAAGAAAACATTACTTTAAAAGATCTCAGTAGTACATTAATCTTTACTTTGTTTAAAAAGTATGATATCGGGTATGCATTGCTTTCTTTTGGGGTGGGAGACTGTCCCATGGCCGTGCTCAATAAATCAATGTCGAAAGTTACCTTACTCAATTGGATAGATGTAGGCGAATTCGGGGGAGGCACGAGGTTTATAACCATGCCGGAAATTTTCCAAAGTGATAAATTCGCCACAAGATTTGGATTTAAACTCGTGGATGATTTTTCTTATTTGATGCTTATGTCAGATGGCATTTACGATCCAAAATTTGTAGTAGAAGCGAACCTGCCTGAATTTAAAAACTGGCAAAAGTTTTTAGAAGATATTAATGGTAAAAATGAAGATAAAATAAAAGTAGATTTAAGAACCGACAATAAAGATATTACCGGGCAATTCTCCAATTGGATGGATTTCTGGAGCATAGGCAATCATGATGACCGAACCCTGGCAATCATATTTTAGAATATAACAACCCTCTCCTTTGGAGAGGTACAGAGGTAAGGTCAACTTAAAAAAAATCGAGTGAGTTTCTTAAGCAACTTTTCTGGTTCGGGTACGAATTTAAAATCGGCTACATCTATTATTAACCCTGGAAAAACCTACCAGTATGTTGATAATGGCGAGCCGATGCGTGGCGGAATGAAAGATGTTTACTTCGGTCCGGATCGCTCGTATGTGATCGCTTTTTATCGTGATAAGCAGGATTATAATTCAAGAGAGCGCTTAAAGAAACTCGTTACACAGTACTATGATAGTTTCTTTAACCGCGAAGGTGGGGAATACTACAAAAATATTTATTCATGGCCGACCGATATGGTTGAACTGGACCATAAAGTAGGTTTGGTTGTTCCTACATATAACAAAAACTTCTTTTTTAAAAAAGGATATGCAACCGGTGATGGTATCAAGGGAAAAGAAAAACAAGGATTGTGGTTTGCTTCCGGGAAATTCAGGAACAAACAATTTCCCTTACGATTGGATGAAACCGAATTGGGTAACTGGTTAAGTTACTTTCAGATTTGCGTAAAAATAGCAAGAGGTGTCAAACGCTTACATGCTGCCGGGCTGGCTCATTCAGATCTTTCCTACAAAAATGTATTGATTGATCCTGTGAGTAAAGCTGCCACTATTATTGATATTGATGGATTGGTGGTGCCCGGGCTGTATCCACCTGATGTAATAGGCACCGCTGACTTTATTGCACCTGAAGTGTTGGCCACCAAACATCTCGAATTAAGGGATCCTAACCGTAAACATGCCAATCGAACAACCGACCTGCATGCTTTAGCCGTTATGATTTACATGTATCTTTTGTATCGTCATCCACTGAAGGGCGGCAAAGTAAATTCATTGGACACAGAAAAAGATGATCTGCTGTCGATGGGTGAAAAAGCCTTGTTTATTGAACATCCAACAGATACATCAAATAGGCCAAAACTGGAGCATGTTTCTAAATCGGCATTGCCCTGGGCAGATGTCAGAAAGCTCCCTTACTCTATTACCGGGCCTTATTTAAAAGTGTTGTTTGATCAGGCATTCATAACAGGGTTGCATCATCCAAATCTAAGGCCGAATGCAGACACCTGGGAACAGGCCTTATTGAAAACAACTGATCTGATGCAGCCTTGCGGCAATAAGCAGTGCGACCAGAAATGGTTTGTATTTGATAATACCACCTCGCCCAAATGTCCTTTTTGCGGTACCCATATAAAAGGCGCTCTACCCGTATTGGATCTTTACTACCAATTTAAACCAACTGTATGGAAGCCCGAAAATCACCGCCTGATGACTTATAACAACCAATATTTATTTCAATGGCATGTAAACCGGAATATTATAAGAAATGAAAAACTAACTGCAGAACAAAAAGAACCTGTAGGATATTTTACTTTCCACCATGATAAATGGGTATTGGTAAATCAGAAACTGCGATCGCTCAAAGATCTTACAGAAAACAAAGACATCCCTGTTGGTACCATGGTTGATTTAACAGATGGGAAGAAATTATTACTCTCCGATGAAGAAGGTGGGAGAGTGGTAATGATTACCATGGCAAATAATTAAGGCTCCCCTGGACCCTTGATAAAAAAAGCGGATCGAAAATTGATTTTAAATAAATAATGTACATTGATAAAAAAGTAAACCTAATAAAATGAAACTCAAACCTGCCGGTATTATTGTAATCGTATTGGGAATAGCGGTGCTTGCCTATTTCGTTATTTTTCCAAGGATTGCAGAAGTTAGAAAAGAAAATTCTTCAGATATTGTCCAGACTCCAACTTCCCGGGATACTGATACATCCAATACGAAGGATCCATCTACCACAACAAAAGCGACCAATACTGATGACCGTGAATTTAATTATACTCCCGAGAAGCCTGAAAACGGAACCTTGCGGGGAGTAGTAGAACTTGGTGCAACTGGTTTTAATTCTTTTGTAATAAACATGGATAATCAGAAGCGTTGGGAAATTGTATCAAAAGATTTCGGGGAGTCCCTGGCCTATGAAGGGTTAGCAACAACAGAGGATATCAGGGCGGGTTTAAAAAAATACATTTCCGGCATGTTTGATAAGGGCGTTGCCAAAAATAATATTCATTTTGTTATTTCCTCAGGGGCACAGAAGGAACCTAAAACAGCTATCATCAGCAATGAATTGAAAAAAATGGGATATATCGTAAATAACGTAACCCCTCAGCAAGAAGCAAAACTTGGCCTGCGGGCAACCATGCCTCCTTCGTTTGCCGACAACTCTTATATGGTGGATATCGGTTCTGGTAATACGAAACTCTCATGGGATGAAAATGGAAGTTTGAAATCAGTAGAATTGCCCGGTGCAAAATATTATGAAAAAGGTACTGCCGACGATGCCGTGTATGATGAAGTAAAGAGACAGGCCAGCAGAATACCTGAAGGAAAACGTAATGTTGGTTTCATTTTAGGAGGTGTTCCGTTTACTTTGGCCAAGCAGCATCGTAAGGGCGAGGAAAGATATACCGTATTGAAAGCACCTGCGTCGTATAAAGCAGTAGATAAAAAAATGGGAGCTGGCTTGAATATTTACAAAGGATTTGTTGATGCAACCGGTACAGATACTTTTGTGTTTGACTGGGATGCAAATTTTACCATTGGCTTCTTACTAAGTCTGAATAAATAACCATATTACTATGAGTTTTTTAAAACAGTTGTTAACTCCTTTCGTAGAATTTGAGGATGATAAAAAAAAGGAGCTACCAAAACAAAGTAAACCAGCTGCGGGCCCAGCACCACCAATACAGCCAGGTATAACTCCCGCAGATGAAAATGCACATCATCCATTAATAACTGATAATAATAGTCCAGTACTTGCTGCCGGTCAAACACCTACCTATTCACCAGGGGGTACCATCGCCGGCCCCTTGCCTGAACATGAACAATACTTTGAAAAATTAATCGATGAGGCAAATGCAAAAAATCCATTGTTCCAGGGAACAGACTTTAAAGAATTTATTGATAGCAAGGTTGATATTGACGACATCACAGATGAAGGACTAAAGTACAGAACGGCCTATAATGTTTTAAAAAGTACGGGACTTACCAAAGAAAAACTGATGTCTACCGGGCAGGAATATTTAAATATTATTGGTCGTGATTTAAATGCATTTCAAAGCGCCCATTCGCAGAAATTTAAAAAAGAAGTAGGTCAAAAAGAAATTCTTATACAAAAAAAAGCGGAAGAACTACAGGCCGTTACCCAACGAATCAATGCCTTAAAAAAAGAGATCAATCAATTAACCCAGGAGATCAATCTTACAACAGACAAATTGAATATCACCAAGAACTCATTTCTATTGGCTGGGGAGAATAAGCAAAATCAAATTCAGACAGAACTTGAAAAAATTGTCCGGTATTTCTAATTCATGTCTTGAATTTTTTCATATTGTCTGAAAAGAATTGAGCAAAGTGACTTTTACTAAGTATTCCTGAGGCTGGCAAGAAAGCCCCGCCATTTATCTTACATTTCAAACGTGGATCAATAGTTTCTGGATTAAAGCTATTTCACTAAACGGCCCACTTTTTACCCCGGCCCCGGTATATGGCCAAGCGATGGAAGGAATGTTTATGTAACTGTTAGTATTAAGATTTGATGTAATAGATGGAACCGAAAGAAAAAATTCATTCGCCCCCGAAGTGTTGGAATTAAAATTTACTGTATTGATTTTTGTTTTTCCGGTAGAATAATTTTAAAAATCGCTCCGTTTTCCCTGTTTGACTCAGCGAGAATCTCTCCTTCGTGATTTTGTACTATTTTTTTACAAAGGGCCAGTCCGATGCCGGTTCCCGAATATTCTGTTTTGATGTGGAGTCGTTGAAAGATGTTGAAAATATGTTGGGCATGTTCCTGTTTGAAGCCAATGCCATTATCTTCCACGGTTATGATAAAATAATTCCTTTCTTGCCACTGTAACCCGTATTCGCTTTTTTCTTGGTTTGATAAAAGCTTGGAAGTGATGTTAACGACTGGAGGAATCTCCCATCGGGTAAATTTCAGTGAGTTAGAAATAAGGTTACTAAACAACTGGTGCATTTGAAGAGGTACTGCCTCAATATTCGGTAAGTGAGTTATATTGATTGTTGCTTTCTTTTGTTCAATCAGCAACTCAAAATCAGTGGTAATGCTTTCCATTACCATATTCAAATCAATGGGTACAAATGTTTCACCGGCTTTCGATAACCTCGAAAAATTAAGAACATCTTTAATCAACTGCGACATCCGGGTGGTTGAAGCAGTAATTTTCTCTATGTAATTTTTGGAACGTTCTTCAATCAGGCCTAAGGTGTTTTCGAGCATATTTGTATAAGTCACCACCTTGCGGAGAGGCTCCTGCATATCATGCGAAGCGATATATGCAAACTGTTCCAGCTCCTGGTTAGATTGCTGCAATGCCTTATTAGCTTCGGCTAATTCTGTAGTACGTTGAGCCACTATTTCTTCAATTTTCTGCCTGGCCAATACCTGGTCGGTTACATCTGTTACCACGGCGATAATACCAGAAATGGTATCGTCTGCTTCCTTGTAAGCCTGGTACACAAAATTTACAAATACAATTTCAGTTTTATTGCCACGCGATAAAGAGATTGGCACCCCTTGGGCCGTGAACGTTTTACCGGTAGTGTAGACATCATGTAACAATTTTTCGAAACCCTGATTTTTTGCCTCGGGCACGCCTTCGAAAATGGGTTTATTTGTCACTTCAGCAAATGTCTTTCCCCAAATTTCTATCATTCTCTCATTGGCAATATCTACTACATGTTCTGTACCTCTGAGAATGCACATTGCCACGGGAGCCCTAAGAATAGTGTTGCGCAAATTTTCTTCACTTTGTATCAACCTGATCTTTGCAAGCACTTGTTCCGTTACATCCACCGCAATATCAAGGATAGCATAAACATTTTCGTCGGCATCAAATAAGGGAGTGTAACTAAAGTCATAATACCCCTGTTTCATGATTCCATTCTGCACAATGTCTACACGAGTTCCAAAGGTTTCAAAAATCTTACCTGAGGTATAAACGTTATCGAGTATTTTTAAAAAAGGTTGATTTTCAGTAATAAGTTCCGGCATTACTTCAGCCAGAGGCTTACCAATAATGTTATCACCTTTGCCTACGATTTGAGCAAAGGTTTGATTGTGCATGTCAATAATTAAATCTCTACCTACAAATAACCCGATGGCAATAGGAGCGGCCGCAATCAGGGCCTCAAACCGGGTTTCACTTTGGCGGAGTTTTAAAACATTCTGAACTGTTTGGGTAGTTTCCTGGCATACTACTAATACTCCTTCAATACTATCGAAATCTCCAAATATCGGGCTAAAACTCAATGTCCAATATACATCTTCAATTTTATTATTACGAAAGATTGGGATTAACTGATCTTCACTCCAGGTAGCTTCGCCGGTTGATTGCACCTGGTAAATTAAAGGATAAATAACTTCCCATATTTCAGGCCAGCATTCGAAGCCTTTTTGTCCCAATGCTTGAGGATGCTTCCCATCATTACCCAAGCTTGGCCGATATGCATCATTATAAAATTGGATCAGATCCTCGCCCCACCACAGGAACATGGGGAATCTTGAAGAAAGAATCATGGCTACAGTAGTACGCAAACTCTGAGGCCAGTATTCGGGCTTCCCGAGTGGCGTTTTTGACCAATCGTAAGAACGGGTCAATTTACCCATCTCACCTCCCCCCTGTAAAAAAGGATAGGCTCTTGTTGTAGCTAATGTTGCCAACGGTTGAGTTTAAGGAAAAATAATTACTATGAATTTAGGTCATTTATATTAAGAGGCGTAAATCTTTCCTATTCTTTATTAATTATTTGAAGCCTCTTTTCTGTTGAGGAAATCAATGAGTTGCTTTGTATATTTATTTATGCGCAAAAGAAGACTGGACTTATTTAAAGGGTTTTTTCAGAGTGAAAGAGCAGGAGGTTTTGTACTCATTGGTTGTACTGTTATTTCATTGATCATTGCCAATACGGGCCTCGCGGAAAGCTATCAAAATTTTTGGCTTTCGTATATCGATTTATCCTTTTTTACCATTCAATTAAACTATAGCATTGAACATTGGGTGAATGATGGGTTGATGACGGTGTTCTTTTTATTAGTAGGCCTTGAAATAGAAAGAGAACTTTATGTAGGGGAACTCGCTACTTTCAAAAATGCTTTACTTCCAATTATAGCGGCTACAGGTGGGCTTTTACTGCCCGCCTTTATCCATTTGATCTTTAATTATGATAGTGCCACTCAGGCTGGATTTGGTATCCCCATGGCTACCGATATAGCTTTTGCCCTGGGTATGCTTTCACTTGCTGGCAAAAGAATTCCGGTTTCCTTGAAAATATTTTTGACTGCTCTGGCTATCATTGATGACCTGGGAGCCATTACAGTCATTGCCTTATTCTATACTAAAGGATTTTTAGCATCTTATTTTTTTGCTGCTTTGAGCATTTTTTTAATTCTATTTATCGCAGGTAAGAGAAAAGTCTATGGTCTTCCACTTTATATTATCGGAGGTATTGTAATGTGGTACTGCATGCTTAAATCGGGGGTGCATGCCACCATATCTGGGATACTTTTAGCTTTCGCCATCCCGTTTCATAAAGAGTATCACAAAAATCCATCTTATAAACTCCAGAAGTTTTTGCATTTTCCCGTTGCCTTCCTCATCCTCCCCATATTTTCATTGACGAATACGGCAATCACCTTCCCTCAAAATTTTCTTGCCAGCTTAAGCACCAATAATTCTATTGGTATCATGTTAGGCTTGATCATTGGAAAAATGGCTGGAATTTTCCTTTTTTCGTATCTGGGTGTTAAGGCAATGCTTGCCAATCTTCCTTCAGATCTTAAATGGATTCACATTTTTGGTGTGTCTATTTTAGGAGGTATTGGATTTACTATGAGCATTTTTATTACAAACCTGGCTTTCAATAACCCGGAGATCATTGTTGCTTCTAAATTCAGTATCCTGATTGCTTCTTTTTGCGCAGCTATTTTGGGGATATATATTTTAAAAGTAAAAGCTTTCAGGTAAGTTGAATTCCTTCCTTACTCAGAACCTGTCTTAATTCATCTGTTAATTGTTGACTTAATTCAGGTCTCTCATGAAATGCAGCAGGAGTGTTTTGAAAAAGAGATATCAGGAAATCATCCTTATGTCTTTGTGCAATTACACTTTGAATAGCATTCACTTCAGGTATTATATCTTTTTTTCCAGGGGGAACCATACCTGAAACTGCGCGGAGAAGAAAAATGTCCGGACTTAACGGACGAATTTCTCGTACAATACTGATATAGGAAGAAACTTTATGATTTTGAAAGATCCCTCTTATTTGTTTATTTATTTCTTCCCGACCATTCATCTGGCTGCCATCAAATCCAATGACGTTTCCTTCCATGGCAAATATGCTGGCAAATTCTTCCGCATTGTTGTTGTTCCAACTTCTTAATAGCTTTTGATACAGAGAAAGAACCATTAATTCATCCGGTGAATTCATAAGAACTTGCATATTCGGTGTGATTAAATGTTAAAAATTTTTACTAAAATAAGGTACTGTGAGAATGAAATTCTCAATGATGTTCATATTTAAATGATGTTCATATTTATTTGAGTTCACTTCCCTCACTCAACCAAAAGAGATACCTCCCGGGGTTATCGAATGAATAAACGAAGTTCCAGGAATTTGGCTTCTTTGGGAAATGCATATTTGACTTTCTTTGAAGCATCACTAGGTATTTAAACTTTTACAATTGGTTCATTCCTGGTTTTTCCAAACGTATTCCATCTGAATTTGCTGCTTCGCTAAACGAATTTGGCCGGATATAAAGCTAAAATACCGCTGTTAACTTTACTCCTGATAAGTTTACACAATTACTATTATTTGCGTTATGAATAGAACCTTCCTATTTGTAATCCTCTTTCATTTTCTTTTTCTCACGGCTCAAAGCAGCCCTGGTGATTCTGTAATTGTTAGGAAAAAATACTTTACACAGCAGTTAAAAACTGCCATTACTCTTGACGGAATGCCTGTAGAAGAAGCCTGGAATTCGGTTGAATGGGGCAGTGATTTTACCCAGTATCAACCCAATGAAGGACAACCTCCATCACAGCAAACAAGTTTCAAAATACTGTACGACCAGAAATTTTTTTATATAGCATACAGATGCCACGACCAGGCTCCGGATTCGATCGTTAAGCGGATGGGTAGACGCGATGAATTTCCCGGTGATTGGGTTGAAATAAATATTGACAGCTACCATGATCTTCGAACGGCATTTTCATTTACACTCTCTGTTTCGGGTGTACGCAATGATGAATTGGTTTCTAACGAGGGTAATTGGGATGTCAGTTGGAATCCTATATGGTTTGCCAAGACTCATATTGACGATAAGGGCTGGACTGCAGAAGTAAAGATCCCATTGAGTCAGTTAAGATACGGCAACGAGCCCGATAAGATCTGGGGAATCCAGGTCATGAGGCGTTTGTTTCGTAAAGAAGAACGCTCCACCTGGCAATACATCCCGCAAAATTCTGGTGTATGGGTAAGCCGGTTCGGGGAACTGCACGGACTAAAAAATATACCGCTGCACAGGCAGGTGGAAATTGCTCCTTATGTAATCGCCCAGGCAGATAAGTACAAAAAAGAAGCAGGCAATCCTTTTGCAAAAGGGTTTGATACAAAATTGACCGGGGGATTGGATGGCAAACTTGCTATAACAAATGATCTTATTCTTGATTTCACTATCAATCCTGATTTCGGGCAGGTGGAAGCAGACCCATCGCAGGTGCGTATTGATGGTTTCCAGAATTTTTTCGGGGAACGCAGACCTTTTTTTGTTGAAAGCAGAAATATCTTCGATTACCAGCTGACTGGCTCCGAGGCTGGAGGAGATTACGATTCAGACTTATTATTTTATTCGCGCCGTATAGGCAGCTCCCCTCATGGATATCCGAATGTAAGCAACGGGGAATTTGTAAAAATGCCGCAAAATACCTCGATTCTTGGTGCTGCGAAATTCAGTGGCAAAACAAAAAAAGGATTGAGTATCGGAATTCTTGAAAGTATTACTCAAAGAGAGCTGGCAACTATTGACAATAACGGGGAAAGAAAAAAAGAAACAGTAGAACCACTTACAAATTATTTTGTTGCAAGGATCCAGAAAGATCTTAAAGGAGGTAATACTTTTATTGGAGGGATCATTACCGGGGTCAACCGGGAAAAAGGACTAAACGATATTTTACATAGTAATGCGTATTCCGGTGGAATGGATTTTCTGCATTACTGGAAAAAACGTACCTGGTATCTTCGGGGAAACATTGTTCTCAGCCATGTCAAAGGAACCAAAGAATCGATACTTAATACTCAAACGGGTTTTGAACATTTGTTTCAACGGGCCGACGCTAAGGAAGTATCGGTAGACAGTAGCCGCACTTCTCTAACAGGCATGGGCGGTACCATTCGGTTGGGTAAAATTGGAGGGAAGTCGGGAAAAATGGGCCAGGTATTTAAATTCGAAACAGGACTTACATTGCGTTCACCCGGGCTCGAAATCAATGATATCGGATTTATGCTTACTTCCAATGAGATCAATCATTTTACCTGGGCAGGCTTGCAATTTCAAAAATCCTTTTCAGTTTTCCGCTCTGCTCGTATGAATTACAATCATTGGTCGAGATGGGATTATAGCGGAAAATTTCTTTACCAGGCATTTAATTTCAATGCTCATGCTAATTTCAAAAATAACTGGCAGACGGGCACGGGTCTTACATGGAATCCTTATGATATCTCGAACAATGCCTTACGAGGTGCTTCTTCCATCAGGCGACCCCCCGGCATCGGTCATAACTTATATATTACAAGTGATTATAGGAAAAAAGTTTATGCAAATCTAAACCTGTTTAATTTTTGGGGATTCGACAATACAGTAAAAGGAAATAATATAGGGTTAACCATTTCGGTTCAACCTCTCGATGCCCTACGGATCAGCCTCAGTGCAAATTATTCTAATAACTGGCGCAGGTTGGACCAGTTTGTAAGTAATGAAACATATAATAATATTATAAGAAGTATTGTGGGCGAAGTAAAACAAAAAACACTTCGTTTTACCGGGAGAGCTAGTTTTAATATTACTCCTGATTTGACAGTTCAATATTATGGGCAGCCATTTATCACCCGACCCCAATACAGCAACTTTGCTTATGTATCTGATCCGTTAGCCAAAAAATACGATGACCGGTTTCATATTTTCAATACCAACGAAATTAGTTTAAGCAATGGTGAATACATAGTTGATGAAAATGGGGATGGCAGAGAGGACTATCGATTCAGCAAACCCGATTTTAATTTTGTACAGTTCCGCTCCAATTTTGTAGTTCGATGGGAATACAAGGCCGGTTCCGAATTATACCTGGTATGGTCGCAGGGAAATACACCAGACGCAGGCTCGGATCTGGATAGTCCACTTGCTAAAAGTTTGTTTGATAACGCTTTTGCCGACCAATCCAGGAATATATTTTTAGTGAAATGGACTTATAGATTTTTAAGGTAGAACTCATTTCCTTTACCACTTCATTACATATCAGTGAATATGTATTGCACATTTAATTTGTTCTATTACAAAAATTTATTGTTCAATTACTTACCGGCAGATTCTATTCAAATCCATTAAATGCACCCGGGAATTTTCTATAGTATTCAACATTTGTATTTATGTGGTATTTTAGAGTATGAAGAAAATTCTGTTGTTATCTACCCTGTTTATCGGTATCCTTACCGTTTTTGCGCATGAATATATCCTGGTGGCTGATTCATTCAGGCTTAAAAAGGGCGATAATCTTGAAATGCATCTTTTTGTTTCAGATGGTTTTAATATTCAATTGGAGAGACCTATTAATAAGACGGCTACCCTAAAATTTGAATTGATCACCAGTGATAGTACGATTGATCTGTCGATAAATGAAAATGGAACATTGCCGGTTATTTCAAGAAAAGTTTTCTTCGAAGGTGGTGGACTCATCCACATGGAAAGAGACTATGCCCGTATTACTTTGGCTACAGATAAATTTATGGATTACCTGAAGGAAGATCATATTGATGGTATCCCTGCTCTGGTTGACAAAACAAAAAAGGAACAAAAAGAGCGTTATACCCGGTACATCAAATCGCTTGTTCAAAGCGAAGGAAGCTATAAAGACACCTTATATAAAAAAATCACGGGCCAGGCATTTGAGATCGTGCTTCTTCAAAATCCATATACTCTTCGTGTAGGTGATTCATTGAAAGCGAAAATTCTATTCCAGGGTAAACCGCTAAGTAAAAAAATCATTACTGCAAGAAACAGAACCCGTAACCTGGCAGCGATTACTTCAACATCCAGGACAAATGCAAAGGGCATTTGCAGTTTTAAAATGTCAAGAAAAGGTGACTGGTTTTTGCATGCAACCTATATGATCCCTAACCAGGATAAATCGGATAGTGATTGGGAGAGCTTCTGGACCTCTTACAGTTTTGGTATTGATTGAATACGGGTGATTCCTTATTTCGATTTGTTTACTACTCCGCCTTTGCGGCTATTTACAGTAACCGTATACTTTCCACTTCCTTGTATGATCCACCTTACCGCTATAGTTGACAGGCCAGGGATATTGCGGATGGTGACAGTTTCAGGATCAATTTTTTGTTCTGTGGTGATATCGAGATCTCTATTGTCAACTACCATTCCTGCAATCACCTTAGCACCGCTTAGTGTGATGTAGTCAGGTCGTTCTATTTTGTATTTCAGATCCTGGCTGGAATGTGTGGGCATCAGGCGAGTATTTGAAATATTTACTGTTACTTGTTTCAATCCATCTCCCAAATCCTTTTCTATGATCGTATCAATATTCAGCTTCGGAGTGTGATAAGCGTGATAAATGGTGAAACCCATATTTCGGTGCGCATCGCTTTCTAATAGAAAACCAGGATGTGCTCTTCCGAAATTTTTTTTGAAACCACCGATCTCGATCTTTCCATATTGCGGATGCTCATATTCGTGCCAATCTATGAATGCATCTTTAAATAAAAGATAACTGTCAAACTGAAAACTTGCATTCTCCTGGGGATCACGGGTCGCCTCTTTATTAAACATTAAATAAGGTGTCCAAAGTTCATTGGTAAAAGTATAAATCCCGCGGCTTCCATAAAACCAGTCCAGCTCACCTCCATAAGCAGAATAGAGATCTTTGTAAACAATCAGATATTTATATCCTGGAATTAATTCTTCTCCTTTTTTAGCGATCACATCATACACCTGGACATCTTGAGCATTATAGGTGCTAAGATCATTTGGATCCCCGGGACCACGTAAAATCATTCCACCTGCATTATGATAAGATTGCGCCGCCGCAATGTTGGGGTGCTTCATTACAAATTCCATTACAGCCCTGTTCTCAGGCAAAGAGAAAGGATATTTATAGGCACCGTTCTGAATATAATTCGGTTGCCACCCCCATCCCCAGTCGCGATTGGGGTCATATTCAAAAGTGTAGCCATCTTCATTCACGCTACCATCCCCATCATTGTCCTTGCCTTCCAGTCCGAGCAATTCATAACTACCTTTTTCATCAGGCCCGGCGGGTATCATACGCCTGGGATCTGAAGGATCTGGTCTTAATCTTCCATTGGGGGTTTTGCGACGCATCAGAACAATATGTCCGTCATTATCAAGATCATCATAGCCATCTTCATCCGTTAATCCATCACGGTCATTGTCTACAGGAATAACCCCTGAGCGGGGAGAGCTTCCTGTATTCGGTTCATGAAAATAACTATCTCTTCCATCAGGATTAATCGTAGGAACGATATAAAAAACCTTATCCGCTAATAGTTCCTGTATGGCTTTTGTATCACCAAAGGATTCTGTTAAATACCAGGCCATATATAAAGAAAATTCGCTACCCTGTACTTCATTAGAGTGAATATTACCATCGATGTACATGGCAGGCTTTTGATCGGGAGTGCCTTTTTTAAAATCAGTAATTGTAAGACACCACAAATCTTTTCCTTTATAAGATTTGCCAATAGCTTCAAGCCTTGCAAGGTCGGGGTAGGCGGCGGAGATCTTTTTACAGATTTCAGTAATGCCTGCATAGTCATTATATTTATTCCAACTGATAATAACTTTGGGCCTTACCGGCGATCCTGCCGCTTTGAATACCTGCTCGGCTGTCTGCGCGTACCCACACATCAATACGAGAACAAGTGACACTGTTGATGTGAAATATTTTAAATGGAATCTCATCTGGATTGTTTTTCAAATATTATAAATTAACATCAATTGTTTTGGTGCCTGTAGTAGGACTCCCTGCTTCGATACTGATTTTGCCCGAACCTTTCACAAGCCAGGATAGTTGCTGAGAACTGTAACCTTCCAGTGAATTCAACACCTGTGTTTTTCTTCCGCTAACTACTGATTGGTTGTTGCCGGTATTCACTTTCACTATGATGCGTTTGACCCAATAAGATCTTTCACCAAGTTTCGAATGTGATGCCAGGGCACCTTTGTTGATCACTTCAACCGTAACTCTAGTAAGGGCGCCTCCAACTTTTTCTGTTTTTACATTTATGATATCCACCTCTGGCTGCGCTTCAGCAAGCTTAATGAGAAATGAGGCATGAGTTTTTACAAGATCGGGAACGAGTTTATAAGGAGGATTGATCATAACAAATGGGTCGATGCCACCCACTTCAACCTTTTGACCTGGAAAATCAGGATGCTGAATTGCTTTCCATATGGTATAGTTGTTTGTAATACCTTGTTGTGAAGACCAACGCAAATAATTTGCAGAAGCATCTTCAACCGTGAATGCTTTTTCACTTTTTGTAGTATCAGGTTTTGTTTTTGGAACCCACCAACCCGGGGTACTGAAACTATACCGGCCATAATGATAATAACCCCATGATAAGAAATCACCACCAACAGGATTTGTTTTTGGAGCATCCTTAAGAGTTACTACTTTATTATAGAGTTCAGAAACCATAGCATTTACTTTTACATCCGCCTCCTGCCAGCCACCTACCAGTGTTTGTGTGGCTAAAGGGGCATTGTAAATAACCGGTGTAGAAAGATTGTTGTTAGAGCCGAAGCTAACTACTGCATAGATGTTGAACATTTCGTAGAGATTATCAAGTAGGGCTCTTGTCTCATTTTCAGAAACCGGAAATTCACCCGCGCCAGGTGTGAAAGGAAGAAATTTATACGATAAATTTTTATTGAACCATACTCCACCCTCACCATCTTCATTAAAACTTCCATCTTTATCATTATCGGTTCCTTCGGAGTATAAAATATATTTTCCTTTTTCGCCCTTGCCCAGATCTGCTTTTACCATTACTCTTGGATCATCGGGATGTATTTTGTACTCTCCAATGGCCGATTCTAATCTCATCCAGGTGATCTTACCATTGCCATCTAAGTCATCGAAGGGATCCTCACCGCTCTTGCCGTCACGATCATCATCTGTATTGGTAACATTGCCTTGTCGTTCATATTTTAATGTAGCGAAATATTGTTCCATAGCATCCGGGCTTAGGTTTGGAAAAACATAAAAGGTTGTGTTACCAAGCAATGTTTTGATGCTATCTGTATTTGATCCACTCAATAAACTTTCTACGAATCCAATAGCCAGTTCCGTACCGAGAATAAAGTGGCCTTCAGTGCCACCAATAATAGCTATCGCTGGTTTTTTTTCAGTATTGCCGGTACCTATTGTTATTTGCCAGATGTCTTTTCCACCTTTTGTTTTAATAAGCGATTTTACTTTTATTAATTGAGGATGGCTTTTCGCCAATGCATTAATGCGATCGGTTTGACGCGAAAAATTACTGTAATCGTTTTGCGATTGTGAAAAAAAAGATAGCAGACTGCCACAAAAAACAAATACCCATTTTTTATTCATGACGAATTGTATTGGTGGCCGAATATAAGCAAACCGAAGTGAATATTGTTACGCTGTCTAAGTAAGTAGTGGCTTAAGTAGAAAGCACATATAAAAATGGTAACAAAAATACCTGGAAGGGTCACAACTGAAGTTCGTGAAATTTACCACAAAGTGGTATTTCTATTATGAGTAGCGTTGTCTAATTTTACTTTTGAAACGATGCAAGGCAATGCATTGTAAATTTCTTCTAGCAGTTAGTTTTGGTTGGCGCCCCGCATTTTCATGTGGGGCTCATTTTTGAAAGTATCTTATTAATTGAAACTGTATTGATATTCGATTCTTCCCTGTAATTCCTGCTTTTTATTGTAACATGCCTCCTGGCCTTTTAAACCGTTTTCAAAATAGCTATAAAACCATTTTTCATAATCACTCCCTGATTCAGGAACAATAATCACAGAAGAAATACGGCCTTCATCATCATACTCAAAAACATAATCGGGCAACAAACGTCGCGCTCTTTGGTTATATCGCACGATATCCGTTAACCGGTTTTTTTCGTCATAATAATAATAGTGGGTAGGTAAGGGTCGGCCTTTCCTTATACTATGTTCTTCAGTAATATTTCCTTTTTCATCTATTGAAAAGGTAATATATGTAGTGTCAATATTGTTTTTAATCTTCAACATTTTTTCAGGAGACCCCTTGGTATTATATGACCAGATATGTTGTTCCATTTCTGTCGCCTGTCCGGTTGATGCTGATAAGTTAGTGATATTGACCACGCGGTTACTGCCGTCATAGTTGAAGGTGGTGCTGCTTTTATAACCATCGGTGGTATCGATGGTTTTGATCAATTGGCCTGAAGCATTGTAAAAAGTTGTTAGTTCTGATGAATCAGAAATTCTTGATTTTGTAAATGTGGTTACAACAGTATAATTATTATTAACTGCTTGTTCACCTGTAAAATCCTGAGTAACGGCACCAGTTGACTCGAAACTGGTAAGTCTTACCCCTTTCACTTTTGCAGCCTTAAAATGTTGTAATTGCATCATGGATTGCCTGGGGACTACCTGGTCTTTATAATAAAACTGCGCATTTGCAGAGAATGCAAATAATAGTAAAAAGAAAGTGAAATTGGATACTGTTGATTTCATGTAAACTGGTTTGCAATATACTAACGAATAACTTGCTATTTTATGTGCAAATATAGGCGCCGTTCATTAACATCTCAGACGCGAATGCATCACTATATGTTGCTTTCTAGTAGTGAAGCACATTTTAGGCCGCATAACCGGATTCATTTTTTTCTAAGCTATGTGCATTTCTTATTTTTAGTTAAAATATACTGCTTGTGTCTCATTCAAAAGAAAGAGAAGAGAAGATCTGTTTGAATTGTAATGCGGATCTGAATGGAAGGTTTTGTCATTTATGCGGACAGGAAAACCTGGTTCCAAAAGAATCTGTCTGGGGACTTATTTCTCATTTTTTTTATGATATCACCCATTTTGACGGTAAGTTTTTCAGTACTGTTAAGTACCTCATAGCTAAACCCGGCTTCCTTCCAAAAGAGTACCTGCGGGGGAGAAGGGCTTCCTACCTGAATCCCATCCGGATGTACGTGTTTTCATCAGCTATATTTTTTGCCATTTTCTTTTCCATGTTCAGTGTGAAAAATATGAATCTTGGGCTGGAAGTTGGCTCGAATGGAGCTGATTCTACTAATTCAAATAAACAGAAGAAGCAAGTCGCCCTGCAGAAAGCCAAAAATGTAGAGGACTCGATTAAGGTAGAAGCCTATTTTGGAGCACTTGAACATGGGTACAAGGGTGATATAAAAAAAGACCTGGGGATGGAAAATGATTTCGACAAAGTGGATTCTTCTATAATAAATAAACAACTTGCACTTCGGAATGCAAAAACACTTGAAGATTCAATAAGGATTGAGACATCTTATGCTACAATTCCATCAATCGACAATAAGAAGCCGAAAAACCAGGGTCAACTGAACCTGGGGTTTGGAAGTAAGTTTGATACAAAAAAACAATACGATTCATTTCAGAATGCAATGCCAGTGAGCCTGAGAGATAATTGGTTTAAGGGTAGGATAATTTACAGGAATATTGAATTAACAAATAAGTATAAAGACCAGCCAAAACAGTTTTTGAAGGACCTGCTTGATAAGTTCATTCATACCTTTCCATACCTCCTTTTTGTTTCATTGCCATTATATGCGCTTTTTTTAAAACTGTTATATATCCGGCGCAATCAATATTATTATGTCAATCATGGAATTTTCCTCATTTACCTTTACATTTTCACTTTCCTTTTATTACTGGTATACTTTTCACTGATGGAACTTTATAAGGTCTGGGAGACAGGGTGGATCTGGTTTTTGGCAACGGCAATCTTTCTTTACGGAATTTATTATACTCTAAAATCCATGCGTAACTTTTATGGCCAGGGGTGGGGTAAAACCATATTGAAATTCTTCCTGTTTAATATAATGGCTTTCATTTCGCTTATTATTTTGTTTTCACTATTTTTTATCCTGACTGTTTTCAGGGTGTAATGATTACTCTATGCAACAAACAAACCTGGCTGAAGCATTTCTGAGATTGGTACAAATCATGGATGAACTTCGTGAAAAGTGCCCCTGGGATAAAAAACAAACTATCCAAACTTTACGTACTCTCACTATTGAAGAAACGTACGAGTTAGCTGATGCCATTACCAACAATGACTGGAAGGGTATCAAAGAAGAGATCGGTGACATTTTGTTGCACCTTGTTTTTTATTCAAAAATGGGTGCAGAACAAAACCAGTTTACATTGGAAGAAGCTATTCACGGGGTGTGCAATAAATTAGTGGCACGTCATCCGCATATTTATGGTGATGTAACCGTGAAAAATGAAGAAGAAGTTTCACAGAACTGGGAAAAGCTGAAGTTAAAGGAAGGGAAAAGGTCTGTGCTGGGCGGAGTGCCCAATGGGTTGCCTGCAGTAGTGAAAGCTACACGCTTACAGGAAAAGGCAAAGCAGGTAGGATTTGAATGGGATAATCGCGAACAAGTGTGGGAAAAAGTAGAAGAAGAGATCGGTGAAATGAAGGAAGCTATAGCCCTTGGAGATCAGCAGAAAATAGAAGATGAATTCGGTGATGTATTATTTTCCATGATCAATTACGCACGATTTTTGCGGGTAGACGCTGAAAATGCTCTTGAAAGGACCAATAAAAAATTCATCAACAGGTTTACAAAAATGGAAAACCAGGCGCTTAATGAAGGCAAACCTTTAGCTGAAATGACCCTCGGTGAAATGGATGCTATCTGGAACTCGATCAAAAAACAAAATTCCGGCAGTTGAAAGAACTTGTAAAAAGTGTTACTGGAAAAAGCCTTTATTTATTGCTGATCGCTATTGGCCTGTTCTTCATAGCATTTATTATTAGTAAATATGTAATAGGCACTACCTCTGCCCGTTATTACGCAAGCCTTATTGAAAATGATATAAAAAGTAAGGAAAGAAATTTTCAAAAGCTTACCCGCGATACTGCACTATTAAGAACTCTTAGTGAGCATACACAAACGGAGGATATTCTTCAAAATGTTCTTGAGAAAGAGATTGGGTATTCCTTTTTCATTTATAAAAAAGATTCCGCTAACCAGCATGATCTTATTTTCTGGAATACACAAACAGCAATTCCCCCCATTAATTTTTTGGAAGAATCCGATGCCAGCAGGGCCGTACGATTAAGTAACGGATTATACATTCAGATCAGTAAATCCGTAGATATAAACGGCAGTAAATTTTCCGTGGAAGGCCTCATTCCCGTAATGTGGGAATATTTTGTAGAGATCGAAAATCTGAAAAAGGAGTTTGTGTCTTTTCCAGATGCGGGTAAAAGAGTTGTAGTAACACGGAGTGCTACTGAATACCCTGTTAAGAGTTCATTTGGGAATATTTTATTTTACCTGGAGAAAATAAATATCCTGCAACAGCAAAGCAGTTGGGCAGTGGTCGCATTGGTATTGATGGGTATTTTTTTCCTACTGTTGTACATGCATCATGCAGCGCATATGATCGCATTCCTTTTTGGTTTATGGCAAGGAGTAATATTTCTTACAGTAATAATCCTTTTACTTCGGGGAGCCACCTATTATTTGCCTGGCCTTTTAAATCTGCGACAATTTGAATTATTTGATCCTGCTATATACAGTTCCAGTTTTGTGTTAAGCTCTTTGGGCGACCTTTTCATAAACGCCGCTTTGTTTTGTTGGTTGGTGTTATTTATTAATCGTCGGATACCTGAGTATCCTATCGTTCCCTTCAAGAAGGGATGGATGAATTGGATTGCCACCAGTATTATTATATTATTTCTGGTAAGTTTTTCTTTCATTTTTGCTGATATCCTACAAAGCCTTGTTTCTGATGCACAGATCTCCTTTAACGTAACTAATTTTTTCAGTTTAATTAAAACCCCTTACAGTTTTATCAGTTTTGTAATTCTGGCCACGCTGGCACTGAGCTATTTTTTCATCTCACAGTTATTGCTCACCATTGCGGGAAAACTAACCAATGAGCGCACTTTCATTCTCCTTATCATTGCTGCATTCATAGGGCTGATAATGCTTACATTCATTCGAAACACCCTTGTTATCGAGTTGAACCTTTATGTTCTGTTATGGGTTCTTTTATATATCTGGATGATGAAGCAGAAGGTTTTCTCCGGATTAAATTTTAGATTAAATATATCTGAAGTGTTGTTCTGGTTGTTTGTCTTTTCTTTCTCAATTGCGGCCGTTATTATTTTTGAAAACCGGAAAATAGAATTCGAACAGCGTGTACGGTTTGCAGAAAAGCTTTCATACCAGGCAGACCCTTCCAGTCAAACCTTATTGAGTATCGCTCTTACCTACCTGGATAATGATTTTCTTTCAGAAAGCTTTCCACGTTTCAAAGAGTCTCAGTCTAACAAAGCACTTAAAGACAGTATTATCAATAAGAATTTCAGCGTTTATTTAAATAAGTACGATACCCGGTTGTATACATACAACGCCGATCTGGCTCCTTTGTATAATGAGGATTCTGTTCTGTTCGAAACCTTGAATACTATTTATGATATCCAGGGTAAGGAAACGAGCATCATCGACTTACGGTATTTCGAGAAGAGCTTCGATAAATTTTCATACATCTCCCGAAAAGAAATTACTGATTCTTCCGGTATCAACATGGGCTATCTCTTCATTCTTTCGGAACCAAGAAATTATAAAATGGAGGCCTTGGTACCGAAGCTTTTCAAACAAAGCAGGGAATTACTCCCGGAGTATGCTCCCAATTATTCTTATGCTGTTTATAGTGAACTGGAATTGATGGATCATTACAATGATTACCCTTTTCCTACGCACTTAAACCCTGATCAGATTCCAAAAGGCGAATACATGCGGAAGAAGGATGGTGATTACGAAGAGTTATGGTACAGGCATTCCGGTGACAAGGTAGTCGTGATAGTAAAAAAAGACAATTCCTTTATTGAAGGGATAACATTATTTGCATACCTCTTTAGTACCTTTTTATTCCTGCTGGCAACATATAGATTTACCACCATGTTGATCAGGTCTAAGTTGCAAAAAAGTGCACTGCGGCAAAATTTTCAACTGAGCATCCGTTCTCAAATACATAGTACCATTATTATGGTAAGCCTATTGTCATTTGTAGTCATTGGTGTTGCTACCATCCTTTTTTTTATTAACCGTTACGATCGTAATAACCAGGACCGGCTTTCAAGGGCCATTCAGATTATGGTTAACGAGGTTGAAAATATGCTCGAAGACCATAATGTTTTTAACGATGGGATCATGTTTTTCGAGCCCGGCGCCAATGAAGAAGTGCAGTTACTGATGCAGGAAATTTCTGAAATTCACGGCCTGGATGTAAACTTATATGATACCACCGGTAATTTGCGCTTTTCTTCGAATCCCTTTATTTATAATAAAGGCGTCTTAAGTGAAAAAATGAACCCCGAAGCATATTTCAGGGTTCATAACCTTAGGGCAGTTCAGTGCGTTACAGAAGAAAAAATGGGAAAAGTAAGTTATCTCAGTATTTATTGCCCGGTAAGAGATCGTAAAGGCAATGCCCATGCGTTTTTAAATATTCCATCTTATAGTACCCAGGAAGAATTAAAACAGGAAATATCCAATTTCCTTGTGACCATCATTAACCTGAATGCATTCATATTCTTAGTTGCTGGTGCCATAGCCTTGTTTATTACAAATAGAATCACCTCATCATTTACCATTATCGGTGAGAAAATGCGAGATATCAATCTTCGGAAAGTGAACCAGGAAATCCATTGGAAGCGTAATGATGAGATTGGAGAACTCGTGAAAGAGTATAATAAGATGGTGCATAAGCTTGATGAAAGTGCCGACGCCTTAGCCAAGAGCGAACGGGAAGGAGCGTGGCGACAAATGGCCAGGCAGGTAGCGCATGAGATTAAAAATCCGCTGACACCGATGAAACTGAGCATTCAATATCTCCAGAAGGCTATTGATAATAACTCGGGTAATGTAAAAGAAATGACTACCAGCGTGGCACGAACGCTCATTGAACAAATTGATCATCTGTCAAAAATAGCTTCTGACTTTTCACAGTTTGCCAACATTGGCAATCCACGTAATGAAGTATTCGATCTGCACGATTTATTATATTCACTCACTTCATTATATGAAACCAGGGATCAACTTCAGTTTGACTGGGATCCTGTACCTCAAAGGGTCATGCTATTTGCAGATAAAACACAATTGAATCGTTTATTTACTAACCTGCTTCAAAATGCTGTGGAAGCACCCGATGGGGTATCGCCCAGGTTGATACATATCGCGGAGGAGTTACATGGTGAATACATTACTATAAGTGTTCAAGATAATGGAGGAGGTATTCCAGAACATATGCAGGAAAAAATCTTCACCCCTAATTTTACAACCAAATCTTCAGGAACCGGCTTGGGATTAGCGATGAGCAAAAGCATAGCCGAACAGGCACAGGGAGAGATCTGGTTTGAATCGGTAATGGGAGAGGGGACCACTTTTTTCGTAAAGATCCCCTTGTTAAGAGCTACGAATTAAAAAGGGCATAGCCCATCGGCTAGCTATCCGAAATGGTCAGCGCTTAACAGGTTTACATTTTTTTAAATCCTTTCCTTTTCGACAGGAATGTTTCAAAATCTTTTAATGAAAAGCTGCTAAGATTCTTTTCTTTGGTCAACCCCCCTTTTTGAGCTACGAGAACACCATATTTACAAAGTTCAAATTCTTCTATGGAGTGAGCATCAGGGTCGATAGATAGAAGCACCCCTTTTTCGAGGGCATATTCAATCCAGCGCCAATCCATATCAAGCCTGCGGGGATTGGCATTTATTTCGATCGTAACATTATTTTTAAAACAGGCATCAATAATCTTCTCATAATCT
>Ga0136634_10000124_pt1 | contig 36962 bp, 30 predicted proteins | sample AntDrymUQ8332106_2_FD_104654 | JGI IMG/M metagenome (GOLD analysis project Ga0136634, IMG submission 104654) | Polar desert sand microbial communities from Dry Valleys, Antarctica - metaG UQ833 (21.06) | ecosystem: Environmental > Terrestrial > Soil > Desert | place: Antarctica: Dry Valley... | reverse complement strand
TCCAAACCCTTTTAAATAATATCCAATGTCCTCAGGATGGCTTTTTAAAGAAATTTCTTCGAAAGACCATAGATCAGAACCGCCAGGCTTTGAAATAAATAATTCTGCATTAGGTGTTCCAGGACCCTGAGAAAAAGTTCCAAAAATATATTTCCCATGGTAAGCATGTATTGCGTGTCCCCTGTAAACGTTACCTCCAATGATGGTTGTTGCTTTGCCACCTTTTGGATTTTGAAAATTATTCATTTCTATTACAGGGTTAGTGAGTGGTATGCCGTATATATCCACTGAGGGGCATGAACCTAATTCAACTTTATTATTTGCTGCATTGAAGCAATGAGTTCCTTCTTTTACATTCCATCCGTAATTGCCGCCTTTTTTTACTACATCAATTTCTTCATATAGAACCTGGCCGGCGTCACCTGCATACAGTTGATGAGTTCCTCCCATGTCAAAAGAAAAACGGAACGGGTTGCGAAAACCATAGGCATAGATCTCATCTTTGCCCGTTTTGTTCACCAATGGATTATCCTCAGGAATTCCGTAAGGACTTCCACGGTTTACATCAATCCTTAAAATTTTGCCGAACAGGTTAGCTTCTATATTCTGGGCATTCCCACCTGCATTAACAGTATACCAGTCTTCTACATGGCCCGGTGCTACATCATTGGCAGCGCCGCCATCACCAATAGCAATATAGAGGTATTGATCAGAACCGAAAGCAATCGTACCTCCATTATGATTTGATTGCGGGTCATCAAGTTCTAAAATAATTTTTTCAGAGGCCATATCAGCCATGTTAGGATTGGATGCCAGTACCCTAAACTCGGATATGCGGCTAAGATTGTTCCATAACACACCGGTTGCCGGACCACCGGGCCTTGGAGGCAGGTTGTAGTATATGAAAAACCGTCCATTCATTTTAAATTCCGGATGGAATGCCAATCCTAATAATCCCCGCTCATCGTAGTTGGGATTAAGAGTTACCATTTTACTACTTATATCAATTAAAGGAAGCGGCGACCTGGTACCATGTTCATCGGTTAGCCACACTTTTCCGATCTGGTCAATGATCGCTAATCTTTTAGAATGATCTGGTACAGCCACAAGGCCAACAGGAGATACTAAATTATCTGTAATTATTTTAGTATCTACTTCCTGGTGCTTTAACAATTCGTCAATTTTTTTACACCCTGGAAGTATCATTAGCATGCTCAGCAATACGATGCAAGCAGGCGGCAGTGTAAGCTTAAAAGGATGTATGATCTGCATGAAACTAATTTTCATAAAATGATTTTAAATTGTTTGAAATAAATAATATAGGGTAAAGATGTTTTTAGAAAAGAAATATCCGCGTTAATGATTACCAATCGGCGGGTCTCTGATGATCATCATAAAATTGAATTTTGATTGTAATGAATATATATCCGGTCCTTTTCAAAAGGGCCTGAATTATTTTTTTGAAAGCTGAATAGAGGAAGGAGGGGGTGAAGGTGGTACGTAGAATTTTTGTGGAAGGTTGTTTGGTGGAATTGAAGTTGAAGGAAAAGTAATATCATTTTAATGGCTACTAAGAACTGCAGATCGAACTCAAATAATGAGGAGCATTCGTATTTCTGTGGAATGGTTTTTATACAGGTATGAAAAATCATTAAACCATGAAGAAATTTTTGTGAGAGAATGGCCTATCTCTTACCTTCTTTATTTTATTTCTGATTACCCTGGCAGGTCAGGCAATGTGGATGCATCTAATTCTGAGACAGGGGAATGATGCATGTACCCTTGAATTTATTTACTAAATGCGTTCTTCGCCTTCGGATTCGCTGGATATTGAGCTAACTCTCATGAACATGGTATCCTATAAATTTGATCCTTTTTGTTTCGAGGATCCGCAAAATGTGAATAACTCTCAAATCTCATTAGATTTTAATCCAGTTCGGGGAATTAAGAAATTTCCATAACCTGAAATATTGAATAATGTACTCATATTGAGTAAAAAATCCTCAATTATTCATGGTTTTGGAGGGGTATTCTTTTTTTACCTAGCATCTTAGATTAATTCATCTAAAAATCATGTTATGTCAGAAAATGTAATAGACCGGGAAAATCAGGAGCAAGGGAATGAAGTTAGAAAGTCGGTTACCGAGGAACCGAAAGGAAAGAATTCAAAGAGAGGATTTGCCTCCATGGATCCGGAGCAACAACGACAAATAGCCCGGGAAGGAGGAAGAGCTGCCCATAAACAGGGTGTAGCCCATGAGTTCAATTCGGAAGAAGCCAGGAAAGCGGGACGTAAAGGAGGAGAAGCGGTCAGTGCGAACCGGGAACATATGTCACAAATCGGTAGAAAAGGCGGAGAAGCATCCAGGGGAAGTAGAGGAAATAATAAAGAACAACAGTAAAGATTCAGAAAATTGAAACCTATTCCATTTATGCTGAATCAGATGTAAAAGCATTGCCTTGGTTACTTAACTAGTACCGAACTGTGATAGACTTACAACTTCGAAAAAAAGCAGTCTGCAAAAGCAGTCTGCTTTTAATAAGGAGAGGAGTTACAATAATCTAATTATTTTCCTTAATAAATCTTCCGAGTGCTTTTCCTGCATCAGCATAGGCTTCGCTCAATCTTTCACCCGTATCAAAATCATATCCGCCAAAAGTTCTTCCTACAGCCTTTTGAACAGTAGCCTTCGCAACCACCTTATTTTTATTAGCCGTTTCTACTATCCAAACCTCAGCGTTTATTTCCGCATTTTTTCTGCTAATGGCTATATTATAGCCGGGTTCAGTAGATATGGTTTTAAATATGAGAGTATATTTTGCATCTTTTGAGATGGTCATACCACTGCTTTTCTCAAAAAGTTCATTAAATTTTGGTTCAAATCTGCTTTCCCTATCAGTAACCCAGGCCTTGGCCCATGTATCTCCTCTACCTGCTTCTTTCTTATTAAGGCTTGCTTTTTTATCATTTATGTATTCTTCTTCCTTATCGAACTTACCAACCCGCATGTTGTCGTAGGTATATTCGATATTGATTTTCTGCTCACTTTTTAAAGCAGAAAGATTGCCTTCAACCAATTTAATTCGTTGCGCATTTATTCCCAGGGAAATGGATAAGGCGAATACGAAAACTAAGGGCTTGATACTTTTCATTGGAGTTATTTTGTTTAATCTCGTAAAAGTAAGAGAATTATAGAATTCGTTTATCGTGAGGCGTAGGAAATTACCCTTATTCCAAAAAGAAAACGATACAGAAATTAATAGGGGAAGCAATTCCATATTAAGTTTCTTTCCCCTTTTTTACTCTTAAATATTTATATATTTTAATGGCACTCATCAATACAATGGTTAGTAGTAGGATGCCTGTTAATCCCCATACGAGGCTCATACTTTGCTTTACTACAACCAGCATAACAATAGCCACTAAAAAGATTGTGGCTACTTCATTCCAAATTCTTAATTGCTGAGAAGTATAATTGAATATTCCTTTCATTTGCCGGTTGTAAATGAATTGTAATGAAAAATGATAGCAATACAGCCCTAAAACGAAAATTAATTTAATCCAAAGCCATTGAGGAATTGTACCTAGAAGGTAAATCATCCAACAACCTAATATAAGGGTCAGAATAGCAGAAGGCCACGTAATTCCAAGCCATAATCTGCGAATCATAATTGTAAATTGTTTCCGCAGAATTTCCTTTTCTAAAGTGCTTTTTTCCCCAGCCTCGGTATTATAGATAAACAACCGGCATATATATAACATTCCACTGAACCAGGATACAATAAAAATAATGTGTAAGGCTTTAATATAATTATACATATTACAAAGATGGATTAATCCAGTATCATTTGTCTATCGCCACCTTCATACTCTTTGATCCAGCTTGCAAGCGTTTCAACCCATAATGGATGTGTATTCAAACAAGGTATCAGGGTAAGAGATTCGCCGCCTGACTGAACAAAACTATCCTTTCCCTCATGAGCTATTTCCTCAAGGGTTTCAAGGCAGTCGCTTACAAAGGCCGGGCAAACAATGAGTAGTTTTTTAATTCCTTCCCGGGGCATTTCCGTGAACCTTTTTGCTGTATAAGGTTTCAGCCATTCATCTCGTCCAAGACGTGATTGAAATGAAAAACTGAATTTACCATGAGGGATCTGTAATTGTTCTGCAACCAGATTTGTTGTAGTAATGATTTGATGGCGGTAGCAGGTGGCATGTGCTGAAGAATCCAATGAACAACAGTTGATCGCTTTTAAGCAATGCGAATTCGTGGGATCCGTTTTCATAACATGTCTTTCAGGTATGCCATGGTAACTGAATAAAATATGATCATATGGTTGAGAGAGATATGGCCTGATGCTTTCCGTAAGAGCATTGATATAATACGAATGACTAAAGAAAGGTTTAATGAAGGTTAATTTAAAAGGATATTTATTTTTAGAATGGATTTCCCTGGCATATTCAACCGCAGTCTCATAAGAGGACATGGCATAATGTGGATACAAAGGAATTGCAATTACTTCTTCGGGGGCAGCCTGGCTTTGTAATTTGTCATAAGCCGATTTTACGGAAGGATTGCCATAGCGCATAGCAATTTCTATAGGTACCTTGGTTTGAAGTTGCAACTCTTTTTGCAATTGGCGGGTATATTCAATAAGTGGCGACCCCTCAGGCGTCCAGATAGATTTATATGCTTCTGCAGATTTTGGGGAACGAAAGGGAACAATAATACCGCTTACCAACAATTTTCGTAACAGGTATGGTTTATCAATCACCCGTTCATCCATCAGGAATTCATTGAGGTATCGGCCCACATCCTTTACGGATGTGGAATCCGGAGATCCAAGGTTCATTAAAACAATTCCACGTTTCATTCAATAATATTCATTGATTAAATGCAAAAATAAAGATGCATTGGTTATGGCATTAACTTTTTAGTTTGGTAATACCTGATATATTTTCTTTGGTAAAACCCTAAACCAATTGCACACCTGACAACTCAGCCCTGAATTGTTACGTTGCATGAAAGGATGTTTTACCTGTTATGTAACATTGAATACCTGGTTTTGGTTGTTGTTTGGTTTGAATTTATTAAGTATGCAATGTATTCAGTTGGTAATATGACAGTGTAATGACATTAAAATTCTTGAATTGGAAGTTCTGAAAGTATTTTTGCAATGTTTCTATATGAATTCAGCCAATACTAAAGATATAGCGCATTTTTTCGTGGTAGGTATCAATTATAAAAAAACGGATGCTTCCATTCGTGGTCAATTTGCTATTAACAATGGGCAACATGCTGAAATTCTTTTAAAAGCAAAATCAATAGGCCTTAATGAATTATTTATACTTTCCACCTGCAACCGAACTGAGATTTATGGTTTTGCCAGCAGTGCTGAACAGTTGATCGAATTATTATGTACTCATTCGGAAGGAAGTGAGCACACATTTAAACCTCTGGCCTATATTAAAAGCGGCCATTCGGCTGTCCATCACCTTTTTCAAGTGGGTGCCGGCCTGGATTCACAAATTTTAGGCGATTACGAAATCGTTGGACAGATAAAACTCGCTGTGAAATTGTCCAAGCAGCATCAGTGCATCGGTGCATTTTTGGAAAGATTGGTGAATGCGGTGTTGCAGTCTTCAAAAGTCATCAAAAACCAAACTGCTTTTAGCGGGGGTACTGTATCAGTATCTTTTGCTGCGGTTCAATTCATTCGTCATAAAATTAAAAGAGTAGAAGAAAAAAAAATATTGTTATTAGGGGTTGGAAAAATAGGCCGCAATACCTGCAAAAATCTTGTTGATTATCTTCAGGCGAAACATATAACACTTATTAATCGCACAGAAGATAAGGCAGTTCAACTAGCCAATGAACTAGGATTATTCTACGCACCTCTTAGTGAGCTTCAACATCATATAGAACAATCGGATATTATTCTTGTTGCTACTAATAATTCAGAGCCGGCTATTTTAACTGCGGATCTGGAAAACCTGGGAGAAAAGCTGATCATTGACCTTTCCATTCCTTTCAATGTTGAACAAACAGCAGGTTTGTTACCAAACATTACTTTGGTGAATGTGGATGCCTTGTCAGAATTAAAAGATGCAACACTCCAAAAACGTGAAGCTGAAATTCCGGCAGTAAAAGCGATTATTAATGAACACCTGGAGGCTTTTTTACAATGGCATCAACTTCGCAGGCATGTGCCCGTATTAAAGGCGGTAAAAATAAAGTTGCAGGAAATTCATACCGATCCCTTTTATCTTAAACGTTTTTATTCAGTGTCTCTAAACACTGAAAACCATCACCACAATATTCAGAAAGTGCTTAATGGAATGGCAGTTAAAATGCGTAGGCAAAATCAATATGGCTGTTATTATATTGAGGCCATCAATGAATTTCTTACTAGGGGGTAAACTCATCATACATGTTGAATCTGATCAGGATAGGTACCAGGGAAAGCCAATTGGCCGTATGGCAGGCAAACCAGGTGAGGGAGCAACTTCTGCAGAAGGGGTTGAAAGCAGAACTCGTTTTTATAAAAAGCGAAGGAGATACGGATACGAAAACCCCGCTATATGAAATGGGTGTACAAGGGATTTTCACAAGAAGTCTTGATATCGCTCTACTCAATAAGCAGATAGATATTGCCGTGCATTCAATGAAAGACGTTCCTACCCAATTACCGCAGGGAATTATCCAGGCAGCCGTTTTAAAAAGAGGCCCGGTCAATGATCTTTTGGTTTTTAAAACTCCCTTGAAACAATTGTACAAGGATGATTATATCGCTCATATTGCAACCAGTAGTATACGCCGGAAGGCACAATGGCTTCATTGGTTTCCTGCTCACCAGATCCATAATCTACGGGGCAATATAAATACACGCCTTAAAAAATTAAACAATGAAACCTGGGATGCAGCCATATTTGCCCAGGCCGGGCTTGAACGTATTGACCTGCGTCCTGAGAACAGTATTGAACTTCCCTGGATGTTACCGGCCCCTGCACAAGGCGCCATCATGATTGTTTGCAGAGAGGATGATAAATATATATTTGAACATTGCCAGCCATGCAATGACCCTGATACCGCTCTATGTACTAAAATCGAGCGGGACTTTTTAAGAACATTACTGGGAGGTTGCTCAACACCTATCAGTGCTCTTGCGATCATTGTAAATGATTCGGTGATATTTACAGGGAATATACTTTCAGTAGACGGAAGCGAAAAAGTAGAAACAGAAAAAGGATCACTTATTGTGAATGCTATCAACCTGGGAACAGACGCTGCTTTGGAATTATATTCAAATGGAGGGGCACACATAGCCGAAAATGTACGTCATGCAGCACGGTTGTAAGATACCCATATTATGCACAAGACCCTTGAACCACGAGCTTCTTCAAGTTGCAGAGGAAAAGGGATTTCACATTGATGTTGTACCATTTATCAGAACCGAGGCCGTACCTGATATGAAGGGTATTATTCAAAATATTTCTTCCCAATTAGTAACGGTGATTTTTACAAGTATGAACGCGGCGGAAGCTGTTATTAAAGAATTGAATGGCTTTAAACCTTTATGGAGAATATTTTGTATTGGAAATACCACCCGAAGTATCCTTATTCATTATTTTGGTGTAGGGGCGATTAGCGGTTATGCAGATAATGCATCAAATCTTGCTTATACCATTATTGAAACAACAGCTATTCAGGAGGTCATTTTTTTTTGTGGGGATCAGCGAAGAGACGAATTGCCAATTATTTTATCTGAAAAACACATCAAAATCCAGGAAGTTGTGGTTTACAAAACAATCCTGCTTAATTACAAAATAGTTGAGGAGTACAAAGGGATTTTATTTTTTAGTCCAAGTGCCGTATCAAGTTTTTTTTCGAACAATACTATCGACAAACATACCATTCTATTTGCCATTGGAGAAACAACAGCAGGATCAATAAGATCGTATAGCAATAATACAATTGTTGTAAGCGAGTCCGCTGGCAAAGAAAATCTAGTGAATACAATGATCACTTATTACGAATCATTGGAAAATAAAAATCAGTTCGTTGAAAAGGAGAATTAATGTATGGACCTGTTGAAAAATGATTTGTTATTAAGAGCGCTTCGGGGAGAATCCCTTGAGCGCCCCCCAGTATGGATGATGCGGCAGGCCGGCCGTTATCTTCCTGATTATATCAAGCTAAAAGAGAAATATTCTTTTTTTGAGAGATGCCAGAATCCTCAACTTGCAACAGAGATCACCATTCAACCTGTTGAGCAAATAGGAGTAGACGCGGCTATTATTTTTTCAGATATACTCGTTGTACCGCAGGCAATGGGCATGGAGGTTCAGATGATAGAAGGGAAGGGTCCTCTTTTACCAAACCCTGTTCAAAATAAAAACGATTTACAGAAACTACAGTTACCCGATGTAAATGAAAAGTTAGGGTATGTATTTGAAGCTTTGGCGCTCACTAAAAAAACATTAGCCGGCCGTGTTCCATTAATAGGTTTTGCGGGAGCTCCCTGGACTTTATTGTGTTATATGGTCCAGGGCAAAGGCTCGAAAACTTTTGATGAAGCAAAAGCTTTTTGCTTTAGTCAGACCGAACTCGCACACCAGTTATTACAAATGATCACGGATACTACTATTGCTTATTGTAAAGGACAAGCAAAAGCAGGGGCCGATGTAGTACAGATTTTTGATTCCTGGGGCGGATTACTGAGCCCAAAGGATTTTGAAGAGTTTTCAATGCAATATATCAGGCAGATTATTGATGCATTGAAAGAGGAGTGCTTAACAATTCTCTTTGCCAAAGGCGCCTGGTTCGCCTTGGAAAATATGGCACGCAGCGGCACTAACGGCATTGGGATTGACTGGTGCATTACACCCCAACTTGCAAGAAAATTTGCCGGTAATAATATAACCCTTCAGGGAAACTTTGATCCATCCCGTTTATTGTCGCCCATACCGGAAATAAAAAAGTCCGTTAGAGAAATGATAGATGCATTCGGAACGCAACGCTATATCGCCAATCTGGGTCACGGGATATTGCCGAATGTTCCGGTAGCCCACGCAAAAGCTTTTGTAGAAGCTGTAAAAGAATACTCTCTTGAAATTGTTTGAGAATTCATAGAAATATTCAATTGGTTAATGATTATCAAGGAAGCTTTTCATCAATACTTACTACACTTACAGGAAGTCATTTGTAAGGCGTTAGAACGTGTCGACGGTAAAGCGGTCTTCAACATAGATGAATGGATAAGACCTGAAGGTGGAGGCGGTGTATCCTGCGTTATTGCAAATGGAAATGTTTTTGAAAAAGGAGGTGTCAATACCTCTGCGGTTTTTGGAAAATTGCCCGAAGCCATGCAGCAAGCATTCGGGGTAGGAGAGAGTCAGTTCTTTGCGTGTGGGCTTTCCCTGGTTATTCATCCATTAAATCCGTATGTTCCTACTGTTCATGCAAATTGGCGATATTTCGAATTGTATAATGATGAATTCGTAAAGATCGATAGATGGTTTGGTGGAGGATCAGATCTCACCCCGTATTATGTATTTCCGGAGGATGGTCAGCATTTTCATTCTACGCTAAAAAATGCCATGGATCCGTTTGGTGAAGAATGGTATCCAAAATGTAAAAAACATTGCGATGAATACTTCATTAATAAACATCGTAATAATGAGGCACGGGGAATCGGAGGGGTATTCTATGATTATCTGAGGCCACAGGATGAAATGGAAACCGAACGTTTGCTGGCGTTTCAAAAAGCCAACGGAAATGCTTTTTTACCTGCTTATATTCCCATTGTAGAAAAAAGAAAGAATTCCGAATATGGGGATAAGGAGATCCGCTGGCAGGAATTAAGACGTGGCAGGTATGTAGAGTTTAATTTAATTCACGATCGGGGAACCTTGTTCGGATTAAAAACAAATGGCCGTACAGAATCCATTCTTATGAGTTTGCCACCACGTGCGAGATGGGAATATAATCACCACCCTGAGGAAGGATCCCGTGAAGCTGAAACTGTTGAGATGTTGAAGCCGAGAGAATGGATTTAATGTCAAATGGATTCATTAAGAGAGCAGAGAAGTCAGAAGATAGAATACAGGAGAGAATACTGATATAAAGGAGTTTTAATTTTCACATTTGCTAATTTTCACATTTGCTAATTAAATTATAATGATCCGCAGAAATCGAATACTTCGTAAATCGGCAGCCATCCGTTCGATGGTAGCGGAAACCATTTTAACGCCGAACGATTTTATCGTTCCACTTTTCGTAGTTGAAGGAGAAAAGGTTAGAGACTCCATTCTTTCTATGCCGGGATATTTTAGAAATAGCCTGGATATTACCGTGAGTGAGGTAAAGGAATTATGGATGATGGGATTAAAAAGTGTTTTACTCTTTATCAAATGTAAAGATGAATGGAAAGATAATACAGGAAAAGCAGCATTGAATCCCCAGGGCCTGATGCAAAGAAGCATCCGTGCCATTAAGGATGCCTGCCCAGAAATGATAGTGATGACAGATGTAGCGCTGGATCCCTTTTCTTCTTTTGGACATGATGGAATTGTACAGGGAAATGAGATTGTAAATGACGCTACGATTGAGGTATTGGCACTCATGAGTGTAAGTCATGCAGCAGCTGGTGCTGATTTTGTTGCACCAAGTGATATGATGGATGGCCGGATTGGAATGATCCGGAACGCCCTGGAGCAAAATGGATATACCCACACAGGGATCATGAGCTATAGTGCTAAATATGCATCGTGTTTTTATGGCCCTTTCCGAGACGCTTTGGATAGTGCTCCAGGGTTTGGCGACAAAAAAACATACCAAATGAATATTACGAACCGATTGGAAGCGATCAAGGAAACGATCATGGATGTGGAAGAGGGTGCGGATATAGTAATGGTGAAACCTGCTATGGCTTATCTTGATATCATTCGTGAAGTAAAAAATTCAGTTGACATCCCTGTGAGTGCTTACCAGGTAAGCGGTGAGTACGCTATGATCAAAGCAGCCGCAGAAAAGGGGTGGCTGCAGGAAGATAAAGCTATAATTGAATGTCTTACCTCCATTAAAAGAGCTGGGGCTGATCTGATAGCTACTTATTTTGCAAAGGATGCGGTGAGGTTGTTAGGGTGAGATGATTCAATGGATGATTTTGGTGTGCGAAGCCGTTGTTGGTGTTTCACCAACAACTGTAGGGCGGGTTGAGAGTTGTCTCATTTTGCATGTGTAATCTTTAGGAGTATACTCCTACTCCGCTATTGTTGGTGAAAAAATCAACAATGGCACTAAACACAAACAATAGCCAACACATCCATTTGGCCCAAGGTCTGATATTTGTCTTTTCATTTTTCAACCATTATATGTTTCAAAAAAGTATTGAATTATTTAACAGAGCCCAGCAAAGTATTCCCGGAGGTGTCAATTCTCCGGTTCGGGCATTTAAAAGTGTTGGAGGCACTCCTGTATTCATAAAAAAGGCAAAGGGTGCTTATATGTTCGATGAGGATGGTAACCGCTACATAGATTACATCAATTCATGGGGCCCCATGATCCTGGGTCATGCATTCGAACCAGTGATAAATGCCATTCGTGAAAAGGCTTATGATTCTACATCCTTCGGTACTCCAACTCAGTTAGAAATTGAAATGGCGGAGCTGATCAAAAGTATGGTTCCTAACGTTGATTTAATACGCATGGTCAATAGCGGTACTGAAGCCTGCATGAGTGCGATACGTTTGGCCAGAGGCTATACCGGTCGTAATAAAATTATCAAATTCGAAGGATGTTATCACGGCCATGCTGATTCCTTCCTTGTAAAAGCAGGTAGCGGGATGGCCACTCTGGATATTCAACACGTGCCAGGGATTACTACCGGGGTATCGAATGACACTTTAACGGCACCTTACAATGACATTGAAGCTGTTGAAAAATTAATTCATGGAAATAGGGAAGAAGTAGCTGCTATTATAATCGAACCGGTTGCGGGTAATATGGGATGCATTCCACCTGCCCCTGGGTTTTTAGAAGCGCTTAGGTATCTCTGTGATTCAGAAAAAATCGTTTTTATATTTGATGAAGTCATGACAGGATTCCGTTTGGCTCCGGGAGGGGCACAGGAACGCCTGAACATTGCTGCTGACCTGGTAACCTATGGAAAAATAATTGGTGCTGGAATGCCAGTGGGTGCATTCGGTGGAAAAAAAGAAATTATGCAACATATCGCACCATTGGGAAATGTATACCAGGCCGGTACACTTAGCGGAAATCCTATTGCATTAATTGCGGGCTATACATTATTAAAAGTGTTGAAAGAAAATCCTCTTATTTATAATGAATTGGAAGAAAAAACCAACTCTTTGCACCAGGGGATGACCCGTGTTTTCCAGGAAATGGGAATTGATCACACTATTAATCGGGTTGGCTCCATGATCAGTATTCATTTCACCAAAAACCCGGTTATCAATTTTGCCACTGCCGCAATTGCTAATAATGAATTCTTCAAAAAATTTTTTCATGCTATGCTAAAGCGGGGTATATATCTTCCTCCCTCAGCATTTGAAACCTGGTTCGTAGGCAATGCGCTTTCCACTGATGATATTCACCAAACTCTTGATGCTGCTAACGAAAGCTTAAGAGAGATTTTTTGATTTTAGGGTTGTAGAAGTTATAATGCCTTTTCTCCCTTTTAAAATAAACAAGCTTATTAAATCAGCTTAGTGAGTAAACGATTCAGGGATTCTGCAGGATTTCGGAATAGAGACGTTTAAAGCACTTTTTCACAATCATAGCTATGGCTGCCTTAAGGATACATTGAAATTTTAAGCTAATTTCGGGCTATAATTATTCTATGAAACCCTTCTATATATTGAGTGCTTTTATTTTGTCGGCCATCCTCTATAGCGGATGTAGATCCACTTCAGGTTTGTATTTATCCCCTGATCAATTGATTCATGCAGATTCCAACTCGGCCAAAGTTATAGCAAATCCTTATTATAATAAAGCCAGTGGATTTAAGCGATTTTTATTAGGACACCATTACAGAAAAGAATGGGCGACCCCTGTTGAAGTTGACGTGTTGAACTTAGACACAATTGCAGGTGGCTTATCACCAGTTAAACTTGGTGGAGGCATGCAAACAAAATCTCTCCGGTTGAAAGGGGCCGATGGAAAGGAATACGTTTTAAGAAGTGTCAATAAAGATCCAAGTAAGGCATTGCCACCTGAATTCCGGGGAACATTCGCTAATGATGTATTGCAGGATCAGATATCTTCTTCTCATCCCTATGCTCCACTGGTTGTTGCTGAATTGTCTAAAGCTGCAGAAATTTATTATATCACTCCCCGCGTTGTGTATGTTCCTAATTCGCCCCGGTTAGGTGAGTTTCAAAAGGAACTGGGCAACACACTTTCCATTTTTGAAGAGAGACCGATTGGAGAACAGGAAGATAATCCTAACTATGATTTTTCCGGAAAAGTGGTGACGAGCGAAAAAATGCTTGAGAAAATATTCGGTGATAATGATCATAGAATGGATGAAAAATTTTTTTTAAGGAACAGGCTTTTCGATATGGTTATCGGTGATTGGGATCGTCACGAAGATCAATGGTTATGGGCTACATTTAAAACAGAAGGAGATCAAACTATTTATAAACCTATTCCAAGAGATCGTGACCAGGCATTTCCAAAATTGGACGGATTGATACCCCAGATAGCTGCACGCAAATGGGCAGTACGTAAAACACAAAGCTTCGAACACACCATCCGGGATATTAACGGATTTAATATGAATGGTATTCATCTGGATAAGAATTTTACCGTGGGTCTCTCGCTGAATGATTGGATGAGCATGGCCGATAGTATTCAATTGACTCTTACAGATTCTAAAATTGAAGAAGCATTTAAAAAACTGCCAGTGTCGATCTATGAAGTTTCAGCTAAGAAATTGATTAGTCGTATAAAGGCCAGGAGGAATGATCTAAAAAAATATGCGGCTACTTACTATAAATTTATCAGTAAGGAAGTTAATATCGTAGGAACAGATGATACCGAACTATTTAATGTAGAACGGTTAAATGGTGATTCAACCCAGGTAACAGTTTATAAGATCAGCAAAAAAGGAGAGCGGGATAATGTATTACTAAACAGAACATTTTATACTTCAGAAACTAAAGAAATACGATTATATGGATTGGGCGATGCAGATCAGTTTATTGTAAAAGGAGAAGGGGATGGAGGTATCCTTGTTCGAATTATTGGCGGCAGCGGTGTGGATCATTATACCGACAGCTCTGTTGTAAATGGAAAAACAAAAGCAACACGGATTTATGATTCTACCGGAAATAATTTTAATACAGCGGGTGAAACAAGGAAAGTATTTACTAATGACACCCTGGTCGTAGATTACAAAAGAAAAGGGTTTAAGTATAATAAGCTGGTTCCAAAATTTACACCCGGTTATAATTACGATGATGGAATTTATATCGGTGGTGGATTTACCGTAACCAAACAAAAATTTGGGAAAGCTCCGTATGGATTTACTGAAACCATTGCGGCCAATTATGCCCTGGAAACCGGCGCTTTTAATTTTTGGTATGATGGGATTTTTAAACGGGCATTTGGAAAATGGGATTTGCATCTTGCGGCAGAGATAAATGCGCCCAATTTTGTTTTTAATTATTTTGGACTGGGAAATGAAACCCTTCTTCTTGAAAAAAACAGGAACTTCAACCGGGTACGTTCAGAACAATATAATTTGTTGCTAGGGGTTACCAGAACGTTTAATAAAAAATTTAATTGGGAGTTCAGTACCGGATATCAAAATATCCGGGTTGAAAAAACGCTTAATCGGTTTGTCAGCGATCCCCGCGCAAAGATTGATCCCGCACTTTTTTCAGCTAAACAATTTGGATTTGTTCAACTCGCCTACCGTATTGATAATACCAATAATCTATTAAATCCCACCAAAGGAATACGTTTACACAGCTCATTCGGGATTAATCAGAATTTACAGGATAAAGAGCAAAACTTTCCTTATTTCCATTTAAACATATCAGGGTATGCTACTGCAGGCAATGTAACATTTGCTGTACGATCCGGAGTATCTACGATTTTCAGCAATGAATATGAGTTTTATCAGGCGAATACATTGGGCGGAACAACCAATTTAAGGGGATACCGCAGAACAAGGTTTTCAGGTAGGACCAGTATTTATGAAAATGCAGAATTAAGATGGAAACTTGGAACCACCAATCTATATATCATCAAAGGGCAGATTGGTCTTTTAGGTTTTGCTGATGGAGGGCGGGTTTGGATACCTACTGAAAGTTCCGATAAATTCCATTTAGGTTATGGTGGAGGATTCTGGATCCTTCCTTATAATAAATTAGCTTTTACTGTTACCTACGGTATATCAGAAGAAGAACAGTTATTCAATGTTCGCGCCGGATTTTTGTTTTAATTCTCACAAGTAGTTGGCTCAATACCTACGCGCTACTAACCGGGGAGAGGAATTTTCACTCATTTCTGGAGTAGTAAAGTTGTATTTGATGAGCCCCACAGTTTCACAATAGCATCTGTTTGATAAATCATTTCCTGGTAAGAAGAAGGTTTGGTGAGAAAACAATTCGCTCCGAGTTGATAAGAGAAGATCCTGTCCTTATCCAATGAGGATGTGCTGAAAACAATTATAGGTATTTGATGCAGGCGCACGTCTTTTTTAATTTCTTCCAATGCCTCACGGCCATCTTTTCCAGGCATATTCAGATCTAGCAGAATAAGCGATGGAAATTCTGAGTCTGTAAGAGATTTTAAAAATTCAATTAGCTGGTCGCCATTTTCCAACATTACAAAATTGTTATCGGAATTATTTTCCAGAAAAGCATCTTTAATAAGACCTCTGTCATCTGCATCATCATCTACTATCACAATGGGGGATTTTAAGCTCATAATTATATCGGAATTATAATGGTGAAAATAGATCCTTTGTTTGGTTCGCTGTGCGCAATGATTGTTCCTCCGTGATTTTCAGTAATTCTCCTGCAAATCGCAAGTCCAATTCCTGTTCCTTCATATTCAGTTCTGGAATGAAGGCGCTGGAAAATTGTGAAAATCTTTTCTGTGAACTGTTTATCAAATCCAATACCATTGTCAGCAAATGTCATTTTCAAATAGCTGCCTGCTTTGCTGAGATTAAATGATTTCACTTCGTCAGGGGTTGAGTAGCTATGTGTGATAATTATTTTAGGAACTATGCCCGGACGAATAAATTTCAGCGAATTACTTAAGAGGTTCTGAAATAATTGTCGGAACTGTGACGGTACAATATTAGCATCAGGCAACTGGTTGGATTCAATGATAGCCTGATTTTCTTCAATTTTGTATTCAAGGGTTTGGATAACATCATCCAGGATACTTTGAAGGCTGAATATTTCAAATTCTTTATTACCTGTAATCATAGAAACAGACAACAAATCATTAATCATCTGTTGCATGCGTTTTGAAGAAGATATTATTTTTTCTAGGTAGGTTCTGCCCTCCTGATCCAAAGCAGCATTATTTGTTGAAAACAATCGATCTCCAAAAGTAGAAATCTTTCTTAAGGGCTCCTTCAAATCATGGCTTGCAACATACGCGTATTCCTCCAGGCTTTTATTGGATTGCTCCAATTCGAGGGTTTGGTGAAATAATTTTTCTTCTATCTCCTTACGTTCGGTAATATCCAGTGCAGCTCCCAAAACTTCGGAAATTTTTCCATCAATCGTTCTTTTAAATACAATTTCTCTTACGAGCATCCATCGCCAATCACCATTTTTATGTTTCATTCTGCATTCAAATTGAAACAGGGATTTTGGATGTTCGGGATTATTATATTCCTGTAACCTGTCGATCATTTTGAGAGCATCACCAGGATGGTAGAGCTCTGAAATGGCTTTGTTGCCAAAAGCAATTATTTCATCAGGTACATAACCAAGAACTGAGTCTATTTCCTTATTAATATATAAAACATGTCCGCTCTTAACTTCAAATAAGTACAATATTGTGGGTGAGGCGTCGGCAATGTGTTTGATAAAATATTCCTGCTCCAGTATTTTTTCTTCCGCCTCCATGCGGGCAGTTATATCAATTGAAATATTGAGCACGTGTTCCACTTTGCCTTCTGAATTTCGGTCAAATATAGTTCCGAATGTATGGAACCATCGGTACTTACCGTTTTGATGCCTCATACGGTATTTGAATTCTATAATCAAGCTATTTTCTTTTTCTCCCGGCATGTTCGCCAACTCTAATGCCTTATTATTTTTTTCCATCATCGGCCCAATATCATCCGGGTGAATAAGTTCTGCGAAGAAAGAAACGCCCTCTTTCATTACCTGTTCAGGTTTATAGCCAAGCAAGTGTTCGATTCCCTGGCTTACAAAACGATATTTTCCATTATTAATATTATAGGAGGCAATAATGGAAGGAGTGGCATCAGCTATTTTCTGAATAAAATTTTGGTTTTCTCTTAATTGTTGTTCAATGTATTGTTGTTCCGTAACATCCTGGATAGTACCGAATAATCCAGTTGCATTACCCTTTTCATCAAATAACACTTCCCCTTTCATATGAACCGTTCTTATGGTTTCATCCGCCCATTGATTTCGATGATACGATTCGAAAGGATGTGGATCTAATACCACCTGATCTATCAACCTTTGGATCGGAAGCCTGTCTTCGGGATGAATGAGTTGAACATATGATTTCCAGTTAATGTCTATACTTTGGGGAGCAAGACCATAAATTCTGAATAATTCATCCGACCAGGCGATCTTGTTTTCAGTGGTATGATAAGTCCAATTTCCAATATGCGCAATCGCCTGTGCCTGTTTATAAAGTGCATCACTCTTTTGTAAATTCATTATCAATGCCTGGCGTTCAGTATCATCCTGAGCTGTTCCTACCAGTTTAAAAAGCACTCCGTTTTTATCTAAAACTGCTTCACCTTTTGAATGTATCGTTTTTATAGTGCCGTCCTCTAATATAATTCGATGATAAAAATCATAAGCCTGGTACGAGTCCAAACAATTCTGAATGGTGGATGTTAGTTTTTCCATATCGTCCGGATGAATGAATGATAAGTAACGCTTGTATTCAATGCGTTCAGATTGGGGAACCAAACCATATATCCGGTATAATTCATCAGTCCATTCTACATAGTCCTCACCTATATTCCAACTCCAGTTGCCTAATTGTGCAATTGCCTGTGCTTGTTTGTATAAATGTTCATTGTATTTCAGACTTCTGATCAGGGTTTGCTTTTCGGTAACATCCTGAACAGTACCAACAAGTTTATATGCTTTTCCAGTTTGTTTATTGGCCAAAACATCGCCCCTTGCGTGAAGGATCTTTACTTTTTGGTCTGCCAAAATGATACGGTAATAAAAATCAAACGGCGAAAGGGATTCTGTTGCCGACCTTATCTCATTTTGTATGTGTTCTATATCTTCAGGGTGATGAAAAGCTGCAACTTCCTCATTCGAAATTTCATTTCCATTAAGAGGCAATCCATAAATTCGATAAAGTTCTTCAGTCCAAATCAATGTTTTATTATTCAAATCCCAGGTATAATTTCCTATATGGGTAAGCGCTTCTGCCTGCTTGTATAATTCTTCACTGCGTTGTAGTTTTTCAAATATGCGATGCCTTTCAGTTACGTCCATTATGGTACCATTCATTTTCGCTGCGATCCCATTACGGTACATAACCTTCCCGCGTGACCAAAGGATTTTTTCCAGGCCTTTATTTTGATAACGGAATTCACAATCATATATTCCCGTTTCAGTAAATGCTTTTTGCAATGCATCTTCAACCCGTTTTTGGTCTTCGATATGAACATGACTGATAAATTTCGCTAAGTCCTGGCCGCCCTCGTATTCAAGAATTTTTACAAGTTGAGGAGTTAGCTTTGAAGAGTTTGCAATAATATCCCATTCATAACTGCCTATTTCCGCTAATTCCTGCGCTTCCAGTAATTGTTCCTCACGATATCGTAATTGAGTGGCTATTTCTTTTTCCTCATTAACATCTAAAGCAATTCCGATCATCTCTATCGGATTTCCTTTTTCATTGCGTTTAAATACGGTGTCATATGTCCGTAACCAATGGTAGTTATTTTTCTTATCCTTCATCCGGTATTCCTTAGACCTTACTTCTCCATCGCCGGCAGTCGAGAAATCTGACAAATAGGTATTCAAGGATAGTAGATCATCCGGATGGATAATTTGAGAAAATGCCGGAGTGCCCATTTGCTGAATCTCTTCCTGACTGAATCCAAATAATTGTTCTAATTTTTTATTGCTGTAAATTTCTCTCTTCTCTACCAGATCGAAAACATAAATAATTCCAGGTGAGGTGTCGGTAATTTTTTGGTTTAAATGCAGCTGTTCCCGGATATCATTTTTGAGCAGTTGAATATAAGTATTGGTGGAAACCGTTTCCGAGGCAAGTATAAAACTGTCAATCTCTTTTATTAATTCTAACGCTATGGAAATTTCTGAAGTATAAAACGGAATGAAATAGAGCAGAGCCTGTTTCCGCATATAATTTACAAGTGTAATATCTTCCGCTACGATCTCATCTTTATTTATAACGGGTAATTGATTAGATAACCATTTTTGTAACGAAGATTGTATTTGTTCATTGGGCTTATTTTCCGCGAGGTAGGTTAAAAATTCGGTGGAACTTGCTTTTGCGATTTCCAACATTTTCTGCTGGGGCAATGATTCAAAAAATTTTAATAAGGGAAGATTGATTTCCCGGGAAATGCGTAATTGCTCATTTACATAAGCATCGAGATGGCTGGCCAATAAAAAACCGGCGAAGGCAGGTAAATGTTTTAAGTCTATAATTTTTACGTGGTTGGTAACCGCAAGCTGCACTATAAAATTTATTTAATGCGAAATATAAAATTTTTATTGGACAATTTCATTGCTAAAAAGTTGACAACATCCATGGCATAATTTTTATGTTCATAACAGTAACTCATTTATCATTAATACTCTTATATGAACAACGATACAAAACCAGGAGACCAGCCTTCCAAACAAAGTGAGGATGATAAACGGTGGAAGCACCAGGATGAATTTGATTCTACTGGAACACAGCAACTATCTGAAGATGAAAATACAAATGCGGTCATTTCACAATCAGATGATAAAGGGCAAGATGCAGATGGAAAACCTGACGACGCAACCTTAAAAAGAAATTCAGAAAAGTAGTGACTTCATGGAATTCTTGATCACCTTGTTAATGTCCCTTTTTCTTTAAAGAAATTCTTCATAATTAGTATTCATAACCGGATTACACCATCTTATCATCCAGCACAGCTCTGTTTTCAGACATCATTTCTAATTGATATCTCTCCAGTGCTTTTTCCAGACAATCCATGGCCTTGTTCAAATCATTTGTATTTAACACATATGCAAGTCTAACCTCATTCGACCCTAATCCCTTTGTTCCATAAAATCCAGTTGCCGGTGCCAACATTACAGTTTGTTGATGATAACTGAATGATTCAAGCAGCCATTGACAAAATTTATCCGCATCATCTATAGGCAAACGGGCTATTGCATAAAATGCGCCTCCAGGCTTAGGACAAAATACACCCGGGATTGCATTTAACCTGGTCACGAGGGTGTTGCGACGTTTTAAATATTCCGCTTTAGTTCCGTCAAAATAATTATCAGGTAAATCTACAGCAGCTTCTCCTAAAATTTGAGCAAGCGAGGGAGGGCTGAGCCGGGCCTGTGCAAATTTCAAAACACTATCCAGTACTTTTCTGTTCCTTGTTACTAATGCTCCAATTCTTCCGCCACAGGCACTATATCTCTTTGAAATCGTGTCCATCATAATAATATGTTCATCCACTCCCTGCAAATTCATGGCGCTGATATGTTCTCCTTCATAACAAAACTCACGGTATGCTTCATCGGCAAATAGATAGAGATTGTGTTTGATAATAATATGCTTCAGGATCTCCATTTCCTTTCTACTATACAAATACCCTGTTGGATTATTAGGATTACAAATAACAATTGCTTTTGTTTTGGATGAAATTACTTTTTCTAATTCCTCAATTGGAGGTAAGGCAAAACCTGTTTCAATAACAGACGTGATGGGCTTTACAATAATACCAGCAGCTACAGCAAATCCATTATAGTTTGCATAGAAAGGCTCTGGGATGATTACTTCATCACCGGCATCCAGGCAGCTCAGGAATCCAAACAATATAGCTTCAGAACCACCTGTAGTAACAATAATCTGTGTGTGATCAATATGTATCCCGTTTTTTTTATAATACGATACCAACTTGCGACGGTAACTTTCGTTTCCAGCGCTATGGCTGTATTCAAGTATATTGATATCAGCATTTCGGACCGCATCAAGTATTTGCTTTGGTGTTTCTATATCTGGTTGGCCGATATTCAAATGGTACACTTTGATACCTTTTCTTTTCGCCGCTTCTGCATAAGGAACTAATTTCCTGATCGGAGAAGCTGGCATTTGCTGGCCACGATTAGATATTGTAAGCATGTGTATTATGGATTTACAGCATAAAGACGCAAGATAAAGAAAGAATAACAGGCCATCAGCTAGTCATTAGTATCCGGGAATTCAAGCCAATAATTTAACCTATAATAATACATTTTTTTGATCTGTAAAGTGTGAAGACTTTACCAATACCATTTTTGAATACTATTATTTCCAAAAAAAAATCCTTCACAGCGAGGCTATGAAGGATGTACAGTTTCAAAAACAAAAATTATTTATTACCGCCAGACTTCGCCGTTTTAGAACCTTTTTCCTTTTCAAATTTCACAAAATCATCGGCTGTAAGCACTTCACCTGTAATCCTGATTTCAAGTGGTAAATCGATACCTGCTATTTTTATAGCAATGGTTTTATTAAAAGGGCCAGCCGCTACAGCATTGAAACCTGCAGTGATCTTATCTGCTTTTCCCGATGCGATCGGTGCTTGTGGAAAAACCGGGGTAGTACAACCACAGGATGGAGTTGCAGATTCTATAATAACAGGTTTATCAGTCAGGTTCGAAAAAAGGAAATCATGAGTAACGGGAACACCTTGCTTAATCTTCCCGAAGTTGTAACTAACTTCCTTAAATTTCACTACGTCTTCAGCTTTTTTTTGAGTAGCATTTTGTGCAAATAAAGTGGCTGAAACAAAAACAGCCGTAAGGGCTAACATAATTTTCTTCATATTCTATTGATTTGCTTGTTTAAATAATGATAATGATGAATTAAGCGGCGCCGACGATACCGGGCCTTTATAAACAATTCCTGAAATAATGAGGGTGGTGGACTGAGTTCCATTAAATTGAACGGCAATCGTTTTAGAAAATGGTCCTTCAGCGGCTGCATTATAACCTACTTTAATAGTTGCTATCGCTCCAGGTTGAATGGGATCACGACTCCATTCTGGTGTAGTGCAACCGCAAGAAGCTTGTACATTATCCAGTTTTATGGGCTCGGTTCCTTTATTTATAATTTCAAATGTATGGGTAACCGGCCTGTTTTGTTGGATCTTTCCAAAATCGTAATTGCTTTCCTTCAATGGCAGGATCACACCAACAGGAACCGCAACCGGCGTTGTTGTTTGACCCGAAGTTGCGATACAAAGTGCAAAGAGGAAAAAGGTAAATATGGCCTTCATAAAAGATTATTTCATTAGAATAAAATTACAGTTAAAACGGCCGGGAATTCAATAAATTTTGTATTTCTCATTAAATTTTAACAGCCATTTCAACAAATTATTAAAATCGGGGATTTTAAAAATTGGAAAAGGGAAGCATTGACTCATTTGATTGCTTATACGTTGATATTCAAACTCTAAATGCGACCGTTGATGATTTTTCCCTTATGCGGAATTTTTTTATAAAATTCCTGTAGGTTTGCCACATGGAAAACGTTTTAAATACGGATTCTCTTGCTTATGAGAAATTATCATTCGACCGGTTTCGGGATGAAGTACTGAAAGATTACAGAATTGCGTGTGAAAGTCGGGAAGCCAGTCTTTTAGGTCGAAGGGAAGTTCTAACCGGGAAGGCCAAATTCGGCATTTTTGGTGATGGTAAAGAAGTGGCACAAATTGCAGTTTCTAAATTTTTTCAACCTGGAGATTTTTTATCAGGATATTATCGTGATCAGACACTGGCATTTGCAAGTGGGCAGGCTACTATGGAAGAATTTTTTTCCCAATTATATGCCGATCCGGATTCCGCTAATGATCCTCATAGTTCTGGCCGGCAAATGAACTCCCATTTCGCAACCGCGATGATCGATAAAAATGGGGAATGGCTGGATATCGTTAATCATAAAAACATTGCAGCGGGAATGGCTCCTACTGCTGCACAGATGCCCAGGTCTCTAGGATTGGCACTCGCTTCAAAATTATTCCGTCATTCTCCTGTTTTACAGGATTTGCATCACCTCAGTAATAATGGAAATGAGATTTGTTTTTGTACCATAGGTGATGCTTCCACTTCAGAAGGCCATTTTTGGGAAACCATCAATGCAGCGGGGGTGTTACAGATCCCTCTGGCAATATTTGTTTGGGATGATGGGTATGGTATTTCAGTTCCTAAAGAATTTCAAACTATTAAAGGTTCTATTTCTGAAGCAATAAAAGGAATGCAGATAAATGAAGAAACCAATGGAGTTGAGATTTATAAACTAAAGGCCTGGGATTATTCGGGCATGTGCGAGGTTTTCGAAACTGCTATTCAACAAATACGAGATACACACACTCCAGCTTTATTTCATATTGAAGAAGTAACCCAGCCCCAGGGGCATTCTACATCTGGTAGCCATGAACGATATAAGCCTACGGAAAGATTGGAATGGGAACGGGAATGGGATGCTAACAAAAAAATGCGGGAATGGATATTGTCAAATGCACTTGCCAGTGGAGAACAGCTCGATGATATAGAAATACAATCTAAAACTTTTGTGAGGGAAAGCAGGCATAGTGCCTGGGAAAAATTTAGTGCCCCTATCAGGCAGCAGGTAAACATCTCTGTTGAACTGATGAATGAATTTGTTGATAATGGGGCCGATGTAAATAACAGGATTAAAAATCTTGTGACCTCACTCAGGTCTAACCGGGAACCACAACGAAAAGATGTTCTAAAAGCATTGCATTCAGCCATTCTGGTATCGGGTAATTCGGCGAATTCTCAAAAGATCAATGCTTACTATAAAGAACTACTGCAGGAAGGTTATAGTTATTATAGTTCACATTTATATGACGAGAGCCCGAAGAACGCTTTGCTCGTGCCCGGAACTCCTCTGGAATATCCCACCGATGCAGCTTTGCTGAATGGCTTTGAAATACTCAATAAATATTTTGATGAATTATTCGGGAGTAATGTAAAAGTATTAGCGTTTGGAGAAGATGTTGGAAAAATAGGTGATGTAAACCAGGGGTTTGCTGGTTTGCAATCGAAATATGGCGAGCACCGTATTTTTGATACAGGTATACGTGAACTGACTATTGTTGGCCAGGCCATCGGGCTTGCGATGCGTGGACTGAGACCTATTGCAGAAATTCAGTATCTCGATTATATACTTTATGGGCTGCAGCCGCTCAGCGATGATGCAGCTTCTTTGCACTGGCGTACTAAAGGAAGACAAAGCTGCCCATTAATAATCCGCACCAGGGGGCATCGACTGGAAGGTATCTGGCATAGCGGATCACCAATGGGATTAATGATTCATTCTTTACGGGGTTTTCATATTTGTGTGCCGCGCAATATGGTACAGGCAGCAGGAATGTACAATACTTTATTACAAGGGAACGATCCTTCCATCGTAGTAGAAAGTTTAAATGGATACAGACTGAAGGAAAAAATGCCTGCTAATATTTTAAAGTATTGTGTTCCGTTAGGTGTTCCGGAGATAATTAAAGAGGGTACAGATATAACAGTTGTCTCATACGGTTCGGTGTTAAGGATCATTCAGGAAGCTTCGGATATTTTAGAGAAGATGGATATATTTTGTGAAATAATAGATGTTCAAACGTTACTTCCTTTTGATATACATCATAGCATTCTAGCATCACTTAAAAAAACCAGCAGAATTGTTTTTATTGATGAAGATGTTCCTGGTGGTGCCGCTGGTTATATGTTTAATAAAGTAATGGAAGAACAGGGCGGATATCGCTGGCTTGATGTTTCTCCCAGAAGTATAACAGGTAAGGCCCACCGCCCCAGTTACGGTAGTGATGGAGATTATTTCAGCAAACCTAATACCGAAGAAATTATTGAGGTGATCCGGCAAATGATGGCGGAATAATTTGAAATGTGAACTGTAATAACTTCATCCATTGATCTCAACATCTGAAAAAAGATTTATTCGTTATTGGGAGGAGCAGCGCACGGGTGGTCGCTGGTCATATTATGCATTGTATATTATCATAGGAACATTACTCGCTACTATTATTCTTTCCACTTTTTTATTTTTATTTTTTCAGGTGATTTTTGGTTCTCTCAGTTTTTGGGTAGCCTTGTTTGCAGGTTTTTTGATCAGTTTTATAGCTACTGTTCTGACATGGTCCTCAAATGAAAAAAAATTTAAGAAAATTATTCGTAGGGAAATTGATAATGGTTCTGAAAATTGAAATTCATGCCATGGTATACATCTTTTTAAGTCTATTATAAATGAGGTCGGTGTGTAACGCATTAATCCAGAAACCTTGCCTTTAATTCCGGACCTGGGATCATGCAGGCTTCTTTTTTGCCAAACCACTTATAACGGTTACGGGCGATAACGTTGTAAACAGCATCGCGTAAAAATGGGGGAACGATCCAAAAAAACTGTGTCCATTTCCAATACCAGGGAAGTTTTTTAAAAACATTCAATGAAGCAGAGGAACGCATATATGCCTTTCCATGATCGATTAAAACAAAAGAATCAAAATCATTGAAAGGAAGATGATGATCGCGTAGAAGTTGTTGACCTGATATAGATTGAAGGGGTGCAAAAACAAACCTTTTTTGTGTATCCTGGCCGATGATAAAATTCACCATTGAATTGCAGTAATTGCAAACTCCATCAAAAAGTATTATGGGCTTTGCAGGATGATCCATAAAGCAAAATTACATCAATCTTTCATCCGAACTCCCGGTTGACGTCCTCGTCTGACGAAATTACCCTACCAAACCCCCCGTCAGACGGGAGTTGTCCACTGTTATTTCAAATTATAAAAAACCTTCTGAACATCTTCGTCCTGCTCAAGCCGGTCAACTAATTTCAAAACATCCTGGGCCTGGTCTTCGGATAAGTCTACGGTTGATACGGGTATCCATTCCAGTTCGGCGGTAATGGGCGTGATGGATCTTTCTTCTAATGCCTTTTGCATATTCCCAAAATCCATAAAAGCACATCGTGCGATCAATACATCCTCGCTATTTTCACCCGTTCCTATCCCTAATTCTTCCAAACCAAAGTCGATCAATTCCAGTTCAAGATCTTCTTGTTTTAAACCCTCTGGTTTCATTTTAAACACGCCCATTTTTTTGAACTGGAAGCTCACGCTGCCACTGTTCCCCAAAGTTCCATGTCCCTTATTGAAATGAGATTTGACGTTGGCCACAGTTCTTACGTGATTGTCTGTCGCTGTTTCAACAAGAATAGCCACACCATGGGGACCATAACCTTCATAAAGAATTTCATCGTAATTCTCCATGTCCTTACCCTGTGCCCTTTTGATCGCCGCTTCTACACGATCCTTTGGCATGTTAACACTTTTGGCATTCTGCATACAACGGCGCAATCCGGGGTTGGTATTTGGATCGGGTCCACCTACTTTCACCGATATTGCAATTTCTTTTCCAATCCTGCTAAACTGCTTCGCCATCCGGTCCCATCGGGCAAACATTGTAGATTTACGAACTTCGAAAATTCTTCCCATACTTTATTGTAAGAGTTGTTGGTGAATGGTTAGTAATGAATAAAAATTATAGGTAATTAACTATTACCTCACCTCAGCCTGATACCTCATACCTTTTCCAGGTTACATTCTCTATACCTCCGAAATCCGCGCCTGGTAATATAAGACAGGCTGGTGAGGTTGTTTTTGAGCCATCCAGAATTGATTGAGTTCTTCTATTGTTAACTCAAGCGATGAAATGGCAACTTCAAATTCCTGTTCAGATATTTTCAATTGCAGAAATGGTTTCTTATCAAAATAATCACAGATCAATTCAGTAAATTGAAGGCAATCACTGTAATCCGGAATATCGGCAATAATAAAAAACGTGAATGCATAAATGGATTTATCGGGAGCAGCGCCGTGTGAAAAGTTTTTGGAAACCGGCTGATGCCCGAAACGAAGAAGCTCGAGGCGCAGATGTTTCGTTTTCCAGGCAAGGTCAGGCAGTATCCTGGTATTTTTCAGCTTTACTTTTTTTTCCTCAAAATGAATGAAGATGTTTTCACCAATCGTATTGAATATTTCAGGTAGCATTCTTTATTATTATTTTCTCAAGTTACGTGAAAGCATAAAAAAACCGCCCTATTCGAGGACGGTTATTATACTATTAATTAATTAAAGCGGATTTAATGGGTCTACGGGATCTTTAGGGATGACTAGTTTGCCTTGTTGAAGCTTACTATTTTTCCTACTGTAAAGAAAATAAATAATAAATCCGATCACAAGCCAAATGGCTAAGCGAGCCCAGTTGGCCCATCCGAGACCAAAAATCATCGCACCACAAACAAGAATTCCCAGAATCGGTACAAATGGAACGAGTGGGGTTTTAAATTGTCTTGGTATTTCAGGATTTGTTTTTCGCAAGATCATCACTCCCGCGCATACCAGCATAAAGGCGAACAAGGTACCAATACTCGTCATTTCTCCCACGATATTACCGGGTACAAACGCAGCAAAAATTCCTACAAGAACAAAAAATATAAGGTTCGATTTGTAAGGAGTTCTGTATTTAGGATGCAGATCAGAAAAAACTTTTGGCACCAATCCATCCTTACTCATAGAATAAAACACGCGAGACTGGCCCAACAGCATAACAAGAATCACAGAAGAGAAACCTGCCAGTATCGCCACGGTTACGAAATCGCCCAGCCATCGGTGGTTAGTCATATATGTTTTGATGGCATAAGTTACAGAAGCTTCTCTGCCCTGATTCCTGAAATCGTCAACGCTGGCAACACCAGTTAATACATGTGAAAATAAAATGTATAAAATGGTACATATTGCCAGAGAACCCAGGATACCAATTGGCATATCGCGTTTGGGATTTTTAGCTTCCTGTGCAGCGGTAGACACTGCGTCAAAACCAATAAATGCAAAAAATACAACACCTGCTGCTGCCAAAATGCCCTTGATACCTCCAAAATTATGGGCAATACCCTGCTCGTCTGTATAGGTGGAAGGTTCAGGAATATAGGGTGTATGATTGACCGGATTGATATACTGCCAGCCGAAAATGATAATCAGTATGACAATAACAACTTTAGTAACAACGATGATGGTATTTACAGATGCAGAACCTTTAGTTCCTCTTATAAGAACTAGTGAAAGAAGCAATACAATAAAAAGAGCTGGTATATTCATTATGCCACTGACTCCTCCTGAACTTTCAAATGGCGAATGACACCATTGATAAGGTACAGGATTCAGATGTATGAGTTCAAGAAATTTATTAAAGTATTCACTCCAGGCTATTCCTACCGTAGCAGCTCCAACACCATATTCCAAAATCAAATCCCACCCAATGATCCAGGCAACAAATTCGCCCATTGTTGCATACGAATAAGTATAAGCACTCCCTGCAATAGGTATCATAGATGCAAACTCAGCATAACACAATCCGGCTAATGCACATCCGATTGCAGCCACAATAAAACCAATGGTAACAGAAGGCCCGGCATTATGGGCCGCTGCTGCTGCCGTTCTCACAAATAATCCGGCGCCAATAATAGCACCTATTCCCAAAGCCACTAACGCACCAGAGCTTAGTGTGCGCTTCAATCCTTTATCCGTATCCGTTGCTTCTGTAAGTAAACTTTCAATAGGTTTCTTAATGAATAAACTCATAAAGCTTGATTTGGTTTGGAATATTTCTTCAATGTATTTATCTGAAAGATAAAGATTTCTTCAGATTGCCAAACTAAAGATTTATAGTCGTTTAGTACTGGATTTTGCATTCCGGAAGCTTGATCGTTTTATACATTTAATATTATATTGCACACTTATCATAAAGAAACTGAATGAAAAAAGGAAACCGGCTTACTATAATTATTCTTATTGCCATGGTAGCCGGTATTGTGACAGGTTATATTGTTAATAAGAATGCTTCACCCGAAACCATTCAGAAATTTTCAACCAATATAAAACTACTTACCACTATTTTTCTGCGCCTGGTAATGATGATTATTGCACCGTTGGTATTTTCAACATTAGTAGTGGGTATTGCAAAACTTGGTGATTTGAAAACTGTGGGCAGAGTCGGGGGCAAAGCGCTTCTTTGGTTTGTTACTGCATCGCTCGTTTCCTTACTCCTTGGGATGGTACTCGTAAATTTCTTTCAGCCGGGTGCCGCCATTGACCTCAGTAATCCCGATACTGCAGGCGCAAAAGACCTCATTGGAAAAACCCAGGAGTTCTCGTTATTAAAATTTGTTGAGCACGTTTTCCCCAGGAGTGTTATAGAAGCAATGGCTACCAATGAAATTTTGCAAATTGTAGTTTTTAGTATCTTCTTTGGTGTAGCAGTAACTTCTATCGGCGAATATGCAAAACCTGTAGTGAAGGCTTTGGATGCGATCTCACATGTGATACTTAAAATGGTAGGATATGTTATGAACTTTGCCCCGATCGGAGTATTCGGAGCCATTGCAGCCGTGATTGCCACTAAGGGTTTGGAAGTTTTTAAATTTTACGGTTTATATCTTTCCTATTTCCTGATAGGCATTGCACTGTTATGGGTGATGTTACTAAGTGTAGGTTTTTTAATATTGAAGCATCGTGTGCCTGCACTTTTACGACGTATTGCTCAACCTTTGTTAATAGCATTTAGCACTACCAGTAGTGAAGCTGTATTTCCGAAATTAACAGAAGAACTGGAGCGGTTCGGATGTCGCGATAAAATTGTAGCTTTTATTTTACCTCTGGGTTATTCTTTCAACCTCGATGGGAGTATGATGTACATGACTTTTGCGAGTCTGGCCATTGCGCAAGCTTACGGCATTCATATAGACATCGGCACCCAGCTTACAATGTTACTGGTATTAATGCTAACCAGTAAAGGAATTGCGGGGGTTCCAAGAGCTTCACTGGTTGTAGTAACCGCTACCTGCGCCATGTTTGGGATTCCTCCCGAGGGCATTGCATTGATTCTCCCCATTGATCATTTCTGTGATATGTTTCGCACCATGACCAATGTTTTAGGAAATTCCCTCGCAACAGCAGTAGTGAGTAAATGGGAAGGAGAATTGGAAAGTTGATGTTATGAAGTAAATACGAAGTACGATGTGCGATGTAAGGTGTGGGTTTAAGATAAATGATATAATGGATAATTAAAGTTCAGGTTTCCAGTCGATGGGTTAAGATTATTGATGATGATGATATTTGTATTGTATCCCATGAACCATGAACTATGAGCTATCAAATATGAACTATTAACTATGAACTAATGACCTATATGCTTGACCTGATATTACTGGATTTTAACTGGAGCCAATTATTACAACCACAATTCTATATCGATAATGGAGGGTTATGGCTGGTGCTGTTTATCATTTTTGCTGAAACCGGATTATTTGTTGGATTTTTTTTACCAGGTGATTCCTTATTATTTGTAGCCGGTATTTTTAGTACTCAACTTGCCAGTACCATTCATGACACTGGAAATGATTTTATGAACCTGCTGATGATCATTGCAATGACATCGGTTGCCGGGATTTTTGGAAATGCTATTGGTTTCTGGACCGGAAGAAGCATAGGGCCCGCCATGTATAACTGGAAAGAAAGATTCTTGTTTAAGCAGAAATATTTGCATCAGGCAAAAGATTTCTACGACAAACATGGCGGTGGTGCTATAGTGTTTGCCCGGTTTCTCCCGATCATACGGACGTTCGCCCCTATTGTTGCCGGCATCGTTTATATGGATAGAAAAAAATTTGGCTTCTATAATATTATTGGTTGTATTGCCTGGACTTCCTCGATGCTACTGGGCGGGCACTATCTCCAGAAATTATTTCTCGAAAAATTTGATTACGATCTGAAAGAGCATCTTGAAGTTATAGTACTAGGAATCGTTTTGGTTACCACTGCGCCTGTACTGATCAAATTATTTTTTGGCAAAAAGAAAGATCCTGCCAAACCTGTTAATTCTGCTGAAAAATGAACACCAAACAACAAAGTGTTTTTTCGATCACTGTTATTGTTGCTGCACTTGGTTATTTTGTCGACATCTATGATTTGTTGTTATTTACAATTGTAAGAGAACCCAGTCTCACAAGTATTGGGGTTGACAAAACCAATGCTCCCGCAATGATTGCTGCCAGTACCAGGATCATCAACTGGCAAATGCTTGGCCTATTGATAGGCGGTATCTTATGGGGAATCATGGGGGATAAGAAAGGTAGATTAAGTGTATTATTCGGCTCGATCTTATTGTATTCAATAGCAAATTTTTTAACGGGGTATGTACAAACAGTTGATCAGTATGCTGCCGCAAGGTTTATTGCAGGTATTGGACTTGCTGGAGAATTGGGGGCCGGTATTACATTGGTCAGTGAACTTCTCCCGAAGAATAAAAGAGGCATTGGAACCTCACTGGTGGCAGGCATCGGCTTGTTTGGCGCAGTAGCTGCTTATTTTACATATCAGGCTACTGAAGATTGGCGTTTGTGCTATAAGATTGGTGGGGCATTGGGCATTGGCCTCTTATTACTTCGGATTGGTGTGGCGGAGAGCGGGATGTTTAAAACCATCCGCGATCAAAAAGTTTCCCGGGGAAACCTCACTATGTTTTTCACTGACTCCAGGCGTTTCAGAAAATACATATTTGCAATTCTTATCGGCCTTCCTACCTGGTATGTAATTGGAATTCTTGTAAACCTCAGCAACAGATTTGCGCAATCAATATACGGTGATAATGCATTGATCAGCGGAAAATCAATAATGTTTGCTTATGTTGGAATCGCTCTTGGGGATATTTCAAGCGGCCTGGTAAGTCAGTTTTTCAAAAGCCGCAAAAAAGCATTGTATCTTTTTTATGCCATGACGATCATTTCAGTGGGTTTGTTTTTTAGCCCCGTAAACACAAGTGATACGACCATGTATTTAATTTGTACAGCCCTGGGATTTAGTACGGGCTTCTGGGCAATTTTTGTTACCATGGGTGCGGAACAATTCGGAACCAACCTTCGTGCCACTGCGGCTACTACCATTCCGAATATGGTTCGCGGTTCTTTGCCTTTGATGAATCTCTTATTCATTAATGTTTTTCAGGCTACCCTGGGATGGGGAATTGTAAAAAGTGGAATTGTAGTGGGAGTCATTGTCATGATCATTACTGTAATTGCAGCATACTTTACAGAAGAAACTTTTTCAAAAGATTTAAACTATATCGAACATTAAACGCTAATTACCGCAAATGGGAACTAATTAACGCTAATGATTATGAAATTTTTAATTATTCGATTTTCATCCATAGGAGATATTGTGCTTACCACTCCGGTTGTGCGCTGTTTAAAAAAGCAGGTGGAGGACGCGCAGGTTCATTATGTTACCAAATACTCTTCTCGTGCAATAGTGGAATCAAATCCTTATATCGATAAGGTTCATTACTATAATAATGATCTTTATGCTTTGATTGAAGAATTACGCCTTGAAAATTTTAATTATGTCATCGACCTGCATCATAATCTCAGGACCTTGAAGGTGAAAAGAGCTTTGAACAAAAAAACATTTTCATTCAAAAAGCTCAATATTGAAAAATGGATTTATACTAATTTCAAGTGGAATGTAATGCCGGATGTTCATATTGTTGATCGTTATCTGGATACAGTAAAGTATTTTGGTGTAAAAAATGATGGGGCGGGCCTTGATTATTTTATTCCTGAAAAACACAAAGTAAAAGAAAAGGACATACCTGCATCACATCATGCGGGATATATCGGGATAGTAATTGGTGCAGCCCTGAATACAAAAAAACTTCCCATACAAAAATTACAAAATCTGTGTTTGGCCATCGATCACCCCATTATATTGCTGGGTGGAAAAGAGGATTCGCAGAATGGCGAACAAATATCCGGAGTGGATCCCGTGAAAATTTATAATGCTTGTGGAAAATTTAATCTCAACGAATCTGCAGATCTCGTTCGGAGAGCGAAGCTGATTATTACACACGACACAGGTTTAATGCACATTGCCGCCGCTTTTAAAAAAAATATTATTTCCATTTGGGGTAACACAGTTCCAGCCTTTGGTATGTTTGCGTATTATGGAAATAAACAGTCTATTGATTTCAGATTTGAAGTTACTCCTTTATACTGCCGTCCCTGTTCCAAGATCGGCTATCAGAAATGCCCTCATGGCCATTTTAAGTGTATGCGAAAACACGATGAAACCAGCATAGCCGAAAAAGTAAAACAATTACTGGGGAAATCCTAAATCAGCAATCTGAGCATTTGAATTCATGCAGGATAAAAGCCATATTCAGTCTTTTTCCTAACCCTATCATTGGTTCTTATGAAACTATAATCCCAAAGAGAGTCGTAGTACTCCAAATGGCAAGTAAGGTCAAGTATATAATTTAAAAACGTTATCGCTTTACATTAAATCCTTTACCATTATTTGTTGCTCCAGTGACCTCCTCTAATTTTTTTGTTATTAATTTCTTTTCAGCTTCGGATGTTGTAAGACGGTAGGCTTTGAGTAAATATGCTGTTGCATTCACGCTATCATTCATTCGTTTGTGCAAATCTCCCAAAACTGCGTTATAAATGTATTGGGATTCCAACAACTGGTCGATCTTATGAATATTTTCAATTGTTTGGATAGCGGTTTCAATATTTCCCAGTTCTGCCATCACGATGGCGCGGTTTAGTTCCACCATGGATGAGGGTTTAATTTGTAACAGTAAATCATACAATTGCAGGAGACGTTCCCAATTCGTATTTTCAAAGCTTGTGGTGGAAGAATGCTCTGCGGCAATTGCAGACTCTATATGATATACCGAAATGGTATTGCCCTTCGAAGAAAGGTTTAAATAATGGTAACCTATTTTAATAAGCTCCTGGTTCCATTTGGTACGATCCTGTTGGGATAACAAAATAATCGAATTGTTTTCATCCAGACGACTTTGAAACCGCGCTGCATGAAAACACATCAGAGATAAGAGTGCGGGTGAGGTAGGAGCTCTGACTGAAGGATGTTCAACTAGCAATTTTCCTAATCGCATGGCTTCTGCGCATAGATCATATTGTATCAGTTCATCAGTTTTTGTTGAATTGTATCCTTCATTAAACAGCAGGTATAAAACTGCATGAACCATCTCCAACCGGGTGACCAGATCCTTGCCTGTGGGGATTTCGAATTCAATTTTATTTTCCCTGATAAACTGCTTTGACCGGTATATTCTTTTTTGAATAGTATCCTCATTTGTTAATAATGCTTTCGCTATTTCGCGCGTCCCAAAACCTGAAACGGTCTTTAACGTTAAAGCCACCTGGTCCTCCTCTTTTAATAAAGGATGGCAGCAACTGAAGACCATGCGTAACTGGCTATCAGAAATTTCAGTATCAAGAAAAAATTGTTCGATAGTAGATTCGGCTTCAGTTTGAAGGCGATTGGCTATTGCGTGGGAGTATAGCCGGAAGTTTTGCTGACGCCTGATAACATCAAGCGCTTTATTCTTTGCCACTTTCATCAACCAAGCCGAAGGATTATCGGGCAATTCAAATTTCCAAACCTGTGTTGCCTTCAAGAAAGCTTCCTGTACAACATCCTCTGCCATTTCCAGGTTATGGATGCCAAAAATACGGGTCAGCACAGCAATCATCTTTCCCGATTCATGACGGAAAAGATGATCGACAACATGCTGCGAGGAATCTTCATGCATGATCATGCAATTACATGGATTCAAATTTCATTATTTCGCGAACTTCAACTCCGCCGTTGAGAACGAAATCAGGGTAATCTTTGGCAATATCAACCGCCTCATCCATGGAAGCAGCTTTAATTACAAAGAAGCCGCCTACCAATTCCTTACTTTCAGCAAAGGGCCCATCGGTGATGAGGGCTTTCTTGCCACTGATTGTTTTGCCCGCAGGGCCTAATGCTTCGCCTGATACATAAATATTTTTTTTTCTCAGCGCCTCTACCCACTGGAACCATTGCTGCATGTTATTCTGCATTTCTTCAGGTGATAAACTGGTGGCAGCTCTGCTACTGCGAAAGATGAACATAAAGTCTTGCATGATTTTGTAATTTAAAATTTAAAAATAATGATACCGCTATTGACGAACATGTAAATAACTTCCGGACAAATTTTAGGTTTTTTTATATTTATTTTTTTGAATTATTAGAAATAAAATAGCCGGAAATTATTTTCCGGCTATAGGAGAGAACAGTTATTTTTTAATATTATCGAATCACTATTTTTTGAGTAAGGATTCTTTCATTGCTTACCAAGCGTATCACATAACTGCCAGGTAATAAAGCGGGCAATGGGTAACTCTGGTTGCCGGTTCGCCCATTTATATTTTTTAGCCATACTTGTTTCCCTTCCATACTCATCAACTGCACCTGGCTAAAAGATTCCTGTATTACCAGGTTTAGTACGTTATTAGTAATAACAGAGGGGCGTGCGAAATTCGCTTCATTCGAAATTGATGGCTGAATCTGAATGATCTTAGAATATTCAGATTTTCCATCAATATCAAGAATTCTTAACCTGTAATATATTTTATTATTACCATTTGCAGTGTGACTGAACCGATAGCTCTGGCTATTTTTGGCAGTAATTATTCCGACCAGCTGAAAATCAATTCCATTGGAGCTGGATTCAATTTCATAATGCTTAACGTTTACTTCATTTTGGGTTTGCCAGGTTAAATCAATGGCCCCATTCTTTTGATTTCCTGTAAAACTAACAAGTGATACAGGAGTAGGGGCTTGTGCGCTTGCCGTTATTTTATATAACGTGCCTCTTAATGATAGGGCATACAGAGTGTCTCCATTTTCAGTCTCTCCAAAAGCAGCGATCCAATCGGGAGATCCTCCCTGAGTAGCCGTCGTCCAACCGCCACTGCCATTACTTTTAATAAGATATTTAATACCTGAATAAAAATCAGAAGCCACATAATAACCAACCAGGGACGGAAATACGGTTCCTCTATAAACAATACCCCCGGTTACGGCAGCAGGTCCAGACGCATTAGGATATTCAAAAACCGGAGGCACATACGTACCCGGCCCTGAAAGAACCGTGCAACCATTATAACTATGATTTCCTTCAAAACAACGCCATCCATAGTTTACCCCACCCGTTGATGTTGAAGGTCCCGCTTTATAACTAATCTCCTCCCAGGCTCCCTGGCCAACATCTCCAATCCACATATCTCCATTTGATCTATCAAAACTCCACCTAAAAGGATTACGTAATCCTAAAGCCCATATCTCATCTCTTATATTATCATTGCTAGGAGAATAGGGATTTCCAGGAGGAATAGTATAGGGAGTAGCACTTCCTGTATTTATATTAATCCTAAGCATTTTACCCAGAAGTGTATTGCCGCTCTGTGCATTATTAGGAACATCTCCCCCTCCACCACCATCTCCTGTTGCAAAATATAAGTAACCATCAGAACCAAAATGTAGTTTTCCCCCATTGTGATTCTCATTGGTAGGATGGGGGATGG